>WNGK01006109.1_pt1 | contig 12680 bp, 13 predicted proteins | sample 5400601 | NCBI WGS metagenome assembly WNGK01 (sample SAMN13153376, study PRJNA577476) | soil metagenome | isolation source: 60 cm soil or saprolite under Garry oak tree replicate 1 | place: USA:California | collected 2016-06-15 | reverse complement strand
CATCCTGCACGCAGCACCGCGGCGTGCAGCAGCCGTTCTAAGCTGGCTCGTCCGTCGCGCGGACCGCCAGGTCAGCGATCCCCTTACGGCCGCGTTCACCGTCCAGGAACGTGCGCCACGTCCATCGCCGCGTCCGGTCCCACCGGACATGACCATCCGGCGGCGGGATTTCCGCGCTATCGCCCCCGCCTGCACGGCGCGATACAGCATCCGCGCACACTGCGGTCCCAGCCGCCCGGCCGGCACAATCTCGTCGTAGGCGCCAGTCACCAGAACCGCTCAGCCATCGGCGTTCTGTCAGCGCCCCAGCGGATCACAGTCCCAGCACCACATCTCAACCTGCGGCCGGCAGAAAGGCACGCCCGCAGAATCCATGACAATCCCCGCAAGATCCAGCTGCCGAGGCCACCCAGGACGGAGCGTCATCCAGCAGTCGCCGGTCCCCCGCCATCCCGGCGGCATATCTGGGCTAGCCATCAGCAGGGGGTGGTGGCCTCGACCAGGGAAGACCGTGCGTTGTCCGGCGTGAGATTATCGGGGTGTGTCTGAGGCCTCGAATCGCCGGGCGACTGGGCGGCGACGCTCGGCCGCGGAGGGCTCTAAGGAGCCGCTCGAGCCGTCGCCGACACGGGGTGCGCGACGGCGGGCGGATACGCGGGCGCGGCTGATCCGGGCAGCGGGGGCCCTGATCGGTGCGAAGGGTTCCGAGGCGGTGACGATTCAGGAGATCACCGCGGCCGCCGACGTTGGGTTCGGGTCGTTCTACAACCATTTCGATTCGAAGCAGGCGATTCTCGAGGCTGTGATCGACGGAGCGCTGGAGCTGCAGGGCCAGCTTCTCGATGGTTTGAGCGCGGGGATTGCTGATCCAGCGGAGCGGGTCGCGCTCGCGTTGAAGGCGAATTTGGCAGCGGCGGTCGCTGATCCGCAGTGGGGATGGCTGATGGTGCGGCTGCGTGAGTCAAACCCGGAGCCGTTCTTCGAGCGCCTCGGGCGGCGCGGGCTTCGCGACGTCGAGGCTGGCGTCGAGGCAGGGCGCTTTCGCGTCGATGAGCCGGTGAGTGCGTCGGTAGTTATCGGCGCGGCGCTGTTCGGTGTCGTCCGCGCGGTGCTCGATGGCCGGCTCCAGGAGTCCTCGGGCGTAGCGCTGGCCGAGTATGCGCTGCGGATCCTGGGGCTCTCGCATGAGGACGCTGCCGCGATCGCTCTGCGCACGGGCACGCCGCTAGTGGCGACGCGGCCGCTTGGCCGTGCGTAGCCGCTGCTGCGGTGCGCACCCCGCGTGCTTTCTGATAAACTCATCATATCTGATAGTGCTCTCTGTCCGAGAGGACCTGATGTGACCCGGAAGCAGAGCCCGGCGATGCAAGTTGCGCTTGCGTACTACGACGCTTGGACGACCAAGGATCTTGAACGAGCGCTGTCCTGCATCTCGGACGACGTCATCTGCGACGCGCCGGCAGGACGCATCGATGGCATCGAGGCATATTGAGCATTCATGGGCCCGTTCGTGCCGATCAAGCGGCGAGGACTAGATAACCAGCAAGCCGAAAGGAGCAGGTAATGCGGGAGATTGTCTGGTTCGAGCTGCCTGCCAAGGATATTGGGCGGGCGCGCCTCTTTCAGGCGGCCGAGGGTGGTGGCTCATGAGGCACCTCTACTTGGCGATCCACTATCCAAAACCAGAGAGCGTCGGCGAGTTGCTCGAAGCGATGTCCGGCTTCGGGGTTGCGCTCGGACAAGTGCCGGGAATGCTCGAGGCGACCGCATGGCGCGATAAGGAGCGTATCGTCGCTTTCTCGATCTGGGCGTCGGGCGCGGCATTCGACGCCGCGATGCCAGCTCTGGCCGACGCGGTGGCCGATGTGCCCTTCGAGCAGTGGGAGGCACGGCCGCGTGAGCTGTTTCGGCTCGACGAGGTCGCGCCACCGGGTGCTTGACGCCGCGCGCAGCGGGCTGTCAGCGCGGGGTGCGCAGTCCTGCGTAGCGAAGACAGCCGGCTTTGATGACGCCGCCGTCGATCGCAGCCTGCTCGATGGTCGCGTCGGCGTCCAGCAGGTCTGGGAAGTAGTACGGCCCGCTGCTGTCATGGGCGGTGACGAAGCGGGCATCAAGCGCTCGCCGGATGGTGCTGGCGCTGTGCAGGCCATGGCGCTCCAGCCAGCCCCGGAAGAAGACATCCCAGGAAAGGGCGGACTCAGTCCACTCGCTGCCAAGCTCCGCAAGCCAGGCGCCGGGATGCGTGGGGTCGCGTACCTCGTGATGAAAGCACCACTCAGCGGTTGCCTCATCCAAGCACTCCGAGATCCACTCGATGACGACGACGGTGCCGCTGGGAGCGAGCACGTCGCAAACGTGCTCAAGAACAACGCCGGGATCCGCGACGTGGTGGAGCGAAAGGCTGGCGATCACGGCATCCAGCGGAACTTCTGGCACGTAGTCCTCGAAGGCGATCCGTCGATATCCCGGTCGCTCCGGCCCCCCGGGGTCGACACCCAGGGCGTCGTAGCCGGCGTTCAGAAGGGCCGCGAGGTGCCCGCCGGATTCCCCGCAACCGAGCTCGACAATTCTGGCCGGTGGTTCGGGCAGTTGCTCGCGGACGAACGGCCACGTTGCGGTGAGCCAGATCGCATCGGCGGAACAGCCGCTCGCTGGCAATTCGCCTGATCTCATCGCCCCGCCTTTGGTCGCCAAAGCTTCACCCTCCGCTCCGGTTGCACCTGCGCGACGAGCGCCGCGACCTGATCGCATGCACCGACGATACGCTCGCGGCCCTCATCGGTCGGCCGGCGGCTGCCTGCGCGGCGATACTCGGTAGACATATCCGTCGAGCGCCGGTGTCGACCGGAAAACCGATAAGATCACTGGCCCGGGCCGGCCCGATGACGGCGCTGGCCGGGAGACTCTGGCCTCGGGAAGGATCGGCTCGAATGCCTCGACGAGGTTGCCCGGGGATCCTCGGACGTATCTGCGACTCGAAATGGAGGTGAATGGTGCAGAAGTCGAGCGCGGCGTCGATGTAGTTGACGATGTAACGCACACTGACGGAAGTACTGGGACGGCAACGAGTTCACACGGGCCGCGACATCAACCGAGCCGACAGGGGCGCGGATGAGGGAACACGCTCCCAGCAGATCGGGAGGATTTCAAACCGTCTGCTGACCGGGCTCAACGGCGACAGGCTGCCGGAAGAAGGTCACCCTGGCAGCGCTGCGGTGCTGACCTGCAGCGAGCCGCCGCGGCTGATGAAGGGGTGGTTCTTGACCAGGTCCACTGCGCGGTCCAGGTCGGCGGCCTGGACGATCGAGTAGCCGTTCGCCGGGCCGTCTGCCGGGCCGTCGGAGACCGAGCCGGCGCTGACGGTCTTGGCCGGGCCGAGCGGCGCGCCGGGATCGGCGAGCGCCTCGCCGGCCGATGATGCCCAGGCCGTGAACGCGGCCATGGCCTGCTGGGCCTCTTCCGGGGCGGGACCACCCGCGCCGTGATAGGTGATGAGGAACTTCGGCACCGTAGTGACCTCCTTCGACGTCTGGCTGGCTGGCCGGCCGCTCGCGCGGCCCGCGTGTACCAGGCTGGCCGGGACCCCCGCCGGGGGCAATGTCTGATCGGACATAATGATTGTCTGATCGGCCAGCTGCTCACAAGGTGACAGGGGATGCCATGGACCAGGTCGGCACGGCCCGGCAGGACGCGCTTAGCAGCGTCCTGCGCGACGTCCATGTCCGCAGCGTCGTGTACTGCCTGTCAGACTTTTCCGCGCCGTGGGGCTTCGCGGTCGAGCACTCGCCGGTCGCCAAGTTCCACGTGCTCCTGGCGGGCACCGCCCGGCTCACCGTCGGCGACGGCGCGCCAGTGCCGCTGGCGGCGGGTGATCTGGTGCTGCTGGCGCACGGCGACGGCCATGTCATCGCCGACCACGCAACTTCACCCGTGCTGCCGCTGGACGCGATCCTCGCCGGCCATCCCGTCGACGAGGCCGGACGGCTGTCTTACGGCGGCGGCGGCAGCCGCACCCGGCTGCTGTGCGGTGGTTTCGAGCTCTGGCCGCCGCTGCCGGACGACCTCGCCGACTTCCTGCCGCCGGTGCTCACGCTGGACGCCGAGACCGGCATGGTCCGCTGGCTCGAGCCCCTGTTCGCCCTGCTGAAGGAGGAGACCCAGGCTAGCGCTCCGGGGGCCGCAGCGATCTTCGCGAAACTGGCCGACGTCTTCGTGACCCAGGCGCTGCGCAGCTACCTGGCCGCGGCCGATGATCAGGCCCGGCTCCCGCTGCCCGCTGCGCCCGATCCCGACATCACGCGGATCGTGAAGATGATCCGGGCCCGGCCGGAGGCCCGGTGGAGCGTCGAGGTCATGGCCCGGTCGGCCGGGATGTCCCGAACCTCGTTCAACGCCAGGTTCCGCGCCGCCGCAGGCCAGCCGCCGATGACCTACCTCACCGAGCTCCGGCTGCGGCGGGCGGCCGGCTACCTGTCGGCGACGACGAAGAACGTGCGGCAGGTCGCTCATCTGGTCGGCTACGACAACGAGGCGTCGTTTTCCAAGGCATTCAGCCGGCTCTTCGGCCGCCCGCCTGGTGAGTACCGGCGCGAGCGGCTAGGCAGCCCGCAACAACAACCGCGCTAGACGGCGCGACAGGGCAGGCCGGTGAAGACCACCCCCCGGTGGCCCGCAGGGCCTCGCCTCGCCCCCGGGAGGAGGCGCCGCGACCGCGGTCCGGAGCCGGTGACGGACGAAGCCCGCACGGGTCAGCTGGGATTCAGTGCGATCAGTCCGCCACGTCCTGGCCTGGAATCGCAACGCCGCGATGATGGCGAGGGTGGCTGGCCCATGCTCCCCCACATCCGTGAGACGACGGCTTGAAGCGCGGGTCGGCTAGGCGATGTGCCCGTATTGTGGCCTACCCGGACATGTTGGCTCGGGGAGCGGCGATGACGGATGATGCTGGGCTGATCGGCCTGCTGCACCGGGCGGACTGGACGAGGCTGAGGCTGTCGGCCCGGCTAAGCGACGGGTCGACGGTGGTGATCGAGCCCGGCAAGCGCTACCGGTTCGAGACCGCGGGCTACGTGACAGGCTGCGACGGCGGGCGTCCGTGGGAGCTGCGCGACGAGGATGACGATGAGGACGAAGACGGGGAGCGGCACTGGATCAGCGGGCCTGAGCCGCCGGTGCGCAGGCTGCTCTGCCCGGCGTGGCTGCTGGAGAGCTCCCGGCTTGAGGTGCGCGGACGGGTTCGGGTGTGCGGCCGCGAGGCGCTGGATGTCGTGGCATCGGCCCGCCCGGATCGGCACCGCTCGGCCGAGGCGGCCGTCGACGCCGAACTAGGGATCCTGCTGCGGCTCGCTGAGCGGGGCAGCGGCGACGAGCCTGACGTGCTTGAAATGGTCACCGCCGACTTCGACGCGGTCATCGACCCGGCGATCTTCAGGGCGCCGTCAGGGAGTCTGCGTGCCGAGGGTTTCGGCGAGATGATCGGCGGAGCGGGCCTGCCGTGGCGTGCCGCGAAGACGGTCGCGGGGCTCGCGGCTGGCGGCCTCGGCGCGTGGATCAGGCACGGGCCGCACCGGCAGGACGATGCTTCTCGAGGACCTGACGCCCCGGCCATTCCTGATCCTGACCCAGCTCCTGCGGTCTCGCCCGACGGCCGGGCGGCCGGTCCTCCCGTCCGTGACGACGTGCTGACGCTGCTGCGTGCTGGCGGTCCTGCCGGGTTCACCGCGACCATGCACCACTGGATGGACGTCGGCGGCCTGGCGTCGGCCGTGCCGGAGGCCGCGCGCCGGTCCGGGTTCGGCGGCCTGGGATACCTGATGGACGAGGTCAGCGAGCACGCCGGAGCCGTCCGCCTGACCTCCGCGCTGCGCATGGCCGGGCCAACCCGGTATCAGATTGACCGCCCATACGGACCTAAGAGCGGCCCGCTGACGATCGCCTGCGACGGCGAGCACGTCTGGCTGGTCTATGCCGACAAGGTCACCAGGGGGCCGGCCGAGCCGCCGCCCGGCGACGTTCGCGAGCTCGCCGACCCATCGTGGCTGCTGCGGTGCTGGCTCGCAGGCGGCGCGTCCGTGCTGGCCGGTGACCGGCCGGCGTACCGGATCGACGTCGTCCGACGGCATGACTACTCGTTTCTCATGACGTTTCCTGCCGCCGTTGCGGTGGTCGACGCCGAACTCGGCGTGATCGTGCGGCTGACGTCCTACATCGGCGGGACGCCCGTGCAGAAATACGAGCTGGAGGACCTCGCGGCTCGTGCGGACGAGTTCCGTGTCGACCTGCCGGCCGATCTGCCCGTCACCGAAGGCGGGCCGTTCGACGACTTCAGGACAGGGTCTCCTCCCGGCGGCCCGCCGGTCCGGCTCGGACGGGTGCTCGCGCGGCACGCTGCCACCGAAGCGGCCAAGGCCGCGAGAAGCTTGTTCGACCGTCTCGGCCCCAGCGGCCCGCGCGATCGCTAGCTGCGGATCTGCTTGAGCAGCTTGCGGCTGGCGAGCTGCTCGTCGCCGGCGCGGATGGCGGCGCGGATCAGGATGCGCTGCAAGATCTCGTCATCGTCGACGGCAGGCACGTTCATCCAGCGGTCCCTGCCGTGCACCCGCTACCGGGTGGTCGGTGTTGTGCGCCTGGCGCCCGTAGTTCCTTCGGGACGGCAAAAGGGGATCACGACGCGGCGAGCGCTTGCACGATTGGATGTTCGCCGGCCGGACCGAGGGCGAGTCGCGGGCGTTCGAGGAGGAATCATTCCGTCCCGCCGGCGCCATGGTAATGGGCCGTCGCATGCTCGACCTCGGCATCGGCCCGTGGGGTGAGAACCCCACGTTTCACATGCCGGTGTACGTCGTCACCCACCGGCCGCACGAGCCCATCGTCAGGAGGGACGGGACGACGTACCACTTCGTCACCGACGGACTCGACCGGGCTCTTGAACTCGCGGGAGAAGCTGCCGGTGACAAGAGCATCGTCCTCGGTGGCGGCGCCGACATCGCCCAACAATGCTTGGCGAAAGGCGTCGTCGACGAGCTGGAGATCCACCTCGTTCCCACTCTGCTCGGATCCGGCACGAGGCTCTTCGAGAACACCGGCGACCTCACCATCGCGCCCAACGTGACCAGCAGAGTCGACGACCACGGTGTCACCCACCTGAGATACCGCCTAGCCACCTCGCCATCAGCCCGTTCCGCCTGACCGGCGCCACCAGCATCGCCCACGCCCAACGGCACCACGCCGGGAACCCGATACGCCGTCGAACTACGTCTGACCAGCTGAAACCGACTCTGCCGAGGCCCTGGCAACTACTCTCAATTTTCAACGTCCCGCGGCCGTCTACTGAGGAGGCACGATGAGCAAGCTTAGGTGTCATATCTCGATCTCGCTGGACGGTTTCGTCGCCGGCCCGAACCAGAGCGAGGAGAACCCGCTCGGCGAGGGCGGCGAGCGGCTCCACGACTGGGTGGTTCCGCTGGCCGCCTGGCGCCAATCCCACGGCGAGCAAGGGGGCGAGGTGAACGAGAGCGCACGGATAGTCGAGGAATCACGCGAGAACATCGGCGCTGCGGTTATGGGCCGGAACTTGTTTGGCCCTGTCGGCGGTGGTGCCTGGGGCGACGAGCAGTGGACGGGCTGGTGGGGCGACAACCCGCCCTACCACTACCCCGTGTTCATCGTCACCCATCACCCGCGTGATCCCGTGGAGATGGAGGGCGGGACTACGTTCCACTTCGTCATCGACGGAATCGAGTCCGCGCTCGAACAGGCAAGGGAGGCCGCCGGCGGCAATGACGTCATGCTTGGGGGCGGCGGCCACATCGCTCAGCAGTACCTGACAGCGGGACTGCTGGACGAGCTTGAGCTCCACGTTGTTCCAGTGTTGCTTGTCGACGGTGCTCGCCTCTTCGACAACCTCGGGGACGCAGAGGTGCAGCTTGAGCAGGTCCGGGCCGTCGAGGCGCCCGGCGTCACGCACCTCAAATACCGAGTGGTCAAATGAACCGGGTCGCCGCCGACCTACCCACGCGCCTCAGCTCATCTTGATGTCAATCGCCGAGCCCTGCTTTCGTACACCGATGACGTGCGGTCGTTTGATCGTGAGCATGGCCTCGACCCTCGCAGGCAACCCTGCCTTAATCAGCGCGTCCATGAGCCCGGCAGTGCCGATCGACGCCGTGCCGGACAGCGCTGAAATCACCACCGCGACCATGGAGCGGATTGTAGGAGGGCATAGCGTCAATCCTGGCCCGGTGGCCGATCCGGCACGGAAGTTGTCTGATCGGCCCCTCACTGCGACGGCCGCTGACGTCATACCGTGCCGGTGAGTCCACATGCACTCAGCCGACAGCCGCCGCATCCGGCCCGAGCGGACTTACGGCAGGTGCCCGGAGGCGCCCCGTTCCGTTCATAAGCAGCAAGCGCATGGACCGCCGCTACCAGGGCTGCGCCGAGGCCATTTTCAGACGGGCCTGCAGCAGCGGTGTGAGGGAACGGGTGCAGTCCGCCTCGATCCGGTACAGCGCGGCAACGGTGTCGTGGGTGATGCCCGCCTCGCCGGCCCGGTAGCCGACCATCCGATGGATTGCGGCCGCCAGCGCGCTCGGCCGGTGCGCGGCCAGCAGGGCGTCGGCGTCGCCGATCCGCCACCACGCGGCCAGGCAGCGCAGCGTAAGCGGGAGCCCGTTGGCGGGCAGGGCCTTGCGCCACAGCCGGATCGCGACCGGGTCAAGGTCAGCCTCCGGCTCGGGCAGGCCGCCGAACATCCGCGGCCCGGCCGGGCCGAACAGCAAGCTGGCCGACGGCAGGCGATCCAGCATGATGCCGTCAAACGGCAGTATCTCGCTCGCAAGCCGCACGCCGACCTGCCAGCGCAGCATGTAGCTGTAGCGGCCGCGGCCGGTTTCCAGGTACCCGACGGTAGTGGCCGGCTCCCCGTGCCGAGGCACCAGCGTGCCCGACGTCAGGCTCTCCGGGTTCTCATTCGGGCCAAGGCCGACCGCCCTGGCCGGGCCGTCGGCGCCGAACAGCCGGATTGCCGCAGCCGCCGGCGAGTCCGGGGCGCACATCCGCCGCAGTGCCCGCTGGTTGTGCTGGCTGGCCGCCGACCACAGGTCCATGGCCAGCCTCTCCCCCGACCTGTTCAGCGCCCGCGGGTCGGGCAGTCCGGACCCGGCCGCGGAACGCCCGGACCTGGCGGCAGCAGCCGAGGGTGCGGAGCTGCCCGTAGCAGCCGGCGGATCGCGGCGGGCCGCGGCAGTTCGCGTGTTCGCGCTCCGCGCCGACGTGGGCACTTCCGCTGGCGTAGGCGCTGCCGACGCATGCCTGGACCCGGTTGCCGACGCAGGCCCGGGCCCGGCCGCTGACACGGGCCTGGGTGCCGCTGCCCGCGCAGTTTCCGGCGCGGACCTGGGGGCCGGCACTGCGTGCAGCCATGGACCGCGCTACGCCGTGGCAACCCCGGGCAGGCAGCCCGCGCAGCCAAGATGAGTCTTGGCGACCACCAGCGGCTGCCGCGCGGTGTCGGCGCCGCAGGCAGGGCAGCGCACCGGCGCGAAGGCGCCGGCCGGCAGCAGCCAGTCCAGCGTCAGCGGGAACCGCCGCGCGCCGCGCAGCACGTCGACGCGCAGGCGCAGCGCGGGGACGCGGAGCAGATGCAGCCGGTACGGCCGGATTTCGTGTCGCGGCGCGAATTTCTCACGGATCTCGGCCAGCCGCCGCCGCTCCTCGGCCCGGACGCCGTCCATCCGGTCGGCGAGCATGCCCTGCCGGTCCGCCGCGGCGCTGGCCTGCCGCCTGGCCAGTGACGCCAACTGCTCCGCGTAGTACCGCCGTGCCCGGTCCAGCTCCGCCTCCGCCGCCTCGCGCACCGCCCCGGCCGCCAGGGCGTTGCACCGGTCCGCGGCCGCCCGGTCGAGGATCCGGTGAGCCTCCACGAGGGCCGGCGGCACCTGGCCGAGGTCAGGAACCGCACCCAGGCTCACCGGCGCGGCAGAACCGGCGGCGACCGCGGCTGCCTGCAGCCGGGCCGTGACCTGCCCGGCCAGCTCGAGCCGGGACGGGACGTCGACCCAGCTCTCGGACCGCTCGTGGAACCGGTCGTCGGCCGAAGCCGTGAACGTGACCAGCGCTCCCGTCCGCAGCACCTGGCGCGTGGCCCGTTCCGCCGGACCGCAAGCATCGATCCGGCCGTGATCTACCGGGAAGTGGTCGCGGGCCCGCTCCAGCAGGCGCCCGTCATCTGGCCGCTGCGCGCTGGGGGCGGCCAGCGTGAGCAGTCCCGCGTCCGCGGCCAGCAGGGCCTCCTCCGCGGCCGCGGTCAGCAGCGGGTGCCCGGTGGTCAGCAGCGCAGCCCCGTCCTCGCGGGCAACGTCGGGATGCTCGGTGACGGTAAGCTCCTCCGGCAGCTCGAACGCCCGCTGCAGCTGGGGCGGCACCATAACGAGCGCGCGGTCCCCTGACTGCTCCCAGAGCCCGCCGCGGGATTCCACGTAACCGAGCCAAAATGACAGGCCGCCGTCGGCGGTCGCCGTGCTCACTGCTGCTGCCCGATCAGCTCGTCGGCGTTGGCCCGGTCACGCAGGTACTCGGTTCTGGCCCGCGCCAGGTCCTCGCCGATCTCCGTCAGCCGCTCGCTGAACTCCTCGTCATCGCGGGCCCCGGCAAAGGCGTTGAACACCGAGGACTCGAAGTCGAAATCGTCGTCTACCCTGCCGAGGATCATGTCCAGCTCGCCTACCACCAGCTCGAACAAGTTGATCTTGGCTTCCAGCACGTGCAAGATGCGCTGCTCGATGGTGCCGCGGGCAACCAGGTTGGTGAGGAGTACGTCATGGTCCTGGCCGACCCGGTGCAGGCGGCCGAGCCGCTGCTCGATCTGCATCGGGTTCCATGGCAGGTCCACATTCATCATCACGTGACAGAACTGCAGGTTCCGGCCCTCGCCGGCCGACTCGGTGCTCAGCAGCACCGGCACCTCATCGCGGAACGCGCCGACCGCCCGCTCCTTGTCCGCGCGGGCGAGGCTCCCGTGGTAAATCCCGAACCCGATGCCCTGCGTGCGCAGCTCTCGGGCCAGCGCTTCCTGGGTCTGGCGGAACGCGGTGAACACCAGCACCTTCTCCGGGGCGGCCCGGCGCAGCCGGGCAGCGAGCTCGGCGGCCTTGCTGGAGTGGGAGATCGAGGCGGCGCGCCGGGCGAGATCCTGCCAGCCGACCTTGGCCAGGGTAGGGGCGGCCGCAGCCGGGCTCGAGCCCGCTTGCCTGGCCAGGCCGCGCAATGCGAGTCGGCGCGACTGTGGGCTGCCCTCGGCCTCCTGCCTGATCCGCGCGGCAATGTCGGCATACAGCGCGGCCTCCGGTGCTGAGGGCGTCACCTGCACGGTCTCGGCCAGCCGCTGCGGCAGCAGGAGGCTCACCTCACTGCGCCTGTGCCGGACCATCACCTCCCGCGTCCGGGTGCGCAGCGCGGCGACGTTGCGCGGGGCGGCAGGCTCGCCGGAGCCATGCTCGGCGCGGAACTGGGCCGGCGTGCCAAGCAGACCGGGCGCCACCAGGCTGACCAGCTCATACAGGTCCTGCAGCCGGTTCTCCACCGGCGTCGCAGTGAGCAGCAGCAGGTACCGCGCGCTCAGCGCCCGCGCCAGCTTGCCGGACGCGCTGCGCGCGTTGCGCAGCCGGTGCGCCTCATCCATGATGACCAGGTCCCACGGCTGCCGGGTCAGCTCGCCGGCAAGCGGCTCGCGGCGGGCTGCCGCCAGCGAGACGATCACGACCGGCTGGTGGCTGCCGGCGCCGGGCTCCCATCCGGCGCTGGCCTCCCATCCGCTCCTGGCGGTGATGACCGTCGGGAGCGCGAACTTCCGCTCCAGCTCCTCCTGCCACTGCTGGGTCAGGCCGGCGGGCACGACCACCAGGGCCCGGTCGGCCAGGCCTCGCATCCGCAGTTCCGATAGCGCCAGCCCGGCCTCGATCGTCTTGCCGAGCCCGACCTCATCGGCGAGGATCGCCCGGCCGCGCATCCTGCGCAGCACCGTCTGCGCTGTCTGCAGCTGGTAGTCGAAGGGCTCGAAGCCGAGCCTCGGCAGGGACAGGAAGGTGTCGAATCCCGGCCTGCTCCAGACCTCGGCGGCGGCCTCCACCAGGCTGGTGCGCGCGTTGTCCACCGGCGCGCCCTGCCGCAGCACGGCGAGCAGGGACAGGTAGGGACCGAGTTCGGGGAGCAGATCGTCGGCCGGCGGCCGGCCCGGATGCGGCATGGCGGCAATCGTCATCTGCAGCAGGCTAGCGAAGAATCCGCGGCCAGTGCGGGACGCCGGGGCCGTGTCGGCCAGCGACTCGATACAGGCGCGGACGTCCCTTTCGAGCGCCTGCACGCTCGTGTGGACCTCGCGGCGGATCATCTGATCGGTCAGGAACCCGAACCACCGCTCTGCCTGGTTGATCCATGACGAGCCGGCCGGGGTGAAATGCACATGGAACCGGGGGTGGCGGGCGAGCCAGTCGCGTATCGCGGTGTCTTGTGCGTGGCGAGGTTGTCGCAGACCAGGCGGACCTCCAGCCCGGCGGGGACGGCCTTGTCGATCGCTACGAGGAACTTCTTGAAGTCCACCGCCCGATGCTGGCGGTGCAGTTCGGAGATCACCGTCCTGTCGGCGATGAACGCGGCGAACAGGCTGGTCACGCCGTGCCGTG
>WNGK01018907.1_pt1 | contig 12681 bp, 10 predicted proteins | sample 5400601 | NCBI WGS metagenome assembly WNGK01 (sample SAMN13153376, study PRJNA577476) | soil metagenome | isolation source: 60 cm soil or saprolite under Garry oak tree replicate 1 | place: USA:California | collected 2016-06-15 | reverse complement strand
CGCCGCTCACCAACACCACCCCGCTATTGCTCAAGCCCAGTGTGGAGGCCACCAACTTGCCAGTGGCGCCAACCAACCCAGTCCTCGCGCCAGCGCCGACCAACCCTGCCCCGGCACCCGTGGCGCCGAAGTAGAGACCGCGCTGGGGAACGTCGGAGCGTCGGAGCGTCAGAGCGTAGAGCGTGTCTCGCGCTCCCACCCTCCCACGCTCCCACCCTCCCACGCTCCCACGCTCGACTGGCCTGCCTCGCCCTGGCGTTCGTGCTCGCTGGCTGCCTTCACCCGGAGCCGCCTGCCAACCTGGTCATCATCAACGGCAACGAACCGGAATCCCTCGACCCGGCCATCGTGACGGGGATTTCCGAGATGCGCATCACCAAGGCGCTCTTCGAGGGGCTGCTCCGGCTCGACCCCAAAACCGCTCAGTCCATACCGGGTTTGGCTGAACGATGGGATGTCTCCTCGGACGGCAAGGTTTACACTTTTCACCTGCGCACCAACGCCGCCTGGTCCACCGGCCAGCCCATCACAGCCGAGGACGTGGTCTATTCCTGGATGCGCGCGCTCAGCCCCGCCACGGCGGGTGATTACGCCGGCCAACTCTTCTACATCAAAAATGCCGAAGATTATTACAACGGAAAAATCAAGGACCCGGCCCTCGTCGGCATTCGCGCGCTCGACACTCACCGGTTGCAGGTTGAGTTGGAACATCCGCTGGCGTTTTTCCTGGACCTTTGCACCTTTCCGACGCTGGCCGTGGTGCCGCGGCAGACCATCACCAGGCGCGGCGACCGCTGGCTCAGCGAACGCCCTTTGCCCACCAGCGGCCCCTATCAACTCGTCGCCTGGCGTCTCAATAACAAAGTCCGTCTCCGCAAGAACCCGTATTATTGGGACGCGGCCAACACTCAAAGCGAGATCATTGACATTCTGCCCATCGGCTCGCCCAACGCCGCGCTGAACCTGTACGAAACCGACGTCGCCGATATCGTCTGGGACAAAGACCTGGTGCCGGCCGAATTGCTGGACGTGCTGATGAAACGCCCCGATTTCCACACTTACGACTATCTGGGCACCTACTTTTATCGCTTCAACGTCACCCGGAAACCGCTTGACGACGCTCGCGTGCGCAGGGCCTTTGCACTGGCCACCAACCGGGAGCGCATCATTAAAAAGATCACCATGGGCGGCGAAAAGCCCGCGTACCATTTCGTCCCGGAAGGTGTCGCCAACTATTCGCCCCCGCAAGGACCCGCTTTCAACCCGCAACAGGCCCGCCAACTCCTGGCAGCGGCAGGCTATCCCGGCGGCAAAGGTTTTCCCCCCTTGCAATACGCCTTTTACTCCGCCGCCAGCGGCGGGGCCAGACTGCCAGGCAAAATCGCCATTGAGCTGCAGCAGATGTGGCGAGAGGAACTGGGCATCGAGGTCGAGCTGCGCCAGATTGAGCGCAAGATCTTTTACAGCGCGCAATCGCGCCTGGACTACGACCTCTCGGCCTCCAGTTGGATTGGCGACTACAACGACCCGAACACGTTCCTCGATATGTTTCTGAGCAATAGCGGCAACAACCGCACCGGCTGGAACAACGCCCGCTACGACGACCTCATCCGCCAGGCCAACCTGCAAACCGACCTGCAGCGGCGTGCGGCGTTGTTCCGCCAGGCCGAGACCATTCTCATCGCGCAAGAGGTCCCCATTGTGCCGATCTACTTTTACGCCGGCTTCAACTACTTTGACCCCAACAAAATCCAAGGTATCTATCAGAACATCCTCGATGAGCACCCGTTGCAGGCTATACGCAAAGTTAACCAGCTCACAGCTCACAGCAAGCATTTCAGCATTTCAGCATTTCAGCATTTCAGCTTTCTCGACCCCAGTCCCTGATCTTTAGCCATGTACTTCCTCAAACGACTGCTCATGATCGCGCCGCTGTTGCTCATCATCAGCTTCCTGGCGTTTGTCCTGGTTAAAGTGACTCCCGGCAGCCCGTTTGATCGCGAACGCAAACCCGCATCGCCGGAAATCGAGCGCGCAATCAAGGCCAAATACCATTTGGATGAACCGATTTGCAAACAGTACCTCCGCTACCTCGGATTGGTTTGGGAACAAGATGAGCCCGGGCGCTGGCGCCACGCCCCGCCTGGTTTTGATGTCTCTCTGAAATACCGAAACCATTCAGTCACTGACATCATCGCCCAGGGGCTGCCGGTGTCGCTGTGCCTGGGCCTGCTGGCGTTTGGGTTCGCGATGGGTGTGGGCCTGCCCATTGGTTACTTTACCGCGGCGCGCCGTGGCCATTGGGAAGACTACGCCGGCAGTTTCGTCGCCATCCTGGTTATTTGCGTTCCCGGCCTGGTTGTCGCTCCGATTCTCGTCATGCTTTTGGCCATCAAATGGCGGCTCTTCCCGGTGGCCCCGTGGGGATCGCCGTGGCACGCCATGCTGCCAATGACGGCGTTGGGGCTTTATTTTTCTGGCCGAATCGCGCGGCTGCTGCGCGAAGGCATGCTCAACACCATGCAATCCGAGTTCATCACCACCGCCCGCGCCAAGGGCCTCAGCCAAAACGCGGTGCTGCTTAAGCATGCCTTCCGGCTGGCGGTGTTGCCCGTCGTGTCCTACTCCGGCCCACTGTTGGCGGACCTGCTCACCGGTTCGTTCGTTATCGAAAGCATTTTTCAGATACCCGGCCTGGGCGGCTACTTCGTCAACAGTTCACTAAACTCTGATTACCCATTGACCGTTGGTTTGGCGCTGCTCTACGCAGCGCTGTTGATTGTGCTCAATCTCCTGGTGGACCTCGCTTATGTCCTTCTCGACCGCAGGGTGAAGTATGAGTGAACGACCCGCCTTCGCTCGGAGCTTCGGCGCGGCAAGGCGCGCCCGCCGCGCCGAAGCTCCGAGCGAAGGCGGGTGGCGGCGGTTCCGGCGCAACCGTCCGGCAATCATCAGCGCCTGGCTCCTCGCACTCATTGTTCTGGTCGTTATCGCCTGGCCGGTTGCCTTGAAGATCGCCAGCTTCGCTGGGCCAAAAGGTGTCGCCTTTTCGCAAAATTATCAGCCTGACAAACTTTCCGACGATCAATTCCTGCCGCCCAGCGCCAAACATTGGTTCGGCACCGATGTCCATGGCCGGGACTTGCTGTCGCGCGCGTTGTACGGCGCGCAAATCTCGCTGTTGGTGGGCATTGTCGCCGCCGGCGTCAGCCTCCTCATCGGCGTGCTCTGGGGAGCCATCGCGGGGTACGCCGGCGGGCGCGTGGACAGCCTCATGATGCGCTTCGTTGATACTCTTTATTCCCTCCCTTCGATAATCTTCGTCATCGTCCTGATCACCACGCTGGAAGGCTCTATGAAGCGCTTCATCACTGCCATCGGCGCGCCGGGCCTTGGGAAGTCCGCTCGCTTGCTCTTCCTGTTCGTTGGCCTGGGGGCGGTCTCGTGGCTGACGATGGCGCGAATTGTTCGCGGCCAGGTGCTGTCGCTCCGGCAACGACCGTTCGTAGAGGCCAGCCGCGCTTTGGGCGCCAGGCCGCTGCGCATTCTCGTCCGGCATATACTCCCCAATACCCTCGGGGTCGTCATCGTTTACCTCACGCTGACCGTGCCTGCGATCATTCTCTACGAATCGTTCCTGAGCTATTTGGGTTTGGGCATTCAACCGCCGATGGCCAGTTGGGGTTCGCTCATCGCCGAAGGCGCCGACCAGATGAACCCCATTCGCATTTACTGGTGGCTCATCGCCCTCCCCGGCGGACTGCTGGTTCTGACTCTGCTGGCCTTGAACTTCATCGGAGATGGCCTGCGCGATGCCTGGGATGTGAGGAGCGGCAACTCGATGCGATAGTGGGTGAGGACTAATGCTGTGACAAACAAATCTCGAGACGTGGTAGGGCGCGTCACTCCGTGCGCGCCGTTCGGAAATCTGTCTGCGGACCGCGGCGCGCACGGAGTGACGCGCCCTACCCGCGCTCTGGGCAGCTTAGCGAAACCTGTTTGTCACTGGTGATTGAAAGAATTGTTCAGAGTCTCTCCCTAAGCCTCAAGAATTGCTCCACGCCCAGCAGGTTCTTGATTTCCCCGAAGCTCATCGCTGCTGACGCCACCTGGTCAACCCGGCCAGTCGTTTTCCAGGCCTCGCACAGCTCGCGCATCGCTCGCGCGCAGACCATCAGCGATTCTATGGGGCAGACGACGATTTTGTAACCGAGTTGTTCCAGCTCCTTGACCGGCAGGATAGGCGTTACCCCGCCGGTCAGCATGTTGACGAAGAGCGGGTATTTCACCCGCCTGGGAATTTCTTCCAGTTCGGCGGCCGATTGGGGCGCCTCAATGAAGGCGATATCCGCGCCGGCACCGCAGCAGCGGTTGACGCGGTCGATGGCGTCGTCAAGCCCGTTCATCTGGCGGGCATCGGTTCGGGCGAAGATGACGAAGTTCGGATCCTGCCTGGCGCCGACCGCGGCTTTGATCTTGAGCACCATCTCCTCAGTCGAAATCACTTGCTTGTTCGCGAAGTGGCCGCAGCGCTTGGGCATAAGCTGGTCCTCCAGCAAAATGCCCGACGCGCCGGCCGCCTCGAACATCCTGACCGTGCGCTGAACGTTGTGAAGATCCCCGTGGCCGGTGTCGCCATCGGCGATGACCGGAACCGAAACCCGCGCGGCCATCCGCCGCACCGCGTCGGCCATCTCGGTCAGCGTCAGGAAATTTAAATCCGGCAAGCCCAGCATGGAGGCGCTGGTGCCAAAGCCGCCGATGAACACCGTTTCGAATCCGGCCTGTTCGACGATCAGCGCGGTAAAGACATCATGCGCGCCGAGACTGCGGATGATGCCCGGCTGAGCCAGCAGTTCGCGAAGCCGTTCAGGGCCGTTTGTAGTTCTCATTCAGCACGGGAGCGCAGGCAACTTTGGCCCTCACCCTGGTCCTCTCCCATCCCGCTTCTCCATACGGAGGGGCGGGAGAGGGAAGTGGACCCATCACCATTCACTGTGCGCTTGGACGGTTCTTGTACTTCTCGTAGAGCCGCGTGTGCCGGCTTTCGAGACTGACTTCCTTGCCGGCGATCCACAAGTGTTTCACCTTGGCTCGGATGTCCAGCAGGTCACCATCTGTGGCCAACAGCGTCGCTTCTTTGCCCGCTTCAATGGAACCGAGGCGGTCGCCCACCCCCGCAAGCTGCGCGGGATAGAGCGTCAGGCCCTTCAGGGCTTCGCCTTCGGGCAGGCCAAACGCGACCGCCTGCGCAGCCGCGTAGGGCAGGTTCCGGACCAGGGGAGCGTTGAAGCCCTCCGGTGCCAGGCCGAAGGCGACCCTTACGCCTGCCTTGCTTAACACTCCGGGCGCTTTGAAATGAACGTCATAAGGTTCGGTGTCGCGGGTCGGCTGAGTGAAGGTGTGCGCATAAACGACCGGGATTTTTTTCTCCGCCAGCAACTCGGCAGTCATCCAGGCGTCGCGGCCGCCGGCGAGTATGATTTTGTAATCGTTGGTGCTGGCCCAATTGACTGCCGCCTTGATCTGACGCACTTCATCGGCGTGGACCATTATCGGCAAGTCTCCACGCACATAGGGCAGCATCGCTTCCCAGGCCGGAATTCGTTCCGGCGGCGAAGCGCTGCCGTTTGCCGCGGCATCTTTGGCTCTGGCGTAGGCCCTGGCTTCTTCAAAGAAATCCTCGGTCGCCCGCTGTCTGGCGCGGCGTTCTTTGGCCTGCTCTTCAATGGATTTGCCTTTTTCTTTGCCTCGCGCTCGCTCCCTGGGGGCAGTGTCGAGTTCGACCTAACGCTGATTGGCCCGAAACAATGCCCCCCTGCGGCGCCGGCTGGAAGTACGCGATGCCATTGGCGCGAGCCACGGGGATCAGTTCGGAATCCGGGTTGGCTGCAATCCACGATTCCACGTCGGGCGTGTAATCGCCTACTTCGGTGGCGTCTTGCGTCGCCCGGACGCCGCCGATCTCGGTCAGGCCCAGCAGCGTGTTCAACGCAATCATGCCCGGATAAAGATGCTGGCTGGTCAGATCGATCCGAGTTGCCCCGCCGGCGGCAACCGTTTTTCCAACCGCAGCAATTATTCCATCCTTAATCAAGACCTGGCCTGGAGAAAGCGTCTCGCCCGAGACGGTGTGCACAGTCACCTCCGAAAGCAGGATCGTTGCGGCTGGAGCAGACAGACAGAGTGGCATCAGCAAGGCCATCCAGAAAACGAACAGCCACAAATCCCGATAGCAATCGGGAGATTTCATCAAAAGCGCGCCCGTCCTCCGTAGCCCCGTCTTCCCTATTTCTGTGACAAACAAATTTCGAGACGTGGTAGGGCGCGTCACTCCGTGCGCGCCGTTCGGAAAGCTGTCTGCGAACCGCGGCGCGCACGGAGTGACGCGCCCTACCCAGGCTCTGCACGACGTAACGAAACTTATTTGTCGCGGTACTAGCACTACTGCCGAGCGTCGAAGTGCTGCGGAGGGTGGAAGCACCGCGGAGGGTGGACAAGCCGGGGAGCTCGCTTTTTTGTGGCTAATTGTGCCTTTTTGTTGCAAGGCCTTCGAGTTCATGGATCCCTTAATTGCCAACTCATTCATCCATACAGTGTCGCTCGCGGCCATCGAATTCGTGTTCAAGCGAAACGCGGAAGAACGAATCGTCAGCCTTCTCCGCACTATCATTTTCCCCTCCGCCGCTGGACAGTTTGGAAATTTTTTTGGCTTTGGCCAGCAGGTCCGCGCGTTCCGTTTCCAGTTTGGCCGTGCGTTCCCCTGAAAGCGAGCGATCGAAATACTTCTTCCCTTCGATCCAAGTCTGGAGGCACACCGTCTCCGAATCCAGCGGCGGCTTGGACCAAATCGCAAAGTCGGCATCCTTGCCCGGTTCGAGCGAGCCGACGTATGCGGCGATGCGAAGCTGTTGGGCCGGGTTGAGCGTCACAAATTTGAGCGCCTCGGCTTCCGTCATGCCCCCATACTTGACCGCCTTGGCTGCTTCAGCGTAAAGACGCCGCGCCAGTTCGGAGGAATCAGAGTTAAAGGAGACCACCACCCCGCGGTCATGCATCAGACTGCCATTGTAGGGGATGGCGTCGTACACCTCGAACTTGTAGGCCCACCAATCGGCGAAGGCGGATGCGCCGGCGCCATGCCGCGCAATTTCATCGGCGATTTTGTAGCCCTCGAGCACATGCTGGAAGGTGCCAATCTTCACATTGAAACCTTCCATCAACCGAATCAGCATCAGGATTTCGTCCTGGCGATAAGCATGGCAATGGATCCAGCGGTTGCCCTGAAGGATTTCGCCAATCGCCTCCAGCTCAAGATCCCGCCGCGGTTCAACCAGGCCAGGCGTCCCGCCTGCCTGTCCGGCCAGTGTCTGGCCTGGCGAGCCGTCTCCCTGGGGCGTTGAGGATTGTCCTTTTCGATACGCTTCCCAATCCTTCAAATACTGCTGCGCGGCAGCGAAACGATTGGCAATAAACGTCCGCACACCCATCCGCGTTTGGGGAAACCGGGTGACGAACCGATCGCCCCAATTCGATTGTTTCACATTTTCGCCCAGCGCGAACTTGATGCCTGCCGGCGCGGCTTCGAAGATCAACTTGTCCGGACTGGCGCCGTCGCGCAGCTTGATCACGCAATTCTGGCCGCCAATTGGGTTGGCTGAGCCGTGCAGCAAATTGACTGTCGTGACACCCCCCGCAAGTTGCTGGTAAAGATTTTCGGTTTCGGAGTTCACCACGTCCCGGATGCGCACCATGGCCGTCGAGGGCAGGCTCGATTCGTTGACTGCGCCGAGAATGGCCGTGTGACTGTGGCAATCAATCAAGCCAGGTGTGACGTGCAAACCACTGCCCTCAATCACCAGCGTGTCCGCCCGCAGTTCAGCTTTGAAGTTGCCGACCGCTTGGATTTTTCCCTCTGAAACCAGGAGCTGCGCATGGGGGAGCACGCCATCGGCGCCGCAGGTCCAAATCGTTGCGTCTCGAATCAACAACGCGGGAGGGTTCGTAATCGGCCCGCGTTGTTCGAGCGGGGGACGCGCCACGCGCGTCTTTTGAAGTTCGCGCAGTTGCTCTTTCCTTTTGTCCTTTTTTTCTTGGGCTGGCTCGCTGTCCTTCAGTGAATCTGCTGGCTTTTCCTCATTTGCGGCCTTCGGGCTGGGTTTCTTTTCCTGTTTCGGTTGCGCCGGCTGCGCTTCCTCCGGCGAAGCAGGTGTGCCGAGCTTGTTCTCCTCGGCTCCGCCGGCCTTGGGCTCTTCGGCGGGCGAGCGATAGATCCGGCCATCGACCCACACCTCGCGCACCTTGGCTTCCTCGTTGAAGTAGCTGTCGTGATCGACCACGGTCAGATATGCCAGCTTGCCGGCTTCAATTGCGCCGAGTCGGTCCTCCACCCCGCACAGTTTCGCCGGCGCCGTCGTCAGCGCGGCCAGGGCGTCCGTTTCCGAAAGGCCACGATCCATCGCGGTTCGCAAATTTTGCCGGAACTTCTTCTTGTCGCTCAGGCCGTAAGTCGTCAGCGCAATTTCCAGGCCCTGCTGGCGCAGCAACACCGGGTTTTCGGGGGCCCAATCCCAACTCCGCAACTGATCGAGGCTAACCTGGTCCCAATCCGTTTCATTGGGCAGCTTCGGTAGGGTGGGTAAATTTAGCGGACAGATAAACGTCGCGCCGGTCGCCTTTGCCAGCTCTGGCCGGCGCCATTCCTGGCCGCAGGAGACGAGGCAAAAGTCCAAGCCCAATTCGCCCGCCACGAGCGCCGCGCGGTCCACCATCAGCGCGCTGCCCGGTTCAAAAGCCACGCGCATTTTTTTGTTAATTGCCGGCCCCAGGGCCTCCAGCGCCGGATCGAACTCCGGACGTTTCCGGTCATGCGGATTTTTCTGATAATCGGCATGATCCAGCGCATAATGATGCGCGTCGAAGCAGCTCTGGCGCAGCGTCGCGATGATGCCCATCAGCGACGAAGGATAAGAGCGCTCATCGCCCTGAGGCGTCTCGAACGCGACGTGCTCAAACACGTCTGGTTTAAGTATCAGTTCGTTCGGGTTTTCTTCCGTCAAGGCCACCAACGGGCCGGTACCGCGGATAATTCCTTTGGAGGGCGCAATGACTCCAGCGGTAAACCCCAGCTCGCGCAGCGGCGCCAGCATTTTCTCCTGAGGCGAATAGTCCCTCGCGGCGCGATATTGCGGTGAGATTCTGGCAACCTCATATCCCGGGCCGGGTTCGGCACGGTCTGTTTTTTGGCCGGGCACGCCGTAGAAATTGGCGCCACCCGCCGTCAGACTGTAAGACGAAATCGGTTCGGAGCCGACGGTGGACACAGGCGCGTTGCTGGCGCCGAGCATCAGATAGGCATCAATGAATCCCGCGTAAATCGTCATGCCCTTCATGTCCCACAACCGCGCCTCTGGCGGCGGGACAACGTCTTTGCCGACCGCCTTGATGAGGTCGCCGCGAATCACGATCGTCCCGGACTCAAGCACTTCGCCGGGTCTGATGACGATCTTGCCGCCGACCAGAGCATGGACCCCCAGCGGCATTGGCCGGAAGCCGGGCGGCAGGATGTCAGCGCCAAGCCCCTTTAGGCCAACCAGCAGGACTCCGGACAAGAGAAAAATGCCAACCAGCCAACCACCGAAAAACGATTGTCGCGTTGTGGTCATCTGCCGGTCACAATGTTCAAGGGCGCAAGATGTCTAACCTGGCCGCCGCGGTCAAACTCCATCTGGCGACCTGCACGGCGAGGTGGGCGCTTTTCGCCGTGGGGTCGCGATGCAAGCGAGGTTACAGGTCGTCCCGAACTTGAACTACGAGGGCGGTTTTTAGCTCTTTGCGTCGCAGCTTCGGTGATGGCAACTTGATGGTGCATGAAGACGGGGACGATTGCTGCAGCGGATTCTGCCGAGTAGGCGCGGGTATTTGCCGACCAGGCGCAGCGTTGGCGGCGTGAGACGGCGGCTCATTCTGTTCTCCAAAAGAAGGTGCTTCATCCGGCTTACCAACGAATTATAGGGCTGGGCCCGGCGGTTGTTCCCTACATCCCTCGTGAGCTGCAACGAGAACCGGCTCACTGGTTTTGGGCGTTGAACGCCATCACAGGAGCGGATCCTGCCCCTGCTGGTTCGTCCTTCCAGGAAGCGGCGGAAGCCTGGCTGAAATGGGGACAGGAGCGCGGCTATCTCTAAATGTCAGCCGCGCAGATCGAGGCTACCTTATCACCGATGCCAACCAACCGGTGGCGCGGCTTTCGCCCGCTCGCACCTCCCTGAGATGCTGCCGCTGGGCGGCTCGCTTTCCAGAATCCGTTGTCAGGAGTTGGGCGTCTTATATTTCCAGAGCCAACTGGATTGCGTCCCTGATCTGGCGAACGATGGCCGGTTCAGACCGCCCCCTTTTGTCCATCAGTTCGTGGTTTTCAACCGAGTTAATCCCCTGGACATTTGCGAAGGACTGCAACTTGAGCCAAGGGACACGCGGCATTTTGACCTCATATTTGCTGCCGCGATTTTCATGGCTCAACGGCACGGCTACCGCCAGCGTCCTTGGCGCGTTTGGATCTTCGCGCGAAACGATGACGGTTGGCCGGAGTTTGCCCGCCATCCCCAGATCAATCATGTAAACCTCACCAACCTTCGGCGTCATCGAGTTTCCTCCAGATTTGGTTCCGGCGTTCCTTGCTGAAAAGCGTTTCCTCTTCCTGACCAACAGTGAGCGAAACGGGCACGGCGCCTGTCCTGGCCACTTGGGTGATGAACATGCGGAAGAGTTCAGGCACTGAGGTGCCGAGATCGGAAGCGACCTTCTGGGCTCGCTTGAGCTTCTGGGGGTCCACTCTGCCCCGGAAAATAACTGTCATGCCGATTGCCAATATTATCGAAGCTGCACTCGCTTGATGACCTGAAAACCAAGGCTTGGAGCCTGGTGTTTGGCTGTTGGAGCCTGCCTCTCAAGTGCCGTATTTCACTCCGCAGCCGTATGGTTTGGTTTGCGTTACGGCAACCTTTTCTCCTGCCTCCAGTTTCTGGACCGCTTCACGCACGTAATTGCGGGCGGTGCGCGGATCGCCTTCTGGAACGGGGCGGTCATCAATCGCGCCCTGGTAAGCGAGGATGCCGCTCTTGTCTATCACAAACATGTGCGGCGTCGTTCGCATTCCGTATTTCTTTCCAATTTCGCCGGAGCTGTCGTCGAGCCAGGCTGTGGCCTTAATCTTTTGCTCCGCCCATTCTTTCTTTGCGGCAGCGGCATCGCGGTGGCTGGAGTATTTCGGTGACACGGAATTCACCAGCAGCCACACCACTCCCTTGCCTGTCAGCTCATGCTGCAATTCCTGCATCGCGCCGCTCTGGTAATGATTGTGGCAAAACGGGCAGTCCTGGTTGTAGGATTCGAGCACGACGATTTTGCCTTTGTAGTCGCTGAGTTTGTGGGTTTGGCCGTTAATGTCCCTGGCGGTAAAATCAGGCGCCGGCTTGCCCACCTCTGCTGCCAGCGCTCCGCATGCGAAGGCACACCATGCCAGATAAGCGATCTTGGATTTCATAATTTCCTTTCAGAACATCTTGTTAAACTTTTGTTCAACTAACAATAGCCACAGGCGCCGCTTCGCGCAACTTTGGCAAACGCCCGGAGGCGCGCTTTCTTATCTTGTTGCCACAGCCAAAGTCCTGGAGCGCCCAGAGGCAACGGACCGCGCGCCGTCCTCTGCTCGCAGCGTGCGGGGCAGGTTACCGCGCCGCTCGTTCCAACGCATCCAGGACAGTGCCCGGAGTCACCAAGTCGAAAATCATCGGCGGCTCATTCGGGTTCTTCGGGTAAACTAAAACCAGCGGCACGCCCGCGCGGCCAAATCGGTTTAGTTCGTCGGTGATGTTGGCGGGAAAACTTGTGTAATCTCCGAGCAGTGCCGCCGCATTAGTCTCTTTGACCCGCTTGCGTACCGCGGCGTTTTCGAGCGCCGGTTTCACGATGGCGTTGCAGGTCAAACACCACGTGGCAGTGAAATCCACCAGCACTGGGCGGCCTTCCGCCCTCGCTGCGGCGACCGCTTCGGGGCTCCATGGCTCCCAGGCTATGCCTTGCGGGTCGTTCCTCGGGGGGTCAATTACGCCCCTCGCCAGAACCGGTGAACGCCACCGCAACTGGCCCTCCACGACAGCCCAATAACCAGCGATCAACAGCGCCGTAGTCACTGCCAGAGCCAGACCGCGCCGCGAACTGCCGCGCTGGACAAATTCGCCATACAGCCATGCCGCCAGCGCAACAATGACCAGGAACACTCCCAGCCACCAGGACCGCTCCCCGTAGTGGATCGGAATGAGGCTCAACAGCCAGAAGGCCGTTGCCAGCATTGGAAAGCCCATCGCAATCTTAAACTTCTCCATCCACGCGCCCGGTTTAGGCAGAAACTTCAGCCACGCCGGTTGCCAACTTAACACCGCGTACGGCGCTGCCAGTCCAACGCCGACCGTCAGGAACATCAGCACGATGATGGCGGCGTTTTGAGCAAACGCGAACCCGAGCGCGGCGCCCAGGAACGGAGCGGTGCAAGGTGTCGCCAACGCCGTAGCCAACACGCCATTGAAAAATGCGCCCGCTGCGCCGTGCTTTGAAGCCAGCGTGCCCGCTGCGTCAATGACTCGTCCGCCCAAATTGATGTCGAAGAGACCGAACAAGTTC
>WNGK01006107.1_pt1 | contig 12682 bp, 15 predicted proteins | sample 5400601 | NCBI WGS metagenome assembly WNGK01 (sample SAMN13153376, study PRJNA577476) | soil metagenome | isolation source: 60 cm soil or saprolite under Garry oak tree replicate 1 | place: USA:California | collected 2016-06-15 | reverse complement strand
GACCGCGAGTGGGCGTTCACGCCGCAGCTGATCCACGGCCTTGCGCCACGCGGTCAGGGTCAGCCACCCGCCAGGATTAGGCGGGGTGCCGTCACGCGGCCACACCCGAGCCGCCACGGCGAACGCTTCCGCGGCGGCGTCCTCGGCCGCTTGCAGGTCACCGAGCCGCCGCGCCAGCGTGGCGACTACGGTCGTCCACTCCTCCCGGAACGCGTGCTCGAGACCGGCGGTGGTCACTGCGGCTCACCCGCCCTGCCTCGCGCGCTCAATCGAGCACGGCCTGCCATGCCATTCCGGTGTATGCCGCCCGGACCTCGATCGTGCCATGGGCGGCCGCGGGCATCTTCGACGCCCACTCCAGCGCGGTGTCCAGGTCAGGGACATCGACCAGGAAGAAGCCCAGGAGGTGCTCCTTTGTCTCCATGAACGGACCGTCGGTCAGCAGCTGGTCCTCGGCACGCATGCGCACGCTGGTCGCCGTGTCTGCCGGGGTGAGCTGCTCGGCGCCGAGCAGGATCCCGGCATCCTTGGCCGCGCGGGCATAGGCGACCCAGTCGATGCTGTGCGACCGCGCGAGCGGGGTGTCCTCGTGCGCTCCGGGCGCCGAGTAAATCAGCAATGCGTATCTCACGATGACCTCCAGGTTGGCCGGTACACCAGAACTACGGCCGGCCGGCACCCAGATCGACAGGCTGTCCCGATTCTCTGCCCGGATCCGTCTTGAGGCCCAGTCATAGGGTGACCCCATGACAACACAGGCCCCGGCGGCATATGCCTTGGATGCGGGCGGCTCGCATACCGTAGTGCGTACCCGCCGGGCCGATGGCAGTGAGCGGACATGGGACGAGCCCTCATGTGCAATCGCCACCGTGGGCCAGGGCCGAGCCATCCAGCACCTACGCCGCATCCTGGGAGAAGTACGAGCCGAGCTTGCGGATGCCGGGGCGATGCGGGGATGTATTGCGTCGTCATCATGCCCGGTAGCCGCAGAGGCGCCAGCGCCAGAGCCGCTTGTGCGGGCCATCGCCGCATCCGGCTGCACCGGGAGGGTGGTCCTGGTCAATGACTTGGTGCCGCTGCTATGGTCCGATCTTCTGGCGGGCGGCGGAGTGATCGTCAACAGCGGCACTGGCAGCGCTGTGATCGGGCGCAATAGCATCGGGAAGCTACTCAAGCTCGGCGGGCACGAGCACATCCTGAGCGACCAGGGAAGCGCTTACAGCCTGGCCAGGGAGGGCCTGCGCGCCGCGACGAGAGCGGTCGACGGCCTGGGCCCGGCGACCACCCTGCTGGCCAGGGCCGAGGAGTTCTATGGGCGATCGGCACCGGCACTCGGCCGCTGGCTGGCTGAGCTGCCGCGAGCACGGTTCGAGGTGGCGAGGTTCGCCGCGGAGATCTTGGCTGCCGATGAGGAAGGGGACACCGTAGCCAGCGCGGTCGTGGCGGCAGAGTCCGAGGCTCTGAGCCAGGCGGCGCTGCTTGCCGTGTCTCGGCTAGGGCTCGGCAACTCCCCCGCTGTGGGATTGTCCGGCGGGGTGATGGTCGGCAGCCCGAGGTTCCGGGCGCTTGTCATGGACGGTTTGGCCCGGGGTGGGCTCTACCCGCGGACTGCGGTGCTCAACAGCACGGCGGCGACGCTGGCGTTCGTCGATCGTGTCGGCGAGCACGGAAGAGGGATTATGGCCGAGGTGGGCGGCCTCGAACTTACCGTCGCCTAACTTGCGCACCAGGCCTTCCGGCTACCTCGCCGGGCAGCACCTATCGCCTTGGCTGGATCTGGATCTTGCGCCCCTGACCGATACGGAACATCTCGAGGGCGTCAGCGTACTGCTCGAGTGGCAGCCGGTGGCTGATGAAGACATCCGGGTCGAGGATGCCAGCGGAGAACATCTCGGCCGCCCGCTCGAAGCTGTGCAGCACCGCCATGGACCCGGCGATCGTGATCTCCTTGTTATAAATCCGGTACGGCTCGATGGTCACACGCGCTGAGTACGACGAGACACCAAACTGCAGGAACGTCCCGCCCGGCCGTACCCGGCCGATGCCGTCCTGTATCGCGGCCTCACTACCGGTCGCGTCGACGACGAGCTCCCAGCCGTGCGGGTGGTCGAGCTCGTCCGCGTTAGCGGCGGTCGCCGTGCAGCCAAGGAGCTTGGCCGTGGCAAGCCGCTCGGGGTTGAGGTCGACGACGTCCACCGATGCCGCGCCGGTGCGCTTGGCGAGCTGAAGCATCATCAGGCCCATGGTCCCGGACCCGTAGATGAGAACGTGTGATCCAAGCTGAGAGGTAAGCACGTCGTAGCCACGGACCGCACACGCCAGGGGCTCGACAAGAGCAGCATCCTCCAGACGGACATGCTCGGGGAGCGGCACGCAGTTGGCAACCGGGGCCACCGCGTATTCGGCGGCCCCGCCCGCGGTGGTCACGCCGATCGCCGCCCATCGCTCACACAGGTTGTTGCGGCCAATCCGGCAGTAGTGGCATTCGTTGCAGTACAGCGACGGGTCGACCGCGACGCGCGTGCCGACTGCGAGCTCGCCGACAGCCGAGCCGACCGCCACGACCACACCGGCGAACTCGTGCCCGGGCACGACAGGCAAAGAGGGCGCGAACTCGCCCTCCAGGATGTGCAGGTCCGTTCCGCACAGGCCACACGCAGCCACCGCGACAACGGCCTCGCGCGGCCCGGGCGCCGGGTCGGCGACGGTCGAAACCTCGACCACACCGGGCGAGCTGATCACGGCCGCTCTCACGTTGACTGCCCCTCCCGCCCGGCTGACTGCCCCTCCTGCCCTCCTGCCCGTCCGACGGCCGCGGTCCCGGCTCGCCTCACTTGACTGCCCCCATCGTCAGTCCGCGCACCAACTGGTCCTGCGCTAGCCAGCCGGCGATGAGCACAGGCAGGCAGACCAGCGTGGCGCCGGCGCACAGGTGTGCCCAGAACTGGCCCTCACCCGTCTGGAAGCTCACAAGGTAGACCGGGACGGTCGCGGCGTTGCTCGTGGTCAAGTTCACCGCGAGGAAAAACTCGTTCCAGGCGAAGATGAAGCAGATCAGCGCGGTCGCGGCCAGCCCGGGAGTGATCAGCGGCATGATCACTGAACGCAGCTGCCTGAAGAACGGCGCGCCGTCCACGCGGGCGGCCTCGAGAATACCCATCGGAACCTCGAGCAGGAATGACCGGAGCATCCACACCGCGATCGGCAGGTTCAGCGACGCGTACAAGATGATCAGCACGATGATCGTGTCAAGCAGGTGCAGTTCCCTCGCGATGACGTAGATCGGGATGATCGCGCCCGCGACGGGCAGCATTTTCGTCGAGATGAAGAAGAACAGCACGTCCCGCCACTTGCGTACCGGCGCAACGGACAGCGCATAGGCCGCGGGCAGTGCCAGCGCGAGCACCACGAGCGTAGAGACCAGCGTGATGATGACCGAGTGAGTCAGAAACGGGCCGGCCTTGCTGAGCGCAGAGTTGTACTGCGTAAGGGTCGGGCGGAAGATGAAATGCGGCGGAGTGGTGGCGGCGTCTGACTCCTGCTTGAAGCCGGTGACCGCCATCCACAGCACCGGGAAAAAGAACAGCAGCACGACGAGCCACGTGAGCAGGCCGAGCCCGGCACTCCTCACGTTCCCGAGCGTCATCCGCCTGCGAGCCGTCCTGGTGCCTGTACCTGCCGCCCGGGGCGCGTGCGTCAACGTCGGGGCGCTCACAGCCGGCCCTCCATCCCCTCGTCGCTGAACAGTCCGGAGATCGTGCGCAGGGCGAACGTCGCGACGACGATGGTGGCCACGACGGCCACCACCCCCATCGCCGATGCGCGCCCGATATCGAAGCTGCGGAAGGCCACTTCGTAGAGGTAGTAAGGGACATTCGTGGTCTGCTGGCCGGGTCCGCCCGACGTGATCATGAAGATCGCGTCGAATGCCTGAACCAGGTAGATGGCGCCGAGCACGATGCCCAGTTCCATGTACTGGCGAAGGTGCGGCAGGGTCATCCTCCGGAAGATCTGCCATCCCCCCGCGCCGTCGACCCGTGCCGCCTCCAGCACATCGGCGGGCTGGCTCTGCAGCCCGGCCAGCAGGATGAGCACCATGAACGGCGTCCACTGCCAGGTGAGCACCGTGATGATCGTTTCTTTCGAATGGTTGTTGGTCCAGTCGGTGTGGTGCACGCCGAACGGGCTAAGCACCCAGTTGAGCAGCCCGAACTCGGTGTCGAGCAGGGTGAACTTCCAGACCAGGGCCGCCGCGGCCGGCATGACGAGAAATGGGCTGATGATCAGCGTGCGCAGCACGCCGCGGCCGAAGACCTTGCGGTCGAGCAGCAACGCGATGCCAAGACCGAGCAGCAGCGAAAGCAGGACCGGAACCAGCGTCAGAATCACGGTGTTGACAAGCGCGGTGCGGAAGATCGTGTCCGTGAAGATGAGGGTGTAGTTGTGCAGGCCGGCGAAATGGCGGGTGAACGGATGGTACAGGTTGTAGGACTGCAGGCTGTAATAGATGGTCAGCACGAACGGGATCTGCGTGACGACGATGGTGAAAAGCAGCGCGGGCAGCAGCGGTATCCGACGGAGCCTGTTGCGCCGACGGTCCCTTGCCCGCGCCCATTTCACGGCAGCGTCGCCGCCGCGGTTGGCGAGAACTGCCATGACTGCCCCTTAACGGCTGCGCGCGTGCGTCTCGTGCTTGCTGGCTCTCAGGCGGCTGATCGCGGTGGGGTGGGATCAGCACGCCGCCGGTGCCACCCCACCCCGCTCATCGTCTGCCTGCGCTCCTCACTTGTAGGTCTGCCCGACCGCCGCGGCGTAGCCCTGCGACTTGCTCAGCGCTTGAGCCACGGTTTCCTGCCCGGCGATCGCCGCCGTGATCTCCTGGGAGACCTTGGTGCCGAGATCCTCGAACTCGGGGATGCTGACGTACTGCACGCCCACGTACGGCTGGGGGCTCACGCCCGGATGGCTCACGTTGACGCCGTTGATCTGGTCAAGCGTGGCCGTGGCGAAGTCGTGGGCGGCCTTCTGGTAGTTGGGGTTGGAGTAGGTCGAGTAACGGCTGCCCGGCGGCACGCTCGCCCAGCCCAGCTGCTGGCCCGCGTACTGGATGTACTGCTTCGACGTCGCCCAGCTGAGGTAGGTCCAGGCCGCGGCCTTGTGCTTGGACGATGCCTCGATGGCCAGCGCCCAGGACCACAGCCATCCGGAGTTCTTCGTCAGGTCGACGGGTGCGGGCGCGAAGCCTAGCTTGCCCGCGATCGGGCTCGACTTGGGGTCGTCGATCACAGAAGCGCCCACGGTCGCGTCGTACCACATCGCGGCCTTCTGCTGCTCCATCGCGTTGGCGCACTCGTTGAAGCTGAAGTTCCCGGCGCCCTTCTCCCCGGCGGTCTTGATGAGGTTCACGTAGAAGTTAGTGGCATTCTCGAACGTGGGGCTGGTCAGATGCGCGTTCCAGCTCATGTCGAACCATTGGCCGCCCATGGTGTTGACCACCGTGTCAAGCGGTGCGAGGTTCTCGCCCCAGCCGGTCTTGCCGCGCAGGCAGATGCCGGCGATTCCCTTGGCCGGGTCATTGAGCTTCTTCGCGATGGCCGCGACCTGGGCCCAGGTCGGGTGGGCCGGCATCGTCAGGCCTGCCTTGGCCAGCAGGTCCTTGCGGTACATGAGGAATGACGATTCACCGTAGAACGGGGACGCGTAAAGCTTGCCGCCGACGCTGAGACTGTTCCTGATCGGCTTGATGAGATCATTCACGTTGTACGCTTTGTCTTTCGATGCGTACGGCGTGAGATCGTCAATCCATTTGTTCTTCGCCCAGGTCGGGACCTCGTACGGGCCGATCATCACGACGTCGAACTGGCCGCCCCCGGCGGCGACATCCTTCGTGACCTGGTCGCGCAACGTATTTTCGTCCAGCGTCACGTACTTCACCTTGATGTTCGGGTGCGAGGCCGCGAACCCCTTGGGCGTCAGCTTCTGGATGTCGACCATCTGGGGGTTATCCGGTGATGTGTGACTTGACAAACCCAACCTGACCTGGGACAATGGTCTTATGGCCAAGCAGGAACTCTCTATCCCGGCGCTCACCGCAATGATCCCCACCGAGGCGGACGCGTACCTCCTGCTTGAGAAACTGCGCTGGAACGGTCGCACGATCTGCCCGCACTGCGGGCTGATCGACGGCTCCTGGTACATCCGCCCGCTCAACGGCGTGTCCCGCAAGACCCGTACCGGCCAGCAGTCGCAGCGCCGCGTGTGGAAATGCGGAGGCTGCCGCAAGCAGTTCTCCGTGCTGACCGGGACGATCTTCCAGGGTTCCAAGATCGCCGTACGGACGTGGCTGCTGGTGGTCTTCGAGATGTGCGCCGCCAAGAACGGTATCAGCGCCCGCGAGGTTGAGCGCAAGTACGACCTGACCGCTAAGACGGCGTGGTTCATGCTGCATCGCATCCGCGAGGCCATGCGCCGTGACCCACTGGCCGGGCTGCTGCGCGGCACCGTGATCAGTGATGAGACGTGGATCGGCGGCGCGCCCGCCAACCGTCATCGCGATGACCCGCGCGAGCTGCCACGGCTGGCCAGCACCACGGACAAGACCCCGGTGCTGGCGCTGGTGGACTACGAGACCCGCGAGGTCCGCTCCCGCGTGGTGCCGAACGTGAACGGCAAGACGCTGGCGAAGGCGATCGCGGAGGACGTGGACGGCCCGCGGACTGAGCTATGGACCGACAGCGCCCTGCCATACAACGTGGTGGCCAAGGACATGCGCAGCCATGAGACGGTTGATCACTCGGCCGGGCAGTACGTGCGGCGCGGCGGGATCACGACCAACATGGCCGAGGGGTATTTCAGCCAGCTCAAGCGCTCAATCGATGGCACACACCATCATGTGAGCATCGAGCACCTTGGCCGCTACCTGGCCCAGTTCGACTTCATGTACTCGCTCTGCAAGCAGAGCGACAGCGCGCGGATGTGGGCGCTGATCCGGCAGGCCGGGGGACGCCGGCTCAGCTACAAGCCACTGACGGACGGTCCCCCGGCTTGACCGGGGTGCTCAGTGAACTACGGCGTGGCCTGTTGCGTGTAGAACGCGACGCGATACTTTGTGAATACACAACCTAAGAGGGGCGTGCGACGGGACTTGAACCCGTAACCATCCGAACACGAATCGGGTGCTCTACCGCAATTGAGCTACACACGCCACGTCCTCTTAGCTGTGCTGGGGCCGGGGGAGCGGACGGCCTAGCTAACCTCGCGCTCCCCGGCTCCAGGCCCTAAGACCACCGGTAGCACAAGATCACGCCTGACTCCGGGAACGCCACGCGGCATGCTGTATGCCCGGTCAGCGGACGAAGATGCCCCGGCCGGTGACGGTGTGCACAAGGCCCTCGGAGCGCAGCACCTCGACGGCTTTCTTCACGGTGCCGACCGCCACGCCGTAGCGCTGGGTAAGGGTGCGCTCGCTAGGGACCGGCCTGCCGGGGCGAAGCTCGCCGGATTCGATCTGGGCGCGAAGGATGGCCGCAAGCTGCCGGTACACCGGCTCGGCCCCCTCGTGGTCGATCTCGTCCATGTGATCAAGTATCTAGCCTTGGCTAATGCTGATCACTCAGCGCTAGCCATAGCTAGTCATGGCTAGCTAGTATGTCCGCATGTCTGAACTTTCCCCCGGCTTAGCGGCCTTACTGCACACTCACGGCGAGCACTGGCAGATCCAGCAGGAAGGCGGCGTCTGGACCGCAGTCCGCCGACCGACGCCTACCGCGCTCCACGTCCTTGTCGCCTATGACCTGCGTGGCTTAGCCGCCAAGCTCCAAGCCGCGCAGTCGGGCGAGCGGTAAGCACTCCTGACACGCTGATCTGGGCAAAGCTTCGCCAGCCGTACCCGAACAGATACAGTGTCCATGGAGTGTGCGGGAATCGAACCCGCAGGGGCGACGTCCAACGGCCACCCTGCGCACCAGCGCACACCCCTGCTCGTCCGGCAGGCGGACCCCGCTGGCTTGCGGGACCGCCAGCCGGGCGGCTAGAACGGAGCCTGCCTCGCTGGTTGCGAGTTCAGGCCCGCTCCGGTGAGAACGTCGCCCTGGCTAGACGTTCCGTTCTCACCAGCTTGGGTCGGCCCCGCCGTCCTGTCGGCGGTGCCGAAGTCTGTTACTGACACGATCTGCGGGAGCGGCTCCCACAGGCCGGGAGCGATGCGCTTGATGCGCTTCTTTCTCAGCAGATAACCCAGCGCGTTCCGGACTTGCTCATGGCCCAGGTCGTGACCTGGTGTCTCGTTCGCCTTCTCCCGGATCTCCTGCGTCGTTGCCCGCCTGCCGATCTTGGCCAGCACGTTATAGCAACGGTCGGTCTGGGAGATGCTCGTGAGCGCGCCATCAGCATCAGGGGCACCGGAATCAACAGGCTGCGCGGGAATCTGCACTTGGCCGTATCGCTGAGCCGCCAGCCGGAGACCTTCGCGGATCGTCCTAAGCTCCTGGACACGATCTTGGGCCGCACGAAGCTGGGCTTCTGCTGCCTCAAGATCGATATCGACCTGTCCGATGATCGTCTCGGTATCCACGTTCTCACCTGCCTCCCGCGCCAGCGTAGCGGATCAGCGTGAGACCGGTGAGAATATTCAGCGCGTGTCACGGTGACTTTCAAGATGTCCCGTGAGGGTGTCACGGGCTGCCTCCGCTGACCTGGTGCGTTACCGTAAGAGCATGAGCGGAAAGCGTAACGACCAGCGCGATGAGCGCGTCAAGCTCCCGCTCGACCCTGAAACGGCGCTGCGCGCCCTGCTAGCGGTGGACCCGGAGGATGAGCCGGCGGCCGGCAGTCAGGCTGAGAAACAGGACCAGGAGCCACGCGAGGGGGACTAGCTCACGACCGGCCTTCCAGGCCTCGCACGATCGCATAGAGCACCTTCAGGCGCGCCTCCAGCTTGTCGTGCAGTTCGGCTGCCGGACCCGATACCGCGAAGACGCGGGGAGGCGGGGCACCCTGGAACTGCGCAAGTAGCTCGGGCCGGGGTGCAAGCACGGCGCTGACCCTAGATTCCCAGTCCGCCACCTCTTCGGGCAGCCCGCGCTGAACAAGGCCCATCGGTCCTAGCCGGCCAGCGACGCGCGCTTTCATGGCCTCGCCTTCGGGGATCAGGTCGCGGAGCTTTCGAAGGCTGACCGCAGAACCCTGCGGGACGCTCATCCCGCTCATCCTGGCTGCGGCGATTATGGCAGCCGGTGAATACGTCGGTGAGAGACTTCGAGCTGGCCGCGCGGCCAGCTCGACCTTATGGGTTTGCCGCAGTTCATTCAGCGCGATCTCATGCTGCTTCTCGACTCTGCGGGACTCCCGGTATGAACCCTCAATGATCACCACGAGCACGAAGGCTAAGGCGGCGACAAGTCCCCAGAGAGCGTGCTTGACACTCCAGGCAACGGCGAGCACCACGGAGCCGCCGACCACGGCTACAGACACGACGATGACGGCCCAGAGACGTGGAAGTCCCGCGCGCATCAGGTGTTCCAGGTGTTCGGCGCGGTGCTGGATCTCAGAGCGGATCGCCACGCCCGCGATCTTACCGGTGCTGGGTTTGTCAAGTCACACATCACCGGTTATCCACGACAGCGACCGTGATGGTCTGCGGGCCGGTCGCCTGGCCTGAGGCGCCGCCGCTTGACGAGGAGCAAGCGGCCAGGCCGGCCACTGTCACGGCGGCCGCCGTCGCGGCCATCAGCCATCTTCCTTGCCTGACACTTTGGCCGTGCACGGTGACCTCCTCTTGATCGCTCAAATGAGCGGTGCTATGCTCGGACGAGCAAAAATAGTGGACCCCACGGTACCCTGCGGCGTCAAGGGGTGCGCGTCGGACTTTTCCGAATTGATACTCATCCGCGGACTCGTGACCAGAGAGGCGGAGGCGATGGACGATGAGCCTCGCCCGGGGTTCGCGGGCCTCGGTCCTGCCGAGCTGGTCCGTGCTGCCAGCATCGCCCGCCGTTTCTTCATCGACGGCCGTTCCAAGAGCGAGATCGCCGATGAGTTCGGCGTGAGCCGGTTTAAGGTGGCACGAATCCTCGATGATGCACGAGCGGCCGGCATCGTGCGTATCGAAATCCGGCTGCCCGCCAGGCTCGACGCATCGTTGGCGCACCGGCTGCGCGACGCGTTCGGGTTGCGGCACGCGATAGTCGTGGACACCCCGGAGGAGCCGGAAGCGCAGATGCGGCAGCAGCTGGCGCATGCGGCGGCGGCTCTGCTCAGGGAGACCGTCACCGTGGATGACGTGGTGGGTGTCGGCTACGGGCGGACGCTCACGCTGATGGCCGAGGAGATTGACGGTCTCGCGGCATGCCCGGTCGTGCAGCTCACTGGCGCTCTCTTGGGCGTCAACACCAGCGAGAACAGCGTGGAACTTGTCCGGCGGATTACAGCGCGTTCGGGCGGCCCGTGCTTTTCCATGTACGCTCCGCAGGTGCTGCCGGACGCCGAGGCCGCGGCCTCCCTGCGCCAGCGGCCTGAGGTTAGCGAGGCGTATCAGCGCTTCGGCACCGTCACCAAGGCCGTGGTCGCAATTGGCTCCTGGGACCCGCCGCGATCGCAGCTCTATGACTCCTTGCAGGAGCGCCAGAGGACAGCCCTCCTGCGGAAAGGGGTGCTGGCAGAGGTATGTGCTGTTCTGTTGGACAGGCACGGCGCTGAGGTGGCCACCGATTTCACCGAGCGCTGCATCTCGATCAGCGGTCGCCAGTTGCGCGCGATCGACGAGGTCGTCGGCGTGGCCGGCGGTGCGGCCAAAGCCGACGCGGTTCGGGCCGTGCTTGCCGGGAGTTACGCGAACAGCCTGGTCGCCGACAGCTCGCTCGCGACGGCACTGCTGGCACAGGCGGATTCGTGAAACACCGATGGCGATGCGACGTGCGCTCTGTGGTTGGCGAGTCACTGGTTGATCTGTGGGCCGCGCATATCGGCGGTCTCCGCTGGGGCAGCGACCGGCTCCGCGGACTCGACGAGGAGGCCTCGGTTAGGCGCTGCTCGTCGCGGGAAGTCGTGCAATGGTCGACACGGGCAGCCCGGTCCGGCCGGACCGGGCTCACGGAAACGGAGTGATGTGATGGCCCAGATCATGCTGGATCAGGTCGACAAGATCTACGCCGGCGGCGTGGAGGCGGTGAAGGATCTGAACTTGGAGATCCGGGACGGCGAGTTCATGGTCCTGGTCGGCCCCTCAGGCTGCGGAAAGTCAACAGCGCTGCGGATGATCGCCGGGCTGGAGGAGATCAGCGACGGGACCATCCAGATCGGGCAGCGGGTAGTGAACGAGTTGCCGCCCAAGGACCGCGACATCGCGATGGTCTTCCAGAACTACGCGCTGTACCCGCACATGACCGTGGAGCAGAACCTCGCGTTCGGGCTGCGGATGCGCAAGATGCCCAAGGACGAGATCACCCGCCGGGTGCGGGAGGCCGCCAGGATGCTCGGTCTCGATCAGTATCTGTCCCGCAAGCCCGCCGCGCTGTCCGGCGGGCAGCGGCAGCGGGTCGCGATGGGCCGGGCAATCGTCCGCGAACCGCAGGCGTTCCTGATGGACGAGCCGCTTTCCAACCTCGACGCCAAGCTCCGTGTCAGCATGCGGGCGTCGCTCGCCCAGCTGCACGACCGGCTGAACGTGACCACGGTTTATGTCACCCACGACCAGATCGAGACGATGACCCTGGGAGACCGGGTATGCGTCCTGCGGGACGGTGTGCTGCAGCAGGTTGACACGCCGCAGATCCTGTTTGACCACCCGGTCAATCTATTCGTCGCCGGGTTCATCGGCTCACCGGCCATGAACCTCGTCACCGCGCGCCTGAACGGTGGCGCGGAACATGCCACGGCGTCGTTTGCCGGGCACACCCTGCCCATCCCGGCAGAGGCGGTGAGCGCCAAGGCGGGCATCGATCGCTACTTCGGCCGCGATGTGATCCTTGGCATCCGGCCGTCCGATTTTGAGGACGCCAGCCTGGCAGATCCGGGCTGGGCGCGGATGACCGCGGTCGCCGACGTCACCGAGCCACTCGGCACCGAGATCCACGTGATCTTCGCGATCGGCGCCCCCCCGGTCCAGCACAAAGACACCGCGGCTTTCACTGGCGGCGCAGAGGCGGACGACTCGGCGATCGCGCTCGCCGAAGGAAAGTCCCTGTGGACCGCACGGGTCAGCGCGCGCAGCAGGATCACGGCGGGAAGCCCGATCGAACTCAGCGTGGACACTGCCAACCTGCACTTCTTTGACCACGACAGTGGCCTGGCCATCGGCCATCCGGATACGGCGCTCAAGCAAGCAGCTGACGACGCGCCAGGGCGGAACGACGCGTGAGACGTCCCAGCGGCGGCAGATTACGCGAGGCCTGCGACGCGAGCCCTGCTCGTGATGTCCGCGCAGGCTCTAGGCGACCCGGGGCACTGCCCCGGAACCGGTGCGCGCGTGGCCGCGCTGCCCCGGATCCGCCGCGGGGTCCCATGGCTGGTGGACGCGGTCCATCAGGGGTGATGAGATCAGGAAGTCAGCGGTTGCCCGGTTGCATGCGATCGGGATGTTGCAGACGACCGCGACCCGTAGCAGTGCCTTGACGTCGGGGTCGTGCGGGTGCGGCTCCAGCGGATCCCAGAGGAAGACAAGAAGATCGATCCCGCCTTCGGCGAT
>WNGK01006106.1_pt1 | contig 12683 bp, 11 predicted proteins | sample 5400601 | NCBI WGS metagenome assembly WNGK01 (sample SAMN13153376, study PRJNA577476) | soil metagenome | isolation source: 60 cm soil or saprolite under Garry oak tree replicate 1 | place: USA:California | collected 2016-06-15 | reverse complement strand
GCGGCTGCGCCTGCGCCGGCGATGAAGCCCGCGCCTTCCACGGGCGCAGCGCCGGTCAAGGACGAAAAAATGACCAAGGCGGACAAGGCGAAGGAAGACGCCGCCAAGGAGGCGAAGGCCAAGAAAGAGGCGAGGGCGGCAGAAGACAAAGCCAAGAAGGACGCCAAGGCCGCTGCGGACAAGGCAAAGAAGGACGCGAAGGCCGCCGAAAAAGAGGCGAAATCCTCGAAGGCAGCGGCGAAAGACTCAGGCACCGCGGCGAAGCCCGCCGACAAGGATGCTACGAAGGACACGAGCAAGGACGACAAGGCAAAGAAGTAACACTCGCTCGTCGATCCATGCGAAACCCCGCGCTCACGCGGGGTTTTGCTTTCCGCATTAGAATATGAAAGCGATCCGCGCGCCCCAACCGCCGTTCCGGCGATTCCCATGTACAAGACCATCGAAGATACCGTCGGCGACACGCCGCTCGTGAAGCTGCAGCGCTTGCCGGGATCGACCGCTAACGTGGTGCTGGCCAAGCTCGAAGGAGACAATCCCGCGGGCTCGGTCAAGGATCGGCCTGCGCTGTCGATGGTCGTCGAGGCGGAAAAGCGCGGCGACATCAAGCCCGGCGACACGCTGATCGAAGCGACCAGCGGCAATACCGGGATCGCGCTCGCGATGGCTGCCGCGATGCGCGGCTATCGCATGGTCCTCGTCATGCCGGAGCACCTGTCCGCGGAGCGACGGCAGACCATGCGCGCGTTCGGCGCCGAAATCGTTCTCACGCCCAAGGCCGGCGGAATGGAAACCGCGCGCGATATCGCCGAGAAAATGCGCGCCGAAGGCCAGGGCATCATCCTCGACCAGTTCGCGAACCCCGATAATCCGCTGTCGCATTACCGGGGCACCGGGCCGGAAATCTGGCGTGACACCGAGGGCCGCATCACGCATTTCGTCTCGAGCATGGGCACGACCGGCACGATCATGGGCGTGTCGAAATTCCTCAAGGAAAAAAATCCGGACATCGCGATCATCGGCTGCCAACCCGACGAGGGCTCGCAGATTCCGGGCATACGTAAATGGCCGCCCGCGTATTTGCCGAAGATCTACGATGCTTCACGCGTCGATCGCCTCGAATACGTGTCGCAGGCCGACGCCGAGGACATGGCGCGAAGGCTCGCGCGCGAAGAAGGCATTTTCGTGGGCATTTCGTCCGGGGGGGCGTGTGCGGTCACGCTTCGGATCGCCCGCGAAGTCCGCGATGCGACCATCGTGTTCGTCGTCTGCGACCGCGGCGACCGATACCTGACGACCGGCGTGTTTCCCGGTTGATCCCAACTCGCCGATGACGCCGACTCTCGTCTTCGACATCGAGACGGTTCCCGATGTCGCGGGCCTGCGCCGCCTGCACCGCCTGCCCTTGGAGCTTGCGGAAGCCGACGTCCTCGAGTGCGCATCGCAGCTGCGGCGTGGCGCGACGGGCGGCGACTTTTTGCCGCTGCATCTGCAGCGCGTCGTGGCGATCGCTTGTGCGCTGCGCGAGGGCAACAGTTTTCGCGTCTGGTCTCTGGGTGAACCTTTCGATCCCGAGCCCGAGCTGATCCGGCGCTTTTATGACGGCATCGATCGCTACACCCCGCAGTTGGTGTCGTGGAATGGCGGCGGATTCGATCTTCCCGTGCTCAACCACCGCGCGCTGATGCACGGCGTCGTCGCAGCCAAGTTCTGGGACTGGGGCGACGACGACCGCGAATTCAAGTTCAACAGTTACATCGGCCGCTATCACACCCGCCATCTCGACTTGATGGACGTGCTGTCGATGTTTCAGGTGCGCGCGTGCGCGGGCCTCGATTCGATGGCGCGCTTGTCGGGATTTCCGGGCAAGCTCGGCATGGACGGCAGCAAAGTCTACGCGGCGTTCCTCGATGGCAAGATCGACGACATCCGGCGCTATTGCGAAACCGACGTCATGAACACCTATCTGCTCTACCTTCGCTTTCAGCTGTTGCGCGGGACGATGTCGGCGGGACAGTATGCCTCCGAAGTGTCGCTCGCGCGGGAGAAGATCGCAACGAGCGGGCAAGCGCACTGGCGGGAGTTTCTGGACGCGTGGGACGCCAACCGCTGATGTCGCGCAACCGATCGCGAGCCGGCCTCAGGTTCGCAGGATAGGCAGCGGCGCGAATTTTCCGCCGAGCGGCCCGGCGGAGGACACCGACCACCAGCGCTCGAGCGCGGTCGCGTACACGCTGCGGAAGTCGATCGCATGGCCCATGTTGCCATCACCTGAGAGACGGTCGAGCGACGGCTGCTCGCCGTAGAGTCCGCCCGCGACGCGCCCGCCGAGCGCGAAGTGAACGCTCGACGTGCCGTGATCGGTGCCGTTGGACAGATTTTCCTTGGGCCTCCGACCGAATTCCGCGTACGTCAGCAACAGCGAATCCTTCCACTTGCCCAGCTCTTCGAGCGCGCCCTTCATGGCGACGATGCCGGAGGCAAGCTCGGAGAGCAATCGAGCCTGCGTCGCCGGTTGGCCGCTGTGCGTATCGAAGCCGCCGTGCGTCACGCGCACGACCGCGACGCCCGCCTGATTGGCGGCGATCTGGCACGCGGTCTTGATCGCGTTGCCGAAGCCGTTCTGCGGGAAGTCGGTTTTGAATGCGTAGTTGGCGTTGAGGTGGGAGGCCGCCTGCATGACGTCGGCTTCGACCTTGAGGATGTGCGCGAGCGCTTTGTTCTGCGACATGCCCTCGGCGGCCGCAAGGCGCGCCTGGCGGAGAAACTGCTCGGTATTCGACAGCGCGATCGCGCGCGTGCCGCCACCCGCGAGCGGCCCGAGATCGGGCGAGCCGATGATGACGCCGTCGGCAGCGAAGCTGCGCGGGGTGGGTGCTGCGGCAAAAGCGCGCGTGAGCCAGCCGTCCTGAAGATATTCTTCGCTACGCGATGCCGTGTCCCATATCTCGATCGAGCGGAAATGCGACAGGTTCGGCGCGGGATAGCCCACGCCCTGGAGCACCGCGAGCTCGCGCTGGGTCCACAAGGGCTGCAGCGGCTCGAGCGCAGGATGCAGCCCCGCGCTGTCGGTGAGCTTCAGCACCTGGTCGCGCGGAATTGCAAGCTTCGGGCGCAATGCGTAGTACGCCGGATTCGCGTACGGGACGACGGTGTTGAGACCATCGTTGCCGCCTTTGAGCTCGATCAGGACGAGCAGACGGCCGTAGTCTGCGGCCGCCGGGCGCGCGGCCCACGAGACGTCGGCTGATACGAAGGGCGCCGCGGCGACGAGGGGCGCGGCGCTCGCGATCTTCAGGAATCGGCGTCTATCCATTCGTGGCTCCAGACCATTTTTACAGCTCACTTGACCTGATACGCGGCATCGAGGACCAGCGCGCGCACGACGGTGAGCGGCTCGTCCGTTTGGCTAGGTGCGGTCTGCGGAAGTGTCGCGAGCAACAAGCGCTCCGCCGCGCCGTTGCGATCTCCAGCGGCGGGTGAGCTGCCGAGCCGCGCGAACCACGCCGCGCTGTCGAAATGTACGCTTTGCATGCCGCGATCCATCGCACGCATGAAGCGAATCTGCCGCGCTTTGTCCGGGTCGATACCCGCCTCGAGCTGCAGCGCCTGCCGTGGCACCGCGGCGGTCATGACGTCGTCCCGCGGTGCCGCCGCCATCCGGTACGCGCCTTCATCGCCGCGGAAGAGCCGCTCGAGAAACTGCTTGCGCGCGAGAAGGCTGCTGGCATTGATCCATGTCTCCTGCCCGGGCCAGCCTTTGACATTGGGCGGCGAAAATAGATTCTGTCCCATGCCCGCGGCCGCCACTGCGAACGGCGCCGGCTCTCCCGGCACCATGTCGAGCTGTTTCAGCGTCCCGACGACGAGATCGATGGGCGACTTCACCAGCACGGCGCGGTTCCGGGTCGCGTAAAACGCGTCCGAGGTGAAGATCGCGTACAGCGCTGCTTTGATGTCGTAGCGCGAATCGCGAAAGCGCCGCGCGATGAGCCGGACGCTTTCTTCGTCGGGCTCGGGCGAGACGAATTCCCGCCAGAGCTTACGCACGATGAATTCGGCGGTCGAAGGCTGCGCAAGCAGGATATCGAGCACCTGGTCGCCGTCGAGGTTGCCGCTCGTGCCCAGCACCGTCTTGATGCCGTCGTCGTGGATGAAGGAACGGAACCTGAACGTGCCGCTGTCGCGATCGAGGCTCCAGCCGGTGAACGCGCGTGCGGCCTCCTTGATGTCCTGCTCGCTGTAGCGGCCTTCGCCGAGCGTGAAGAGCTCCATCACCTCGCGCGCGAAATTCTCGTTCGGCGACCCCTTCCGGTTCTGCGCGTTGTCGAGATAGATCACCATCGCCGGATCGCGCGCGATCGCGTGCAGCAGGTCCCCGAAATTCACCAGCGCATGCGCGCGCAGCGTGACGTTCTGCCGGTACATCAGGAGCGAGAGCTTGACCTTCTGCTGGCTCGACACGAAATGGTTATGCCAGAAGAGCGTCATCCGCTCGGTAAGCGGCGAAGGCGTGGCAAGCATTTCGGTGATCCACCAGCCGCGCAATTCGAGGCCCTCGCGGATCTGCTCCTGCTGGAACGATTTTCTTTCCATCTCGGAGGCATCCGGGCCGCGCGGATACGAGAGCGCCTCGGCGGAGGTCGTCCACGCCGGCGCCGGCGTCACCGCGGTCGTGCGGGCGGCGTCGAGGAGCTTCCGGGCCGCCTGATCGCGCGTCATCCCGACGTAGCGCTCTATCTCGCTCGCGGAGGCTCCGAATCCGGCGCGATTGAGGAGGTGGCGTGCGTCGTCGAAGGAAAGCGGGGTGGCGAGGGTGGCCGCAGGCGCACCGCTCGCCACCAACGATGCGGTGCAGGCCAATGCGAGAGCAAATGCGCGTGCGGACACGAGAGGTGGCTGCGAACGGGTGATCCGAATAACGGAAGAGTGTAGCCGTCTGTTGACCTCGACAGCGCCGCTCGTTGTAACAGCCTATTACCAGCAGGCCATAGGGCGAATCACGGAGAAGGACACGGTGGCGGCGTGGAGTGCGACGGACAGTTACCCTCCCCTTCAAGGGGAGGGATAGGGTGGTTATGGGTGTCGCTACCCACCCCCATCCCGGCCTTTCCCCTGAAGGGGAAGGTGCAGTCAGAGGCTTATGAGCCCGCGTCCCAGCTCGATCACCCGGCCTGAGACGAAGATTCGCCCCGCGGCGTCGACGGCAAGCCCGAGGCGGCACGGCCTGCCCACGGCTTCGCCCTGCAGAACGATCAGCGACTGCGGCCGCGGCGCGTGGGTGGCCACCAGCCAGCCGCCCAGATTCGCGCACGCCGAGCCTGTGCCCGGGTCTTCCACGATCGCGCCGTGCTTGGGGAAGAAGAAGCGCACCCTCACCGAGCCGGGTTGGTCGTAGGCCCAGACGTACGCCATCGCGCGCTCGCCGCCGCCGGGGATGCCGACGCTGGCGTGGCGCACGAGCAGGGCCGCGTCCGGAGCACACTTCCGCACCGCATCCGCGCTTGAGAGCGGAATGACGAGCTGCTCGCTGCCGGTGTCGACCCACAAAAGCTCCGCGGCGATCGCCTCGTCGTTCAATCCAAGCATCTTCGCCAGCGTCGCGCGTGGCGCGGCGACGCGGCGCGTACGCGGCGGCTTGGCTTCGAGCGTCCATTCATCGCCGATCGCGGAAACCGGAATCAATCCGGCTTTCATTTCCAGGATGACCCGGTCGCCGGCGCGCCCGAGCGCGCGTGCGACGTGCGCGCTGCCCAGCGTCGGATGCCCGGCAAATGGCATCTCGAACGTGGGTGTGAAGATGCGCACGCGCGCGCTGCCCTGCGCGGACGGCAGGATGAACGAGGTCTCCGACAGGTTGAACTGCAGCGCCAGCGCCTGCATGGTTGCGTCGTTAAGCCCTCGGCTGTCCTCGAACACCGCCAGCGGGTTGCCCGCGAGCGGCGCTTCGGCAAACACGTTGACGATACGAAAAGCGTAATCGGCCACGTCAGGTTTCCATGGCGGCTGGCGTCGTCTGGAGCTCGCGCAGGAATTCGCGCGCCAGCGCGGCGAAGCCTTCCGGCGCGATGTCCCGCACGTCGAGCGTGCGCGCAGGCGAAGCCGCGCTAAAGTGCCGCTCGAGCGAGCGCTCGTACAACGGATCGTAATGGTGCTCGAGCAGCTCGCCGATCAGCGCGTCCCAGTCACCGCCCACGGCCATCGCGTTCCAACGGGTGATGGCCGCCTTGCCGACGAGCGCGGTCAGCGGACTTAAGCTGTCGGCGAGCCGCGCGGGATCGCCGAGATAGTGGCGGTATTCATCCTTGAGCAGCGCGACACGCAGCGCGCGCGGTGTCGAGAGCACGAGCGTCTCGCCGCGGCGCATGCTCTCGAGGAGCGCGGCGGGCACCTGCAGCGAGCCGATGCGCCTGCTCTCCGATTCGATGAACACCGCGCGCGAGGGATCGAGCGTTTCCAGCTCGGCAAGCAAGCGGCTCTCGAAGGCTTTTTGTGAGGGTTGAGGATCGCCCGGAAGATTGCCGAGCAGCGATCCGCGATGGCACGCGAGCCCTTCCAGATCGAGTGTCTGCGCTCCGGCGTCACGCAGCGCGGCCAGGAAGCGGCTCTTGCCCGAGCCGGTGAGGCCGCAGACGACGACGAATCGGAAATCGCGCGGCGCGCTCGCGATGCGCGCGACGACGTGGCGGCGGTAGGCGCGATAGCCGCCGTCGAGCGTAACGGCGCGCCATCCGATTTCATTGAGCACGTGCGCGAGCGCGCGGCTGCGCTGCCCGCCGCGCCAGCAGTAGACGAGCGGCCGCCAATCGCGGGGCTCGTCGAACAGCGCGAGATCGAGCATCGCGGCGATATTGCGGGCGACGATCGCCGCGCCGAGCTTGCGCGCATCGAACGCGGATTTGACGTAGAGCGTCCCCACGCGCGCGCGCTCGCCGTCGTCGAGCACCGGCAGATTGACCGCGCCTGGAACGTGATCGATCGCGAATTCGGCGGGGCTGCGCACGTCGATGCGATCAGGATAATTCGCGAGCTCGGCGACGCCGACGCGATACGAAGCGGGGTGTCGCTCGCTCATCGCGGCTTGTCCGGCGGACCCAGCAGCGGGCGAAGCTGCGGCCATACGTTGTCAAGCAGTTTCTGTTGCGCTGCGAGGACGGGATGGACGCGGTCCTGCTGGAACATGGCATTGTCGTCGGCGAAACCCTCGAAGAAAAAAGGAACCAGCGCTGCCTTGCGCGATTGCGCAACCTCGGCGTAGGTCGCACCGAATCGGCGCACATAGGCGGGCCCGTAATTGGGCGGCAGCTGCATGCCGATCAGCAATACGCGCGATCCCGCTCTTTGGGCGCTCGCCGTCATCGCGTCGAGGTTGGCGCGCATGGCATCGAGACTGCCTCCGCGCAGGCCGTCGTTGCCGCCGAGCTCGATGATCGTGACCGCGGGATGCTGCGCGTCGAGGAGCGGCGCGAGCCGCGCGCGTCCGCCCGCGGTGGTGTCACCGCTGATGCTCGCGTTGACCACGCGATGCGGATAATGCTCGGCGGCGAGCCGCCGCTGCAGCAGCGAAATCCACCCCGCATCCGTAGGAATGCCGTAACCGGCGGAAATGCTGTCGCCGACGACGAGAACGACCGGCGCCGCGGCCGCGCAGCATCCCGCTGCAAGCGCGATGAGCACGCCTGCGATCGCTGCGATGCGCCGATGGTCGATCATGGAGACGATAACGAATCATTTTATCAGCTTGTATTGCATCGACCATGCCAAGTCATGTCATTCCGAGCGTAGCGAGGAATCTGCTGTTGCGAATGATCAACTTACTGCAAAAGCAGATTCCTTATCGCTATTGCTCCTCGGAATGACACAACGCTTTTCGACATCCCGGGAAAAGCCGGTCAGCCGGAGGGGCCGCACGAGCCGTGCCGGTACAATGCGCTTGCTTATCCGAGCGGGCGGCCCCACGTTGCATTCATTGCCAGTCGACCCTTCATGTCCGACACCGTTATTCGAGCGCGCAAGCTCTCCAAGATCGTGCAAAGCGGCGACGCGCCGCTGACGATCCTGGATGACGTGAGCTTCGACGTCGCCGCGGGCGAGCGCGTCGCGATCGTCGGCGCGTCCGGGTCGGGCAAGACGACCTTGCTGGGGCTGCTCGCCGGGCTCGATCGGCCGACCACGGGTGAAGTCTGGCTCGGCGACACCGCGCTCAACGGTTTGTCGGAAGACGAGCGCGCGGCGCTCCGGCGCCGCTGGCTCGGTTTTGTCTTTCAATCGTTTCAGCTGCTGCCGGCGCTGACCGCGCTGGAAAACGTGATGTTGCCGCTCGAGCTCGCCGGTGCGGACGATGCGCTCGCGCGGGCGAAGGACTGGCTCGCCCGCGTCGGGCTCGCCGCGCGAATCACGCATTATCCGAAGCAGCTCTCCGGCGGCGAGCAGCAGCGAGTGGCGATCGCGCGCGCATTCTCGGGTGAGCCTCGCGTGCTCATGGCCGACGAGCCCACCGGCAACCTCGACGGCGCGACTGGCAGCGAGATTGCCGATCTCATGTTCCATCTCAATCGCGAGCGAGGTACGACGCTGCTTCTGGTGACGCACGATGACGCGCTCGCGTCTCGCTGCGCGCGCCGGGTGTCGCTTTCGACCGGACGGGTGGTCGGCGATGAGGCCATTCGCGTATGAGCGCGGCGCGCGCCGGCGTGGTGGGGATGAACACGTTTCGTCTCGCCATGCGCATGCTCCAGCGCGACTGGCGTGCGGGTGAACTGCGCGTGCTGATCGCCGCACTGGTTCTCGCGGTCGCGAGTGTGGGCAGCGTCGGATTTTTCACCGACCGCGTCAAGGGTGCATTGACGCGCCAGGCCAATCTCCTGCTGGGCGGCGATCTCATGCTCTCGGGTGATCGGCCGCTTCCCGACGACTACGCCAACGAGGCGCGCTCGCGCGGTCTCGCCGTCGTGCCTGTGATCAAGTTCAACAGCATGGTGCAGGCCGCCGGCGAGGTTCCTTCCTCCACCGCGGTGCTGTCCGATGTGAAGGCGGTTGGAAAAGGCTACCCGCTGCGCGGAGCGATCATTCTCGCGGATCCCGGCGCGCCCGAAGGCAAAGCCGCGCGCGACATACCCGGGCCCGGCGTCGCGTGGATCGATAGCCGGCTCGCAGCACGGCTCGATCTCTCGGTGGGCTCGACCATCGCCGTCGGCGAGCGCACCCTCGAGGTTGCCGCGATCGTCCAACAGGACCCGGAGGTCGCGGGGGGCTTGCTTGCACTGGGGCCGAAGCTGGTGATGAATCTCGACGACGTTGCGTCGACGCGTCTATTGCAGCCGGGGAACCGCGCGTCGTACCGGCTGCTGTTTGCGGGGCCCGCCACGGACGCGTTTCGCGAGTGGGCGCAGCAACGCCTCGAGCGCGGGCAGCGCCTGGAATCGATTCGCGATCTGCGACCCGAGGTGAGACAAACGCTGGAGCGCGCGGAAAAGTTTCTCGGCCTCGCGGCGCTGGTGGCAGTCGTTCTCGCGGCCGTCGCGGTGGGGCTCGCCGCTTCGCGTTATCTGCGCCGCCATCTCGATGCCGCAGCGATGATGCGCTGCCTCGGCGCACCGCAGCGCCAGACGCTGTCGCTGTTCGCGCTGCAGTTTCTCGTCCTCGGCGGCGCAGCCAGCGTCGCCGGATGCGTGGTCGGGCTCGCTGGCCAGCAGGTCCTGGTGTGGATGCTCGGCGCGGTCGTCAGCGCCGACCTTCCTCCGCCCGGGATCGTGCCCGCGCTTGCAGCGCTCGCCACGGGGCTCCTCTTGCTGTTCGGCTTCGCGCTTCCGCCGCTGATGTCGCTCTCGCGCGTGGCCCCGCTGCGCGTGCTCCGTCGCGATCTCGGCATGCCTCGCGCCGGAGGATGGATCGCCTACGCGCTTGGGCTAGCCACGATCGCGCTCCTCATCGCCTGGCAGGCGCAGGACGCCAAGACCGCGGTCATCGTGATCGGCGGCATCGCGGCGCTGATCGCCTCCTCTGCGGCGATCGCCTGGGCTGGAATCGTGGCGTTGCGATTTCTGCCCCGTCGCGGCTACAGCTGGCGCTACGGTCTCGCCAATCTTCGCCGCCGGCCGCTCGCGTCGAGCCTGCAGATCGGCGCGCTCGGCCTCGGACTGATGGCGCTCCTCTTGTTGACGCTGGTGCGCGGCGAGCTCATGCGCAACTGGCGCGCGAGCATTCCTTCCGACGCACCCAACGCTTTTATGATCAACGTGCTCCCCGATCAGGCCGCAGGGGTCAAGGCGCTGCTCAAGAAGGGCGTCGGTGCTGACGCTCCGCTCTATCCCATGGTTCGGGGGCGCCTGGTCGCGATCAACGACAAGCCGCTGGACACGACCCAGCTTCCCGACGAGCGCGCGCGACGTCTCGGCGAGCGCGAATTCAACCTGTCGTGGATGGAAGCATTGCCGAAGAGTAACCGCGTCATCGCAGGCGCATGGTGGCATCCGGGCGAGACCGGCGGCGTGTCGCTCGAAGACGGCATCGCGGAGACGCTCGGCATCCGGCTCGGCGACACGCTGACCTACGACATCGTCGGAACGCGCGTGAGCGCCAAGGTGACGAGCCTGCGCAAGGTCGATTGGGACAGCTTCCGGGTCAACTTCTTTGCCTTGTTTCCTCCCGGTGTGCTCGAAGCGATGCCGACGACGTATATCGCCGCCGTCCGCGCCGACAGCAGCAGTGGATGGGTGACGACGCTGCTGCGCGAGTTTCCCAACGTGCTGGTCATCGACGTCGAGGCTATCCTGCGCCAGGTGCAGGCGATCATCGAGCAGGTGGCGCGCGCGGTGGAGTTCGTGTTCCTGTTCACGTTGCTCGGCGGCGTGCTCGTGCTCGAGGCGGCGATCGCGACGACGCAGGACGAGCGCAGGTACGATACAGCGATCCTGCGCACGCTCGGCGCCAGCGAGCGTCAGCTCTCCGCGGCGCAGATCGCGGAATTCCTGACGCTGGGCGGGCTTGCCGGCATGGTCGGCGCGGGCGGCGCGACGGTGATCGGCTATTTTCTTGCCGACCGCGTGTTCCAGATTCCCTTCGGTTGGAATCCCTGGATGTGGCTCGTCGGCATTGCCGGCGGCGCGATCGGCGTGGCGCTCGCCGGATGGCTCGGCACGCGTGGCACCTTGCGAACTCCGCCGCTCGCGGTGCTGCGGCAGGTCGGTTGACGCGATCGGCGTTGGCCTGTCCCTTGCAATGCCTGCATGAATGGACTAAGCTTAGTTTAGTCATTTAGCGAGCACGATACCGTGGAAAAAGTGAACATTCACGAGGCGAAAACGAATCTTTCCCGCCTGGTCGACCAAGTCAGCGGCGGCGCCGAGATCATTATCGCCAAGGCAGGCAAGCCAGTGGCGAAGCTTGTCCCCATCGGGCGTCGGGGCCGCGTGCGTAAGCCGGGGTTCCTGAAGGGCAAGATCAAGATCGCCGCCGATTTCGACGCGCCGCTTCCCGGCGAGCTTCTCGATGCGTTCGAGGGCCGGGCGTGAGGTTGCTGCTCGATACCCAGGTTTATCTGTGGTATCTGGCCGATTCGCGAAAACTCTCACGCAAGGCGAGAAGTGAGATCGCAAGCGCGGAAGAAGTGTTTGTCAGCGCCGCGTCGATCTGGGAAGCCGCCGTCAAGGCAGGAATCGGCAAGCTGGACGTTGCCCCGACCGACCTCGTCGCAGGCATTAGCGCCAGCGGATTTGTGGAATTGCCGGTGTCGGCGCGGCACGCGGCGCGGGTCGTGACGCTGCTGCAGCATCATCGCGATCCTTTCGACCGCTTGCTGGTGGCGCAGGCGATTCACGAGCCGCTTCATCTTCTCACCGCAGACGCGGCATTGAGGCGCTACTCGGAGTTGGTGGTGACAGTGTGATGGGCTGTCGGAAACTTAACCTGACCCCAAACACCTATCGCGACCCCAACACGGATTCTCGTGATATCAGTCGCGCGATCGCGAGCAGCATCAGCACGGTCAACGCGAGCGGCGCGGCGGTGCTCTGCAGCCAGTCGAGCGCGGGAATCGCCTCGCCTCGCAGCGCCCGGGACAGCAGCGAGAATTGACCCGAGATCGGCACCCACAGGAGCCACGACGGCTCCTTTTCCTGCAGGAAGTGCTGGACGACGGGAAGGATGCTGACAACGAACAGCAATGCGGAGACGTTCGCCTGCGCTTCCTTGAACGAGCGCCCGCGCAAGCCGACGTAGAGCAGCACCGCGGGAAGCAGCGCGATCAGGGGAAGAAGCACGATCAGAAAGCGGCCGAGCTCCGCGGCTCCGAAGAGAAACGGCACGCCGACCGCGGGCAGCGGCGCGAAGTTGAGCGTCAGGTAAAAGCCCGCCAGCGTCAGCGCGACGACCAGCGCGTCGAATATCGCGACCGCGATCCACTTCCCGGCGACGAGTTGCAGCGATGAAAGTGGCATCGCGAGCAAGGGTTCCAGCGATGCGCGCTCGCGCTCGCCTGCGGTCGAGTCGAGCGCGGCAGCCATGCCGCCCATGAGCGACGCAAACAAGCCGTAATACGCGACCAGGAAAAGGATGAGCGAGCCCGATTGCTGTGGCGTCGCCAGGTCGATCTCCTCGACGTTGAGCGGGCGCCCCACGTCGGAAGCGATTCCGCGCAGCGCGAGCCGCTGCGCTCCCCGGATGCGGTTGTACGTCCGCAGCAG
>WNGK01006104.1_pt1 | contig 12686 bp, 8 predicted proteins | sample 5400601 | NCBI WGS metagenome assembly WNGK01 (sample SAMN13153376, study PRJNA577476) | soil metagenome | isolation source: 60 cm soil or saprolite under Garry oak tree replicate 1 | place: USA:California | collected 2016-06-15 | reverse complement strand
CGAGCTCCTTGAGATGCCGGGACCACGCGCGCCACCGGCGGATGAGGTCTCCCCGGCGCGCGCACCCCCACGACCACGGACACCGAGCGTGACCTGAGGGCCGTTCGGCCCACCCGCCCAAACCAATCCTGATCGCCGATTAGGAATCTCTATCAGGTCAGTAGCTTTTCGGGAGGCAGCGGCGCAGATCGACGTGTTCGGTATCGTCCCGGAAGTTGCGGGGCTGTCGCAGTCCGCCGGCGGGCCGCCGGGTCAAGCCGCCACGCACCGCCAAGAGCTGCAACTGCGCCAGCGACGTAAGGCCACACGGCGCGCTCCCTTCGCGACCGTCCTAGCCCCGGTCAGGCAAGCGCAACCGGTGTTCGTGGCAGGGCGTGATCCGGCGCTGCCACATCGGGCTGTACTGATCCCGCGCATCGGGGCTAGGCCGAACGCGCGATGGCGATGAGGTGGTCGTCAGTTTCGGTGCGATTGATCGTGCACGACTACCAAGCGCGAGTAAGTCACGCCTATTGGCGATGTCACGGTAAAGGCCGCCACGCGATCGGCCTGTAGTTTACCGCCCAGGCCGGAGTGGTCGGCAAAGCGGCGCGCTGCCTGTCACCAAGGACGAGCACGAGCCCGGGCCGACAGCGGCTGGATCCGGGCTACGGTCAAAAGCTGTACCTTGTCACCCATGACGGAGATACAAGGCCAGGGCAACGTCGGGGCGGCAGGCCCGGTGCAGGGGTCCTGGATCAGTGGTCAGGGCAGGGTGATTGCCGGTGGCCGCGTCTACAGCAGCCAGCTCACCATGAGACAACGGTGGTTCCAGGACCTTGGGGTGCCGGCCGAGAGAGCCGAACGCACAGATATGGGCCAGGAGGTGGAGCACACCTTCGTGATATACGAGTCAGTCCCGATGGATGGCGGGGTCCGCCAGTACGACTTGCGGATTGACGGCGAGCCTGTCTGGAGCGGCGCGGGAGACGACCGTGTCGAGGCGCTGCTGGAGGCGGTCATGGCGGCCACGGGAGAGAGCGACGAGCTGCCGGACAACTAGGCGCTCGGATTCGGGCCGGACTAGCATCCACCGGCATGAGCAACGGCAAATGGCGATACGCGATCCTCTACCCCGGAAGTCCGGGGCTCTGGTATGAGGGTGGCAAGCAACAACAGGTGTGGGAGCCGGTGGACAAGCACGGTCAGTGGGATGCATATATACAGGAGCAGCTCGACCGGGCTGGTGCCGACGGCTGGGAGCTTGTCGGTATGGAGTCCAGGGGCGGATCCGAATCGACCAAGTACGTCTTCAAGCGGCCCCGCTGATTTCGTGGGCGAGGTGTGGTCCCCAGGGCCTTGCGGTTGGGTGCCCGCAAAGAACCCCGTCAGATTCTCCAATCGAAGGCTGTCCGGTGAAGAACGAGAACCTAGAGCGCCGGGGCGGATCCGTCGGCGATCGCGGTCACGCCCGACGGCCGCCAGGTGTGTGTCGCCGACGACGCCACCGGGCCAGCGACCCCTGTACGCCGCCACCACGACGGCAGGCAGGCCAGTCAAGGTCGGGACGTATCCTTTAGACATCGCCATCATGCCGGACGGCCGGACCATGTACGTCGCGAACTGGCTGCCAGGCGGCGATCCATCGGAGCCTGTCCGTTTACCGGGCGGCTCCGGCGATGTAGGCGGCGACGATACAGACCGTGGCCGATCATGACAGGGCCTGGGCCTGGCACCAGACCATCTCCGACCCGGCCCACGTCCAGGCCGCGCGGGCGCTGCGCGAGCGGAGGGCGGTGGCGCTGCGGCCGGTCGCCGAGTCTGGCGCCAGTGGAAAACTGATCGTGCGGCGAGCTCGTGTTTCCGAGTTTTGTTCAGCGGCGGGATAGCTGACGGCTGGTTCGGGATGCCGGTTGCGTGACGGTTTGCGGTTGGTGATCTTTGGGGGGCAGCATCGGCGGTGCTAAACGAAGAGCTGGTGGTCAGGGTGTGAGCCGGCCGCGCTGGATGCAGAGTCGTTCCCTGTTTGCCCTCCCCGACCCGCTGCACGGGCGGCCTGGCGGACGTCGGCTGTGAGGCGGGTGTTGACGGCGTCGCTGACCCGCCGTTTGAGGGCGCGGAGCGCTTTCTTGGACGTTCTTCGCCGATGTAGGCAGCGAAGTGGTCGCGGTTAGGGAAGCAGGTCATGTCGGGGACATCGCCGAGGTTGGTGGCGGCGACGTGCTGGCCCATTCAGATCCTCGCCCGCCGGTTCCAGCGAGCGACGCTGTTCTGAACTGCCTTGGCGTCCGGGTGGTCACGGCCGAGCACCCGGTCGGCGTCCTGCTGCAGCGCCGCGAACAGGTCGCGGGCGCGGGCCGGGTCGCCCGCCTCCCCAGTCCAGCGGGCGATGCTGGCGCGTGTCCTGAGAGTCTCCGGGTGGTCACGGCCGAGCACCCGCTCGACGTCGGCCTGCAGTGCCGCGAACAGGTCGCGCGCATCGCCCGGGTCGCCCGCCCGCCCGGTCCAGCCAGCGACGCCTGCGCGGACCCCGAGAGTCTCCGGGTGCTCGTCCCCGAGTACCCGCTCTACGTCCGGCTGCAGCGCCGCGAACAGGTCGCGGGCGCGGGCCGGGTCGCCTGCCTCCCCAGTCCAGCGGGCGATGCTGGCGCGACTCCGGACGGTCTCCGGGTGGTCACGGCCAAGCACCCCCTCCACGTCTGCCTGCAGCGCCGCGAACAGGTCGCGCGCCCCGCCCGGGTCGCCCGCCTGCCCGGTCCAGCCAGCGACGCTCGCGCGGATCCCGATGGTCTCCGGGTGCTCATGGCCGAGCACCCGCTCGACGTCGGCCTGCAGCGCCGCGAACAGGCCGCGGGCATCGCCCGGGTCGCCCGCATCCCCAGTCCAGCGGGCGATGCTGGCGCGTGTCCTGAGGGTCTCCGGGTGGTCACGGCCGAGCACCCTCTCGACGTCGGCCTGCAGCGCCGCGAACAGGTCGCGGGCACGGCCCGGGTCGCCCGCCTGCCCGGTCCAGCGGGCGATGCTGGCGCGGTCGGTCAAGGTGTCCGGGTGGTCACGGCCAAGCACCCGCTCGACGTCGGCCTGCAGCGCCGCGAACAGGCCGCGGGCCCCGCCCGGGTCGCCCGCTTCCCCGGTCCAGCGGGCGAGGCTGCCCCGAGTCCTGAGGGTTTCGGGGTGACTGTCGCCGAGCACCCGCTTGCTGATGGGCAGCAGTGCCGCGAACAGGTCGCGGGCACGGCCCGGGTCGCCCGCCTCCCCGGTCCAGCCAGCGGCATTGGCGCGGACCCTGAGACTTTCCGGGTGCCTGTCCCCGAGCACCCGCTCGCTGATGGGCAGCAGATCTGCGAACAGGTCGCGGGCCCCGCCCCGGTCGCCGGCCTCCCCGGTCCAGCGGGCGAGGCTGGCCCGGTCTTTCAGCGCCTCCGGATGCTCACGGCCGAGCACGCGCTCCACGTCGGGCAGCAGCGCCGCGAACAGGTCGCGGGCCTGGCCCGGATCGCCCGCCTCCCCGGTCCAGCCAGCGACACTCGCACGGACCCTGAGACTCTCCGGGTGCTCACGGCCGAGCACGCGCTCGACGTCGGGCAGCAACGCCGCGAACAGGATGCGGGCTCGGCTCGGCTCGCCCGCCTCCCCGGTCCAGCCAGCGACACTGGCACGGACCCTGAGACTCTCCGGGTGCTCACGGCGGACCTCATGCTCGACGTCGGGCAGCAGGGCTTCGAACAGGTCGCGGGCCCGGCCCGGCTCGCCCGCCTGCCCGGTCCAGCCGGCGACACTTGCACGGACCCTGAGACTCTCCATGTTCTTAGGGCCGAGCTCATGCTCGACGTCTGGGAGCAGCGCCGCGAACAGGCAGCGGGCCCGGCCCGGCTCGCCCGCTTCCCCGGTCCAGCGGGCGAGGCTGGCGCGAGTCCTGAGGGTCTCCGGGTGCCTGTCGCCGAGAACCCGCTCCACGTCGGGCAGCAGCGCCGCGAACAGGTCGCGGGCCTCGCGCGGGTCGCCCGCCTCCCCCGTCCAGTCTGCGAAGTTGGCGCGGGCGGTCAGGGTATCCGGGTCCCGCGCGCCCAGCACGCTAGTGGAGATGTCTAGGACGGCGCGGTGCTCGTCCTCGGCCTGCTTCAGCCGGCCCAGCTCCCCCAAGATCATGGCGAGATTCCCCCGGCTGCGCAGCGTGCGACGGTCCCTGTGCCCTAGTGAGGGATCGCGGTCTTGCGCCTGCCACGCCCTGTGCCAGCCGCGTTCGGCGAGGGCGTACCTGCCTTGGGTGAAGGCGGTTGCGGCCAGCGAGTCCGCATCGGCGGGAGCTGCGGCATCGATCGCAGCACGGACTACCGGTTCGGGCACGTGGCGGCTGGGCTCGGCATGGCGCTGAGTAGAGTCGACGAGATAATCGAAGACTTCGACCGGGTCCTTCTCGGTGCGCGCCTCCAGGAGGGCTGTCGAGGCGTGGGCTGGCCGAGTGGCCCACGCCCAGGCCTCAGCGAGCGGCTCGCGACGAGTCCGCGCGTCCAGGTAGTGCTGGTGGACGGCCTCCAGCACCTCGCGCGGTATCGCCGAGATGTACCCGGCGCGGCGGATGTCGACAGCGGCGCTGACCAGTGCGGCGCCACGGGCGTGGGGGCCTTCCACGGAATTGCGGGCATTCCGCCATTCCTCCAGCATCTGGGGAGCCGCGGCCAGATACTCGGCGACACCGTAGGTATCGGCATGGCGGAGAGCCTCAGCCATACGCGGATCCCGCGAATGGGCATTGGCACGGTGCAGCTCGGCCGGAGAGAACGGCCGCAGGACAAGAATCTTGTGGGCTTGGTCAATGACCTGCCGGGTATCCCGCAACGCCTGGCGTGCGGCATCATCTTCGGACGAGCTGTCGGCCGTGATCCGCGCCAGCTCCGCAGCACGGATGGTGGCGATGATGACCCGGTGACGACGACCGGCCCCAGCGAGCAGGCTGCCAAGCTGGTCGGCGGTCAGCCCCCCCGTTCCCAGATAGCGTTCCAGCTCATCCAGCCACAGCACACACCGCTGGCAGCGGTCAGCGATCTTTACGGCGGCTATGGCTGCCTCCCGGTTCCCCGGCTTGATCAGCAGGTGGTTAGCCAGCGTATCCCGCATCGCCTCGAACCCAGCCCGGCTCTTACCTGCCGTTGAATCACCAACCAGCAGCACAAAGCCGCCGGCTTCAAGACGCCTGTGCAAGTCATCGTCGATGTCGCGGGGCACGTAGTCGGGAACGTCTTCCTCCACCGTCGGTCGGCCGCTGTGAGCTTCGGCTGCACGCGCCGGATGCACGCCAAGCTGGACCGGGTTGGAGATGTCACGGACCTTGGGCAGCCGGCCGTCCAGCAGCAACTCGATCTTGGACAGCCGTTCATCGCGCTGTTGCGCCTGCCGTTTGTAGCGGTCCTGCCAGACCGCGCCGACGGCGACTGCTACGGCGGCTAGCCCGGTTGCACCGCCCAGCGCCCGCGGGTCCTTGATCCCAGCGGCCGCCAGCGTCACAGGAGTCGCCGCTAATAGCGCCAGCGCACCGACGATAACTGCAATCCGGCTCTCCAACCAGCTAATACCCATCACCTCAGCCTCCCCTGCAGTATCAGGAGGTAGCAATAGCCGCAGCCGAGAAAGACCGGATCGCTTCCGATCACCTGGGTCCCGGTGTCAACAGAGAACCGCTCGGAGCCGCCCCTCGCGCTGGTGACCCAAGCGTCACCACCTGCACGCTGAACGCCCGCCAACGAATCTGCCCTCGCCGGTACCTCCTGCCCGAACCACTCAGAATCGTATCAACGGTAAACTCGACATAGATCGCTTCACGGCTGCGAGGCGGCCGGCAGCAGAAGACTGCCCAGAACAGATCGCCCTGTTCGGCGCCCGGCTTTGAGGATCCGCATCGTCGGCGGGGCGCGCCGAACGAGCGTACGTGTGCGGGCATGTCAACCTGGAATCAACGTCGGCGCTTTTGTTTCTGGTGGCCGCGGAGCCGGCGGGTCGTGCGCCGTCCGGAAGGGGGGAGCGGCCGAGGTGATTCTTCGATTGGCCCCAGGCCGATCGCTTCGCCGAGCGCGTCAAGATCGGGGTCGTCCGTTGGCAGGTCGTTCATGTAGATCACGCAGACGATCTCCCTGCGCTGGTCCAGCAACAACCCGAGGCTCCGGTCGGATCGTGGCGCCGCTGAGCGCCCGCCGGGTGGTGCGGGTCGCCGGGGTGGGCCAGCCCACCCGCACGCCGCCGCGGCCAGCCGATGGGACGCCGGTTGAGCCGGCGACGCTGCCGCTGCTGGTCGGGCTGGCCGGGGCGGGCGCGCCGGTGGCGTTCCTGCTGGAAGGTCATGGCCGGGGCGTCACGGTCCGGCTGGGGACCTGGGCCGCCGATTGGGGTGGGTGATGCTGCCCTGGATGCGCGGCAGGCGATGCTGCTGGCGGTGCTGGACGGGTCGTACCCGGTGGTGGATATCGCCGCGGCGGGGGTGGGGACGCCGCGGCTTGGGTATGGCGAGTTCGGGCTGGGGGTGCCGAGCCCGGCGGTGGCCGACCTGCGGGATGGGGCGCTGCCGGTGGACCGGCTGGTGCGGTCGATGTCGGGGCTGCGGTGGGCGGCGCTGGTGCTGGCGGCCCCGGTCGGGGCGGACCGGCTGGGCGCTGACCGCAACGGCGTGCTGAACGAGATGCGGGCGGCGGCCTCCGCGGTGCAGGCCACCGGGGTGCGCAGCCCGCTGGCCGAGCATTACCTGGCGCTGCTGGAGGCGCGGCTGGAGGCGCTGGCCGATGCCCGGGCCCGCGGCGGCTGGCGCACCGGGATCTACCTGCTCGGTGCGGCACCCGAGGATGTGGCCGCTTTGGCCAGCGCGTGGCGGGCGGTGTTCTCCGGCGCGAAGTCGGTGCCCGAGCCGGTGCGCACGGTGCCGCATCCGGAGGTGGCGGAGCTGGCCGCGCACTGGGTGCTGCCGGATGGGCCGGAGCGGCCCGGCCCGGGCGGTTATCGGCACCCCTACGCCGCGCAGACGCTGCTCAGCTCCAACCAGCTGGCCGCATACGTGCACCTGCCCGCCCTGGAGACCAGCGGTTTCGCCGTGCGCATCGTGCCGCGCTTCGACACGGTAGCGGTCAGCGACCCGGGCGGAGCAGGCCTGCCGGTCGGGCGCATCACCCACCACCAACGCGACACCGGAAGCGACTACCGGGTGCCGCTTGGCTCGCTGACCCGCCACGTCTTCGTGGCCGGGGTCACCGGGTCGGGCAAGACCAACACGATTTTTTCGCTGCTGGCCGCGGCCGACGCCGCCGGGGTGCCGTTCTTGGTGATCGAGCCGGCCAAGGCCGAGTACCGGGCGCTGATCGGCCACCCGGATCTGGGCAAGCGGGTCCGGGTGTTCACCGCCGGCCAGGCCGGGGTCGGGCCGCTGCTGCTCAACCCGTTCGAGGTCCCCCCGGGCACCACCGTCAGCGAGCACCTGGACCTGGTGCGGGCCGCGTTCGCCGCGGCGTTCGGGATGTGGACCCCGCTGCCGCAGATCCTGGAGCGCTGCCTGCACGAGGTGTACGCCGACCGGGGCTGGGACCTGCGCACCAATGACAACGCCCGGCTGGCCGACGGCGGCGACCCGGCCGATGCCTACCCCACCCTGGCGGACCTGGTGGCCAAGGCCGGCGAGGTGATCCCCGCCCTGGGTTATGAGGAACGGGTCACCGGGGATCTGCGCGCCGCCCTGACCACCCGGCTGGAGTCGCTGCGCGGCGGCGGCAAGGGCGCCATGCTCGACGTGGCCCGGTCGCTGCCGGTCGCCGAGCTGCTGGCCCAGCCCGCCGTGGTGGAGCTGGAGGCCATGGGCGACGAGGGCGACAAGGCATTCCTGGCCGCCCTGCTGGTGATCCGGCTGGCCGAGCACCGCCGCTGCCAGGGCCAGACCCCGGACCTGGTGCACCTGCTGGTGATCGAGGAGGCGCACCGGCTGCTGGCCAACGTCCCGGCCCAGGCCGCCGAAGAGACCGCCAACCCCCGCGGCCAGGCGGTGGAGACGTTCTCCAACCTGCTGTCGGAAATCCGCGCCTACGGGCAGGGCGTCATCATCGCCGACCAGGTCCCGGTCCGCCTGGCACCTGACGTGATCAAGAACACCAGCCTCAAGATCGCCCACCGCACCGTCTCCGCCGACGACCGGGCCGCCCTCGGCGGGGCGATGGCCATGGAAGACGAGCAGACCAAGGCACTGACCACCCTGGCTGTCGGCGAGGCCGCCGTCTTCAGCACCGGCGACGACTCGCCCCTGCTGATCAAGGTGCCCCTGGCCAAGGACCTGGCACCGGCCCCGCCCACCGGCGAGCAGGTGGCCGCCCACATGGCACGGTGGCGGGCCAGCGGCCAGGTGCAAGCCCTGTTCCTGCCCCGCCCGTTCTGCGCCGCCACCTGCGCCGGGGCACCCGGCGAATGTGCCGCCGCCCGGCGGCTGATGGCCGACGAGTACATGCAGCGCACCCTGGCCCGCACGGTGCTATCCACGATCGACGAACTCGGCGCGCTCGACCGAATGTGGGATGACCTGCTGGGCGCGGTCCGCGCCCGCCGCCCCCCCAGGATCGACCACGCACGGCTGCTGCGGGCATTCGTCGGCCACGCCGCCGACTGGTATGCCCAGCGCCGGGGCGCCCAGGGGGTGTGGTCATACGCCGACACCAAACAGATCGGCGACGAGTTGCGGGCGGTGCTGCTGGACAAGCTGGACGGGCACGACGCCCAGGCCACCGCCGAGCTGCGGGCGGCGTTCCAGGCCACCGCCCGGGCGCTGCACGTGCGCGACTTTTCCCCCTATCCGGTGTGCGAACACGTGTGCCGGCAGGACCCGCCGTTGTGCCTGTACCGGGCCGCCGTCGCCGACCTGGTCGCCACCGGCCGCTACCAGCCGTCGTGGCGTGCCGCCGACGCCGCCGACGCCACCTCGGAGGACAACCGCCGCCAGCAAACCTGGCAGGTATGCCAGGACGCCGCCTACGAGCTCACCGAATTCCCCGAACCCGGCGGGCCCGCGGAGCTGAACGACCAGATCATCGCCACGGCCCGCCGGGTATGCCTCTGCTTCGAGCAGCAAATGCTGGCCGGCGACCACCGCAAAGTCCCCCGCACCACCCGGCGGATCCTCGCCCGGGTCCTGACAGAAGCCGGGCTATGAGCACCCACGAAACCGGCGGGCACCCAGCCGACCAGCCCGCCAAAGCCGACCAGAGCGACAGAACAGAAACCCGCAACGGCGGCGACACCCCCAGCACCGCAGAAGACCCCTCCAACCGGGAGAGCCGCAACACCGGCCCCGCGAGCGGCGGAAGATCAACGGGCGGCAACATGCCGGCCGAGGACAAGTCGGGGAAGCTGAAAGAGCTGGAAGAACGCAGCGAAACGATGGACCGTCAGGCGACACAGGCGCACGACAAGGCGGCAGCAGAATGGGAAGAGAAACTCAAGGTGGTGCTTAAGAAATAGCACCCAGCCTCAAGCCCTTTCGGCCGTCTCCGTCCTTGACGACTTGACAGACAAAGGCAACAGGCCCCGGCGCCAGAGGAAACGAGGAGAACGCGATGCCCGAGTACAGCACATCGACAGCAACGGACCAGGACAGCGGATCCGCTGACCGCAGCGGGTCAGCCACAACAGGCGACGCCGGCGCCACGGACGCCTCATCACGGTCAGAACGTAGCGACCTGTCACCGGGATCTGTGACAACCGACGCCGATGGCAGCGACCGCCCAAGCGTGGGTGCGGGCGAGCACTCGGCGGACAGCGGCGTCGGGACCAGAGACGCAGGCGAGCCGGCCGCGGATGCGCAGGGGCCGGATTCGGCGGACGGCGGCAGCGGGACCAGGGAGGCAGGCGAGCCGGCCGCGGATGCGCAGGGGCCGGATTCGGCGGACGGCGGCGTCGGGATCAGAGACGGCGGCAGCGATATCGGAGAAGGAGGCATGTCCACACCGGATGCCGCATCAGCTCAGGGCCGCAGCGGCGACTCCGACGTTCAGTCACCAGCAGGAACTGACAACAGCAGCGGTACGTCGGTAGAAGAGGGCGGGTTCAGCGGATCGACCTCCGGTGGAGCCGGTTACAGCGGCGAGGGCCACGCACCCGATCACACCGAACTCGGCCCGTATTTCCCCTCGGAGTGGTCTAGCTCTGATGACCCGGCTCCTGGCGCTGACGACGGGGCCCAGGATTACCCCAACGACCAAGGTGAGGGGATCCGGGCCGCTATCGACAGTGTGCCCGGAACCCCGGAGATCGGCCCCCTCCCTCCTGACTCTGTTGTCGTCCCTGACGACTGGTTCCCCGGGAAAGAGCAACTCGAGGCGCTGACCGATGAGCGCCTCGGATTCGACGAGGAGGCCAAAGAAATCCGCCCCGAGATTACACCGGGCCCGGGCGTACCCTCCACGCCACCACCACCTCCTCCTCCGGAAGTGGCACCCTGACGAGCGAGCCACCGGCCATGGCCATGGCAATGGCGATAGGTCATATCGGCGGACCCGCGTTGTGCCTGTACCGGGCCGCGGTCGCCGACCTGGTCTCCAGCCGCCGCTACCGGCAGTCGTGGCGTGCCGCCGACGCCGCTTGACGCACCTCCTCCGCAACCGCCACCAGAGACCTGGGAGGTATGCCGGGACGCCGCCTACGAGCTGGCCGAGTTCCCGAGCCCGGCGGCCCGGCGGGACTGAACGACCAGATCATCGGCAGGCCCTCCGGGTATGCCTGTGCTTCGAACAGCAAACGCTGGCCGGCGACCACCCCAAGATCTCCCACACCACCCGGGCATCCTCGCCCGAGCCCTCACCGGCCGGGTCCAGGCGACTGTAGGTAAACGAGGGACAGCGGACCGCTGATATCTCTCCGGCGTGGCTCCAACGCTGATTCGGGCGGTGGTGCCAGAAGCGGATTGTCATGATCCGCGGCCAGGGTGTGCCTGGCCTGGTCTTTTCGGGGTCTTCGAAGTTAACCGGGGTCAGGTTGCCGTCCGGTTGCCAGACGTGATCGCCGCGGTGTGAGGGTCTGCGACCGCCGCGCGCTTCGGGTGCAGGCGGTCCGGACGCGGCGGCGCTGGTTCGCCGGGTTGCGGAAGGAATAGGCCATCCGGGCTTCCAGTTTCGCGATCCGGTTCAGGCTTTCGGACCTGGCGTTCGTCACTCCGGTCAGCACGGCGCCGACCAGCTCGTTTTCCCACCGGGAGATGGTCCGGGCCAGGGTGACCAGCTCGGGAATGTCGTCGTGCTGCGCGCACCAGTCATAGAAGCGGAACAGCCGGTCCCGGACGTTGCGCTCGCACGGCACCGAGCCGGTCACCCGCGCCCGCAGGTTCAGCACGTCACGGAGCTTCTCCTTGCCGATCCAGGCGGCCAGGATCTCCTGGCCGTGCCAGTCGCCGCCGAGGGTGTCCATGACCCTGGCGAACTGCGCCGGGCGCAGGTGCTCCAGGTTGCGCGCCAGCAGGCCCTTGACGCCGTACTCCGCATCGCCGGACCGGCCGCGCCGGCCGTACTTCTCCCGCACCGCCCGCCGCCGCACGTCCCCGGTCATCTTCACCGCCAGCTGCACAACATGGAACAGGTCCACCACCAGAGCAGCAGCCGGCAGCATCCGGCGCACCGCCGAGGCGTAGATAGTGCACATGTCGACCGCGACGACCTGGATGGCATCGCGCCAGGCGGGGGCGGCCTGCGCCAGCCAGTACGCGGCGTCATCGGCGGTGCGGCCCTCCACCTGCCCCAGCAGCCCCTGATCCCCGGACAAGTCAAAGGTGAGGTAGGCCCGCGGGCGCGATGCCGGTGTCGCCACCGGTCGTTTCCCGCGGTCCCCCTGCCGCGTGAAGTCGACCGCCGGCGAGGTGCCCTTGGCCGGGTCCTTTTCCGTCGGTCTCTTCCCGAACAGGGCTTGCAAGTTTCCCCGCACCCTGCTCTCCAGTGGTCATTTCGGGTATGGCCTGGTAGCCCGACCGGCGTGGATGTCCTGGTGGCAGCGGCGGCAGGTGACGAGGGTCTTGCGCCGCCGCATGGCCATGAGGTGCATCCAGGCGGGATTCTCGCGTCGGCCCGGCTTGCTGAGATCGGCAAGCTTGCGGACGTGGTGGACTTCTAGGTTCACCGTGTCCTCGCAGATCTCACAGCGTCCGGCCAGGAGCCGGTGGATCAGCTCGTTGCGGCGGGCGCTGGCCAGGACCGGCCGCTGGTCGGTGAGGACGGCCGTGCGTGCTCGTGTGAGCGGGATACCGCCGAAGCGGGCGGCCAGTGGCTTTCTTCCCCTGTCGCGTTCGACGGTGACTTGCAGGCACTTCCGGAGTCCGGCGGGTGTCTCGGTGACGGCCTTGTACTTACGGGCCATCGAGTTGACCGTCGAGCGGTGCTTGCCAGCCAGCGTCTTGAGCAGCGAGGTCTCCATGACCCAGTGGAGATGGCCCAGCCGGAAGACATCCTGGGCCAGGAGATAGTACTGGACGAGACCGGCGTACTCAGCCTGGTACTTCGCGACGATGGTGAAGTCGTCGTCGTGGAGCAGCGAGCCGCGTTGCGCTGGTCTTCCCTTGCTCATGTAAAGCGCGCACCGCTGCCTGATGACGGTCCTGGGCACGAAGAGCCCGATCGCCCCGTTGACCGCCCGGCGGTTCCGGGTGATCTTGGTGTCGGAGTGCTGGGCTCGGATCTCGTAGCCGAGGAAGCGCGCCGCCTGGCTGG
>WNGK01010560.1_pt1 | contig 12689 bp, 13 predicted proteins | sample 5400601 | NCBI WGS metagenome assembly WNGK01 (sample SAMN13153376, study PRJNA577476) | soil metagenome | isolation source: 60 cm soil or saprolite under Garry oak tree replicate 1 | place: USA:California | collected 2016-06-15 | reverse complement strand
ATCACGTACTTCGCCGAGGTCGAGCTCGCCGTGCTCTACCTCATCGCGGCGGTGGTCCTGTTCGTGCGGCCGGCCGGCCTCTTCGGTCGCGCGTGACGGCCCGCGTTCAGCCGTGACCGAGCTCGCGCTGGCGTCACCACGCGTGTGGAGCGGCCGCCGAGTCGTGATCGGCGCGCTCGCCGTCGGCGCGCTCGCCGTCATTCCGGCGGTGGCCTCGCCGTTCCAGACCATCACCATCTGCTACGGACTCGTCTTCGCCATCGCCGCGCTCGGCTTCAACCTGCTGCTCGGCTACACGGGCCTGCTCTCGTTCGGCCACTCGGCCTACTTCGGCACCGGCGCCTACGTGGTGGCCCTGCTCGTGAAGTACCTCGGCGTGGCCTCGATGGAGCTCTTCGTGCTGGCGGGCATCCTCGGCTCGATCGCGGTGGCCGCGCTCTTCGGCGTGGTGTGCGTGCGGTACACGCGGATCTTCTTCGGCATCCTCACGCTGGCGCTCTCGCAGGTGCTGTGGAGTCTCGCCCTCAAGCTGTTCTGGGTGACCGGAGGCAGCGACGGCCTTCGCGTGCCCACGCCGACGCTGCTGGGCGGGCTGGGCGGCCCCGGCGCCGACAAGGTCGAGTTCATCGCCCACCGCTACTACTACTACGTGCTCATCCTCTTCCTGGTCGCGACGGCGGCCATGTGGGTGATCGTGAGCTCGCCCTTCGGCAAGGCGCTGCAAGCCATCCGCGACAACGAGACCCGCGCCGAGTTCGTCGGCGTGCAGGTGTGGAAGTATCGGTGGATCGCCTTCGTCATCTCGGGGGCGTTCACCGGGCTGGCCGGCGCGCTGTGGGTGCCGCTCAACGGCCTCACCACGCCCGACATTCTCTACTGGCCGTTCTCGGGCCGCATCGTGTTCTTCACGGTCCTCGGCGGCTTTCGCACCTTCGTGGGGCCCATCGTGGGCGCGATCGCCTACAACTATCTCGAGACGTACGCCGTCGGGTTCACCGTGTACTGGCAGCTCGTGCTCGGCATCGTGCTCGTCCTGCTCGTGCTCACCATGCCCACCGGACTCGTCGGCACCGCCATCCAGATCGTCGAGCGCGTCCGGCGAGGGCGCTGACCGTGAGCCTGCTCGAGACGACGGCGATCACCAAGACGTTCGGCGCCAACCGGGCCGTGGACGCCGTCGATTTCACCGTCCGCGCCGGCGAGCTGCTGGCGCTGATCGGCTCCAACGGCGCGGGCAAGACGACGCTCGTCAACCTCATCAGCGGGCTCCTGCGAGCCGACGAGGGCACCATCCGCTTCTCCGGAAAGGACATCACCCGGCAGACGGTCAACCAGCGCATCCGGGCCGGGATCGCGCGGAGCTTCCAGCTCGTCAACCTGTTCGATCATCTGAGCGCCTTCGACAACGTCGCGCTCACGATCTTCGCCCGCCAGGGCAAGACGCGGAGCCTGACCACGCTGGCCGGCCGCGATCAGGCGGTGGCCGACGAGTCGATGAGCATCTTGAAGGAATTCGGCCTGGCTCCGAAGGCGCCCACGCTGGCCGGTGGGCTCTCCCAGGGGGAGCGGAAGCTGCTGGACGTTGCCATCGCCTATGCGCTGCGGCCCACGCTGCTCTTTCTCGACGAGCCGACGAGCGGTGTCTCCACGCGCGAGAAGGCGCCCATCATGGACGTGGTCACCTCCATCGTGCGCTCGGGCAACATCACGGCCGTGGTCATCGAGCACGACATGGACATCGTGTTCCGCTACTCCGACCGCATCGTCGCCATGCACCAGGGCGCGATCCTGGCCGACGGCACTCCCGACGAGATCAGGCGGAACGAGCAGGTGACGACGACGCTGATCGGCACCGGAGAGACGGCGTGAGCAGTCAGCTCCTCGAACTGGCCGCGGTCGACACCTACCGAGGCGCGGCTCACGTGCTGCGCGCGGTCTCGCTGGCCGTGAACGAGGGCGAGACGGTTTGCCTGGTCGGACGCAACGGCGCCGGGAAGACGACGACGCTCGAGACGGCGATCGGGCTGTTGCCGGTGCGCTCGGGGGTCATCCGCCTGCGCGGGCAGGAGATCACCCGGACGCCGACCCACGATCGAGCCCGGCTCGGGATCGGCTACGCGCCCGAGGACTGCGGGATCTTCCCCGACCTCACCGTGGCCGAGAACCTCCAGATCGGCCGCTGGCTGGCCACGGACAAGGGCCACGGCGGTGCCGTGGACGAGCGCATCGCGGCGCTCTTCCCCGAGGTCGAGCAGTTCCTGCCGCGCCGGGGCCTCAACCTGTCGGGCGGACAGAAGAAGATGGTCGCGATCTCGCGCGCCATGGCGCTGGCCCCGTCCATCCTCCTCCTCGACGAGCCCTTCGAAGGCCTGGCGCCGGTCGTGGTCTCCCGGTTCATCGAGGCCGCGCGGAAGATCAAGGCGATGGGGATCTCGCTGCTGATCGCCGAGTCCCACGTCACCAACGCCGCCCGGGTGGCCGACCGGCTCTACGCGATCGATCGCGGGGAGATCATCTTCGCCGGCGATCCCCGCCGCGCGCTCGACAACGAAGAGGTCATGAAGACCATCCGGGGGTAGGGGCGCGCCGCCCTCCCGGGCATTCAACCGAAGAGGGCGCCGGCCGCGTTTACAGAGCCCCTCCATCGTCGGATGTAACGCGGTGCGAGTACGGGCCATCCATGCGTGTGGCACTTTGCTTGCGACCATATCGGTACGGAGGTGATCCCCATGAAACGAGGGATCGTCGCCCTCATGGTCGTGTTCGGGTTCGCGTCGCCCGCCCAGGCTGCTCCTGGTGATCCACGCCTCGTCCAGGGAGTCCTGGAATGGCCGGCCAAGCTGACGGTCGAGCCGTTCGTGGTGATCCGCACCGACGACGGGCGGTGGTACTACGCCGAGGTCAAGGCCGCGAAGCGTTTCGAGTCGGGTCCGCTCAGCGCGGGAGGGCGGGTGACCGTCCTCGGAACCGAGGCGGCCAGGCCGCACGAGATCAACGCGATCGCCTTCGGCTCGGGCGACGCGGCGGCGCTGGCGCTCGCGCTCATGCCCCACGTCAATGCTCCCGCCAGCGCGCCAGCACCGGCGCCCGCGGCGCAACCACCGGGCTCGCCCAGGACGGAGTCCTTGCCGGCCAAGGTGGAGCTGTCGGCGACGCCGAAGGCCGAAGTGCCGACACCCAAGGCAGTCGCGAAGGCCGAACCGGTCGCCACAAAGCCGACCGGTCGCCACAACGCCGGTGGTCGCTCCCACGCCAGCAGCACGCCCGGCGCCGGCCGTGACCACGACCCCGGTCGTCGCGCCCGTCCCGCCCGCGCCGGCCGCACCGTCGGTATTGGCGTCACCGCCAGCGGCGGCGTCGACGCCGGCTCCCGCGAAGCCAACTCCTGAGCCGCCAGCCGCAGCCCCCTCCGCGCCTGCCGCCCCGCGCGTCGGCGAGTCACCGACACCTGCTCCGCCGGCGGCAGAGAAGTCGATGGCCGTGAATGAGCCCGAGCCGGCCGGTGACGGGCCGCGCTGGACGGAGCTACGGGGCACGGTCAAGGTCATCGCAGGCAACTGGATCGTCGTGCGCACCGACAAAGGGCAGCTCGTGCTCGTCGATCTCTCGACCGTTCGCGGCGGAGCGGCGTCGCTCAGGCCGGGAGCCGCCATCGCCCTGTACGGGACGCCCACCGAACAGAAGTTTCAGGCGATGGGCATCGTCCCGCCGGACAATCGCCCGGCGCCCAGGCCGGCCACCATTCCATCCCGCCGCTGACGTCGCGCTGTCGGAGAACGTGACGACCTCACGTTTTGCGGCGCACGAGACCGCGCTCGATTCTTTCAAAGCCAAGTCATTTCCACCTGGCGAGCGATTTGCACTGGACTAAAGCAACGCTCGAACGTTGGAGCGGACAAAAGCCGCACAGCAGAGAGCGAAAAGCGCCGCTCGCCGTCGCCCCCGGCGGGCGGCGCTTCCTAAAATCTCGCGAATCACTCACGGAAGCGACCTCCTCTTCACATCCCCGACATCGTCCAACGAGCTTTATCAAAGCCGACGCTGCCCCATCGCCGCCGGCGGAATTGTTGCCGGACCCCGGGGAGCCCGAGCGGCTGCCCGATCGTCGCCGCCGCGTTCGCGACCTTCCTATCACGCCCGACAAGTGTCTCGAGGGATGCGACTGGAACCTGGCGGAGGGGTGACTGGACGAACGCTCAGCCGGCGGCACGCCGCCAGCACTGAGACTTGCGGGTGACCTGGGGCCGGTCGTCTCCGATCCACAGCGAGTGCAACTGTTGCTTCCCGTCCCTGATCGCGTCTTGTAGTGTCGGGAACTCCGCTCGTGACTCCCTCACGAGCTGACCGCCGTGGCGAATCTCCCACCGCCACTGACGTTCCCGCTCGGCGACTGCAACAACCTCCATGAAGCTGGTCCTCCCGAGTGCGTCAATTGAGCAATCGGGGTGCCTGTGACTTCCCCGTATCCCGATCACTTCCATGGGGCCTCCGGCGCGTTGGGCTCCGGAGCTCGACGCCACGGTCACCGAGCCACGGCCACGGCCTTCCGCCTCAGCGGACGTTTCGCCGAACGAAAGTCGGGTGTCCTCGCGACCGCACAAGCGACATCTCCCTCGGTCCATCGTGATGAGGATGGAGGACGCCACGGTCTGAACGTACGGCATCAGCTCGCTGTGCTCACGAAGCTGGTCGACGAGGTCGAGTCGGTGTCGGAGCCGAGTTCGGCGAATTTGTACGCGGCACTTCGGGCAGATCAACGGCCCGTCGCTATCGCTCGATGGCTGACGCTTCGGCGCCTCGATAGGGAAGAAGCGGAAGCACCTTCGATCTGAACGTCTCTCGGATGGATCTCGAGCGCCGCGACAGTCCATCCATCACACGTGCGCCCGATCGCGACGCCTCGTATCCCTGACGGCTTTCATAGGTTGACAGGACAGGACACGGCAAGCGGCGCGCCTGACCGCCGTACGCTCGGGCGCAGCCGCGCCGTTCCAGGTTGAAACGTGTTCTGCAACTATGTAAGATCCCGGCGGATGGACGATTAGCTCAGTTGGCAGAGCGCTGGCCTCACATGCCAGAGGTCACTGGTTCAAGTCCAGTATCGTCCACCATTCCCCCTTCCTCGGCGCCTCGGGAGGTGCCGCCCATGCGGCGGACGATCGCTCCGGTCATCCTGCTCCTGCTGCTCACTGCCGGTTGCACGCGCTCTGGCGGCTCCTCACTCGAGCTGGCGAGCGTGCCGTGCCTGCCGCCCGGCCTCAATGCGCAGTTCTTCTCGTGGCCGGTCGTCGGCTTCGAGCCCGTGACGCTGGTCACCGAGGGGGGTGACGACGTGGAGGCGGCCTGGGTCCTCTACCGTCGTGGAGGCGCGAGCATCGCGGCGATCTGGACGCGCAGCGATCTCGTTGCCGTCGACCCCCACCCGGACACGGATGAACCGTACTGGGTCGACGGGGCGCTGGTCACCGACGCCGACGACAACGTGCTGCGGTCGTCGCCCGACGGGTTCTGCCGATGGCGGCGGCACGCCGAAGGCGCCTGAGGTATACTCCACCCCGCTCATGAAGATCTGTGTGTTCATCGACGGGCAAAATTTCTATCGGTCGCTGCTCCGCTTCGACGAAGCCCTTCGCGTCGACTACGACAAGCTGGCTCGCTGGATCACGCAGGCGGTGGGCGGCTCGCCGGCCACGTTCGCCGGTGCCTACTACTACGTCGGAGTCTCCGCGGATGCGCCGGCCCTGGTGGAAGGATTCCTGAAGGGCCTCGAGCTGCGTCCGGGATACTTCGTCAAGCGCGAGCCGCGAGTTCGACGGAGCGGTCGGTGCTCGGCCTGCGGCGCCACCTACGAGTACACGACCGAGAAGCGCGTGGACACGCGGCTGGTGGCCGATCTGATCCAGCTCGCCGCCAACGACGCGTTCGACGCCGCCGTGCTGGTCTCCGGTGACGAGGACTTCGTGCCGGCGGTCGAGGCCGTGAACGCGCTGGGCAAGCAGGTGTGGGTGGCCACGTGGTCAGCCGATGAGCTGTCGAAGGACCTGCGCGTCCGGTGCTTCGGCGAGGTTCACCTGTCGGATGGGATCGCCGCCTTCCGAGCCGAGCGCGCGCGCGGGGTCGACCGCGAACGCTTGCCCGGACTCGCGCGCACCGAAGGCCGCGTTGGTGGTTTCACGTCGCGCCTGCAGGGCCGTCCGAGCACCGGTCTCGCGCTCGAGCGCGGCCTCGCGGAGCTGCAGCGTGCGGAAGCGCGCCTGCCCCACGTGAGCCGCGGCTACTTCGTCACGCGATGGCGGTCACATCAACTTCCGCCGGCCGGCCAGGAGCGCGAGGCGCTCGTGCAGCAGATGATCGAGGCCGGCGTGTGCGAAGAGTTCGAGGCGACCGACGCCGACGGCCGTTCGGTCCGCGCCATCCGGAGTCGCGCCGCCACGACCAGCCCGGAAGGCGTGTCGGCCGCCGGCTGACCCCTCCGGATCGAACCGCGCGTCAGGGTATGATTGCCGCCATGACGCTCGCTGAACGTCTCGCCGTCTTCGCTGCCGACCTCGACGTCACCCACGTTCCGCCCGCCGTGATCGAGAGCGTGAAGCTGCGCGTGCTCGACGTCCTCGGGATCGCACTGGCCGCGTCGACCCACGAGTTCGCGCTCTCCGTGCTCGCCGCGCTGGAGAGCTGGGGCAGCGGCGAGTGCACGGTCGTCGCCGCCAAGACGGGCGCGCCGCTGCCGCTGGCCATTCTCGCCAACGGCACGCTCGCTCACGGCCTCGACTTCGACGACACCCACGCCGGCTCGATCACGCACGCGTCCGCGGTCGTGCTTCCCGCGGCGCTGTCGACGGGCGAAGCCGAGCGCGTGACCGGTCGCGAGGTCCTCGCCGCGGCCGTCGCCGGTTACGAGGCGATCACGCGGATCGGCCTGGCCGTGCCGGGCGCCTTTCACGCGCGCGGCTGGCACGCGACCAGCACGTGCGGCGTCTTTGCCGCGGCGCTCGCGGTCGGGAAAGTCATGGGCCTGGATGCGAAGCGACTCGCCTCTGCGGTCGGACTGGCCGGAAGCTTCGCTTCGGGCGTCATGGAATACCTCACCGACGGCTCGTGGAGCAAGCGCGTTCACGCCGGGTGGGCGGGTCACGGCGGCGCCATCGCCGCGACGCTGGCGCGCGGCGGCTTCGGCGGGCCCGCGACCATCCTCGAGGGGCGCTTCGGTCTCTACGCCACGATGCTCGGTCGCGCGCCCGATCTCGCACCGTTCGAGACGCTCGGCCGTGAATGGGAGACGCTGGCCGTCGGCTACAAACCATTTCCGTGCTGCCACCTGCTGCACGCCTACCTCGATTGCGCGCTCGCGCTCGGGGGCGAGCACCGACTGGCGCCGGAGGCGATCGCCGAGGTCGAATGCCGGGTGCCGGCCGGTGAAGTGCCGATCATCTGCGAGCCACGTCACGCCAAGCTCGAACCGCGAACGTCGTACGACGCTCAGTTCAGTCTGCCCTACACGGTCGCGGCCGCGCTGGTCGACGGCCGCGTCACGCTCGACACCTTTGCCCCCGACCGCCTCGGCGATCCGCGCCTGCTCGCGCTGGCCGCGCGCGTCACGCACACCATCGATCCCGACTCGACGTTTCCCGATGGCTTCCCGGGCTGGGTGCGGGTGCGACTGAGCGACGGCCGACTGCTCGAAGCCCGCGAGCCGGACGGGCGAGGCGGGCCGCGGCGACCGTTGCCCCCGACGGCGATCGTCGAGAAGTTCCGCGAAAACGCTTCGCGCGTGCTGGCGGCGGCGCGCGTGGACGAGCTGGAGCAGGCGGCGTTGGGCCTCGACGCGCTCAAGGACGCCGGCGAGCTCATGCGCCTCTGTCGCGGCTGAACGGACGCTCCCGTGGATTTTACGTTCACCGCCGAGCAGGACGAGCTGATCCGCACGCTGCGCGGTTTCGCCCGGAAGGAGTTGGCCACGCGCTCCCAGCACTGGGACAGGAGCGGCGAGTTCCCCGCGAGCGCGTGGCGGCAGATGGGCGAGCTCGGCTTGCTCGGTCTCCGCGCGCCGGCCGAGTACGGCGGCCAGGACGCCGACCTGCTGACCACCGGCATCGCGATGGAGGAGATCGCGCGCGGCGACTTTTCGTGCACGTACGCGCTGCAGCTGGCCGGACTGGCCGGGGAGATCATCGGCAAGAACGGGTCCGACGAGGTGAAGAAGCGGTGGCTGCCCGGCATCATCAGCGGTGAGACCGTCGTGGCCATCGCGCTCACCGAGCCGAGCGTCGGCTCCGACGCCGCCAATCTCGTCTGTCGCGCGGTGCGTGACGGCGACGAGTACGTGATCACGGGGGAGAAGTCCGGCATCAGCATGGGCATGTTCGCCAACGTCGTGATGCTGTTCGCCCGGACCGACACGACGACGAAAGCCCGCGGCGTCACGGCGTTCGCCGTCCCGCTCGATGCGCCGGGCGTGAGCCGCAGCCAGCTCCGTGATCTCGGCTCGCGCTCGATCGGCCGCGCGGTGCTCTCGTTCGACCACGTCCGCATTCCCGCCTCGCATCGTCTCGGTGAGGAGGGGACCGGCTTCTACCAGGTCATGCGCGGCTTCGACTTCAATCGCGTCTTCATCGCGCTCGCCTGCCTCGGCTCCGCCCAGGCCTCGCTCGAGGAGACGATGGGCTACGTGAAGGAGCGCAAGGCCTTCGGGAAGCCGATCGCCCAGTTCGAGGGCGTGTCCTTCCCGATCGCCGAGGCCGCCACCTACATCGACGCGGCCCGGTGGATGTCCTATCGCGCGCTCTGGCTGGCCGACCACGGCCGGCCATATACAAAAGAAGCGGCGATGGCCAAGTGGTGGGGGCCGAAGCTGGCCGTCGAGACCATCCACCAGTGCCTGCTGCTCCATGGCCACTACGGCTACACCGATGAGCTGCCCTTCGAGCAGAGGCTGCGTGACGTGATCGGCCTCGAGATCGGCGACGGCACCGCCGAGGTCATGAAGCTCATCGTGGCCCGCGAGCTCATGGGGCGCGAGACGCTGCCGTACTGACGTGCCGCTCAAAGCCTACGCGCTGAGTGAGAAGCCCGAGCTGGAGCCGGACTTCGAGCGCCTGGCCGAGGCCGGGTGGCCGCGCTTCCTGCGTCAGCGCGACGAGCTGGGCTGCGGCACGTTCTGGCCGTCGCTGTTCACGACGTGGGCCGAGTATCAGACGGCGCTGTACGACGACGCCGGACGGGTCGCGGCGGTGGCCCACGCGGTGCCGATCACGTGGGACGGCACGCCGGCGGGCTTGCCCGAGAGCATCGCCGGCATTCTCGAGCGCGCCACCGACGACCATCGGGCGGCGCGAACACCGAACGCGCTGGCGGCGCTGGCCGCCCTCGTCGATCCGGACTGGCGCGAGCGGGGACTGAGCCGGCGCTTGCTCGATCACCTGCGCTTCGTCGCCGAGACGCGCGGCTACCACGTCCTGGTCGCGCCGGTGCGCCCCACGCTCAAGGCGCGCTACCCGCTGGCCCCGATGGAGCGCTACGTCACGTGGACGACCGACGACGGCGAGCCGTTCGATCCGTGGATGCGCGTTCACGCGCGCCTGGGCGCCGAGGTGGTGCGCGTGGCGCCGCGCACGCTGGTCATTGCCGACACCATTGCCCGATGGGAGGAGTGGACGGAGATGGCGTTCCCGGAGAGTGGGCCCTACGTCGTCCCGGGCGCGCTCCAGCCCGTCCTGATCGATCGCGCGCGCGACGAAGGGCGGTACGAAGACCCGAACGTGTGGATGCTGCACTCGCTCAAAGGAGCGCGGCCATGAACCTGAACTTCGAGGGCAAGAGCGTCGTCGTGACCGGAAGCGGCTCCAACATCGGGCGGGCCATCGCCCTGGCCTTCGCGCGCGAGCGGGCGAGCGTGACGATCGCCGAGATCGACGAGGCCCAGGGCAAGAAGGTGGCGGCCGAGGCCGAGCAGCTCGGCGCCAAGGCCCAGGTCGTGCGCACCGACGTCACGAAGTGGTCGGACGTCCAGGCGATGGTGCGACTCGTCGAGGAGCGCTTCGGGCGCGTGGACGTCCTGGTCAACAACGTGGGCTGGACGCGTGACGCGCTCTTCATCGAGAAGACGCGCGACGAGTGGGAAAAAGAGGTGCAGATCAACCTCTGGTCCATGATCAACTGCACGCGCGCCGTGCTCGACGGCATGATCGCGCGCAAGGGCGGCGCCATCGTCAGCATGGGCTCGGACGCCGGCCGCATCGGCGAGTTCCGCGAGGGCGTCTACGGCGCGTGCAAGGCCGGCGTGATCGCGCTCTCCAAGTCGATCGCCCGCGAGGTGGGGAAGTTCGGCGTCCGGCTCAACGTCGTGTGCCCGGGCATGACGATGCCGTCCGGCGACGAGGAGATCGGCGGGCTCAGCATGTGGCAGGCCCAGGAGAATCGCGCCTGGATGACGGACGAGATGCGCGCCCGCATCGGCAAGGCCTACCCGCTGCGCCGCGTGGCCCGGCCGGACGACGTCACCGGCGCCGTGCTGTTCCTGGCGTCCGACCAGGCCGGCTTCATCACGGGCCAGACGCTGTCCGTCTCGGGCGGCTACACGATGATGTGAGGCGGGACCTGAGCGTGATGGCTGATGTCCCGAGTCGCGTGACGCCTCAGCGCATTGCCGCCATGACGGCGGGCGGCTGGTGGAAGAACGAGACGCTCGAGGCCTATCTCGACCGGTGGGCGACCGAGCGGCCGACGAAGCCCGCCATCGTCGACGCGATGGGCCGGCTGACGTGGCAAGAGCTCGCGCGCGCGGCCGAGCGCGTGGCGCACGGCCTCGCCGCCGCCGGGATCGGTCCCGGCGACGTCGTGTCCTGCCAGCTTCCGAACTGCAACGAGTGGATCATCCTGGCCCTCGCCACGATCGAGCTGGGCGCCGTGCTCAACCCCATCCCGCCGACGTACCGGGCCAACGAGCTGCGCTTCATCCTGAACGCGTTGGAGGCGCGCGCGCTCGTCGTGCCCGCGCGCTTTCGAAATCACGACCACACGGCCATGGCCGTCGAGCTCCGCGCCGACACGCCGTCACTGCGCGACGTCTTCGTCGTCCGCGGATCGCCCGGCGAGGGCATGCGGTCCTTCGCGTGGCTCACCGACACCGCGTGGGAGCGGCGCGAGGGTCGGCGGCCGCTCGCCGGGACCGATCCCAACGCGGTCAGCGAGGTCGTGTTCACCTCGGGAACGACGGGCGAGCCCAAGGGGGTGATGCACACGGCCAATACCACGCTGGCCATCGTCTACCCGTTGGTCGAGCGCCTGGGCTTCAGCGACCGCGACGTGGCGCTGATGTCGTCGACCTTCGGGCACCAGACCGGCTATCTCTACGGCTACTGCTTGACGCTGCTGCTCGGATCGACCGGCGTCTGGCTCGACGTCTGGAACGCCGAGGAGGCGGCGCGGCTGATCGAAGCCGAGCGGGTGACGTACACGATGGGGGCGACGCCGTTCCTCCAGGACCTCACGTATTCGCCGGCGGTGGACCAGCGCGACCTCTCGTCGCTCCGGTTGTTCATCTCGGCGGGCGCCGCGATTCCGCGCAAGCTCGTCCAGGACGCGCGGAAGCGTCTTCGCTGTGCGATCTCGGCGGGGTGGGGCATGAGCGAGAACGGCCTGGTGACCTGCAACGGCCTCGACGATCCCGACGAGAAAGTCTTCGGGACCGACGGCCGGCCGCTTCCCGGCATGGACGTCGCCGTGGTCGGAGACGACGGCGAGATCCTGCCGGCCGGGCGCGAAGGCGATCTGCTGGTGCGCGGCCACTCGCAATTCGTCGGGTACTGGAAGCGCCCCGAGTTCACGCGCGACGCGCATACGCCCGACGGGTGGTTCAAGACCGGGGACCGTGCGGTGCTCGACGCCGACGGCTACCTGGCGATCACGGGCCGCGTCAAGGACCTGATCATCCGGGGCGGCGAGAACATCTCGGTGGCCGAGGTGGAGAACCTGCTCTACGCCCATCCCAAGGTCCAGAACGTGGCCGTCGTCGCCATGCCCGACCCGCGCCTGGTCGAGCGCGCGTGCGCGTTCGTCATCCCGAAGCCGGGCGAGAGCATCACGCTCGCCGACCTCGTCGCGTACCTCGACGCCCGGCAGCTCGCTCGCCACAAGTTCCCCGAGCGGCTCGAGGTGGTCAGCGAGTTCCCGATGACACCGTCCGGGAAGATCCAGAAGTATCGCCTGCGCGAGGCGATCGCGCGGATGGTCGGCCTCGATCCCGTGCGTTGATGACGGCGCCGAAGGTGTGGCCGGTGTTCGTCGTGTACGTCCTCGCCTTCGTCGCCATCGTGGCCTTCACGATCGTGGCGGCGGTCGCCCTCCACGTCCTCTATCCCGACATCGCCGAGGCCGAGCTCTTCAACGGGTTGCCCGGGCTGCTCGCGGGTGGTATCGCCTCGTCCGTCGCCCTCGGCATCACCGTGCTCACCGTCTCCCGGCCACTCGATCTCGGGCGCCTGCGGTTGCGGCCCGGACGCGAGACCGGGCGCGATCTCGTCGCCATCGTCCTCGGGACGCTCGCGCTGGGGCAGGTGCTGGACTCGCTCACCATGCTGGTCGGTCTCGGACAACGCGGCTCGATGGCGGTGATCCGCCGGGCGCTCGAGGGCGCCGGCGGCCCCGACCTCTTCGCGGCCGTGCTGGTCATTGGCATCATGGCCGGCGCC
>WNGK01015281.1_pt1 | contig 12690 bp, 11 predicted proteins | sample 5400601 | NCBI WGS metagenome assembly WNGK01 (sample SAMN13153376, study PRJNA577476) | soil metagenome | isolation source: 60 cm soil or saprolite under Garry oak tree replicate 1 | place: USA:California | collected 2016-06-15 | reverse complement strand
GCCCATCAGCGTACCGAGTCAAGCACGGCACCTCAGACGAGCAGGTGATTGCGGAGGTCCGCGAGTATGCCAAGGCGAACGAGTGGATGATGGCCCTGACCGACCAGCAGATCCTCGACGCGATCGGCTGGGCCTGCCTTCCAGGATCCGCAGTCAAGAAGATCCGGCCGCTCCTCGCAGTAGCAACGGCCTGAGCCGCAGAGCCAACGGGCGATGGAGCTTTGGCAGATGGATGTGATGGGTCGCGTCCGCCTGGCCAGCCCCAGCCCCAGGCGCCCTGCGCCTGTCTGCAGATCTGACAATTGTGGCGCGTGCAACTGATTCAGGCAGTCGTCACGCGGAGTAGTGTTGTTATATAACCTGAAGAGGCTCGAAAAGTGTGCAGAACGCCGATTCCGTATTGGTAGCAGCGGCGTGGTCGGCGCGGACAAAGACGCGCCGATTTTCTATTATCTGCAACCGTCCCCGTCTACGCCGTGCCGGACCAGGACGTCTGCGGCGTAGACATGTAGCTGAACAGCGTTCACGCAGTAGCCGCTAAATTCAAAAACAGCAACGACAAGGGGATTTACGCGGGTCTGCGGAGGAGACAGTGTTCAGGTAACGTCTCCGCGACGTTGCAAACAGCCTACAGAACGCCCGCGGCCGGCGGAAAGGCGCTGATCGGAGAGCTGGCCGCCGCGCACCCGGCGGTGGCCCGCGTCTGGGTGCATGCCGGGTACAAGCGGGCCGTGGCCGAGGAGGGCGCGGCGCACGGCATGCAGGTGGAGGTGTACAGCAAGCCGGCCGGGCTGAAGGGATTCCACGCCACGCCCCGGTGGCCGGTGGAGCGTACTTTCGGCTGGCTGATGCTGCACCGCCGTCTTGCCCGAGATTACGAGACGCTCCCGGAACGCTCCATTACCATGATCCACTGGTCCATGATCGGCAACCTCGGCAGGCGGCTGGCCGGCGAATCGACCCCAACCTGGCGAACCGAAACCGCCACAACGAACGAACTAACACCGACCTAAATGAGATGCCCTCTTAGCAGCCGTTTCCGGATCTCGAACGTCCCGTGCACAAATCCGTGCACGCGATGGTCGTTTACGTCCGTGCCGAACCCGCAGGTTAAGAGACAAGCGCGCACAGTGTCGGAACCGCCCGAGCCCGTTCCAGCGCTTCGGGTGATCAGTGCCGACGTGACCGAGGCAGTCGGCGTCCGTTTTGTCTAATGCACCGGCGTTGCTGCTCAACAATCGCGGAAGACCGCGCCTGTTCGGCGATCGATGCGATGGAGGCTCTTAGGGTGTGATCTGGCCAGCGACGGTGCGGGTGGCGGCCACGATGGCGTTTCGGCCTTCGCTTGGTACTTCACCCGACGGCTCGAGTCAGCGGCTGGCCGGAACAAAGCCGGATTTGCGCGCCGGGCAGCGTGGATCCCTATTGCGGTATGTGTAGTGATAACTTCCGAGCGCCTTGCCGTGTTCGTGATCAAGGGTGACTGACTCATCCTCCATCCGACTGCATGCGTGGGCCTGCTGACCTGCGTCGTAGGGGTTGGGGCTTTGCGCCGGTTCCGAAGCGCTTCGGGTTGCCGGGGCGGTTCTTGACTGCCGTTTGCAAGATCGCCGAGCGGTCGAGGAGGTCACAGGCTGCCTCGCCTGCATCGAGCGCCAACGTCTGTCGCCAATTGGTGTCGCCCATAGTCTTGGCTCCAAGTTCCTGCTTCCGCCAGGCACACCAGCAATCAGGTCATGAAGTGCCGGCTGACCGCGGACGGGCGTCTCAGGCTGGCAGGTTGACGCGTGTCACGATGCCGCTGTCGTATTGAGCCACCCAGACTGCGCCCTCCCCGACGGCCATGTACGCGGGAGAGATCCCGACGCTGACCGGGGTCCCCACGATCGAATTTGTGGCCGGGTCAAGCATCACCAGCGTCGCCGGCTGGCTCTGCTCGGGTTCGTAGAGGGTCGAGGACGTCGAGCCTGTCTCGGTGAGCGCCCAGACCCAGTTCAGTCCTGCCGCCGTCTGCACTACCCGCGCGACCTTGATTGCGGCCACCACCGTGTTCGTGTTCGGGTCGATCCGGTCGACGCCCGTCCACGCGGGGGCCCACAGGCTGTTACCGGAGGCGGCCTCGGGGATAGTCGCTTCCGGGACACTGGAGACCTGCCGGGTGGATGGATCCACCGACACCACCGAGCCGCCGTTCATCGAGATGTCGACCCACAGTCTGCCTTGCACGTAGCTGAGTTCAGTCGCGCCGTCAGGCAACGATGCCGGCTGCCCGCTGACCTGATTTGTCGCCGGATCAACGGTCACCAGCTGGCTTCCGGACGGTCCTTGCGAGGTCACCCAGACAGCCGAGTCGCTGGCCGCGACCCCGAGCACCGGCCCGCCCACGGCGATGTCCGCAGTCACGGCGTTCGTGGTGGGGTCGATCCGCGCAACCGAGCCAGAATGTGTCACCCAGACGCTGCCCGCGCCCACGGCCAGCTTCCCGCTGTCGCCGATCCCGGTCACCAGGATCGTGGCCGCGATCCGGTTGGTCGACGGGTCGATACGCACGACGGAACCTGGCGTCGCCGCCCAGACAGCCGAATACCCGGTCACGATCGCGGTCACTCCCCGGGGGAGCTGGATCGAGGTGGTCGGGACCGGTTGGACGGCAGCAGATTTCGCCGCCGCGCTGCTCAGCGTGACACCTGAGACCTGCAGCACCGGGAAAACGACACCGCTCACCACCAGCACGGACGCGACCAGCATCCCGAGCAGGCGGTACGGCCGATGGCCGGCGCGGATTCTGTCCGCGAACTCGGCCCGCCTGCTCCCGCGCCGCCGCCCGACAGCCTCGACGAGATCGCGGCGCAGCCGGCTGACAAGATCAGATTGGCTGTCCATCACAGTTCTCCCAGAAACTCTTCCAGGCGCATGAGCCCCCGGCTCACCCTCACCCGTGCCGCCTTCTCCGAGCATCCAAGACGCTGTGCAACCTCCGGATATGGCAGGTCGTTCGCGACTCGGAGAATCACTGCGCTTGACAGGGCAGGCGGAAGCCGGCTCAAAGCCTCCTGAACGGCGGCTCGCACGGGCCGGAAGTCGGCAAGCTCCTCTATTCTCTCCAAATCGGCATCTTCAACCGCCGTCCGCGGCACGCCAAGCCGCTTGCGCGCCCGGCTCTCCGCTTGCTGGCGGCGGACGCTCCGGCTCAGCTCGTGGCGGGCGATCCCCAAAAGCCAGGCCCGAGCCGGTACGCCCGTATTGCGGTACCGGGCCCGCGACAAGAACGCATTCGCGAACGTCTCTGCGGTAAGGTCGGCCGCCAACTGGGCGCTTGCCGTGCGCCGGTAGAAGAAGGAGAGCAAAGCCGACACGTGCCGGTCATAGAAGATCCCGAACAGCTCGGGGTCGTCTACCGAGCCCTGAAGCAACTCGGCATCCGACCTCTCCTCAGGCCCGCGTGGCGAGCCGGCCCGCATCGTCATCGTCACCCCCTTATTTATTGCATGCCATTTCGGCGGTGTCTTGTTACTAGGATCCACGCCCATGTCATCGTGAACCGGCTCGCCTGCTCCTGATCCGCGTCGCCGAGACCAACTGTACGAGCACCCGGTCGCGGATCCGCCGCGAGCTCGACCGGCCATTAAGGTGGCCGGGTTCGAGGAACGGGAGGCCAGGACGGTAGCCGTGTTCAACGCAGCGTTTCTCAATTGTCGGTGACGCCTGAAAACTGGATCTGGATCTGACCCGTATTTCGTGATGGTAACGAGCCCCGTCTCGGTCAGGTCTCTAGCACAGAAGGACGCGCTTGCGGAGCAGGCCGAAGGTGGCGCGGCCGTACATCTGTCGTTTGAGCATCTTGAGCCGGTTGACGTTGCCCTCGACGACTCCTGAGCTCCAGGGCAGGGTGAGGCCGTTGAGCACGGCGTCGTGGTCGTGCTTCAGGCCGCGGGCGAAGGAGTGCAGGTCGGGCTGGTCGCCGGCCTGGACGGCTTCGATCCATGCGTCGAGGCGGTCGCCGTGCAGGCCGGTGAGGATCTTGGCGAATTCGGTGACGTGCCCGGCGAGGGCGTCCAGGTGCGGGCAGCGTTCCCGGGCCTGGGCGAGCCTGGCTTTCTCGTCGTCATCGAGGGAGTCCGGGTCCTTGAGTATCCAGCTGGCCAGGTCGCGGGCCTTGGGCGGGCCGGGCACGGCGAGCGGGGCGGCGCCGGCTTCCCGGAACGGCTGGAGGTAGAGGCGGATGGTGCCGTAGCTGCCGCGGTAGCCGCGTTCGCGGAGCTCGGCGTGCAGCTGGCGGATGTTGGTGCCGCCCGCGTTCCACCGCTGGTGCAGGTAGGGCTTGTGATCGTCCAGCAGTGACGGGCGGCCGCCGTGGATCTTGGCGAGCAGCTCATCGGCGCTGGCCGCGCGGCAGAAGCGGCGGACGGTCTCCTTGGCCAGGCCGGTCTCGCGCATGATCGGCTTGATGCCCTTGCCCTGGGCGCGCAGCGCCTGGACCTGCTCATAGCGCTGGCGGGTGCGGACGGCCAGGGCGGAGTCTTCCGCCCGCCGGGCGGCGGCCGCGGCGGCGGCCTGCTGCAGGTCCGGAGCGGGCTGGCTGCCTGCAGGCTCGTGCGGATCCGGTTCGGGGCGGGTTCTTCCAGGCAGCCCCGGTGCCTGGCCACCGTCTTTTCGGCGTGCCCGGCGAGGTTGTGATACAGGTGCCAGCGGTCAGCGACCTGGATCGCGTCCGGGGCGCCCTGCCGGGCGCCGTCGGCGTAGGCGCCGGCCCGGTCCCGGCAGATTACCTCCGTTCCGGGATGCTCCTTCAGCCAGTCTGCGAAGGTGCCCGCCTCGCGGTCGCGCAGCAGGTCCACCGGTTCGCCGGTCTCCGCGTTGACCAGGACGGTTCCGTAGTCCCGGCCGCGGCGGAACGCGAAATCGTCGACTTATCTGGTGTTCGAACAAATTTTTCATGGCGGCGTCCGTAGCGTGGTCAGGCGGTGCTGATGCCGTGCTGCTGCTGGAGTAGGCGGCGGAGCCGGAGGAGCTCGCCGTGGGCTGCGGCGAGCTGTTCCTCGAGCTGGCTGACCGTTGTTCGTCGTGTGTCGCTCTCCTGGCGGAGTTTCTCGGTGAGGATGTGCACGATGTCGCTGCTGTCCGCGTGTTCCGGCCCGGGATCCGGGACAGGGCGGGCTTTCTGCTGGTCCCGGAGCTTCTCGATGCGCATGCGGAGATCGTCGTTGCCGTAGAGGAAGTCGAGGCTGACCCCGGCAGCGCGGGCGACGGACCGGAAGTTGATCTCCTGCTTGCCTTTGATGAGCGTGCGGATCGCGGTTTCGGCGCGGGTGACGGCGGCCTGTCGTTTGGCCTGGGCGGCCTGCCGCAGCGCGCTGGCGCGGCGATCGCCGGCGGTTCCGGTCATGTCGTCTCCGGTTTGGGAGTGATGGTGATGTTCGAGGGGCCGGCGTGCTGGTAGCCGGCCCGGCCGCAGACGCCGGGTCCACGGACGACGGCGGTGTCATCACCGAGGGCTTCCAGCGCGGTGATCTCCAGGCGCATGCTGCGGATCTCGGCATGGCGCTGTTCGAGCCAGATGTTGGCGTCGCTCATCGGCTCGCCGTAGCGGGCGGCGTGCTGTTCCTGCCGCTGCCGGATGAGCTGCTCGGTGGCGGCGAGCTGCCGGCGGATCTCGGGCAGGTGGCTGCGGTCGGTCGCGAAATGGTCGCAGCCGTGACAGGCGTTTCCCTTGTCGCAAGACCGGACCGGGGGCAGCAGGCAGTACCCGTTGGGCAGGATGCGGTCGGTGCGGCGGTCGAGCTGGAGCAGGTCGAGCATGTCACGGCGGTCCATGCCGACCTGCCGGCCGTCCCGGCCGATCTTGACCATGGCGAGGAACTCGAGCTCGGCGGTCGTGGCCAGGGTCGCGGCGTACCGCATGGTCATTTCCGGCGACCGGTGCCCGAGATAACGCTGGACGACGTGGATGGGGGCGCCGGCGTTGAGGAGGGTCGTGGCCTTGGTGTGGCGCAGCCGGTGGCTCCGGGAGTAGGACAGCGGCTGCCCGCCGGAGTCGCGGAGTTCCAGCATGGCGCTGAACCTGCGCAGGGTCTGGTCGTAGCAGCTGGTCGTCCAGGCCCGGGTGCCCTTGCGGTTTCCGGCCAGCTTGGGGAACAGGTAGCGGACCTTTTCGTCCGGGCCCAGCCTCCAGCGTTCGCGTACCCATGCCTGCTGCTCGCGGATGATCTGGGCGACGTCGGCCCCGACGAGGATGGTGTCCGGGGCGCCGTCGATCTTGGTCTGCTGGTAGCGCAGGCGGGCGACCATCCCGCCCTCGGGAACGGTGGCGGGGTCCACCCCGGGAACGAGGATGAGGGGGTCGAAGTCCATCATCAGGACCTCGGCGGCCCGGCGGCCGGTGAGGGCCTGGATGAGCCATGCCCGCATCGTCGCGGGGTAGCCCAGTCCTGCCATCTTGGTCTCCTCGCCGCCGCGGGCGATGGTCATGACCTGGTCGCAGGGCAGTCCGAGCAGCTCGACGTACTGGAGCATGCGCGCCAGGTCGGCGTCACCGATGTAGTTGCGCTCGTCGGCCTGGCGGATGGCCCGCTCCGCGGCGAGCTCGTCGCGGCGGACGAGCCGGCCGTGGCTGTCGCCCAGCGCCAGCCACCCGTCGTCCCCGGTCGCGGCGGCTGCCTCGTGCCGGCAGTCGGTCATCGTCGCGTAGAAGTTGCCGAGGAAGCGCAGGGTGCGGGCGACCGACCGCGCGTCCAGCAGCCCGCCGCGGGCCTGGCCGCGGGCGGGCCTCTCCCGCCGCCACTGCCGCAGGAACGACTGGAAGTCCAGCGTCACGGCGCGGAGCTGAGCGGGATCCCCGGTCAGGGCGGGGCGGCCGAGGTTCCGGGAGAGGGCGAACCCGGCAAGGCGGGCGGTGAACACGTGCGTCTGGAAGACCGTCGACCAGGTGATCTGGCCGGATTCCACCTGCAGGCCCGTATAGAACTTGGCCCCTTCCCGCAGCCATGCCGGCTCGATGTCGTCCCAGCGGATCATGGCGTCCCCGTGGGGCTCGTGCGCGCGCCGCGGGATCCGCGGGTCGAATCGCAGGCACCACAGATCGTGCTTCCACCACGGAGCGTCGCTGTAGCAGATCGCCAGCCGGGGCAGCAGCCCGCGCAGCGCGGTCTCGGCCTTCGCCCGGGTGCCGGGAGCGGGGAGCCGCCCGCGGTCCGCGTGGAACTTGCGGCTCCACTCGGCCATCCACTGCGCCATTGTCAGGTCGGCGAACGAGCGCACCTCCGGCATGGAGGCGGCGACCTCGGCTGCGGTGACCGCCCACCGTCTCCAGTCGTTGGCGTTGACCACCCGTTCGCCGTTGTCCTGGCATGTTGCGAGCCACCAGGAGATCTCGCGCTGCATCGGCACGGGCAGCGAGCCGGTCCGCAGCACCGACTCCGACCGCGCGCTGAACGCCCCGGCCAGGCGCGGGTCGGCAGGGTCGAACACGGTGCCCGCGAACGCGTCCGGGATACCCTGGGCCAGTGCCGCGCTGCGGTCAAGGCGGCCGGCGGCGCCCGGGGCCAGGCGCAGGCGGCGGGGCGGGTTACTCACCGGCGCCGTCCCAGCCGCGCCAGCCCGCGCAGAAGCTGCGCCAGTCGGCCAGCGCCCTCAGTTCGGCGTCCTCGCTCACCCAGCCATAGAGGTTCAAAGTGGTCTGGATGTCGGCGTGTCCGAGCCTGCGCATCACGACATGCTCGCGGGCGCCGGAAAGCAGCAGGGCCGAGGCATGCGTGTGACTTGTCTCCGCAGAGGCCGTGTGCGGATGACTTCGTGTGGTGATTGAGCAGTCGGAATCCGCGAGTTAGCGTTGGCAGCGCGGTCGATCCCTTGTGTTGCTTTTGGCGCTGGCTTCTGTGATGCAGGTCATAGGAGGGTCGTCTCAACTGGTGGTCCCGGTCGCTGTGGTTGCGGTGCGGAGAGACGGGTCACCCGGCTTGTTCTGCTGGCGTGTTCCCGGAGCCGGATGATCTCTTCGTGCTGTGCCGCCAGCCTGGCCAGGGCCTGGCTGCGGAAGCCGGCGAGGTCCGTGATTTTCTGGTCTGCCTGCGCTAGCCGGTCTTTGAGCTTGCTGATGTCAGTCTTCATGCGGTCGATCTGGGCGGCCTTCGGGTCGGGGGTCTGGCCGGCCTGCTGCAGGTGCTGGAGGCGGTCCTCGAACTCGGCTCGCAGGTGCGCGTAGGGCCGGGGGCCGTAAAACGCGGTGCGGTCGACGCCGGCTTCGCGGGCGAGGGTCTTGATGTCGCAGTTCCCGCCGGGCGGGACCTCGCCGCGCAGGAGCCGGTCCATGGCGGCCCGGATGCGGTTCTCGTTCTCGGTTCGCTGGGCTGCGGTGATTCTCATGCGGAGTCCTTGCTGGGCGGGGTTGCGGCGGCGTTGATCTCGGCGATGACGCGCAGGGCCCGGTCGTAGTCGCCGCGCAGGCGGGAGCGCTCGGTCGTGCGGGTCTTGCCGAGCTGGCCGATGAAGGTCTTTGTCCGCTCTGCGTGCTCGGCCCAGACCGGGCGGTGGCTTTGGTGGTGGGTGGCCTGCGGGCAGCGGGCCGAGTCGCACATTCCGATGAGCGGGCGGTCGGCCGTCGGGGTGCCGGCGAGCTTGAGGCAGAGTGCTCGGGACGGGTCGGTGAACCAGCAGTAGTTCGCCGGCCCCAGGTGCAGGACGCTGGCGCGCTTGGTCAGCAGGTTGAGGATGTCGCGGTCGTTGCGCTGGGTCTTCGGCGCTGCCGCGGGGGCTGCGCCGAGGCCGGCGTCGATGCTGGCGAAGAACTCGGTGAGGCTCCGGGCGCCGGGGCCGGCGGGCAGGATCCCCTGCTGGTAGTTGCGGAACTCGGCCAGGACCAGGCTGAGGTTGCGGTCGCTCTCGTGCTTGTTGACCTCGGCCAGCAGCTCGGCCTGCGCGCCGCCGGGGCGGGAGGCATAGCCTTCCGTCGTGGCGACGGCGACGTGCTTCAGGTGGATCTTGGAGGCCAGGACGCCGCCGGGCCGGTAGGCCATCTCCAGGGCCAGGGTCCGCCTCAGCATCCTGAGGTTCGCCGGGCCGCCGGGGATCGGGGCGAGCCCGATCCGCTGCCCGGCCGGGGAGTTGACCCAGTTCCTGAACCAGGTGCAGCGGACGGTGAAGTCGAAGCGCCCGAGTAGGGGGACGCCGTTGCGCGGGTTGCCGTGCAGCTGCTCGGTGAGCCCGACGGCGCGGTAGACCGGTTCGACGACGACCCACTCATCGTCGGTGCCGCCGAGCGGCTGGCCCTTGACGACCTTGCTGGCGATCCGGAAGCGCTGCAGGCCGGGGACCGGTTCCTCGACCGGGCGGCGGCAGCCGACGCGCAGTTCCATCAGCTCGCTGGCCCTCATGCCCGAGGCCGCGGCCACGACGATGATCGCCGCGGTGCGGACGATCCCGACCAGGGCGACGGCCTGGGAGCGGTGCAGCGGCAAGGTCCACGGCAGTGTGCTGCTGCCGTCCGCGGCCGGAGCCTCGGCCGCGTTCCGGGCGAAGGTCTTCTGCACCCCTGCTGACGCGACGGCGTCCTGCAGCGTGCCTCGCAGCGCCGGCAGCTGGCGGGCCCAGAGTTGGCTGTGGCCGGCCTGCCGGGCCAGGACCCCGGTGGCCACCGGGAGGAGCGGGTCGCCGGCGGGCCATCCTGCGGCGATTCTCTTGGCGACGTGGTGGTCCTCGAGCATCGGCAGCGCCGTGCCGGCCGCCAGGTAATCCCGTTCCAGGAGCTTCCTGACGTCCTCAACGACGGCAGTGGCGCCGTGGCGCAGCCCTTCGGCCTTGACCGAAGAGACGCGATCGGCCTGGCGTACCTGGCGGTCCAGTTCGACAGCGTGCGGGCCGAGCACCGTCACCAGGTGCAGCGCGGCGGCGAGCATCGGCTGGAGGACCTCCTGGGCGACCGGCTCGGTCTTGTTCTGGGTCCGCCCCGACGGCATCTCGGCCACCGCCGAGGCGGACGCCCCGCCCCACGGGCGCAGGCCGGCCCGGACCCTGGTGCCGGTGAACAGCTCCCGGTAGTTGACTAGGTCGACGACGACCTGAGCGGCCGCGCGCCTCACCGAAGGGCTCTGCTCGCCGACGACGGTGCCGTCCTCGTCGGTGAGGTAGCGCCGGAAAGCCAGGTATGCCTCGCAGTCCTGCGTGCCGATCTGTGCCAGGTCGCTGATTCCGCGCCGGCGGAGCCAGCCGAAGAACCGGATGGCCTCTTCCAGCCGTCCGATGCAGCTGCGCAGGTGAAGGGGCGTGCGATAGGCCCGCGGCAGTGTCGCGACAGCTGGATGGCGCGGGGCGAGCATGGCCAGCATGAGCTCCTTGGCGACCAGGCGCCAGTGCGGGTCGGCGATCGCGGAGAAATCGAGGCGCCGGTTCGCCGGGGACATATCGACCGGCAGCCCGACGACGTCGGTGAAGTCCCACAGGTCGTGCTCGAAGGCCGGGCGGGGAGCATCGTCGGGCAGTGCCAGGCCGGCCTGGCGGCAGACGTCGGCACCGGCGAATGGCGAGATCAGGTCGTGCTGGAGGCTGGCGGCGGCGGTCATATCGTCAGCTCCTCCGGCCGCAGCGGGATCTCGTCGTCGGTGCCGGCGACCATCTGCGCTGCCGCCGCGAGGCCGGATGGATCGAAGCGGTCCAGCACCTGGCTGATCCGGGCCGCATAGGGGCCGAAGACGGCCATGAACTGGGCGGCGGGCATCTGCCGCCACTGCCGGGAGAAGAACGCCTTGAGCCTTAGCAGGTTCGCCGCGTGGCGCGGGGCGAACACCGCCAGCGGGCAGAGCAGGCAGACCCAGGGCCGTGCCGGGCACGGCTTGCCCTTCGGGCCGTGCAGCCCTGACAACTGGTCGCCGCAGGCCGCGGTGAACACGTCCCGGGTCCCGCCGGCCAGCTCGGCGATCGCCGTATCGTCCAGGTTCAGGGCCGCCAGCAGTTGCGGGTAGCCCTTGGCCAGGACGGCCGCGTCCTCCGCGGTGATCACCGCGGGCGGGTGGGCGCGTCGCAGGATGTCGTGCTGGGCGTCCTCGATGATCGTCTCGGCGGCGTGCCGCTGGGCGGGAGTCGTGGCGGTCAGGTAGTGGTCGCCTTCGACGGCCGGGGTGTGGTTCGGGTCGATCATCGCACGTGCGCTTCCGGACCAGGCGCCCTTGTCTCGCATCGCCTGGTGGGTGGTGCGGATCCGCGCCCGGTGGATCTTCAGCGGCTGCCCGTCCTCGCCGAGGACGCCATGGCGCACGGCCCAGCGCTGGATAGCGACCGGGTGGACCTGCCGGACCAGGCGCGATTTGCCGGCCTGGCTCATCCCCAGCCAGAGCATGTCGCGCTCCGGCGGCGGAACGAAGGTCCGCAGCAGCGCCGAGTGCGCCAGCCACTGCTCCAGCAGCCGCACCGCCGGGCGCGGCAGGTTCAGGCTCTCCGCCGCTGTACGGCCCTTGACATAGGACAGCAGGATCGTGGAGTCCCCGGCCCAGTCGATGTCGCCGGTGACCAGGTCCGCAATGCCGTCCGGGACGATGCCCGAGTAGATGCCGAACAGCAGCCGGTAGGCGATCAGGGTATCCAGGTGCGGGAACGCGCCCATGACCGCGTCGTGGAAGCCGCCGCGGCTGCGGACCACCGCATCCGATATCCCCAGGTGCGTCCCGAACTCGCTGATGCTGGCCGGCCCGAGGCGGGCCAGCAGCCAGTGCAGGTTCGCCGGCTGCCACCGGCCGGGGCCGGGACGCTCCGCGCCGGCGGCATCAATGAGCACCTGGCGGTGGGCGGTATAGGAGTCGTCGGCCACCTTCCGGCAGATCCCGGTCAGGCGCTGCCAGTCAGCCTCCGGATAAGGCGGCAGCGCCCGGCGGAAAGCCTGGATGTTGAAGTGCCGGCCGGCGGCCAGCTCGAGCACGCCCTCGCCCAGGCCGCCGCCGGACCGGGCGAAGCCCTCGACCATGCTGCGGGTCAGGGCCTCCAGCCGCATCGGCCCGGCCATCCAGAACTCGGCCAGCTGACCCCGCCGCAGATCGGCGGCGCCGCCGGTGAAGCCCGCCGCGGCGAGGGCGCGGACCATGGACCGCAGGGCCTGGACATAGAAGACGACCGTGCCGCCGGAATCCGCGGTTCCGTGCGGGTGGATCAGGTCCGCCAGGCCTGCAGCCAGGTCACGGGCCAGACGCGGGTTGGGCAGGTCGTCCAGGTGATACTCGGCCTGGCGGCCGTCGCTGAACACGCACCTGATGCCCAGGGGCGCCTCGATGACCATCGCCGGCATCAGGCCCCGCCATCGCAGGGATCGCCGTTGAACTCTTCGGCGGCTTCCCTCTCAGCCCCGGGATCCCCGGCTGCCGCCCCAGCGCCCTCATATGCCTGCCGGTAGATGCGCGTGGTGTCCAGGCGGCGAAGGTACTTTTCCGTGGTCAGCACAGTCGAGTGACCAAGAAGGTCACGCAACACCAGCAGCGGGTCGGCCTTGGCCAGGTAAAACACCAGCGCGGCGTCCGCACCGGTGTCGGCCGCCAGCCGCGCAGCCTGCCGGTAGTGCCCGGTGACCAGGTATTCAAACTGGTAGAGAGCAATGTTCCAACCACGCCGAATACCTCAGCCGGAGCAGGGCGCCCGGAGGCTACTCCCGGGTTGGTGATTACGGGTATGGATCTCTCCGGCCATGGAGCAGGGCCAGGTCAGGAGCCTCCACCG
>WNGK01006099.1_pt1 | contig 12694 bp, 7 predicted proteins | sample 5400601 | NCBI WGS metagenome assembly WNGK01 (sample SAMN13153376, study PRJNA577476) | soil metagenome | isolation source: 60 cm soil or saprolite under Garry oak tree replicate 1 | place: USA:California | collected 2016-06-15 | reverse complement strand
GCTTAGAGGGGGCATTACCCCTACGGCTAACCTGGGCCTCGTCCGGCTTGCCGAATCGACGTTCACCGCGACGGCGTACGGCATGGCCGGCATGTTCTACAGCGAGAGCGCTGGTCTGCTTCCCTACATCCTCCCGAGCCTTGTCGTGGGGATTCCGCTCGGCGGCGCGTCTGTATGAGCTTCGACGCCTGGGTCGTGGGCTACGGCATCTCGACGCTGCTGCGGCAGTTAGACGTGATCGAAAGCGGCGCCGCGTTTTCGGTGCTGGCCGGCGTAGGGCTGCTCGATGTCTGGCTCCTATATCGATTCTTCCGCGATCAGAGACTCGGGGCAGGCGCGACAGTGCGCTCCGGCGACCGCGTCCACGCCTCACCCCGGACGGACGCAGCGCTCATTCCCTCGAGTTCTCCGGCACCGTGACGCGCGCGGTCGCTGCTCACGAGGACACGACGGGTCGGCACTTACGCGACTGACTCTCCGGAGATCGGCGGCACCGTGTCTGCCGAACGCAGGGGCCGGTCCGTTACTGCCGTGTGGCGCCCGTATCGGCGGTAGCCTGCTGTTGCTGGAGCTTTCGCAGCTCGCGCCACCGCGCATACTGTTCGGCCTTTGCGGGGTCCGGATCCTCCGAGTCGCGAAGCCAAAAGTTAAGCCAGTCGATGTTTCGCTCGTAGATCTCTAGTCGGTGCACCGGCTGATACTTGACATGTCGCTCATCGGAGTAGACGTGCAACTCAACTGGCTTCTTGTGCACCTTGAGACTGCCATAAAACTGCATTTCCGCATACACCTCACTTGATGGTGCATTCACCAGAAGGGGCGCGCGCACTTGAGCCGCGTTCAATGCCCCCGAGAGCCGCTTCCATTTATCAGCGGTGGGGCCATTCGGGTCGCCCAGCTTCCGCCAGGCCAGCCACTTGTCGTAGGCCCCGGCCAACCAGAACGCAATCGGATCGTCGTCGCTAGGCCCACTCTCAATCGCCGCCGAGAACATGTTGGAGTGGCTAACCGCGAAACTCACGATTTGAGCCCCGTAGCTGAGCCCGGTCACTGCCACACGAGTGGAATCCACCAGTCCAGTGTCTGCAAGGAATCGAACGATTTGTTCGAGGCTAGATGTCGGGGAGGTCCATGTCCTCAGGGTGTTCTCGAACGCTTGATGGTTGCTGTGGAAGGACCGAGAATCGTACGTCGCGTTGAAGCTCAGCACCGCAAAGCCATTTGCCGCGAATGGCTGGATGGGGTACTCGTCACCAGCGCCCCCCCGTAGGAATTCTTCCGACCGATAGGTAGTAATCACCAGCGGATACCGCCGCCCGGGCAGGAAACCGCGAGGCTTCACCAGGTGACCCCACGTCATGTGGCCATATGGGTTTACCCAGACCAGCAACGCTGCGGGTTGCAAATCTAGGTGTCCCCACTGTGGATTAAGGTCCGTCAAATGGCGCACCGCACCGCTGGTTAGATCGATGACCGCCACTTCCGCAGGCACCGTGGGACGTTCCACGGCACAAGCCGCCAGGAGCACCAACGCATCCACGGAGCACCTGTAGACGCTTTCGTCAGGCAAGAAGTGTCCGACACGTTCCGGAACCCCGCCGTCCCGGTTCACAGCGAACAACGCCCAACGACCTTCCCGAATCACCGGACGCGAATAGTACAGACGTCGGCTGTCAGCACTCCACCATAAGTCTGAAATAAAGGAGTACAGGCTGTCCGCAGCCACAACCAGGGCGCCGGGCCATGGTTCGTCCATCTTCTTGACGAACAGCGCGTCGCCGTAGCTGTCGCCCAACGTGTCCCCGAGCGACACCCGAGTGGCGTAAGCGATACGAGTACCATCGGGCGAGCGCCGCGCGATAGTGAAATCGAATGTCCCTGGAACCTGCAACGGGTGCAGCGATCGAAATTTCGATTCCGCCGCTGAGTCCGCGAGATGCTCCCGTCCACCCACAACAGTCTTTACCCAGACATACGTGACCCGCGCCGCGATCGCTTGCGGCGTGATCGTCTCGTCCCATGCTCTACTCGCCAGGTTCACGGTGCTGTCGACCAGTACGCCGTGCTTTCGCGCGATTGCCGCGAGGCGTCGCGTGTCTGCGCGTGGGAGGCCTGTCGAGAACAGAATTCGACGACCATCCTGCGACCAGAAGACCTCCTTGACGTCACCGGGATTGCGTGTCACCTGCCGCGATGGCCGACCGTCCACGTACGCGCGCCATACCTGCACTGCCCCATCTTCCCGACGTAAGTACAGGAATGATCGGCCATCCAGCGCCCACGTCGGTGGACTAGCTTCCCATTGGCCGACCTGATCGAAACGATCCTCGCCGCCGTCGGCGACGCGACGTGGAACCCCGTCTCCAGCGGTAGAGACCACATACCACGCCGCGGAGTAGCTATTTCGTGCGAGATCGGCTCTATGGACCTGATAGGCGATGTATCGACCAGTCGGTGCAATGCGAACTGCCAGGAGAGCGAGGTCGTTGAGCGACATCAGGTCGCGAGCTGCCACGGCCCGCCGAGTGTCCGGATGGGTCGCTTGTGCGTCGAGACGGACGCAAAGCATGCCAAGGGCCGCTACGGTAGCGGCACCTGTGAATCGGCTGGGGGCGATCACCTCAATAGGCTAGACGAACTCCGACCGTCGTAATCCGTCCCATCACCGGCCAGCTATTGTCCACCTCATGCGCATCTCGGTTGGTGATGTTGTCGACAGAGACGAACCCCGAGACGAACGCGGTGATCTGCTGCGACACGGTGGCGTTCACCTTCACGAAGTGGGGGTACCACATAAGGTAGTCCCGCGAGGTTGGTCGGCAGGGTCCCGTCCCCCCGAAGCACCGGTACTCGGCTAGCACATCGTAATTGCGCCAGCTTCCCACGGATGTGACCCCCAGCGTGAAGCGGCTCCGAGGAAGCGGGACTACGGTGAGCGATGCTCCTGCCGTGCGCTTCGGCGTGTTCAAGGTCTGATCGCCCACCTGCAGGTCGCCTGCATAGCTGGGCGCGAGCTGCTCAATGCGCGCCCGGGTGTACCCGAACTGGCCTTTGAGCTGTAGCACCCCGGCGTTCAGGGTTCCCTCCACCTCGACACCAGAGTTCTTCACCCGCGCAATGTTCTGCCACTGGAATGTCAGCGGCGGACCGACTTGCGTCAGCAAAAACGAGATCAAGTTCTCCGCCGTTTGGTCGTAGTACGTGACGCTCAACGAGCCACGCCTGCCGAACGCTGCATCCGCTCCTACGTCCCACCCCTTTTGCCGCTCGGGTCCCAGCAGCGGGTTCGCGAGGATCACTCCCCACGAGTACACGGCCGCGGACTTCGTGCCAGGCAAAGGAGCCCGAATCGCCCGACCCCAAGAGGACCGAAGCTTGAGCGTCGCGCCGGCCGCTTGTCGTACGTAGGAGATGCCCACTCTGGGGGATACCTGCGTGCCAAGGCTATCACCCCAATCCGAGTTGTGATCCGCTCGGAGGCCAGCCGTGAGAAACAACGCGTCGCGGAAGGCGAGCTGCACTTGCGTGAAGTAGCCCGTGTTGTCCGTGATGCTGCGGTACGCCCCAACTGGTTGTGCGGAAGTCGTTTGTATGCTGCCGTTCGTCGTGAGCGCCCCAGAGGTGGACCACGAGATGACGGGCATGTGGTAGTGGTCGAAGCCAGCAGTCAGGGAACCGGAGACACCAGTGCCCAAGGAACCCTCCAGCGACGTGTTGTAGCCGATCAACGTCTTGGTTTGGCCCCCACTCGCAACATATAAGAGTGTATCGCTCGAAGTCGTTAGCCGGGGTTGGGTCTGCGCCACGTCGAAGCCAAAGCGATCGAGGCCCAATGTGACTGTGTGCTGCCACCAAGGTTTCGGCGTCACGTTCAGCCGGACGCCAAACGTTTGGTTTTGGGATTGGTAGGGCTCATAGAACGGCTTCGAGTAGTAGACAAGGCCGGTCTTCGCGAGGTCCGGGCTGTAGACCTGGGGATTGTTCTGCACGTAGTAGCGGCCCGAGATATCCGCGGTGACGATTCCGCGCGCGAAGTGCATCCCTCCATAGACGCTGGGGTTGGACTGCGCGGAGAACTCACCGCTGGGGAGCCAGTCCCCTGTGTGCGAGTAACGCGCCGCAAACGCATAGGTGACATCGGACCCGCCACCTCGTACAGCCCCCGAGTACGTCTGGCGGATCACCCCATTTTTGCCTGCGTACGGGGTCTGAATGACACCGACGGCGGCCTCCGCCTCCCCTTGCGGACGCGCGACGTTCGGGTCGCCCCGTCTCGTAAATATCTGGATCACGCCGCCGATCGCATCGGACCCGTAGATCGCAGCCGCCTGTGGCCCCCGAATCACTTCGACACGCTCGATGCTGCTCGGGTCTACGGCCGACTGGCTGGGACTTGCCGTCTCCATGCCATCCACAAAGACCTTCATTTGCCCGAAGAGACCGCCGAACGTACTCGACCCACGGACTGAGAAGGTGGTCTGGTAAGGAGAGTTTGGATAATCCCAACTCACGGCCGTCGGGACCGCCTGACGGAACAGCTCCTGCACCGTATGGGGGTCCTGAAACCGGATCTCACTGTCGCCGATCACGGTGACCGGTGTCGGCAGCGCCTTAACCTCCGTCGGCACGACTGTCCCCGTCACCACCACCTGCTCGAGCTGTGTAGCGGCGGGTTGTAGGGCTACATCCAAGGTCACCTCTTGCCCGGCCGCCACCGTCACCGACTGGCTCTGCTTCCCATACCCGATCCGACTCGCGGTGAGCGAGTACGTGCCCGCCGCCACCTCAGCAATCCGGTACTGACCGCTCTCATCAGTCGTCGCACGCCCGCGGGTGCCGACGAGTGCGACGCTCGCCCTTGCGATCGGCTGGCCTGTCTTCTCATCCGTCACCCTCCCTCGCACACTACCACTGTCCACCATTCCCGCCTTGGCTCGAGGCACGAGCGCGGCTCGACCATTCCTGCTAAAGACGACGTCCAGGTCGGCGTCCGCAAGCACATCCGTGAGCGCCGCCGCGACGGTGATCCCCTCTGCTCGCAGGCTCACACGCGCGCCGACGGGCAACACGTCGTCACTGTAGACGAGGTCGAGGCCCGATTGCTGAGCGATTGCCGTCAGCGCCACCTTGAGTGGGACGTCGCCCAGATCGAGGGAGAGGCGCTGCCGCAAGACCGGTGTGCGACTGACGTCGACCGGCACCCGATGGAGCGCCGCCACAAGAAGGAAGCGCGGGCCGCGGCTGGCCGCGCTGTCCGCGAGCTCTTGCGCGGCCGCGAGCGGTGCGAGCGCGAGGAGCGCTAACGAGATCCAGCAAACCCGGCGCGGCATGTCCACGCTCCCGAGGAGAAAAGTGGCGGCTCGGCTTCGGCTGGGTCTCATGGCGAGACCTGCCGACGAACCTTGGGTTTCAGAAGGACGGAGCGACCTTCGCGCTCCACGCGCACGTCGAGCGACAGAGACAGCAGCTCCAGGACCTGCGACAGGGACGCCCGGCGGAAGGTGGCGGTGAGGCGCCGGTCGGCGAGCGAGCTGTCGACCAGGTGAATGTCCACGTCGTACCAGCGCTCGAGCTGCGGGACCGCATCGCCGAGGCGGGTCGCGTCGAACCCGAGATCACCCTTGGTCCAAGCGACGTACGGCGCGACATCCACGTCGCGGGTCAGCGTCGCGAGGCCGGTCGAGGCCAGCTCAGCAAGATCGCCCTGCGCGAGGGTGAGAAGCGGCCTCGGACGCTGGCGCCCGCCGTGCGCCCGTCCCTTCGCCACGGGCATCGGCTGGTACAGCGCGACGATCCCAGAGGCGACGACGACGCGCATGCCGCGCGTCTCAGGATAGGCGGTGACGAGAAACTCGGTCCCGATGTCCTCGGCGACGCCGGTTGCCGTGTGCACGAGGAAGGGCCGGGTGCTGTCGTGCTTGACCTCGAGGTACGCCTCCCCCTCGAGGTAGATGTCGCGAGGGGTGCCGGCGCGAAGCACGCCGATGTCCGCCGGGACTCGGAGCCGACTGGCGGGGCCGAGCATGACGCGACTGCCGTCGGGGAGATTGAGGGCGGCGGTCTGGCCCCGCCGGGTCGCAAACTCGCGCATGGCGGGCGCCGCGCTGTGCCAGCGCGTGAACGCGAACACCGACGCCACGGCGAGCACGATCGCGGCCGCCGCCGAGCCGACGAGCCAACGAGCGCGCCGACGCGCGGCGATCTCGATTGGGGAGGTTAGTGGACTGTACGCGCGATCCCCGGGCGACAGCATGCGCAACGGCGCGCGACGCATGCGACGACGCAGCCGCTGCCACGCGCCGCGCACGTCCCAGGACCGTTGTTCGATATCAGGCGGTCGCCCGGCGGTGCGCATCGCTGCAGCGATGGCGCGGAGCTCGGGATCGCTCGACACCCAGGCTTCGAGCGCCGCGAGCTCCTCGGCCGTGCCCCGCCCCGTCACGTAGCGGTCCAGCCGCTCCCAGTCGATGCTGTTCCGGTCCATACAGTGGAACAACAGCCGAGCGGGCCCGACCCCTACACCCCCCTAAAAGGCGTAAGCGGTGAGCGGAAAGCGGGGAACTGGAAGCGTGAGCGGTGAGCGGCGTGCCCGTAACTCAGCTACCGCTCACCACTTACTTGTAGAAGTGTCCGAGTTGTTTCCGGAGGGAGGCGAGCGCCCGGCCCATATGCACCTCGACCGTCTTCACCGAGATGCCGAGCACGCTGGCGATCTCCGCGTAGCTCATCTGATGCTGCCAGCGCAGCACGACGACCATGCGGCGTCGCTCGGGGAGCGCATGCACGGCGTGTCGCAGAGCATTCGCGAGCTCAGTACCGTGGAGCTCCGCGTCCGGCGCCGGCGCGCCGCGTCCCATGCCGAGCGGCAGATCCTCGCGCGTGGCGCGCGCGGCCGTGCGCACCACCACGCGCTCGTGCTTGAGGATGCCGAGCGCCTGGTTGCGGCACGCCGCGAAGAGATAGGCCCGCACGCCGATGATCGGCTCCCAAGTTGCCCGTTGCTCCCAGATGCGCAGGAACACGGTCTGCACCACCTCTTCAGCAGACTCGGCCGAGTGCAGGTAGCTCTGCACGAAATCGCAGAGGGAGGGATAGTAGGCCTCGAACAGCGCCTCGAAAGCGTTCTCGTCTCCCAAGCGAACGCGGGCCACCCATTCGCGCTCCGCTGCGTCGGAGGCAAGAGGGGTAGTCTGGGCGACGGGCTTGGCGCGAAGAGGCACAGAGCTTGGGCGCGAGAAGGAAGGGGCGAGAGTACTGCCCATTGTGCGGGGCCGCAAGTAGCGGTGGACAGCAGTGACTGCTCGGGGGCGCTGCTCTACTACCGCGTGGCGCTGGTGTCCGCAGTGCGTTGGTGCTGATGAAGCTTCCGCAGCTCGCGCCACCGCGCGTACTGATCGGCCTTTCCCAGGTCTGGGTCTTCTTCTCCCCTCAGCCAGAACCGAAACCAGTCCACGTTAGCCTGGGATGAGGCAAGGCGCTCCCAAGGTTTAACGAGGATGTGGGTACCCTGGGGAATCACAAAAAGCTCGACGGGCTTGTGCTGCAGTAGGAGCCCGGCGTACGGCTCCCACTCCTCGAGCACCGAAGCAAGACCGATGGCCTCAAGCCGGAGGGGGGCGGTGATCCGGTCAAGGTTGAACCCAGGCGCACGCTCCCGCCACAGTTCAAGGTTTTTGCCAAAAGGTGGTCCACCATTCGGGCCGGTGTACTCATCGATCGTGTATCCCGCTCCCAGTCGCGCGTTCTGAAAGACCATGTATTGCATGTAGCTGAGATCAACACCATCCGTGATCGCTGCGGCTGCGATCGGATAACCCGAGTGGATCAGCGTGTAAAGGACGTGGAAGCAGGTTCGACTAAAGCCGATCAGCCCGACGTGTTCCCTATCAATGAGGCCGAGGCTGTCGAGATGATCAATGGCTGCCTCGATCCCTTCCATCGCGTGGGGCGCTTCCTCCGCCGTCATCATGTCGCGGATCCAGTCCGCATCGTCACCCGGACCGAGCTGCAGCACGATAATGTCATCGGCCGCCATTGGCTGACCCGCGTTCGCTGTCGAGAACACGCCATCCGGTTGGAAGGTCGTGGAGTCGAAGCCATGGGTCTGGATTACCAATGGGTAGCGGTGTCCGCGGACAACGTCGGGCGGGAAGTAGAGCCCGCCAACCCATGACTGCCCAGTCCTCGTGCGCCACCGCGTAATCTCTACGAGCCCTAGTCGGAGCGACGCCAGTTGTGGATTCGGGTCGAGCACCACATCGCGGCGTTTGCGATCGCGATCCACTGCCACAAGACGGGGCGGAAGGTTTGGTCCCTCTTCCACCACAAGCACCGGAACCGGTGCCTTCGCGCTGCCGTGGCCGTGGAGTTCCTTCCATCCATGCGCCGTCTTCCGATAGCGCACTCGCGGTCCGTCACGAATCGTCTTGCCATATATGCTGGGCGCGAGTTCCACGGTATTCGTTGCTGCATCCCACTCTGTCACGGCAAGAGAATCGCGGTAAGCGATTGTGGTGATGTGCCGGGTACGCACATCTACTTCCGCGATGCTCGTCCGCGCCATGCGCACCGCTCGCTCGCCGGAATCAACGGAGTCCAGCGGGAGTAGTGCGTTGGTAATGAGAATGGATCCTCCTGTAGGAGCCCACCGGACTGTCGCGGAGAGGGCGGGCGCGTCGACTAGCGGTTCGACCGTTTGGCGCGCAAGGTCGAAGAGCGCAAACTCAGGCGGAACGGCACCCTTAGCAACCAACTTGGCCAAATAGGGATCTGCATAGCTGGTCCAGGTTCCGGGGATGCGCTTCGGGATGCAGAGGATCACCGCCAGGCGACCGTTCGGCGCGATCGACGCCGACCGAACATCGCATGAGCGGTAGGTAGGTCCCGGCACGTTTGCCGGGGCCGACACGCCGTCGTGCCAGACGAATAACTGTTCGTGTGTGTCCCTAAACCACTCGCTCGATGAGTCTGCCCATTCGCCTTGGAGCACGTCACCAACAAACTGCGTCGGGCTGAGGACAAAGCCGTGCGCTCGCATGTAGCCGTACCGCGACGTGTCGGGCTGGGGAGCGGCCGCGTACACGATCTGATCACCGGACGCTGTGATATCGTAGCTCACGATGGCAGACGGTTGGTGCGTGCGTTGGATGAGCTCGCGCGTCTGGAGATCGAGAGTGTACACTTGCGGCAGCAAACCCGGCCGTTCCCCGAGAAATGCCAGCGCCTGGCCGTTGCGAAGCCACTTCAGAGATGAGATTGCCGGCCGGTTCGACGAGGACGACAGTGTCAGCACCGTGTCCGGCTTCGGGCCCGAGAATAGTTGGTCAGTGCGGAAAAGAAGAAGTGAGAACACATTGACGTTCTCCCGAAGGTCTCCGCGCTTGACGACGACTGCATGCAGCAAACCGTCGGGTGACAGCATGCCGATATCCTTCACCGCATAACCGCGTGGTTCGCTTCCGAAGGTGGAAAGCTCAACGATGTCGGCGACCGTCATTGCACGACGTATTGGCACAGACGTCTGAGCAAAGACCTCCGGCCCGCTCGCACCGCATAGCAAAGCGAGCATCGTTAACGCCAGTCGTACTGAAATGGCGCGACCGTTGGACTGATAACGGTGGACGCGCCGGGCGGTGTTCAGAGTAATTGTGACGATAGGCGTCACATAGTACGCCACGCTAGATCTCCTCAGTCCTCGTACGATCCCGGCTGCCGGCCCAGGCATTGAGGAAGAGTGAAGAGCGTCCCAACCGACCGCCGTGGCCTGCCTAAATGGGGTTCTCGGTTGATGCGGCTATTGGTCGAGGGTTGCGCCGACCATGACGCTCCGAGACATTGGGATATTGTAGTTGTTCGCTTCGTATCGCAGGTTATTCCCGAGATTCTCGAACCTCACGAACGCGCCGATGCTCTTCGCCAGCTGTTGGCTGATGCCAATGGCGAACTTTGTCACCGCAGGGTACTGCATCCAATAGCCCCGCGTCGACCCTCGATACGGCTGGCCGCCGAAGTAGAAGCCGAACAGAGCCAAGTAGTCGTTCTCGATCCAATGCCCGATGTACGTCACACTCGCGGTCAACCTAGTCCCGGAGAGCGGTGAATAGGTGGCGGTGGCCCCTGCGGACGAATGAGGCACCGCCAAGATCGGATCGCCCACTTGATAGCCCCCAGCCGGGTAACCAGGTGCCAGCTGCTGAACGGTGCTATGCGTGATCGAGTAGGTACCAACCAGGTGTATCAGCCCGGCAGTGAGGCTCCCTTCGAACTCCCAACCCTGGTTACCTACGCGAGCGATATTCTGATACTGCGATGTAGGCAACGTGTCCCCCGGTGGCGGCGGGACCGTAACCAGCTGAATGAGGTCGATCGCCCGTTGATTGTAGTAGGTCGCTGCGAGGGATGCCTTTTGACCGAAGTATAGTTCGATACCACCATCGACGCCCCGCTGCCGCTCTGGCCCGAGGTTCGGGTTGGCTAAGTACTCGTAGGTAGCAGCCTGAACTCCATCACGCTGCAACGGGTTTGGCGCGCGGATGCTCTCACCGTAGGAGACCCGTACCTTCGCAGCGACTGTACCAAGTGGCACCGAGTACGAACCCCCTATTCGCGGTGACCAAGCCGTTCCGAATTGGGTACCGAAGTTGGCATTGCGCTCGGCGCGAATCCCAGCAGTGAAGAACAGCCGATCTGCGACGCCGAATTGGACCTGTCCGAAGTAGCCCGTATTCGTCCAGCCGATAGCATAAGGGAACGTTGATCCGTCGAGACTACCCGCCGTCCGGGTCGCGTTGCCCGTGAAAAACGTCACCGCGTCGTACGAGTCATTGTTGGCACCAGCCGTTACCGTGGCCAACACCCTGTTCCCAAGGTCCAGGCTCAGGTCGGTATGATAAAGCACCGACGCTTTGGCCTGGTGATACGAATCGTAGTTCAGAAACGTGTCCGCCGGCGTCGTGAAACGCGCGCGAGTTTGGTAATAAGTCCAGTACGTCTGATCGTATCCGACTGTCAGCGTATGGCGCCAGTTCTGCGTGGCCTGCAAGCTGGCCGTTATTCCGTAGGTCTGCTCGCGGAGGAGATTCGTCTGATAGGGTGGTTGCGAGAAATAGGAATACGACTGCAGTTGCGTGTTCCACGGATAGTCGAACGTCTTGGACGAGTAGCTCGCGAAGCTAGCGATCTCAAGTGGTCCTTGCGTTGTCCGCCCGCCAGCCGACGCACTCCAATTAGTCGAGTTGTAGTTGGGGACCCATTCGCCCACGTGGCGGTACGAACCAGCGACGCTGTAGCTTGACTGCCCACCGCCTCCGACAATCGAAATCGAGTTGTCAGTTTGCGGCGCAGTTCCACTGCCTTCGAGACCCCCAACCCCGCCCGCCGAGAATTTTCCTGAAACCACCGGGCGCGCGAGCCCGAAGTGGCCTTTCTTAGTAAAGATCTGCATGACGCCGTTGAGCGCCCCGGCGCCGTAGAGCGTGGATGCCTGCGGACCGCGGAGGATCTCGATCCGATCGACATCGCTGGGGTTAATCAGTGCGATGAATTGTGGGTCCGCGACTTCAACGCCGTCGACGAACGTCTTGATACCTGGTGTCGCAGAGAGCGTACTCGCTCCGCGCACCGCGATCACGCTATTGTAATCGACCGGGCCCAGGTCCCAGGCGACGGCCCCCGGGACTTGTCCCCGGAACACCTGATCCACCCTTTGCAAGTTCTGCCGCTCGATATCCTCTGCCGTAATGACGCTGATCGGTGTGGGCAACGCCTTGACCTCGGTCGGCACCATCGTCCCGGTCACTACCACCGCGTCGAGCGGGCTCGCGCTCACCTCAAGCCGCACATCCAGCGTGGCCTCCTGTCCCGCCGCCACGGTCACGGATTTGCTCTGCCTGGTGTAGCCAATCCGGCTCGCTGTCAGCGTGTAGGTCCCTGGCGTCACCTCAACCAGCCGATACGCGCCGTTCTCATCAGTCGTCGCGCGCCAACGGGTGCCGTCGAGGCTTACGCTGGCGCCCGGGATGCCTTGCCCCGTCTTCGCATCCGTCACGCGGCCGGCCACGCTCCCCGTCTGCACTGCCCCGCGCTTCACCAACACCACGCTCCCACCCGGTGAAATGAGGACGTCCACGCCCGCATCGAGCAGCACTTCCGTGAGTGCCGCCGCCACCGTGATCTCCTCTGCCCTGAAGTGCACCCGCCCCTCGCTCGGCACAACGCCGTCGGCGTATACGATCTGGAGCCCCGACACGCGCGAGAGCTCGGCGAGCGCCTCGCCCACCCGCGCGCCGTCCAGGCTCAGGCTGACCCGCCGCCGTAGCGACGCGACGCTCCCGGCCTCCACGACGACCGGAGCCTTGGAGGGGCTCGCCGACGCGAGCAGAAATTGCGGCCCGCGTGGGTCCGGGACGCTCTGCGCGAGCGCGGCGTGGTTCCCACAGAGAAGCAGTAACGCCAGCGACACGACGACAGACCGCGGACACGCGCGACGCATGAGGAACCTCCGAAGATGACCGGCTGATCGCATGAGCTATGACTTGGGGCGGAGCGTCACGACGCGTCCCGCGCGCGTGAGACGGGCGTCCACGGCGAGCGCCAGCGCCTGTAGCATCTCGGTCGCCGATCGCAGCGAGAACTCCGCCGTGATCGATCGCGTGGCGAGCGCCGGCCCTTCGACTCGCACGTCGAGGTCGTACCA
>WNGK01006097.1_pt2 | contig 12694 bp, 10 predicted proteins | sample 5400601 | NCBI WGS metagenome assembly WNGK01 (sample SAMN13153376, study PRJNA577476) | soil metagenome | isolation source: 60 cm soil or saprolite under Garry oak tree replicate 1 | place: USA:California | collected 2016-06-15 | reverse complement strand
GATTCGTTGTCAATCGTAAAAACATTACTGACTTAGTCTGCATCCTATTCTGACTAGGCCTGTTTTTTGGCTCTGTTTCGGTGTTTTTACCCATGAAACAGGCCGAGGCGGAAATCAAACCCGAATAGCGGTTTGGCGATCCCGCAAAGAGGTTTTGCTTTGTCCACTTCTTTATCCACCGGCCAAGTTTTTTGGGCACATTTGAGAACACTTGGGACAAAGCCCACTCGCCCAATTTACCTATGAAAAAGCACGTGAGAGCACGTGAGACAACGTGGGGATAATTGTCCAAAACTCATTGCGAACGAGACGCTCTACCAACTGAGCTATACCCCCGTTTAGCGAGTTGAGATTAGCACGTCTCGCCGATTTTTTCAGGAAATCAATCGGGTTGGGCTTTCCGGCTGCCTCCGCCGCTGCAATTTCAAACCTGCGCAGCATCGCCACGATCCAAAGCGCCCCGCGCAGAAATTGGCGTTAAAAGAACTTGATCGGCCTATTCGCCCACGCACCGTCGTAACTGCGCTCGTCCGTGTTCGCGGTTGAGCTTCGAGATGAAACTCGCGCTGATCTCTGCGGGACACACCGCTTCACACTCGTAAGTGTTTGTGCAATTGCCGAACCCCTGAGCGTCCATTACCTGCACCATTTCTAATACGCGGCGCTCACGTTCGGGGCGGCCCTGAGGCAAAAACGCCAAGTGCGAAACCTTTGCAGCAGTGAAAAGCATTGCCGATCCGTTCGGGCACGCTGCCGCGCATGCGCCGCAGCCGATGCAGGCCGCCGCCTCCATGGCCAGATCAGCATCCTGTTTGGGAACGGGAATTGAATTAGCCTCGGGCGCCGAGCCCGCGCGCGCGGAGACGAATCCGCCGGCTTGCACGATCCGATCCAGCGCACTGCGATCGATCACGAGATCTTTCACGATTGGGAACGCGCCGACCCGAAATGGCTCGATCGTAATTGTGTCGCCGTCGCGAAACTTCCGCATGTACAGCTCACACACTGCGCCGGGATGATCCGGCCCGTGAGCTTCGCCGTTCACGGTGAGCGAGCAGGTACCGCAAATCCCTTCGCGGCAATCGGAGTCGAACGCGACGGGTTCCTCGCCGGCCTGGAGCAGATCTTCGTTTAAGATGTCGAGCATTTCGAGAAATGACGTATCCGGCGAAATGTCGTTGACCTTGTAGTCGGCAAGTTTGCCAGGCAGTTGGCGGTTCTTCTGCCGCCAGATTTTTAACCGGAAGTTCATGTCATGATGTCATCCTGAGCGAGAGCGCAGCGGAGTCAAAGCGTCCCGCGGAGATATCGATGGTGTCGCACCGGGATTGAAAGCCTGGCGTTTCGGACCTCGTGTGCAGCCTCGGCTTCGCTCGGAATTCCAGAAAGGTAGTCACTTATAGCTTCGTTGCGCTAAATGCACGTTCTCGAAATTTAGTGATTCGCGATGCAATTTGGGAGGCCGACCTTCGCCTTGAAATTCCCATGCGAAGACGGCGGCGTGGTTCTCATCGTCGCGGAGCGCCTCGCCCTCGGGTGTTTGATGCTCATCGCGAAAATGTGCACCGGCAGATTCGTCGCGCTCCAGCGCGTCAACGCACATCAGCTCGGCGAATTCAAGAAAATCCGCGACACGCCCGGCTCGTTCCAGCGATTGGTTGTAATCTTCTTCGTCGCCGGGAACCCGCACGTCGCGCCAGAAGTCGACGCGCAATTCAGGGATTTTTCGGAGCGCTTCGCGCAAGCCGTTTTCGTTACGCGACATTCCGCATTTATCCCAGAGAAGCAGACCGAGTTCCCGATGGAATGAATCTGGCGAGCGCGTGCCGTTGACGTTCAATAGTTTCTCGATCCTGGCACAGACAGTTTCCTCGGCTTTTTGAAACTCCGGACACTCCGGCGACGGCCGTTTTCCCATCTGTCCAGCGAGATAATTCGGCAGCGTATTGGGCAAGACAAAATAACCGTCAGCCAAACCTTGCATCAGCGCACTGGCGCCGAGCCGATTTGCGCCATGATCGGAAAAATTCGCTTCGCCGATGACAAACAGGCCGGGCACGTTGCTCATCAAATTGTAATCCACCCAGAGACCGCCCATTGTGTAGTGCACCGCCGGGTAAATGCGCATCGGCACCTTGTAAGCCTCCTCGCCGGTGATTTTTTCATAGACTTCGAAGAGGTTTCCGTAGCGCTCGCGAATTGTGCTTTCACCGAGCCTTTCGATGGCATCGGCAAAATCGAGATAAACGCCGCGTCCTCCTGGACCAACGCCGCGGCCTTCGTCGCAAACTTCCTTCGCTGCACGCGATGAAATGTCGCGCGGCGCAAGGTTTCCGTAGCTGGGATATTTTCGCTCAAGATAGTAATCGCGGTCCGCCTCGGGGATTTCGTTTGGTGGCTTAAAGCGATCCTCCTTGCGTTTTGGAACCCAGACGCGACCGTCGTTGCGCAGTGACTCCGACATTAGCGTGAGCTTGGACTGGTAGTCGCCGCTGACAGGAATGCAGGTGGGATGAATCTGGGTGAAGGATGGGTTTGCAAAGAGCGCGCCTCTTTTGTAAGCGCGATATGTTGCGGTCACATTGCTTCCGCGCGCATTCGTCGAGAGATAAAACACGTTGCCGTATCCGCCGCTCGCGAGCACGACCGCGTCCGCAGCGTGCCTCTCGATTTTTCCCGAGCGCAAGTTTCGAGTGATGACTCCCTTCGCCTGTCCGTCGACGATCACCAAATCGAGCATCTCTGTTTGCGGAAACATCCGCACTGTGCCGGCGGCGACTTGTCGGCAAAGCGCTTGATAACAGCCTAACAAAAGCTGCTGGCCGGTCTGTCCGCGCGCATAAAACGTTCGTGAAACCTGTGCGCCACCAAACGAGCGGTTAGCGAGATAACCGCTGTATTCGCGCGCGAACGGCACGCCTTGCGCGACGCATTGATCGATAATGTTGTTCGCGATTTCCGCAAGCCGGTAAACGTTCGCTTCACGTGAACGAAAATCGCCACCCTTAATCGTATCGTAAAACAGCCGGTAAACACTGTCGCCATCGTTCTGGTAATTTTTCGCCGCGTTGATGCCGCCCTGCGCGGCAATCGAATGCGCGCGCCGCGGCGAATCCTGAAAACAAAAACATTTCACCTGATATCCAAGCTCGCCCAGTGTTGCCGCGGTCGATCCACCGGCCAGGCCGGTGCCGACGACAATTACTTCGAATTTTCGGCGGTTGTTTGGACTTACCAATCGGACATGGTCCCGGTGATTTCGCCATTTTTGAGCCAGCGGCCCTGGCGGAATTTTCGGATCAAGTGCTCCAATCATGCTTTGAAAGATCTAAAAACCAGTTGGTAGTGTCATTCTGAGCGAAACGAAGCTGCAACGCAGCCCCAAAACTTCGGGGCGAGGCCAAGCTTTCCATCTCGGACCAAATCTGAAGCGATTCACAAACGGAAATAGACAGAGATGTTTCGCATGGCTCAACATGACAGCGTCAGGTGTGAGATGAGCTCTGGTATCGAAATACCCTCGGCTATCGTTCGCCGCCCCATTTTTCGGTTTTAAATGAAACCCGGCCTGATCCCTCCTCGAACGCTTCGAAATGCTCCGGGTTCTGGCGGTAATATTTCTGGTGATAATCTTCCGCCGGCCAAAACTTCATAGACGGTAAAATTTCGGTCACAATCGGCTTTTTGAATTTTCCAGAGCTTGCGAGCTTCGCTTTCGTAGCCTCTGCAATTTTCCTTTCCTCGGCGTTGCCATAAAAGATCGCGGCACGATAACTCGGGCCGATGTCGGTGAACTGGCCGTCGGCTTGGGTGGGATCGATTTGTCGCCAATAGATGTCGAGAAGCTTCTCGTAAGAAATTTTAATTGGGTCGTAAGTGATTTCGATTGATTCGCGATAGTTTGTCTTTTCCGATGTGACGAGCTGGTAAGTGGGGTTTGGCTCGGTTCCCCCACAGTAACCCACCACGGTTTTGACAACGCCAGGGGCCTTGTCGAACGCGGGCTGGATGCACCAGAAACAGCCGCCGGCGAAAACCGCGGTCTTTGTCGCCGCCGGAACAGGAGTTTGCCCATGGCTGGCAGTGACCAGAGCTACGGCAAGCACTGCCCAGCCAAACGCGCGGAAAGAAAATGGATTCATATTCTCTCTTTCATGTCGCTCTGGACGGGATGCTGTTCAACATGTTTCCAGTGCACAGCGGAGGTTGCAGCATTAATGCGGATACAACATTTTTCAATGTGCTCGAACTGGTGCCGGAATTGAACGTTGCGCGTCTCGATCTTGTGGAGCTTTTCGGACGTCACGCGCCGCTGCAGGTCGATCTCGGCTGCGGCGATGGATCCTTTCTGTGCGAACTGGCGGGACAGTTCCCTGAGAAAAATTTTCTCGGAATCGAGCGATTGACGAAGCGGGTTGAGAAAGTTCGACGCAAAATGCTGAAGATCGAAAATGTGCGAGTACTGGGCACGGACGCTTTGTTCGCGGTGCGTTATTTGTTACCGGAAAATTCAGTAGAGACCTTTTACCTTTTTTTTCCAGACCCATGGCCGAAGCGGCGGCATCGGCAGCGCCGGATTTTCACCTGCGAGTTCCTGGATTCAATCGCCGCGGCGCTCGATCAAAACGGCGCGCTTCGCATCGCGACCGATCAGCTCGATTATTTTCATCAGATGGAGCAGCTCAGCCGCGGTCATTCACAATTCGAAATTGTCCCTTCGTCGTGGAATGACTGCGTTCTTCCACGAACGAAATTCGAGAGCAGATTCCGCCAGCAGGGCGTGCCGATTTACCGGCTGACGCTTCGGAAGATTTCGCCCGTCAAATAGGCACGCGCGGTCCATTCCCTTCCGCGAAATTCCAACTGCACCGCGCCAGTTTCGTCCTGGCGAAAGAGTTTGATGCCACGCGCGCGAACCTGGTCAGCCCAATCTTCGCTGATCCGTTCGCGTTCCGGGAAATCTTGCGAGGTGGCAATGATCAATTGCGGTCGCACTGCGTCGAGAAACGCGGCAGAACCTGAAGCTGCCGAGTGATGTTGGCCCTTAATCAGGACGTCACTGTGCAGCTCCAGGCCATTGCTCAGCAGCATCTTTTCAGTCTCCGTGCCACTATCGGACATTAACAGAACAAAAGTCCCGGGCGCGATCGATAATCGGATAACGAATGCTTGATCATCTGCGGTGATCCCTGCAAAGCTCGGGGGAGGAAAAAGTACTCGGGCCGCAACATCGTGGGCCAGATGCAAGTCGTCTCCCGCAACCAAACTGGAGCATTTGAGCCCGCCCTTCTTTAACTCGGAAAGCGTTCTGGACAGCCGCCGGTGAAGGGCCGAGCGGTCAGGCGCCGGATTATCGAAAACTTGAGTGTTAGGAAAATCGTTCAGCAGCTCCACCGCACCACCGATGTGAAGCGAATCTCCATGACTGAGAGACAGCCCGCGGAGCCGATTCACGCCAGCCCAATGCAAATACTCGCGAACGATGCGCTCGTAGTTGCGTTCGCTGCCGCAATCAAACAACCAATTGCGGCCAACTGTTCCCAAGTGCACCGCGGCGCCTGCGCCCAAATCCAGTACTGTCATTCTGGCTGAGGATTTTCCGTTCCAATTCAGCGGCGCGACGTAAAAATGGCCGGCGGGAATTTGCGCGAAAAGATCGACGATAACGATGACCAATGTGGCCAGAGTCCAGTTCGCATTATTGAAAACAACCGCGATCCAAGGGAACAGCGGAGTAGCCAGCAACGAGAGGAGCGCAATAGCGAGTACGAAGAATGCGATCGGAACAACTATAAGATTTGCGATCAAAGAAATTGGCGTAACCAGGTGAAAGTACCAAAGGATGAGCGGCAGCGAACCAATCCACGCTGCCAATGATACAGATACTCCACCCGAAACCCATTCATAACTGGAGTGCATCCAACGACGCGGGCCGCGCACCAGCGTTTGTGGCAGGAAAGGGTCCGCAGCGCTGCGACGCTGGAAAACCCTGAACAATGGATCGCTGAACAACACAATTGCCCCAACCACTGCGAAGGACAGCTGGAACCCGGTGGAAAACAGTTCGTTCGTGTTCCAGCAGAGAATGAAAAACGCCGCGGCGGCCAGGCTGTTCGCAAGGAACACCTTTCGCTCGAAAAACAAGCCGCCGATTAGGATCGAAGCCATTGTCGCCGCGCGCAGACTCGAGACGTGGAGGCCGGTCACCGCCGCGTAAAAGAACAGTAGCGGAATGATGATCGCAGCCGCTGTTTTGCGCGATAACCGGGCAAGCGTCGCCAGCATCCATAAAAGGGTCGCCACAATTCCTATGTGCAGCCCTGCGACTGCGAAAAGATGCAGAGTGCCCGTCTGCTGAAATGGTTCTTCGATGTCTTCAGGCGCCTGCCGTCTCAACCCGAGCACGATCCCACTGAGAAACGTTTGTACTTGTGGCGAGTTCTCCAGCCCGCGGCACAACCCATTTTGCATCCAACTCCGCGATTTTTGTGCCGCGCGCAGGATAAGATTACCCCCGCCGTGGCGAATCAGCATCCCGTCCTCCGGGTACCGGACGAAAAGCGTTCGGCGCACATCGTGCCGCGCAAGATAAGCACGCATATCAAATTCGCCTGGATTTCGCGGCGCGGCAATTGGCTCGGCAGTTCCAAAAAGTTTCAGTTCATCGCCAAATTCGGGCGTCCCTTTCCAACGCACCTGCCAGACTGCATGGGTCGATTGGTTTCTGCCTTCGAATTCAATTGAGTTGAGCCTGAGCAGGAAGGTCGCGAATTCGCTTGGCGCAATCTTTGGCTCAGTGATCACGCATCCAACGGCTGTGACCGTACGCGCCCGGTCGCCCAGGTTATTTGCGAGTTGCTGCCCTTCTGTATTGGTTGTCGCGAATTTGTGCAGCAGGAAAAAACCAGCCGCGACGACGAGATACGTTCCTGTTAATCTCGGCCAGCACGCCAGGATAAGAATGCACGCTGCAACAATTATCGCTGCTGGAACGAGTGCCGTAGATCGCATCGGCAAAATCTCCGCCGCGACAATTCCGATCATCCCCATCAGCGCCAGACCGATGAATGGTTGACGCGGGCCACTGACCAATTTCATGCAATCGTAGTTTTTCACGTATTGGGCGTTTGCAGCGCAAGCCACAATGTGTTTGGGAGGCTACCGATCGATCGAGCTACAATAGCACGCGACTGTAGCCACGCGCCTGTGGCGCGTCAGGGACAACGGCAGGCGGGGTCGTGACTATAAGAAGGTGCACGATGCTCCCGAGGAGCGTATTTTGCTTCGTGCAAGATTTATTTGACGAACAAGCCGATGTGGAGGCGATAGACAGCGCTGCTCCACTAGCCACGCGGATGCGACCGCGCTTGCTCGAGGAATTTGTCGGCCAGGAGCACATTCTTGCGCCGGGCAAACTGTTGCGCCGGGCGATCGAAGCTGATCGTCTGCCCTCGGTGATTTTCTACGGGCCGCCCGGCAGCGGCAAGACCACCCTGGCGCGCGTGATTGCGGAGTTGACCCATGCCAAATTTGTTCGGATTAGCGGGGTGGAAAGCAACGTCGGCGAAATGCGCCGTGTGCTCGCCGCGGCCAGTAATCGTCTCCGCACGTCCGGACAAAGGACGATCCTCTTTGTTGATGAGATTCATCATTTCAACAAGGCGCAGCAGGATATCCTTTTGCCCGACGTCGAGGCGGGAAACCTTCGTCTCATCGGTGCCACCACTTACAATCCGTTCTTTTACGTGAACAGCGCGCTCGTGTCGCGCTCGCAGGTTTTTAGACTCGAGGCACTCAGCGTCGAGCAATTGGAGCAGTTGATCGATCGCGCGTTGGCCGACAAAGAGCGCGGCCTCGGCAACTACAACGTAAAGATGGACAGTGACGCGCGGCGCCATTTGGCGAAGCTGAGTGACGGTGATGCACGGAAATGCCTGAATGCGCTTGAGATCGGCGTGCTGACCACGCCCGCTGTAGCCGGTCGCGGTGAGACCGGCCAACCGGAGCATGACGCAAAGCGCGTTAACCCCGGGGTCAACGCCCCCGGCTACAACTACAACGAAAATGTGATTCATTTCACGCTCTCTGTTGCCGAGGAAAGCATTCAGCAGAAAGCCGTGGTTTACGATCGTGTCGGTGACGCGCACTACGATACGATCAGCGCGTTCATCAAAAGCATGCGCGCTTCGGATGAAAAAAGCGCGATGTACTGGCTGGCAAAAATGCTGCACGCCGGAGAAGATTTTCGCTTCATCGCGCGGCGGATTGTGATTTTCGCCAGCGAAGACGTTGGCCTGGCTGATCCGGAAGCGTTGCAGCTTGCGATCGCGACGCAACAGGCGGTGGAATTTGTCGGGATGCCGGAGGCGCGCATCCCTCTGGCGCATGCAACTGCTTACATGTGTCGCGCGCCGAAAAGCCGCGAAGCATACAAGTCACTAAACGCCGCGACCGATCGAATCGAGGCGGAACAAACGAAAGCCGTGCCCGAGCATCTCAAGAACAAGCATTTCCCGGTGAATCCCGAAAATTAAGGAACATTCTTCAACATCGACAACTTCTGCGATGTTCGTTGCGCGTTCGAGGTAGCGCCGATGTGTCCCGAAAAAATTAGCAGACCGAAGCAGACAGCGTTGAAGGTGATGAAAACTGCGAGCGCATTCCACAGACGGCCTTCGCGCCAGTAGTGGTGCACCTTTTTCCAGCTTGAGAATATGTGGAACGCGGAGAGCAGCGTCGCCATGTATAGGCCATAGAGGATGTAGTGCGGCTCGATGCCATGCCACAAACCCATTAGTCCGAACGCGAGAAAGTAGCCCACGATCGCTGCCGTGTGCATGCTTCTGAACCATTTGCCGCGCGCAGCCGCAAGCAGGAATCGCATGTAAACGTGGTCGCGAAACCAGAACGAAAGCGTGATATGCCAGCGGTTCCAAAAATCACGGATATTTCGCGCGAGAAATGGTCGACTAAAATTTTCGGGTGTGTGAACGCCGAAGAGATAGCTGATACCGATGGCGAAAGCGCTGTATCCAGCGAAGTCGAAAAACAAATAAAAACTATAGGCATACATGTAGCTGAACAGCGCCCCGACGCTGTCGCTGCCCGCGGCAAGCTTGAGCCAGTGTCGTTCGATCAGCGCAGCGAGTATGAACTTGTAGAGTAATGCACGGAAAAAGTGGTGCACGGCACCGTCGAGATCAGCCAGGAACTCAGCGCGGCTACGCTTTTTCTTCCAGTCTGGAATGAAACGGCGATAACGATCGATCGGGCCGGCGGAAATCGTCGGAAAGAAAAATAGAAACATGAAAAGATCGATCGCGCCAGGGGTCGCGATCACTCCGTCACGGAGACAAAACACAATGTCGAGTGCGCGAAATGTCACGTAAGAGATGCCGAGAAATCCAAACTGAGTTTTGGGCGAGACGACTGGGAGCACTTTCGTGATCGCGAGCGGAAGCAGGCTCACTCCAAGCGCGCCATAGAACAGCCACCCTGCGCGCGCGCCCGCACTCGCAAACGCGCGCACTGTGAGCCATTGCCACAAGGCAAACGCCAACACCAGCCAGATCTCGCGCACTGGAAAATGCGCGCGCAAATGAAGCACGTCCTGATACTGGGCGACGAGCATGGCTGTGGTGACCAGCAATGCCCAGCGCCAGCCGGCGCGGCCGAATAATCCCAGGATGATTGTCGGGACTGCTACGTAAAGCAGCAGGATGAAATAGGTGAAATCCGCGTAGGGAATCACAGCGACCTGGCCAGCGCAGTTCGGTCCACCTTGCCATTGGCGGTCATGGGAAAGATGTCGAGAAAGACAAATTTTCGCGGCAACATGTACGTCGGCAACCGGTCACTGAGTTGTGTGCGGAGGCTGTGCGCCAGCTCGAAGTCTGATGTCTCATTCCGCGCGTCTAGCAGCACACAAGCAGCAAGTGATTGAGCCGTGTCATTTTTGATCACTGGGATTACGACCGCATCGCGCACAGCGGGCAGCATGCGCAGATTCGCTTCGACGTCGCCGAGCTCGATGCGGTACCCACTCAGCTTGATTTGTTCATCCACGCGGCCTTCAAAGAAAAGGAGACCGTCACGGAACCGGCCGAGGTCGCCGGTCTTATACGCTCGCTGGCCCCGCCGCTCGAAGAAAGCGCGCGCTGTGAGATCCGGCCGGCCGATGTACCCCGGACTCACGTTGGGCCCGGCGATAATGATTCCGCCGCGCTCGTTCGCGGGCAATTCATGGCAATTCTGGTCGACCACGAGGATTTGCGTCCCCGGCATCGCGCGGCCCACGGGCAAAGCCGAATACTTTTGCAGAATCGAATCATCAATCCGGATAGACGTCGTGGCTACGGTTGCCTCAGTCGGGCCGTACATGTTCCAGACCTGCGCTCGCGGAAAACGGCCAAGCAGTTCAGCCGCGGTCTGCGGTGCGAGTGTTTCACCACAAAACAAAAATCGGCGCGCGCGCGGCAGCATCGCCTCTGTGAATTTCTGTTCGACCAGACACATTCGTGCAAACGACGGCGTGGAAATCCACGTGGTCACGCCGGAATTCGCCAGCGCCCGGTAGAGTTGTTTGGGATTTTCGATCAAATCGCGGTTGACGCTAAATAGCGTGCCGCCCGTTGCGAGGCTGCAATACAAATCCATTACGGAGAGATCAAACGAGAAGGGCGCCTGATTCAAAAACACTTCCGCGCGCTCGGCGAACTGTTGTTCCGCGAGCATCCAACTGATGAAATGCTCAAGACAGGCAAGGGTGATAATCACGCCTTTCGGTTCACCGGTGCTGCCGCTGGTGAACAGGATGTAAAACGGTGCGTTTCTCTCCAAAAATTTCCTGCGGCCGCGGATCTCGCGTCTCGAAAGTTGTGCGACCTCTTCGGCACTGAGCAGCATCGCTGCGCGCGAAATTGCCAGGATCTTCTCGACGCGGGGCCGAGGCAGCAGGGTGTCGATCGGCACGTATGGGCGGCCGGATTTCGCTGTTCCTAAAAATGCGATTAACATCTCCGGTTCGCGATGCCCAAGCACGCCAATCGGGCTGCGGTCATCGCCGAAGCGCTCTGTGAGATACACCGCAAGCGCATCCGAGCGCTTGGATAGCTCGCCATAGGTGAGGGTTTGATCGCCGCTAATGTGTGCGATTGTTTCTGGAGCCACTGCGGCCCAGTGGTCGATTCGCTCAATTACATTCACTAGAAGCCCTGATAAACAAAGGGTGGCGTCGAGAAATCGCCGCGTCCATACATCGCGATCAAGGCCATAAGGATCGCGAGATAATAGAGAATCAGCAGCACACGATGCAGCGTGGAATCTCGCTCGAGCCAGCTCACAAGCGCTGCTGGAGATCTGCGATGACAGCTCGCGGTGTGCGCCAGCGTTCGCGCTCGAATTCCGCGGGCGAAATTTTTAAGCCGAATTCCTCTTCGATCATAAGAATGAGTTGAACGGTTCTCATCGAGTCGAGGACTTGATACTCGTACAGAGGGAGATCGAGATTCGTGCGCACCTCATCCGTTTCGGCAACACACGCGAGGAGTTGTAACACTTTATCTGAGAAATCCGCAGCTATCATGGATGAGACGCGGCGCCATCGAGCCGTTGAATGAAAGAAGATGATCAGTTCTCAGCCTCGTGGCAAACGGCGATGAAAGAAATCATCGAGCGCGCGATCATAATACACCCAGCCTTTTGCAGTGAGATGACTTGCGTGACGGATCAGGAACGCCGGGTCTTCATCATGCGCCTCAAATTCAACTACGGGAAAATGGTACCGTTCCACAAGTGCGCGCAGCTTTGCGTAATAGTCGTTGCGAGCCGAGCGGGAAACCCCCGCATGGTCGTAAAAATCTCCAGGAACCGGCATGCTGAGAATTAGCGGCTGCGCGTGAGCGCTTGCCAATCCGCGCAACAACAATTCCAGATCGATCCAAGCTGGTGACGTGTCGATTCCATTCTTGAACGCAGCGTCGCGAGACCCCGGAGGAATTTGTCTGTCGAACGCCGGAGCGTTTTGAATTCTGCCAGCATCGCTAGGTCTCGCTTTGCTCGCTTTCGCAATTAGCTCCGGCCAATCGACTGTTTCTGCATGCAGGCGTGGAAACGGTTTCTTTTGACGCCGAATATAATCGAGCGCCGCTAAATGGTCCTGCAGCTCGAACAACAGGCTCTGTGCTTTCCCGGCCGGCCAGAGTGCGTAGAACACGATGCGGTCGATCCAGCCGCCAGATGCCAGGCGACTCAGCGCGAATTTCAACAGCGGCCTCTCTTCGAGTGTGCTGGGGCACTCCAGCATGCGCGCTGCAATTTCCCGCTTCAGGTCGAAATCGAGGGCGCTGCCAAATATCATTTCCGTGGCTGCCATCGGCGAAAAATTTCCAGCGTACGCTTGCCAACCCGGCTTGGTCGCGAAAAACCAGTTCGGCGAAAGCGAGATGGCAAGTTTTTTGCCGCGCAAGCTCGAGCCCAGCGCGCCAATTTTTTGCAACATGATGAGCGGAGTCGTGCCTCCGCCCCCGACCGGCGACAGTTGGAACCCTGTTGGGGCAGTGCGAAAAAAATTGTTTCCCCTGTATGGACTGGCGGGAACGAGGAGCTCTGAACTGCCATAAATCGGCAACACGTTCTGCGCATACGCGCCGGCACGTTGAAAGGCGAGTCCCTGGTTCTTGAGCGAGAATGTCTC
>WNGK01008630.1_pt1 | contig 12697 bp, 14 predicted proteins | sample 5400601 | NCBI WGS metagenome assembly WNGK01 (sample SAMN13153376, study PRJNA577476) | soil metagenome | isolation source: 60 cm soil or saprolite under Garry oak tree replicate 1 | place: USA:California | collected 2016-06-15 | reverse complement strand
CGTACACGCTGCGACCGGCTCTTTCCCTCACCGACCTGGTACGCCGCGCTCGCTATGCCCAACGCAATCGCTATCCCAGAATCGCTCCTTTCCTCTCTCGTTTTACCACTCAACTGTTAATTTAGTTGTCCCACATGCCGCCAGGGTCAACCCTACTATATCCGACCCCCATCACCCGCAGGTGCGATGCGCAGCATCGCCACGCGTATAGTAGGGTTGACCCTGGCGGTCAACCTGGGGGTCGGGCACGGACAACTTGCTTCCTATAACACTGCGTCAGTTGCCTGTCGAGGGATCAAGGAAGAGGCGGCCGGAGTTGCGATGGTTAGAGAAATCGAACATGTTGCCCAGGCTGCCAGCAAGCGCGTCAAATGACTGGTTTCCGATCGGACCCAGGCTCCAATTATCTTCAATGAAGCGCAGGATCGAGGTCTGGTCAGTGATTGAATGATCCACAAAGTTCTCTTTTGCGAATGGTGAAATGGCAAGCAATGGAAGGCGGGGGCCATAGCCGCAGCGATCCGGGTAGGCGCCTGCCTTCAGGGTGCCGCACTGACCCGGGCCAGTAAGAGCATCGTAGGGCGGGTCGTTGGACTGGCTAACGATGGGGCCCATCACGTGGTCGTACCAGCCGTCGGAGTCATCATAGGCGATGATGACCGCTGTGCTATTCCAGGTGGGTAGTTTCTGCAAGCGATTGATGGTATCGACGAGGAAGTGCTGCTCGTCCAGTGGATCGGAGTAGCCAGCGTGGCCGTCCTGGTATGCTGCGGCCTTGAGGAAGTTCACCGCGGGCATGTCTCCTTTGGTAGCGGCATCCCAGAAGTTCGACAGGTCATACTGGTGGTTGGCCTGGTCGGTCTTCCCGATCATCGCTGTTGATGTGGGCGGCAGGTGGTGTGGATTGGAGGTGGACGTATAGTACTGGAACGGCTCGTGGTGCGGGATGTAGTCGGTGACTGAGGCGCCGCCGATATTCTTGTGAGTTGAGCCGCAAACCGCTGCTCCGTTCGCCGTAGAAGTAGGCTTGAAGCCGCCCTGGAACCAGCCCCAGGTTATGCCCTTTGCGTTCAGCAGGTTGCCTACGTTGGTGCCACTCATCGCCGCTTTAGGACTGCTCGCCGGCGAGCAGTCGTCGAACATCGGCCGGGCATCGCCGATCATGGTACCGTTAGAAACATCGTTTGGTATCGCTGCTGGTGTCGCGCCATGGGTCTGACCGGAGACGAGGTTGAGCGCTCCCGGTGTGGAGGGTCCGAAGACGGTATCGTAGGAATTATCGCTCATCGCAAAGTGCTGGGCGTAGTTCCAGAGTGCTGTGACTGTATTTCCGTCGTAGTAGTCCATCACAATCGACTTGTCGGTGCAACTGCCTCCGCTGACGCTCTGAACAAAATGATCCATCAGTCCATGGTCGAAAGCTAACTGTTCATCCTTGTAGTTATGATCTTGATCGCAGGTCAAAGCCTGGGAACGATCAAGCCTCGTCGGGTTTGCCAGGTTAGGATTGGCCTTAAGCAGAGCCATGTTGAGCCCGTTGACCGAAGGAGTATTCCGCGATGCATTGAATTGGGGCTCTCCCGGCGGATTCTGTGCGAAAGGGTAGGTACCGAAATAGTGGTCGAATGAAATGTTCTCGTCGAAAATAACAACAAGGTGTTCGATGGGAGTAGCAGTGGTACTGGTACGACTATTTGACTGCCGATTCGCTGTTGCCGCGGACGCGGATATGGTGCTCAGCAGTACGACCCCCAGAGCCAGTACGACTATCCCTTTGAAAAGAAACTTCATCAGGTGACATATCCTTTCTTTTGAGGTCAGGGACTTTCCCTGCCATTGAAAGTATAGCACCATTTTGTTAAGTAAAGTGATAAAAGAATGCTAAATGCCCGTTAACACGTGAAATCTATGTGAAGCGCTCTCCCGCCTAAAGGCAGGGAGCTTCTACAGAGATTGCTCCCTGTTGGCGTCTTCCACGCTCTAAAATGTTGATGGCTGCATTCACGTCACGGTCCAATTCTGCCCCACAATCGCACCTATGCCAACGTTCGGACAAGTCTTTTTTGCGAACGGTGCCACATTGAGAACACACTTGTGACGTGAACTTGGGGTCAACTTTGATGAGTGTTCTCCCGGCCCATGCTGCCTTGCTCGAACACAGTTGGACAAAGGTTCCCCAACCAGCGTCTAAAATGGACTTGTTTAAGCCGCCTTTTGCACTTGCCCCATTGGGCAGGTACTTGCCGGTTTCGTCTTGCTTCGGCTTCGGTTTCCTGATGAGATTGCCGCTCTTGATGTCCTCAAAGACCATGACCTGGTAATGCTCGACGAGCTTTCTGGACTCTTTGTGCTGGAAGTCTTTCCGTTGCCGTGCAATGGTGCGATGTGTTTTAGCAACGAGCTGACGAGCCTTGTCTCTTCGATGACTTCCACGTTTCTTGCGAGAGAGAGCTTGCTGTCGCTTCTCCAATGTCTTTTGTGCCTTGCGATAATAGCGCGGATGCTCAATCATCTGACCATTGCTGAGCGTAGCTAGATGAGTGACGCCTAAATCAATGCCCACGTCCTCAGAGGAAAGAGGCAATTTCTCAGGAACATCGACTTCGCATGAGAACGCCACGTACCACTCATTGACTTCTCGCTTGATCGTGACGGTCTTAATCTTGCCTTCTAATGGCCTGTGAAGCCTCACCCTGGCTTTGCCAATCTTTGCGAGATGGAGACACTGCCCATCAAACTTCCAGCCTGCCCCATCAGGATAGGTGAAACTAACGTAGCGGTTCCTGCCCTGGAACCGTGGATAGCCGGGATGTTCTCCATTTTTGCATCGACGGAAGAAGGCATCAAAAGCTTTACTGAGCCTGCGCAAGACATCTTGCAAAACATGGGCGGCTATGTCCTGGTACTCTTCTCTGATCTCTGACTTGATTTCAGGGAGATCATTCTGTTGATCAGAGTAACTGATGGATTTACCCGCATATTTATAGGCGTCTTTCCGCTCAGAGAGAGCCGCATTATAAAGCTCTCGACATCGTGTGAGCGTCCAGTACAACTTTTGCTCTGTCTCTTTTGTGGGATAAATGCGGTACTTGTATGTCTTGCGCATCAGCCCTGCCCCAACTCAAGATACTTTTTGACCGTGGCTTCGGTCATGTCCCCAACAGTGCCAACATAATAGGATCGTGACCAGAACGAGCCACCCCATAATTGTCTTTTGACCTCAGGAAATCGCTTAAACACTTGCCTGGCAGTGATACCCTTAAGGGTATTGGCAAGAAGTGAGGGAGCCGTTCTTGACTCGGCAGAGAGAAACAAATGCACATGATCTTCTTGCACCTGTAAGGCTCCAATTGCCCACTTATTCTCCTCACACAACCGCCTCATCTCACTCTCCACAAATTGTGCGACATCTCCCGTAAGAACTGCCTTGCGATACGTGGGACACCACACAAAATGATCGGCTATCTTATACGTGACATGTTTGGTATGTTGTTCTCCCACACCAAGCAGTATAACATGGGATACCATAGAATCCAAGAGCAAAGGTAGGGCGGCTAACCCCTGCTTCAAGGCGATGGGAATGCGCCGTTTCCATCTTCAATGGAACAGTTATTAAGGATTGCATATCACAGGACGTGGGTTTCGTAGAGGCGCCATTCTGGATCGAAGTTGAATTCGGCCAACTTTTTATTGCCTGAGCGCCCATGCCTTAAGACAACGCGTGAATTTTTACCGTCAACGAGTATCCAGCAATTGCGGTCGCTGTCATAACGACAATCTTGCAGCCAGTTTGTTCCGGTATCTATATCTGCCTCGACTTGAGCCCCAAGTTTGTTGATAGTTACTAATAGAGCTCTCCCACGAACAGTATCGGCGACTGTAAAGTGTCTTGCATCCAGAACACGCACAGCGTGGGGATGATCCAGGCCCTCTAGAACTGGTTGCCACTCGCCGGTTTCGCGATCGATGACAATAACCATTCCCTGGTGAAACAGCGAGGCCAGGAATCTGCCATCGGGAAGTTCTGCCGCTGAATTGATGTGGGTCGTCTGCGCACGCGTGCCGTATTGTATTGAACGATGATCTGCCAGTTTATCCAAAACCCTGGGTTGACCGTCGGGCGTTAACCCGAAGCCATGGTCGGTGGCCCACCAACTCCAGAGAATCTCGCCGGAGCGGTTAAATTCCAGCAGGAGATCCAGGCCGGTACTTGCTACAAGGTAGCCACGTTGAGTGCGGGATATGGAGTGCAGCGCATTGAAAAGAGGTGAACTTACGATATTATGGCGGACGATACCCAGGTTAGTATCTACCTCGTGGACGCCGGAAAAAGAAGTGACAAACACTCCATTGTCAGACGTTACCATACCTGCGGCCATCTTGAGTTCCAGCGTCTTCTGAGTGCTTCCCATATCTTCGATCAAACATAGCAAGCCTCCAAGGTCTTCCTTGGGTTTCTGATGACTTCCCAGGACTGTGAGGGGGCATGAGATATCCTGGCTCGTTTGAGTCCAGTGCTTTTTGAGCGTCGAATGCTTCGTCGATATGCAACTGAGTAACAATTTCATCTGCTTACGCCTGATACCTTTCTAGTTGACTGTCAATCTTCAATTGATTCATAAAGCACCCCCACCCAACAGGGCGACCGCAAGGGTCGCCCCTACTATACGACGGATCGGCCTGGCAAGTCCGTGTATAGTAGGGGCGACCCTTGCGGTCGCCCTGTTGTGCTGAACCAGGTGAGAGGATCACTGAGATTGACAACTGCACCGATCACTATCACTGCTGGAGACTTGATCCTGGCTGCGGTGGCGCGTTCGAGGATGTTTTCAATCGTGCCCGTAACCACCTTCTGTTGAGGTACCGTACCTTGTTGGATAACTGCTGCCGGGGTCGCAGGCGAGAGTCCACCTGCGAGCAGGCGCTGGCTAATTTGTCCAAGTGTCTCTACACCCATCATGATGACGAGGGTGCCTTCCAACTTCGCTAATTGCTCCCAGTTCACGGCAGCAGGTGTATTGGTATGCTGCTGATGCCCGGTGACGATAGTGACGGAAGATGCGAGGTCGCGATGGGTAACGGGAATGCCTGCATAGGCGGGTACTGCAATGGCTGAACTCACACCGGGCACGATCTCGAATGGGATGCCAGCATCTGCCAGCGCCAGCGCCTCTTCGCCTCCTCGCCCAAAGACGAAGGGGTCCCCCCCTTTCAGGCGTACTACAAGGTGTCCCTGTTGAGCATATTTGATGAGTAAGGCATTGATTTCCTCCTGTTTCATGGAGTGACATCCAGGCCCTTTGCCAACAAAGACGCGCCTGGCCTGGGAAGATGCTTCCTCAAGAAGGAGTGGACTGACCAGGCGATCGTAGACCACGACATCAGCGGCACGAAGGCAGTTCAGGCCTTTGAGTGTGATCAATTCGGGGTCACCTGGCCCTGCTCCAACCAGGTAGACCTTTCCTCGCGGAGAGCGTTCTGGCCATTGTCCTGGCGGATCAAGATGCTGGTCAGGTGTACGCTCAATAATCCCGCCGCTGTTACGTTCATGCATTACTGCTGACATCCTTTTTCTCTTTGCTAAATTCTGTCTCCAGTGTGCCTGCCGGAAGGTCGATACCGTAATCTTTGAGTAACGCTGCGACCAGCGCTATAGCTTCTGTTGTATTACCTTCAACGAGATTTCCCAGTATATCTGAGGTGTAGAAGTCGCCGAAGAAGTCGTCACGCTTGCTATAGGAGACTCCGTTGTCGCGCAGGTGTGTACGTGCGAGGCTTGCTAAGCGCAAATACGAGCCATAGGCCGGCGGGAAGATTTCCTCCAGGCTCTGGCGGATGCGTTTGGCAAGACCAGGGCTGGCTCCTTCTGTCGAGACTGCGATAGTCAGTTGTTCACGGCGCAGGACTGAAGGCATGATGAATGAGCAATACCGCGGAATGTCTACAATATTGAGCAATTGCCCATGTTCCTGCGTTTCAGCCTGGATGGCCTCCGCAAGCCGAAGATCATTGATTGCTGCAATCACCACGAAAGCACCGGCTAAATCGCCAGGTTCATAAGCTTTGCGCTGCAACGTGACCCGCCTGTTCTCGGCCTGTTGCAAAAGCTCATTGCAGAAATCGGGACTGATCACTCGCACGCGCGCGCCACTGGCGGAGAGTGCCGCCGCTTTCTCCGCGGCAACCTGGTCACCGCCGACGACGATAGCGAGGCGGTCACGTATATCAAGCATTACAGGATAGTAATTTGGCATGGTTTTTCTCCTCTGCTTAGACGGGTGAGGCGTGCGCCTGTACCTGGTCGCGCAGGTATGCGAGGCCGACGCGGTAGCAGAAATCGCCGAAGGTCTCTCCGGGCGTTCGCTCATCGCGCCATAAAGCTAGCAGAGGACGTACCGTGGCCGCTAATTCATTGAGACGTACAGAGGGAGCATAGAGCGTGTTCAGGCGCGTATTGAGCAGGTCGCCACCAAGGTAGATATTGTAGATATCTTTCGTGCGGCCTACAATGCCGATATCTCCCATGTAGGGTCTTGCGCAACCATTGGGGCAACCCGTCATGCGTATGCTTAAAGACTCATTGGCAAGGCCCAGAGCCTGAAGATCCGCCTCAATCTGTTGTACCACTGCGGGTAGTACACGCTCGGCTTCGGCCAGTGCCAATCCACAGGTTGGCAGAGCGGGGCAGGCCATGCTCAAACGAAGGATACCCAGTTCGGCAGGGTTTGTGGGTATACCGTGACTGGCGAGCAAGGCAGTCAATGGTCCACGTTGTGCTTCAGTGATGTCGGTCAAAAGGATGTTTTGCTGTGCAGTCAAACGGACGCCAGGTCGAAATTCCTCGATGGCCTGTCGCAGGCCTGAGCGCATACGCATAGTGCTGCTATCCTTGATGCGGCCGTTCTCGACAAAGAGTCCGAGGAACCAGCGTCCATCTCCCTGAGCATGCCATCCCAGGTGATCCTCAACATCGTGCCATGTTAAGGGGCCAGGGTCCTGTACGCTGTGACCTAATCTTTGTTCCAATTCAGCGCGGAACCAGGCGATGCCGCGTTCCTCCACGACATATTTCATACGTGCATGCTTGCGGTTCTGGCGATCGCCGTAATCGCGCTGGATTGTCACAATCGTTTCGACCACCGCTAAGACCTCATCGACTGTCGCATAGCAGAGCGGCGTAGCCAGACGAGGGTATGTATCAGTTTTGCCGTGGGTCATGCCCATACCGCCACCTACCAGCACGGTGAAGCCATCGAGCTGCTCTCCTTCAAGGCAGGCAACAAGGCCAATATCCTGTGTATATATGTCAATACAGTTGTCGCCTGGGAAGGCAACACCCATCTTGAATTTGCGCGGGAGATAGGTAGGGCCATAAATAGGCTCAGTTTCTTGTTCGAGCGCTACTGTGTCCAGTTGTTCACCGTCAACCCAAATTTCGTGATAGGCATGGCTGTGTGGAGCAAGGTGCATAGCGATACGATGAGCTATTTCTTCCACCTGAGCTTGCGCACGATCGGCGGCGGGCGCGGGGCAGGCCATTACATTGCGGTTCACGTCGCCGCAGGCCGCCAGGGTGGAAAGGAGTGCCTCGTTAATGGTATGGATAGTTGAGTGTAGATCGCCTTTGAGGACGCCGTGCAACTGGAAACCCTGACGTGTGGTGATACGCAGCGTGCCATTGGCGTAACGTCCAGCCAGTTCATCCTCGGTAAGGTACTGCTCAGCGGTCACTACGCCGCCAGGGATACGCGAACGTATCATAAACTGGTATGCTTTCTCCGAACCGGCAGCTTTACGCTGTTGACGAGCGTCGCGGTCCTCCTGCTGGTACATGCCATGAAACTTGATGAGTTGTACCTGGTCTTCAGAGAAGTGCGAGGTGTCCTGGTCCAATTCCTCTCGTATGTGGCCACGCAGGTTGTTGCTCTCGACTTTGATACGCTCGACCTTACTACCCACCCCTTCCCCAAGAGCAATCAGGTTATTCTTCGAATCTTCGTATTCGGGCATACAACATTCCCTCCTAAAAAATACCTTCGTTTCGTGTAAAACCGAACCTGTTTATAAAGGATGATCCTGGGACCTGGATGGTGAATTTACCTTTCACGCCAAGTGAAAAAAACGCGAAAAAACCCCTCTATTCGCATCTAGTCCTGAGGTCAGTGGTGGAGGGCAACGAGCGCCGTCGCTTTTGCTTCATCAACCAGGTATATTGGCGTGAGCGCAATTGAAACAGCTATCTCACCTCGTTGTGGCAGTAGAATTGGCTCATGGTACCAAGTATTGTTGATTTATTAGATCAACATACATTACAATATTAATTACAATAGTACTGTCTATGGTGAGGTGTTGTCAACCCTCTATCCAAAAAATAGACCATTGGAGATAAGACTTCCCGTGAGCAGCCTTGGGAGGTGCCCTACCTGTCATCCTGAGCGCAGCGAAGGATCTGGCGAGACTACCGCAGAGATCCTTCGCTGCGCTCAGAGCCTGTCCTGAGAGAAGCGAAGGGGTGACAGGCATTATCTCCAAATGTCTACCCAAAAAATCTCCTGATTTTCCACTTGACAAATCTCGCACCTAAGTGTAAAATGCATATAGATGCAAATCTACCACCTTTAAGAAGCTGTAAGTGCCCTTGCGGGTAGGCTTACAAGAAGCGAAGACACATGGTAAGAGTCATGTGTCCAGGTAATTGAAATGAGAGAAAGGGAAAAACAATGGCAGAGAACAAAGTAAATAAAGCGGTGTCGAATCTTTCCGATTCGCTTCGTGAGACAAATCAGGCAATTGCAGAGAGCGCTGTTGCCACGCAGGAGCGCAATTTGCGTTTTGCCCAGAGTATCTTTGAGAATGGAATCGAAGTGCTCAAGAGCAACGCGGAAGACACCCGCAACTTGATCCATACGGTAGTGGACCGCCCACAGAAGCCGCAAGATGCATTTCAGGCAGTGGTTAATACGGCCATTTCGGCTCAAGAGCGGAATGTGCGCTTTACTCAGAGTGTGCTCCAGGATGGTAACGAGGTGCTCCAGCATAATGTGGAAAACGCACGTTCTTTGTTGCAGACGGTGGCAGAGCAGTCGCAGAGACAGCAAGGGGCGTACCAGAGATTAGCTGGCAACGTAGTGAATGCGTATGTTGATTTCATTCGTTCTCCGTTCACCTACTTCCAGGAGACATTGGAGACGGCCGGGTCGATAGTCCGGCAGGGAGTGGAGACTTCGCAGAGGATTGCTTTGCAGGGCGTAGAGACTTCGCAGAGATTTGCTCGCCAGGGACTGGACGCCGCGCAGGATACCGGTCGTCAAGGGTTAGAGGAAGCTCAAAAGGCGACTCGCCAGGGACAAAAGGCCGCTCAGTAAGCTGACTGAGTAATCCATACATCCGGCAAGTTAAGAAGTTGAAGAGAGGGGTGGCGCTTGAGCGCCGCTCCTCTCTTTGTGTTTGTGTTGTAGAAAAATCTTGATAAAGGGCGATGAGCGCAAAGGATGCGATTACAGGGCGACGGTATCCCGCAGGGTGACGGTATCCAGCAGGGTGACGGTATCCAGCAGGGTGACGGTATCCAGCAGGGTGACCGCAAGGGTCACCCCTACTATACACGAACTGGCTTGAGTAGCGCATTCGTAGTATAGTAGGGGTGACCCTTGCGGTCACCCTGGAAAAGGTGCTTAGATCAGCTCACAGATACTAAAAAAGTTCTTGAGCATGATGCTCGAGTGCTGGGCATAGGTTGGGAAGAGTTCGATGGCCTCTCGTTCAACTCTCTGGAATTCATCGACACCGTATGTATCGATGAATTCCTTTTTCAAGGAAGGGTCATGTAACCAGGTGTCGAGCATATCCTCGGTGAGTTCGACATGATACTGCAGCCCATAAGCGTGCTGTACATAGCGAAAGGCTTGATTTGAGCCACCAGTGTGGTGAGCCAGTGAGACAGCACCCGCTGGCAGAAGAAAGGCATCTTCATGCCATTGAAAAGCCTGCTGGTAGCCTGGCAAACCTTTGTAAAGGGGATCATCGAGGCCCGCCTCAGTAAACTGTACCAGTAAAAATCCAATGTGGACTTTTGGGAGCTTCTTCACCGTCGCTTGAAACGCATACGCAAGTAGTTGACCGCCCAGGCACATGCCGAGGTAGGGGATACCTTGCTTGATCGCTTGATGCAGGTAGGTCTCCTCATGAACGGTGTAGGGATACCTGTGCCTGTCATAGACATGCTGCGTTCCACCCAGGGCCACAATAGCTTGATATCTGGTGGGATCAGGTAGATGATCCTTACCGACGTGAAGGAGGTGATAGGGGATTCCGTATTCGTCTAAAATGATGCCAACTCGGCCAGCAGGATTCTCCCCGCTGGACAGTTCTATACGAGTACCTTTAATTTACAGATGAGAGTTTGTAGCTCGCCTGTGCATGTGCCTGTCCATCCACAAAAGCTCTCAAAAATTGTATCCTCACATCGAGATATTGTCAATTTTGATGATGAAAATATTGCTTGACCATAACGTCACGTCATGGTTTAGAATAGGGCCAGCGCTCTGGGCGACATGTTCCAGGCCAGGTGTGTTCGGTGGCTATAGCTTAGAAAGGCTGGGAAGAGAGAATGGCACAAAATTATAGAGAAGAGCGGTTTATGCTTGAGGCAGAGGGGGCACAGCTTCCAGCGGCTCTGACACTGCCGGAGGGGCAGGAAGTCAAGTGGAGTATTGTGAACGTGCCATGCCCGGTGTTGATCGTACAGGGAGGGTTGGACCAGTCGGGCGTCATCGCCGACAATGGTGAGCGGCTTTACCAGGCGCGCTACGCTGCTCGTCCCGACGCAACGGCGAAAGCGTTCTTCCCCGATCTCCAGCACTTTTACAAGCGTGCAAAGCCAGCAATGACTTCACATGAGTCGATGATGCTGGACGGGGAGACCGATGAGCGGGTGAGCGATGCGATGAGTGAATGGTTGGAGGGCTTGAAATAGCCTTATCGTGGCCTAGTTTCTTTCAGTCGCGCTGGCTTTCTCCTTGCCTCATTCTGTGTTAAAAGACCGATGGCGCAGCAGGCGGCGCTGGCTCCGATAAGATACCCTGCAAGGAGATCAGTTGCGAGATGACTCCCTGTGTAGACAAGCAAAAGGCCGCCACCGAAGGTAATGGCGAGAGTTATAACTAGCAAGAGCCGGCGCAACAGGCGCTTTCTCACATGCCTCCACACGAGCCAGCGGAGAATCAGCCCCAGAAACATCCAGCGTATGGCATGCCCACCTGGATATCCATATTGATTAGCGGTTTTATCAAGCGTGAATGGCGTGTTTGCACTGACAAGTGTCTGGTGAACACGCCAGGCGGGAGAGTGAGGAGCTTCCCACCACATGCCAAGTATCAGCCTCAATTTTAGCGAAAGCGGGCTTTGCTCGCTCATTTGTTGACAGCCTAAATTACCCATCCCCGATTCAAGACTGACCGGTACTGGTTGGGGAAAGATTTGTTTTCCAACAGTCTCGCTGCCTATGCAAAGTAGCATTAAAAGGAGGAGGTAAGGTAGCATGCGCCGGCGGTATCCGAGCCATAAGCAGCCCATACCCAGCACGAAGGTAATGAACAGGCTCATTGGTACTTCTCCGAATGTCTTCCACTGGTGAAAAACACAGTCAATCCCTGTCAGAGGTCGATGCAGGAGCCATTGTTCCAGGTACAAGGTGGGAAGGAGCAGCACTCCGGTCAAGAAGATAGCGGTGTACAGCAGGAAAAGGACGAGCAGCACAACAGACAGTCCAAACCATTTGTGGGCCGGAGGGATAGTTCTCAAGCGGACATGAAAACCACTCTTTTTTAGCAAGAGAGGGGACGCGCTTGATTCTGGCTTCTGCACGACTATTCCTTCCTTCGCATATGCATTAAGTACTACTCCGATGCCAATATACTATAATAGATGTTGGTTGTTAAGAGATATTCTTTGATGGCGCGAATCGGTTAGGCGTGATGATGTGTTTACAATTATCTCTACCTTTATTGCTCTCAACTAAGACCCTTTCTGCGGTCTGAGGATCAAAGGAGAAGAAACATGGCGACACAAGAACCGATCAATACGCAAGACTTTATGGCGTCCTTCAAGGGATTTATGGACAAGGCAGTAGCACAGGCGCCTGACGAGGAACCGGTATTCTTACGTTCTCTGCATGCCCATTTTGGAAAAGAACCGAAAGATTTGCCTAGGGTCAAATCAGAACCGTATGAGATTTATACCGGGTTGGCAGTAGAGTTTGAAGACCCATTTGGGAATAGGCTGGGCATCACTGGCTATTCGAAGCAGGCAAATCGTGTTAGACGGCCGCCCCCCACCGCCCCAAGGTTGACCGCAAGGGTCAACCCCACTATATACGCTCCACCACCCCACTCCACGCGCAATGCGCAGCATCGTACCGTGTATAGTAGGGTTGACCCTTGCGGTCAACCTTGGGGTGGGGGCTAGACTGGGGGCCGGATGTGGGGTATCGGATGGGCATATCGTAATCATTACTCCAACATATGCTTGACAAATACTGAACAATTTGATACCGTGCATTTGCTGCACAATGCATTCAATAGTGGGTTGGTAAAGAAAAGAGGTTGGTTGCGGATGGCTCTCCTGGAAGATCTCACGCCGGGGGTATTGGTTAAGGGTCTCCTTCCTGGCGGTAATGTGACGGTGATCAGTGTCAAAC
>WNGK01007130.1_pt1 | contig 12697 bp, 10 predicted proteins | sample 5400601 | NCBI WGS metagenome assembly WNGK01 (sample SAMN13153376, study PRJNA577476) | soil metagenome | isolation source: 60 cm soil or saprolite under Garry oak tree replicate 1 | place: USA:California | collected 2016-06-15 | reverse complement strand
TCTCGCACTTCGACGCGCTGGCGGCCGCCGGGCTGTACGGCATCTTCGGGCCTGTCCAGGCGGGCGGGCTAGGTCTCGACCTGCGGGCCGGGTGCGCGGTCGTCGAGGAACTGGCGGGCGGCTGCCTGGCCACGACCTTCGTCTGGATCCAGCACTTCGGGCTGCTGCGCGCGCTCAGCGCTGACGGCGCGCCGTCCGGACTGCGCGACGCGTGGCTGGGACCGGCCTGCCGCGGAGAGGTCCGGGCCGGCATCGCCCTCGGCGGCCTTCTCCCCGGGCCGCCCAGGCTGCTGGCCCGCGCCGTCAGCGACGGCTGGATCCTGACCGGCACGTGCCGGTGGATCACCGGATGGCGCCAGATCGACGTCGTGCTGGTGGCGGCGCGCGGACCCGACGACACGATCGTCACCCTGGTGCTGGACGCCGCCGACCAGCACGGCCTGGCGGTCACCCGGCAGCACCTCACCGCCGTGCACGCGAGCGCCACGGTCCGGCTGGACTTCGCCGACGTGCTGGTTCCCGCCGACCGGCAGGTCTCCAGGGCACCGTTTGACCCTGCGGTGGCCCTGCGGGCCCCGGCGCTCCGGCTGAACGGATCGCTGGCGCTGGGGCTGGCCGGACGCTGCTGCCGCCTGCTCGGCGCCAGCCCGCTCGACGACGAGCTCGACGCCTGCCGGCAGCGGCTCGACACGGCCGACGACCAGACCATCCAGCCCGCCAGGGCGGCGGCATCCGAGCTCGCCCAGCGCGCCGCCGCCGCCCTCGCGGTGCACGACGGAAGCCGGTCCATTACCGCCGGGCAGCACGCCCAGCGCCTGGCTCGCGAGGCCGTCTTCCTGCTCGTCTTCGGGTCCCGCCCCGGCATCCGGGCCGAGCTGCTCCGCCGCCTCGGCGCCGGCTAGGTGGCCCTAGTCCGCCAGGAACCGGTCCATGACGCGGACCGCCGAGTGCAGGGCGGGAACATGGCGTGGTATTCGACTTCCGGCGCTACGAACGCGACACGGCGGCCTTCGCCCAGGCGGCGCATCACGCGGGAGCCAGGATCGTGCTGTTCACCGATCCGTGGCTGTCGCCAGTCGCCGACATCGCCGATGCGCTGCTGCCGGCTCAGGTCGCCAGCACCTCGCCGTTCGAGAACCTCACCCCCACCGTCGCGGTGGTCGAGACGCTAGTCACCGCCATCGCCGAGAATCTGGGCGACCAGGCTCGCCAGCGGTTCGAGCAGTTCGGCGGCATCGCCGACCGCTGGATCCGCTCCTAGCCCGCGGCGGAGTCAGCCGCCGAGCGCCCACCCGCCACTTGATCGCCGCCACCAGGCGGCGCCCGACCAGTTAGGGCGAGGTGGCGCTGACGACGAAGTCGCGGAAGAAGAACTCGCAGTTGTCACCGCGCAATCCCACCCGGCCCGCCGCCAGAATCGGCGGGACGCGACTCGGCGGCTCGGTGGCCGTCAGGACCGTCCGCGAGTCAATGGTCATGGTCAGCTGCACGACCTGACGGGGAAGGGTCACTATCGTCACGCTGACCGGAACCCAGGTGTGCATCGGCATCCGGTATCGCCCCTCGGCGAGGCTGACGTACGTGCCGCCGTTCGAAATCCCGCCCGGCAGTTTCTCCTTGAGAGCCACGATGCCGTCCCTGCGGAACACGCTTGCGACGTACAAGCGCTTGTCATTCTGGTAGCGCAGAAACACGTGGACGCCGTCGTAAGACGTCGCCGGAGTCCGCTGGGTCGTTACCAGATCCACGACCCGCAGCTGGAAGCTCACCGTAACGTCAGTGAAATTTGCGCGGCGCGTCACGACCCGGAAGACAGCGGAGTCCGTTGCGTTGCTGGAATCGACGTCCGGGGCCACGCCATCAGGGATGCCCGTCCAGCCGGCACCGCCATCGGAGAACAGCGAACCGCTGGTGACCAGCCAGGTTCGCGACTTATGCACGCGCGCCGCGTCGGGCCCGAAGTACGCACGCTCGTTGGTGATCAGCTTCTTCGCCATCGGGAATGACGTAACGAGGAGCGCCGGGGATCCGCGGGTGAGGAGCAAGATCACCAGTGCCGCCACCGCCGCGAACACCAGCACTCCGCCCAGCCGAGCCGACCGCCCGGTCCGACGCATCTTCGGGGCCTGCATTACCAGCCGCTCGGTGAGCTTCGGCTCGGCCGGCATACGGTGCCGTGCGGACGTCACGAATCCAGCCGTACGCAGGTGATGGCCCTGAACCGCGGATACCCGTAGCCGCGGCTGACGCGGAAAGCCGACAAGGCGAAGCCGCCGGTGCTGGACGGACCAGGGGCGGCATGCTTCCTCATCACTATCTTCCCGTCGACAGATACCACGGTGGTCCTGCGCCGGACCTCAATCGCCACGACATGCGACGAAGCAGCCGGCAAATCCCTCGCGATCGCCACCATCCGGCTCCGTATGTCGCCGAGCGTCACCTCAACGTAGTGATTTGCCAGCCTGACGTTCAGCTCTGACCCAGAGCCCAGCCTGACGCTAATCGTCGCACTCGGATTAGCGTGATAGTCCAGCTTGCCGATCTGTGCCGCGATCCTGTAGTTATCCCAGTCCGCCGTCTCACCGGGAGCGAAGGCCGCATAGGCCCACCTTGCATGGCCATTCTGAAAGACAACTTGTCTTTTGTTTATGGTAATTGCCGGCTGCTTGCCGTCCGCACCCACCCACCGGCTGGCATCATCGAGAGTCCTCAGGCGTCCGGCCGGCAGGCTCGTCATCTCCCGCAAGCGCCCGAAGAGCCAGGCCGCGCTGTCCGGCCGCGTGATCTCCAGGCGGCTGATAATGGCGCTCGTCGCCTCCCGGCGGCTAAGCGGAACAGCGGGATCCAGATAGTTGGTCATGGCCCCGGAGAACAGCCGGTGAATGAGGGCGTTCGAGTAAGCGCTCGCGGAATAGGGCGGGGCGCCGAAGCTCTCGGAGGAGGGATACGCGAAGAGCCTGGGCCGCGGCAGGTGATGTTCACGCAGATCCGCAATGGAGGTGAGCAGGTCATGCTGCACCCTCCGGCGAAATTCCGAAATGGTTTCAAGCCGGCGCTTCGATCGGATCCAGGTCACCTGGGTCAGCGGATCACCTAGCCGCCCGGAACCGCTGACCGGGACCAGCTGATGAAGATTATCGGTATGAGACCCGAAGTCCCAGCGGCCGGAGGCGTACATGAGCTCGATCTCCTGCCAGGTGAGATAGTAGGGCTGGTGCGTTCCGACCCGCCCGGTGATCACGAACGAGATCGCGTGGAAGCTATAACGCTGCAGGATCTTGTCGGCGTATGTCCACAGTCCGCGAGCGCCGTCGTCAAAGGTAATCGCGACCGACGGGCTAGGCACGGACCCGCCGTGCAGGTAGCGCACGATCTGTCTGGCCGTCAGGGTCCGATAGCCGGCGGCATGCAGCATTGCCATCTGAGCCGCGAATGCCCGCGGCGTCACCGAGTAGCGGCTGATACTGTTCCAGCTGATGTCGTGGTACGCGAGAATTATCGGCGCGGCGCGCGCATCGTGGACATCTGTCGCCCGGGCTCTGCGGAATTGGCTCATCTGTGTGAGCGAGATCCGCGGCGCCGGTGTAGTCAGTTGCGGCCCGATCCAGCGGGCGCGATAGCTTATGTAGAATGCCACCATAAATGGCGAGGCAAGTACCGCCAGCGTGATCAGGGCCAGAATCAGGCGTATCGTTAGCCGCCCGACGCCGGTCAGGCGCCGCAGCCGCCGGGCATTTTGTGGCAATTCGACCGGCATGGATCCGAGCCTGCCGGCGTCATTGTGCGTACCGCTCACAGTATCGCCCCGCGGGTCAGCACAATCAGGTACAGGAGCAGCACTATTACCAGCGCAATGCCCGTGCCGAGCCACCGTATCAGGCCGCGTATCATGCCTGCCTCGCCCAAATGCCCCGGCGGATTGTGGCCGCCGAATACACCAGGAGCCATGACAACGTCAGCGACGAGAGGACGCTCATGACCGGCCGCCAGCACCAGTTCGGATCGCGCGGATTACTGAGGTGGTAGGCGACTCCGTAGACCGAGCCCTTCAGCGCCACGCCGCACAGATAAAGGAATGTGAGGAACCACATGTCGTGCAAGGGGGCCCAGAGGAGGTGGCGGACCGCCATGACCGGAGCAGCCAGCACCCACAGGACATGGCCGTAATACAGCAGCGCCGGCCCTGGCCCGCGTCGCCACATGAACCGGCCGGTGAAGAACAGGTTGCGGATGAAGCTCTTCTTCCAGCGGATCTGCTGCCGGTAGAAGGCGCGGACCGTGGTCGGCACGTTAGTCCACACCTTGGCCGAGTTGACGTAGCCGACTCGCCACAGCCGCCCGGGATAGTCGACGGCGGTAACGAATGGGGACTCGGCGTTGGCGGCCTTGAGCCTTGGCCCAAGCCACCGCTGGCCCAGGACATAGCCGGTCAGCTGCCGGTCGGTGGCGAAGCGGAACTCGCCGCCAAGGAATCGGTCGTTGGCCCAGGCTGGCAGGTAATTGTAGATGGCCTCCCGCCGGAAGACCGCGAGCGGGCCAGAGACACAGGTCACCGATCCGAAGGTCGCCTCCGCCGCTTTCATCACCCGGAACTGCCCTTCGTACCAGACGTCCTGCATGCGGGTGAGGGGATTCTTCTCGGCATTGAGCGCCCGGGCGTGGCCGCTGACCGCGCCAAGTTCGCGATGAGTGACGAGGGCGCGAACGCAGCGCGCCAGGACATCTGAGGCCAGCACGCAATCGGAGTCGGTAAAGGCCAGGATCTGGCCGTGCGCTGACGCGGAGCCCTGGGTCAGCGCATTCTTCTTTCCTTGATTGCGCTCTAGCACGATCAGGTTGAAGCCGAGTCGCGTTTTCAGATCTCGCAGGATCTGCGTTGTCCCATCCGTCGATCCGTCATCGACGACGATCACTTCCAGATTGTCGTACTCCGAGTTCACCATCGACGAGACGCAGCTAGCGATGGTGAGCGCCTCGTCCTTCACCGCCACCAGCAGCGTCACACTCGGGAGCGGGCCGAGTGCGGGGAAGCCGTCTAGGTGGCGGGGGCGGCGCAGCAGCGTCCTTTCCGCCGGGTCGTCGTAGCGGGCGTAGGCGATGAACAGCATGGCGATCGTGCCGGTGAGCACGGTCATGCCGTAGCCGAGCACCAGCGGGTTCTTGCTGATGCGAGGCGCCTCACGCGCCAGGATGGCAACCAGCGGCAGCAGGAACGCCGTGACGGCCAGGCGCCGGAATGCATGCCGTACGTGTGGCGTGCGGGCGTCGAGCCACCCGCGCGGCTGACGGCGCGGCGTGCGGATAGTTACTGGCAGGCTGATTTCGGTGTCAGTCATGCTCGGTCACAGGTGTCGCCGTGGCTCGCGGCGTGTCCTTCCATCGCCTAGTTGCTGGTCATCGTGTAGTCGTCGGTAGTCAGCGACCCCACGGCAGCCAGGTTGATGCCGAAGCTCACGGCGATCGCGCCGGCCGGCACCGCTGGCGTGGCCCACGCGGCCTGGGCCCACGTGCCGGACGCAGCGAACTGCGGGCTCTGGGTCCAGAAGATCCAGCTGCCGCTCGAGTTCTGGTAGTAGACAACAATGCGCGCGGGCTGATTGGACTCGTACCAGCCGCCCAGGGCGTAGCTACTGCCCGGACTGACGCGTGGCGAGCAGGCGCTCGTGCCCTGGGCGGTGACCAGCTTCCGGTCTCCGCTCGTGTACGCCGTTATCGTGACAGTCTCGCCCCAGCTGCCGCTGCGCGCGTTCGACGTGCGTGCCCAGGAGAAGCTGTTCGTTCCGGTGCCACCGAGCTGCCAGCAGTCTGGGGTCGAGCCGTTGGCCGAAGCCTCAAGCGAGGCGTTGGCGAGCAGGTTGCCGCCCCGCTGGGCCGCGTTGGAGATGGTCGCGGACGTTGCCGCCGAGGTGGATTGGCTGCCGTCGATATCGGTGGCCCGAGCCGTGATCGTCACCGGCCCGTCGCCCACCGTCGACGTATCCCAGGCTGCGGTGTAAGGCGCGGACGCGGCAGTTGCGACCACTACCCCGTCGACGAGGAAGTCGACCCGCGATATGCCGATCGACGACGATGCGTTCGCGGCCAGCGTCACCTGCCCGGTCAGGGTCGTGCCAGAGGCCGGGCCGGTCAGTGACGCCATCGGGCTCGTCGGCGGCCCGCCGGAGTCGGCGAGCGAGTAGTCGTCCGTACTGAGAGTTCCTGCCGCCTGAATGTTCATGCCGAAGCTCAGGGCGGTCGCGTTCGACGGCACCGCCGGGGTTGCCCAGCGCGCTTGCGTCCACGATGACGAGGCGGCGAACTGCGGACTCTGCGTCCAGTAGTGCCAGCCCCCGTTGGCGTCGCGGTACCAGAACACGAATCGTGTCGGGATCGTGCTCTGATACCAGCCCGACGCGACATACGCGTCGCCGGGCACCGCGCCTGGCGCGCATTGACCCAGGTCCTGCCCGGTGATCAGCTTGGCGTCGCCGCTCGTGTACGAGCCGATGGTGACGGTCTCGGCGACAGCCCCAGAGTGCCCGCTGCTGGTCTCGGCGTAGCTGGCGTCATTGGTGCCGCTGGTGCTGGCTCTCCAGCAGGCCGGGAGCCCGGTGTTGAACTGGTCGGCGGTCTCCAGCGACGGGTTGGCGACGCCGTTGACACCCGGCGCGGCCGGCTGCACCTGGGGCGCGCTCACTGCGGGCGTGACCGGCCCGCCCATCACCTGCTGGACGGTCTGCACCGACACGTTCTGCGTGCTCAGCCACGCGAGGAAAGCACTAAGGTCGGCCGGGGAGATCGAGTAGGAGTTGCAGTCGGCGTCGCAGACGTGATGGAAGACGAGCGGCAGCCACCCGCCCTGGCTCTGGGCCCCGGTGACCAGGTTCTTCAGGTCGGACAGGGTCCAGTTGTCCCGCACCGAATCCGGGGTGTCGATCACGTAAGGGTCGGCCGGCGGGATGGCGTCGGTTAGCGGGCATCCGCTCAGGCAGCTGTCCGGTCCCCTGAGGTCCTCGCTCATCCGGGCCGAGTTGTAGCCGCACTGCTGGACGATGGCCTTGACCGCCGAGCTGGTGTCGGAGTACGGATAGGCGAAGTCAGTCACGGGGAAGCCCCAGCCCAGCAGGGTGTCCCTGGAACCGCAGACCTCGCGGGTGGCCTCGTCGGTGCTCAGGTGCGTCAGGTATGGGTGCAGGACCGTATGGCCGGCGATCTCGTTGCCCGCGTTGTAGACGGCCTGCAGTTCCGGCAGCGTCATGTAATCGGCGTTATTGCCGATATAACCGCTGATTGCATAGAAAGTGCCGTGCATCCCGTATTGCTGAAGGATGGGGAGTGCATTCGCGTACTGGTCGGCGAGGCTGTCGTCGAAGGTGAGCGAGATGATCGTCGGCGGAGCGGGCTTGGCGGCCATGGCCGGCATAGCCGACCCGGCCATGGATAGCAGGGCCGCAGCGGACGACGCCATGACCGCCGCGATGTTCCCTGCAGTCCGACGGGCGTGGTGGTTCATGCCGCGGCTCTCTTTCTTCTGATTGCTCATCTACAGCACCGAGACCTGCGGGCTGGCGAGACGTCCGCGGGTGTCCAGGACCAGGCGCGCTTCCTGCGAAATCGCGTCCAGGTCGTAGTGGGAGTGGTCCTGTAGCAGGATCACCAGGTCAGCGGTCTTTATCTCAACGTCAAGATCGCTGGCCCACGGCACGGGTACCCCGGCCACGGACCACCGCGGCACGTAAGGGTCGTGGTACGACACCACGGCGCCGCGAGCGAGCAGCTTGCGCGCGACGTGCGCGGCCGGCGATTCGCGCTGGTCGGCCACGTCTCGCTTGTAGGTCACGCCGAGCAGCAGAACCCGGGCGCCGTTCAGGGCCCTGGTGTTGTGATTCAGCAGCTCGGCGGCTCGGTCCACGACGTAGGTCGGCATCCGCGCGTTGATTTCCTGCGCGAGCTCCACGAAGCGAAACGGGTACCCGAGCGTGCGGACCTTGTAGGACAGGTAATTCGGGTCGATCGGGATGCAGTGCCCGCCAACCCCAGGGCCCGGGTAAAAGGCCTGGTAGCCGAATGGCTTGGTAGCCGCACATCCGATGGCGTCCCTCAGGTCGACGCCGAGTTCGTGGCAGAACACTGCCATCTCGTTGACCAGGGCGATGTTGACGTGCCGGTAGGTGTTCTCCAGCAACTTGGCCATCTCGGCCTCGCGGGCTGACTTTGCCCGCACGACCTGATCGCACAACTTGCCGTAGAACCGTGCCGCGGCGTCCGCGCATGCCGGGGTCTGTCCGCCGACTACCTTGGGTGTGTTGCGGAGACTGTAGATCTTGTTGCCCGGGTCAATCCGCTCCGGCGAGAAGGCCAGATGGAAGTCCGTGCCTACGGTCAGGCCCGAGGCTCCCTCCAGCAGCGGGCGGATGATCTCGTCCGTGGTGCCCGGGTAGGTAGTCGACTCAAGGACGACCAGCGTGCCACTGCGCAGCATGCGCCCGGCCATCTCGGCGGCCGCGCAGACCGCCGTCAGGTCGGGCAGGCTGTCTGCAGAGAGCGGCGTCGGGACGCAGATGACTACTATCTCGGGGCCGCTGGCCTGGTCTTCGCTGGCGGTGGCGCGGAAACCCCGGCTCAGCATCTCGCGCAGGTCGCCGTCCGAGATGTCGCCGACGTGCGAGTGACCGGCGTTGAGCTGCGCTACTACCTCGTGTTTCAGGTCGAATCCGACTACCCGCAGCCCTGAGAAGACCGCCTCGCGTGCCAGCGGCAGGCCAACATACCCGAGGCCGATGACCAGCAGATCAGCATCCATTTCCCCCCACTACTCCTTATCCTCTTACGGCTGTAAAAACGGCACGCCAAACCGGACGTGCGATCGTGTGCTGCCGGTATTAAACCCGTTACGCAAATAGGCCGGTTAAAGGTAATTCGCCGCTATGTGCACGCAGCGCCCAACTAGCACCTCCCCCCTTCAAGATCATCCGCCGGGCTGTGCCTCACCCTTATTTGACGCGCCAGACCTTTAGGATGATTACAGGATCTGTAGACATTTTCAAGATGAGCACCAGTTCTTTCAAGATATTGCCGACTAGAAATTTACATAAGCAGCCTGACTATGGCCAAGAGGTAAAAATTTCCCGTCCGCTCGCTGAACACGGTGGCGGCGCGGCGGCGCGCGGGCGCGGCGACGCGCGGGCGCGGCGACCCGGCGGCGGCGACCCGGCGGCGGCTACCCGCGGCGGCTACCCGCGGCGGCGGCGGCGACCCGCGGCGGCAGTGTGTGATCTGAGACCCGGGGGCTCCAGCCGCTGGTCAGAGCCACTGCAACCGGACGCTGTCGGCCCCGCCCCGGGGCAATCCTGGGCCGCGCGCTTCCGGGCATCGCAACGGTGCGAGGAGAGAGTTTGTGACATGAAATGCTGGCCTTCGTTCCTGTTAGATCGTTCTTCACCTCGTTTTGCCGGACAAATGCCGGGCGCCATGTCCGCATATGCGGGCGCGGGCGATGGGAGGAAGGTTCCGTCTCGCGCGGCGGCGAGGTGTGGACAATATCGTCCAGTCGAAATTTCGTACATGTTACCCAGAATATCCCTGTCGATTGATTCCCCGGATCGTTGTTATGGCAGGGTTTTGACTAAAGTTGACCTATAGGTATTTCGGCGTTCATCCGGAATTAATGCGGATACCAGGCCGCGCGCAACCAGACGAGAGCCGCAATGGATCAACTAGCGCGGGCCATAATCCCAGGTTCTGGCAGGTCATCAGGGAACTGCCGCGGACCCCGACCCAGCGGATCGCCAAGTACCGGCTGCCCGCGGGCCACGAGCTCGAAGAACGCGACACGTCGACCACATAACCCCGGCCCGCCCGCGAGCCCGACCGGCTCCGGGAGTCCCCGGGCCATGATCACGGAAGGCTGTCAGACGATCTGGCCGACAGGCTTCCGTGATCATGGCCGCGGCGGGCCAGATCCAGTGGAACCAGTCCGCGGCCGCCGGTCGCCGGTGAGCGCTAGCGGCCGAGCTGACCCGCGAGCTCGATGGCCTGCCGTGCCCAGCGGGCGTTGAACTCCAGCACCCGGCTGCGCTCGGTGAACCGGAAGGTGGCATCGATCTCGCCGCCGCCGCCGTAGCGGAGCTGCCGGTCGTGGCGGACTTGCTCCAGCGTGAGCGCCGCTAGCCAGTCATACTTTACTGCCGAGGACCACATGCCGAGCTGCACGAGCCGCGGGTCCTCATCCCAGCCCGCCTGCCTGAGGCCGCGCAGGTAGCCCTCGAAGACGACCTGCTCGAGGCGGGGCAGGTCGGCGGCGGCGAGGAAGTGGTCCAGGACGGAGTCGGGTACGAGGTTCCCGGCATCCTCGCCGACCGCGCCGAGGCCCGAGAAGCTCCAGTCGATGAGAGCGACCTGACCGTCGGCCTGGCGGATGAGGTTCTCCGGCCAGAAGTCGAGATGGCATAGCGTCCGCGGCAGCGACTCGCTGATCTGGTAGAGCCGTTCCCGGTGCGCGTGGACAAACCTGACCCCGTCCCGCAGGCCGGCCGGGAAGGTCTCGCGGACCACCGGGTGCTGCCAGGCGTCGTCATCGTCGAGCAGATCCCACCTGGCGGGCTTCTCCGAGCTGTACTGCCGCAGGAAGTCCTGGCTGAGCCAGGAAACCGGCGGCAGCGGCCGCCCGGAGAGGAAAGGAGCCTGTGCTCGGCCGAGCGCCGCCGCGGCCTCGCCGAAGGTTGCGGCCGGCCAGCGGTCGCCGGGCTCGCCGTCCGCCCACTCCAGCAGCAGCACCGCGTCCCGGTCGTCGACCTCCGCGCCCAGGCAGGCCGGCGCGGTGATGCCGCTGCCCGCGTAGGCGCCGGGGAGATCGCTCTGGTAGGCGAGCACTTCCCGGCACCAGTACGTCCAGCGGTGCGGGTCGTGATCGCGGGCCGTCCAGTGTGCGTCCCACGCTGTCTCGCCGCTGCTGCGGTCGGACCGCGTGTACTTCAGCACGGCCAGCCGGCCCGCGCTGGTGCGGACCCGCCAGACCCCCGGGCTGAGCCAGCGATTGTGCGGCAGCTCATCCGCGACGACCGCACCCGGGTCGAATCCGAGCCGCTTCAGCAGGTCCTCGACCGTCGGCAGCACCCCATCAGCCTGTCCCACGGGCTCCCGGGGCGGCAAATCGGGTATCGGCCTGGCCGCGGGCAGCCGGGCGTCCCGGGGTTAACGCGGGCTGGTCAGGCCGCGTACTTCAGGACCAGCTCGCCCACTCTCGGCAGCGCGACCTCGACGTGCCGGGCGGCGCTGCCGCGGACGGTGCCGTACGCCTTGATGATCGTGGGCCGGCCGGAGGCGACCGCGCGGGCATCGGTCACCGACAGCAGCGCCTGCGACACTTCCTCGCCGCGCTTGGCCAGGTAGTCGCCGAATCCGGAGCCGCCGGAGGCAGCGAAGTCGGCCCAGTACGGCTCCAGCTGGTCGACCATCGCCGGCAGCAGGGACGCCACCATGTGGCGGACGTGCCCGGGCATGAACGCGTTCACCGTCTTGTAGGCCACCTTGACCGCGGTCCCGGAAACCCCCGACTTCTCCGCGACCTCCTGCTCGACCAGCTTGTGGCAGTCGTCGACCACCTGGGGCCGGATGCCAGGCGCGAGCAGGACCTGCTGAAGCGTGACTGCCATGGGCGTGTTCTTCTCCTTATGGCCGGGCGTTGCCAGTTACTCCCGCGCGTGGTGCTATGCGCCGTCTGTCACTAGACGGCGACGACCCGGCAAAGGTTTACAGGCCCTAGCATGAGCGGGTGGCCAGTGAGCTTGCCGTCCGCCGTGCGTCAGCGGCTGACCTCGACCGGGTGACGGCGATTATCGCGCTCGCGTTCGCGCACGATCCGCTCTGGGGACACGCGCTGGCGCGCCCGGGCGGCAGCACCGCCCACCACGCGGACTTCTGGCGGCTGTTCGTAGCCGGGGCACTGCGTTACCCGTGCACCTGGCTGACGAGCGGCAGCGAGGCGACATCCATCTGGATTCCGCCCGGCGGCACCGAGATGACCGCGGCCCAGGAACAGCAGCTGGCTGACCTCGCCACCGAGCACCTAGGCGCCGCTGCGGGCGACTACCTGGAACTGGTCAGCCGGTTCGAGGCCGCTCATCCGCACGACGAGCCGCACTACTATCTGTCGCTGCTCGGCACGCACCCTGATCACCGCGGCAAGGGCCTGGGCATGCGGCTGCTGGGCCGCGTGCTCGAGCAGATCGACGCCGAGCACGCGCCGGCTTACCTGGAGTCCACTAATCCAGTCAACAACCGCCGGTACGCCGCTGTCGGCTTCGAGCCATCCGGCGAATTCGAGTATCCGGGCGGCGGCCCGGTCGTGACGACCATGTGGCGCGCCGCACGCTGAGCGGCTGGGCGCACGCACCCCTAATCGGGGCCTGTGCGATACGGAGCCGATGATGCGAGGCGCTCTGAGCCGCCTGGCGGTGTTGCGCCGCGGTGATGAGAAGCTTCATCGCGCTCCTGCTTGGAGATCACTCCGTCAGCCTGCTCTCGCGCTGACGAGCCAGCCCTCACCCTGTGCTCGTCCCGCCTGATATGTCCACTACCGAGCGTTATAAGTCTATCGCATAAGGTGATCGCGCTATCGGATGGCTGGCCGGAACCCGTCCCACCTGTCCCTGGCCGCCGCAGATTGTCTACAATCCTGTAAACGATCTGGCGCGAAGGAGTCGGTCCGCATGACCCA
>WNGK01006093.1_pt1 | contig 12701 bp, 4 predicted proteins | sample 5400601 | NCBI WGS metagenome assembly WNGK01 (sample SAMN13153376, study PRJNA577476) | soil metagenome | isolation source: 60 cm soil or saprolite under Garry oak tree replicate 1 | place: USA:California | collected 2016-06-15 | reverse complement strand
GCGACAGGGCTATCGGTCGGGCTATTCCTCACATAGATCTCGAGCAAGAGACGGGCGATGCGCTCCCTTGCCCCTCGCAACCCAAGGTTGGTGAGATGATCGTGGGCGCGTGCCTCATCGCCGGCGATTTGGCGGCAGAGCCACTTTGTTGCACGGATCAGCAGCAGGGCGAATTTAGCCCCCCGCATCCACTTTCATATGAGGCGAACGTACTCCGGCCGCCCAAGCTCCAGCATGCGATTCAGTGACGCGACAGCAATTGCTAGCTCGGTCGTCTGCCGCCCTTCGGTCCGCGAGCGCAGCGCGTCACTGATCACGCGCTTGTAGCGGCCGATATCGGCTTCCACCAAGGCACGCCAATTGTAACCAGATGCCCGCTGCCAGCCCATGCGGCCGCGCTCGGCGATCAGCTGCAGGTGCCGGTCGCGCTTCGTCGGCGCGGTCTCTGCCGTGGCGCTTGGCACTGCGTTCGAACGTGGCGGCACAATGACCGCCGCATCCGGATGACGCTGGCAGACCTCACGGTAGACATCGTCGCGATCGTACGCTCCATCGCCGGTAAAGGACGCAACCGGTCCCGCAATCTGCTCAAGCAGGGGACCGACCTGCGAGCCGTCATCGACATCGTTGCGGGTCAGTTCGGCGGCGATGATCTGCCCCGAGTCGGCGTCGACGCCGATATGGAGCTTTCTCCAGGACCGACGCGTCCTTGCGGCATGCTTTTCGACCAGCCACTCACCGGGACCGCAGAGCTTGAGCCCTGTGCTGTCCACCAGCAGGTGGACCGGTTCGCTGCCCGGTCGTGGTCGCGACACCGGCAATGTCTCGCCCCGTCGGCTGATGGTCGAATGGTCTGGCGCCGCGAGATCAAGACCAAGCAGCCGAAGAAGGGATGCGATCAGCCCTTCGGTCTGACGCAGCGCCAGGCGGAACACCGCCCGCAGCGTCAGCGCCGTCGTGATCGCCAACGCCGAGTAGCGCGGCTGGCCGCCGCGCGTGGCGCGGGGCTCGGGCTTCCACGCCGCAATCGCGGCTTCGGTGAACCAGACGGTCAGGCTCCCGCGCTGGCGCAAGGCGATGTCATAGGCGGCCCAATTCGTCACTCTGTGCCGCTGCTTCGGGATGTGATGACGGCGATCTTGGTTCGCTTTGAATGGCACGGTGACTCTGTCCGGGGTCAGGAACGGGCTCCCCTCCTATACCGTCGACTCCTCGCCGCCAAATGACCAATCCGTGCAACAAGGCCTGCCAGAAGCGGAAATTGAAGAGTGATGCAAGAGTGAATAGGAGCCCGATCCCCTACTCAGTCTCAGACGAAGCGTGCGCCACGAGGGCCGCGCTCGGCCCGAAGAGGACGCACGGCGGTTAGGCTCGATAACGCACGCAACCCTGCCCCCAAGGCCAGCGCCAGGGGCCGCGATTCGCTCCGCGCGCCTGATCAGCTTGCTGGGTAAGGCCGAGAATGCCTGAAGCCCTCGCCGTTAGCATCATCACCAGCTCAGCGTGAGAGTACTCGGCATTAAAAGCACTCAGTGGGCCAGTCTGAATGTTCAGTGAGGCCGTGCGTTCGAAGTTACCCGAGGACCGCGAGTACCCTATGGCTCGTACCGTCATCATCGAGGGGCACCCGTATCGGTCCTTGGGCTAGAGGTTGGCCGTCGAGCTCCGCCTGGGTGATCCCACGACTGACGCCATGGGGGTTCTCGACCACGATTTCGTAGCGCGCGGAGGCGTATTGAAAAACGATTTCGAAGCGAGGCCAGTGCTTGGGAATGCAGGGGGCGAGGAGCAAGAACGCTCCCTGGAGACGAAGGCCAAGAACAGATTCGATGCCTGCTCGATAAATCCACCCGGCCGAGCCGGTGTACCACGTCCATCCGCCGCGTCCGACATGCGGAGGTTCTGAATAGATATCGGCGGCGACGACATAAGGTTCTGCCCTATAACGATGCACGCTTGCCCGTGTGCTGGACTGGTTGATGGGATTTATAAGCGAGAATAGGTCAGCAGCTTTATCTCCATCGCCGAGGGTTGCGAAGGCGATCACCGACCAGGCGGCGGCGTGGGTATACTGGCCACCATTTTCGCGGATGCCGGGCGGATAGCCCTTGATGTACCCTGGATCGAGCGGTGTGCGGTCGAAGGGCGGAGTGAAGAGCAGAGCCAGCCGGGCCTCCCGTCGGATGAGCTGATCTTCCACAGCGGCCATCGCGCGCGTAGCGCGGGCGGGATCGGCTGCCCCAGAAATCACGCTCCAGGACTGGGCGACCGAGTCAATCCGGCATTCGTCGCTCGCAGAAGAGCCTAATAGCGTTCCGTCATCGAAAAAACCACGACGGTACCAGTCGCCGTCCCACCCCTCCCGCTCAAGGGAAGTTTGCAGCGCCGCGGCGTGAGAGCGCCATGCCGCGGCGCGCGCTCGCTCCTGGCGAGTTTCCGCCAAAGGCGCGAAGGCCGATAGCGTCGCATGCAGGAACCAACCGAGCCAGACGCTCTCGCCTTTGCCCAGCTCGCCGACCCGGTTCAAGCCGTCGTTCCAATCGCCCGTGCCGATCAAGGGTAAACCATGCTCGCCGATACCAAGACTTTGATCGAGCGCGCGTGCGCAGTGCTCGAAAAGAGAGCCGGTCTCGTCGGCGATGATGGGTTGGAAATAGGAATCGTGCTCGCCGGGCAGCAGCGCCTGGCCTTCGAGAAAAGGAACAGGCTCGTCCAACACTGCGAGGTCGGCGGTGGTCTCGATATAGTGTGCAACGGCGTAAGCAAGCCATATCCGATCGTCCGAAATGCGCGTGCGGACGCCTTGGCCGAACGGCGGCAACCACCAATGTTGAACATCGCCTTCGACGAATTGCCGAGCGGCGCAGCGCAAGAGATGTTCTCGCGTCATCGCCGGTCTCGGCAGCGTAAGTGCCATCCCGTCCTGAAGTTGGTCGCGGAAACCATAAGCGCCGCTCGCCTGATAAAACGCCGATCGCGCCCACAGGCGGCAGGCGAGCGTTTGATAGAGCAGCCAGCGGTTGAGCATGATGTCCATCGACCGGTCCGGTGTGGTCACCTGAACGGTGCCGAGCACGTCGTCCCAATGCTGCACGACCTCGCGGAAGACCGCGTCAAGATCGCCCCCGCGATAGCTCGCGATCAGAGATTGCGCTTCGGCCGCGGTGGCTGCCTCGCCAAGGAGGAAAATGATGTCGACCCTCTCGTCGGGATCGAGCCCCAACGGGGCTTGAAGAACGCCACAGGGATCGAGGCCGGCGCCCACTCGCTTGGAAAGCGGCGGGGCTTCTGTCGCAAGCGCGGCTGGGTTGTCGAGGGTACCATTTCGACCCAGGAACTCCCGCCGGTCGCCGGTCCAGTTTGTCTGCCGACCGGCCAGGTCGGCAAACGCTACGCGGGAGCCGAATGCCGTGTTCCAGGGATTGCGGGCAAGGAGGGCGCCAGTTTCGGGCTCGATCTCCGTCACAATGAAAGGCGCGGATGCGCTCCGCGATGGACCAAGCACCCATTCCACATAGGCCGTGACCGAAAGCCGTCGCGTCCGCGCAGACTTGTTGCGGATCGTTAGTCGCGAGATTTTGATCGGATCACCGAGTGGGACGTATTGAAGGAGATCGAGTTCGATGCCGTGAGCGGCATGCTCGAACCGGCTGTATCCCTGGCCGTGCCGAACGATATAAGGCGCTGCCTCATCCCGGATCGGCAGTGCCGTGGGTCCCCACAGCTCGCCGGTATCCTCGTCGCGCAGAAAGATGACCTCGCCCGGCCGATCCGTCACCGGGTCGTTTGACCAGGGTGTCAGCTGGTTTTCGCGACTATTGACGGACCACGTGTATCCGCCGCCCTCGACCGTGACCTGAAAGCCGAACGAGGCGTTGGAGATGACATTGGTCCATGGCGCCGGCGTCACTTGCCCTGCGCCAAGGATCGTCACATATTCGCGTCCATTTGCAGCGAATCCGCCAAGCCCGTTAAAGAACTCGAGGTCCAGTGTCACGGGAACGGACGGTTGCACGTCTGCGGTCTGCAGGCGTCGCGGTGGAGGTGGCGCGGGAGCGTTCGCTGCCCGGAAGCGGTCCAGCTGGTCCGATAGACTTCCGTAGCGCCCGGCCAGCACGACCCGAGCCACCGATGGGAGAAGAGCGCGCGTCTCTTGCGAAATGAGATCGGTGCGCAAAACGAATACGGAGCCATGCGCCCCATCCACTCCGACCCGTGGATGGGATTGGCTCGTCCGCACTGTCGTCTCGAGGGCGATCTGAAGGTCCTGAACATAGGAGGATGCCCGTTCGTTCAGGATCACGAGATCAACGGCCAGCTGCTTCATCCGCCAGTATTCATGCGCTCGCAACAACTGGCCGACGATGGCAATGTCCTCGATGTCGTCGATCCGCACCAGAACGATGGGAATGTCGCCGGAAATGCCCTGAGCCCAGAGCGCCGCCGGGGCGCCGCCGCCTCGGCGAATGGCATCGGACGACGGACGCGCCGACGGATCGGCGTAGAGCACGTGGCCCGCGAGGCGTTGGAAGAGGCTCGCCTCGTCAGCATCGACGCCGAGATGACCCAGCTGCACCTGCGCCTGGGTCCACGCCAATGTGGCGGCACGCTCGAATGCATTGGCGTCGTGGTGCTTGTCGACCAGGTCCAGCACATCGGCGCGCGACGATGCGACGACGGTCCAGAAGGCGATGCGCACCGTCTCGCCCGGTTGAATCCGTACACGGCGTCGAAGCGCAAAAACAGGATCCAGGACGGTTCCGACGGTATTGGAGAGACGCCGGCCATCCATCGCCGCGATCGGCGCCCGAGCATCGCGCCCACGGCCGAGGAAACGGGCTCTATCGGTCTCGATCTCCGTTTCACCCACCATCTCACCTTCGACGACGGCAAGATGTGCCGCCCAGATCTCCGGTTCGGTTGGCGACCTGCGGCGCCGCGTCGCTAGGATGGCGCCGACCTTGGCGTCGTATTCGGTCTGCACGAAGAGTTTCGAGAAGGTCAGGTGCGCCGCGTCGGCTGCGGGCGGAGCCAGCGCGAGCTCGGCGTAGGAGGTGAGCTCGATGTCCCGGACCCGGTTGCCCCCATTCGATACGGACAGGCGGCGAACTTCGGCGTCGTCTTCCGGAGAAACGACGATTTCAAGCACCGTAGTGATTGTTCCATCGCGTCGTATGAACTCGGCTCTATCCTCGCTGAACCTAACATCGTAGCTGGCCGGCTCGACGCCGCTCGGCTGGTAGCCTGCGGACCATACGTCGCCGCTCCGGACATCGCGTAGAAACACGTAGGCGCCCCAGTCGTCGCGGGTGGCATCTTCGCACCAGCGTGTAATCCCCAGATCACGCCATCGACTGTAGCCGGAGCCGGCTCCTGTGAGCATCACCGCGTACCGGCTGTTAGAGAGCAAATGGACCTCCGGTGTTGCGGCGTGCGCGGAGCGCAGGCGGCGCACCGTCGGGAGTTCCAGGTCGCGGACCGCGGCACCCGCCTTGACTTCCTCCGCCCTGGGACGAGCGGCCGCGACATCGCGCGGTGTCCGCTCCTGCAAGAGAAGTTCCGTGGCCTGGACGATCGGCTCGGCATGAAATCGGGCGCGCATCTCTGCGTCCAGGAGGGCGTTGGCGACAGCGGCCACGGTCATGCCCTGATGGTGTGCCATGAAAGCGCGAATGACTGCGTAATCTTTGCCCTCTGGCAGACGTGAACGTGTGTAATCCAACGCCTCGTAGAAGCCGTAGCGACCGCTCGCGCCGACCGCCGCCAGCCGGGCGAAGTTGCGCGCCGAAGCAGCCGGTTCGACCATCGCTGCGAGGGCCGTCGCATAGGGCGCCACAACGGCGTTCTCGCTGAGGCCGCGTTTCAGCCCCAGCCCCGGCACGCCGAAATTCGAGTATTGGTATGTGAATTCCAAATCGCGCGCATTGTAGGCGGATTCTGAGATGCCCCATGGTAAGCCAAGCGCGGCGCCATAGGACATCTGCCGGCGGACGATGAGACGGTTCGTCTGCTCGATCAGGCTGCCGGCCGGCGCGCGCATCACGAGAGACGGCATCAGATATTCGAACATCGATCCGGACCAGGAAATCAGCGCTGCGCCGCGCTCGACCGGGGCGACGGCTCGCCCGAGCCGGAACCAGTGGCGGGACGGGATGTCGCCCTTAGCGATCGCCACAAAGCTCGCAAGACGCGCTTCGGAAGCGAGCAAGTCGTAGCAGCCCGCGTCGAGCTTGCCTTCCGGGACTAGAAAACCAATCGAGAGGAGCTTGCGATCCTGGTCGAAAAGGAAGCCGAACTCCATCGCCTCGGCCATGGACCGCGCCGTCGATTCCAGCGCTGCAAGGCGCTGGTTCAGCGTCTGGGCAATTGCGGCGGTCTGAGTCACATCGCGCCGGTGACTATCGATTGATCTCTGTGCCGCCTGCGCCCAAAAGAGCATTTCGACACCGTTCTCGTCCCCACGCTCGCCGGCCAGCGTTTGAGCGATATCAACGACGGTCGCGGCCAGATGCGCGAGGTCCATCAGCTGTACAGGAAGTTCCTCCGGCAGCGAATCATCACGGCCGAGTGCCGCGCCCAAGGCATCGAGCGCACTATCAAGCTCATGCCCCGAGATGAACTGCGTCCGCCGGTCGTCGGGAAGTTCTCGAATGGCTCCGCGCGCCAGGCTTAAGGCATCTTCGATGCCGGCGAATAGTCGGTAAGCCGCAAGCGGGCGGCCGATCCACTCCCGGCAGGCATTTGCAACAGCGATCAGATGTCCAGCCAGATTACCGCTATCCACTGAGGAGACATATCGCGGATCCAGCGGACGAAGATCTCCCGTGTCGTACCAATTGTAGAAATGGCCACGAAAGCGCTGCAGGCTGCTCATCGTTGCGAGCGTTGCTTCCAAGCGCTCGATAGTCTCGGTCGTCCCGGCCCATCCGAAGTCACGGGCGCTGATTGCGGAGAGAAGATAGAGCCCGATATTGGTGGGCGAGGTCCGATGGGCGAGTACTGGCGTTGGGTCTTCCTGGAAATTGTCGGGCGGCAGCATGTGGTCCGCCACCGTGACGAAAGTCTCGAAGTAGCGCCACGTACGGCGCGCGACCAGCCTCAAGGCGCGCGCGTCCGTTTCCGAGACGACTAGGCGTCCCGCCACGAGCGGGGATAGGCTTGTCCATCGAGCAACACCAGGTGATGCGATCCACAGCACCACGAACGGTGCCGCCGCCAGCCAAGCGTCGCCGCCGGCACACCAAACCACCATCGCCGCAACTATGCCGATGACGACCCCACCGGCCATCAGACGATAAAAGCCGAAGAGACCGAGCCGAGGGCTGAGCTTCGCGTAGGCTGCCGTGACCCATTCGAGCAAATTCCGCCGGCTCACGTACAGACGAAATAGCGTTCTTCCGATCGCATCGGTCATCGACCATGCTTGATGCGCAAGGAACGTAACCGCCAATGCGGTCTGGGCCAAAGCGAGCCAAAGATCCGCGCCGAGGGCGCGCAGGTGGCTTCGAGCAGTGACCCGGGCACGCCGCGGCACGATCGCGGCGAGAACGGGGAGCAGGGCCGGCACGGCGATCGTCGACAGGATGAAGCAGGTCCAGACAGCGGCGGAATGTAAGGACAGGGTGCATCCCGCCAACAAGGCCATGACGCTTGCCGGCGCAGACAGTGCCCGCCGCAGATTGTCGAGCATCTTCCAGAGGCCGATGAGCGGAAGCGCGCTCATTCCCCGACCACTGAGGGACGCGTCGCCACGGCCGAAAATCCAGGGCAGCAATTGCCAGTCGCCGCGGGCCCAGCGGTGCCTGCGCGCTGCGGCCACGTCATAGCGCGACGGAAACTCCTCAACGACCTCGATATCGGATGCCAGGCCGGCGCGGGCGAATGTCCCCTCGAAGAGATCGTGACTCAGAAGCGTGCTATCCGGCACGCGGCCGTCGAGCGCGGCTTCGAACGCATCCAAGTCGTAGATGCCCTTGCCGGTATAGGAGCCTTCGCCGAAGAGATCCTGGTACACGTCGGAAACGGCCGAGGCGTAGGGATCGATGCCGCTCATGCTGGAGAAGATGCGCTGGAACAGCGACCCCTCGCGGCCGATCGGTAGAGAGGGTGTGACGCGCGGCTGCAGCACCGCGTATCCCTCGACGACACGTCCAGCAGCGGCGTCGAACCGCGGGTGGTTGAGAGGGTGTGCCATCTTGCCGACGAGCCTTCGGACGGTCTCCCGAGGTAACCGCGTGTCGCTGTCGAGCGTGATGACATAACGAACGCCGGACGGCGCGGCGAGCGGCCGCCCTCCGATTGCCATGAATGTCGTATCACCCGCGCCGCGCAGCAGCCGGTTCAACTCGTGGAGCTTGCCGCGTTTGCGTTCCCATCCAATCCACTGCTTCTGCCCACCGTTCCAGACTCGCCGACGGTGAAGCAGGAGGAAACGGTCACCCCCAGGCGCCGGTCCGTAACGGCGATTCAGACGGGCGACACCCTCGGTGGCAGCATCGAGAAGGGCGTCATCTCCCTCGGCGTGCTCGGTCGAGGCGTCCGTCCAATCCGAAAGAAGCGCGAAATGAAGGTCGCCTTCCGGACTCGCGAGGTAGTGGATCTCCAGACGTTCGATTTGCTCTTCGAGCGCGCCCCGCGTCGTGAGCAGGGTCGGAACGGCGATCATCGTGCGCAGATTCAACGTCACGCCATCGCGGAGTTCCAAGCCCGGCAAGATCATCGTACCGAACCCGCTCGTCACAACCCGGTTCACGATTGCGACCGCCAGATCCATCGACGGGATCAGTCCGAGGAGCGCCAGGAGACCCAGCGACCAGCCGCCGATCCTCGGTTCCCCCAGCGCGATCAACGGCAGAAGCAGAACGATCGCTGCGACGATAATGACTCCGACGATATAGCCGCCAATGCCGATCTTGGTGTTGAAACGAACAAGCCAACTCCGCATGGGAGCTCGAAATCCGACCGTCCTCTCGAAGGTGGGACGCCCGCCAGCGATCAGATGATAACCGGGATCGCGCTCGCGGCTGTCGACACCGTCATCCTGTCGGCAGGCCTGATGCTTTGGATCAGCTGCCGCGATAAGGGCTGCCCGCGCAATTTCCAATTCCGTCAATTTGGAGCCGCGTGCGAGCCCCTCGATAGCGCTGCGGTAGAGGTTGCGCGTCGGAAAATCCATGCTGGCGAAGTCGCTGCCGGACTGCAGCAAATCGTCAACGAGACTGACGCTCTCGACCAACTCCGTCCAATCCACATCGGAGACCAGGCGCATGCTCGTGATGATGTTTCGGGTCGTTACGTTCGTCGCACCCTGTCGTTGATGCTGGTCACGCACGATCTCGTCAGCAGTCGTTCCCTGCGCCGTCAGGCGCCGCTCCAGCCACGTCAGCGCCGGCACAACATTCGGATCCTGGTCGCGCAGCCGTTGGACGAGTTGAACGGCGAAGGCCTCCGGCAAAGGTGCCTGTTCGTACCTCTGAAGGACCGAGGCGACCGGCTCGGCCGTGCGCCGGTTCACACCCAGGAGACGGTCGGCCAAGGTATCTGCTTCCTGACGCGCTGCCCGGCCGCTCACGATGCGCTTGGCTGCGCGTCGAAGATTCTCCACGAGCACGATCCGCAGCGTGATCGCGACCGCCCATAACTCTCCGATCGTCAGCAGTTGGACGCGCTGGTAGGCGCGCACGAACCGGCACAGCATGTCGGGGTCGAAACGACTGTCCGTATGCGCAACGAAGGCCCACGCGATGCCGAACACCCGCGGATATCCAGCGAAAGGTCCGTCGGCCAACTTCGGCAGCTGCCGATAGTAGCCGGAAGGCAAATCGTCACGAATTTCGCGGATCTGCTCTTCGACGAGGTGGTAATTGTCGAGCAGCCACTCGGCGGCCGGCGTCACCGTGTGCCGCTCGCCGGTCGCGCTTCCGATGGCGCGGTATGCTTCGAGGAGAACCGCCTCGTTGTCCTTCAGCCGCACCGCGAGGGATCGGCGGGGCATCGGCCTCGCGGTAGATTGTTGGGCCGCGGCAAGGCTCTCGGCATGCTGCTCCAGACGTTCGATGCTGAAAAGTTCCTCGCGAATGGAATCTTCAGTATCCCAAGGGGAAGCGGTTGGAGGTGGTTCGAAGGCGCGAAGGATCGACGGTATCAAGTTGGCCTTTCTGCAGCGGATGCGCGGATTCGGAGCCGTGCACATCGCTTGGCAAGCGCGAGATGCCGGAATTGCGGTGCGGACGCAGCCTCAGTTGCCGTTCGCGGTATCGGCTTCCAGGTTAAGAGGCGACGGACTAGATCACGAACGATCCAGCGGCACGGCAATGGACACTGAACTACCTTAGCCGACATCGTTGACGCAATGCGCTAAGCGGCGGGAAGGCCTTGATGGCCGGAAATCTCGTTTATCGAAATCCGAAAATATATTGGCTCGAGCCGCCGTTCTTCGCCCTTATGCAGCGTCTTGACGTAGCCAGGCTCCCACCACATCGCGGTTTTAGCCAATAGGTCGTGGGCGACCGCTCGCGTTCTATGGAATTCTGGCGTGTCGGGGAGTTCTTGATATCGGCCGAAGATCACGACGGTTTGCCATTCGTGGCGGCTAACAATCTCGTCAGCTTCTACGCAGACCAGCGGGTTGGCTCGCATCCACTCGATCTTTTTTCCAACGGTGGAGAAGCTGTAGATAAATTTCCGATAGTACGCGAACGAGAAAGGAACGACATAAGGCTGTAAACCCTGGACACAGCCCAGACGGCCGATATGCGCGCGTTCCAACAGATCTACACTCATCTCGCGGGTCATGTCTTGGATCAGCATATTGGCTCCGGTGGTTGCCAGATGGCCAAGCGCCAACTCGAAGGCCTTCGGGTCGCGGAAGAAGCTGGTGACGTTAATCAGCAGGTCCTTGGCGAGGAGCTCGAGCTCCTCTGAACCCTGCCGCAGCATGTCGAGATACCGGCCGTTGTCATCGACAGCGGCCAGCGCCATGCGCCGTTCGATCCGGCGCATCAATGTGCCCGGCTTGTAAAGCGCGAAATCGTGCGCAGTCTTGGTGCGCAGAAGATCGATGAACTCGGCCAACCGATCCGCGGCATGATCGTCGGGCGCCTGGCCCTTCCGCCCACCGTTCAGGACCAGCTGCCGACCGTATTTTGCCAGGATTTCGGGAATTTTCGCTACCGGGAGCACGAGGTCCGCGGCGCCTGTCATGATCGCGCTCCGCGGCATGCCGTCATATTCGGCCTCGCCCGGATCCTGCACGATGACGAGCCCGCCCTTCTCCTTGATCGCCTTCAGCCCCAGGCTGCCGTCGCCGCCGGTTCCCGGGAGGATCACGCAGATCGCATGTTCGCCGTGCTCTTCAGCCAACGAGCGCAGGAAGAAGTCGAACGGCAGACGCGCGCCGTGACGCTCCCATGGTTCCGTGAGGCGCAGCGCACCGCTGCCGATCGAGAGATAGGCACCCGGCGGAATGAGATAGACATGCTCGCGCTCGAGCGGCATCCCGTCTGCTGCTTGCTGTACCTTCATCGGCGTATGGCCGGCCAGCAAATCGACCATCATGCTCACATGCGTCGGATCGAGATGCTGGATCAGAATGAACGCCATGCCGGTGCTGAGAGGAAGGGCAGCGAGCAGCCTGCGGGCAGCATCGAGGCCGCCAGCCGAGGCGCCGAGCCCGACGACCGGGAAATTGTCATGCGCGGTGCCACGCCTCGGCAACGACCGCCGGCGCGGCCGCCGCGGAGCCGTTGCGGCCTGTCGCGGACCCTGTCCTGTCATCTACATTAATCCTAGCACGAAGCTCTGCATCCCTGCGACACTGGCGTTACCCGACAGTGCTCTCGTCCGGACGACGAGAGCTATGGCCAGAAGTTGGTGACGGCCTGACCTGGTAGGGCGGCGTATCGTGGTGGTGTTCGACGCCTCCACTTCTCCAATGAAGGGTGATACGCCGTGTCCGACAGTAACGTCATCAAGCTCGCCCAGCCAGGGGCCTTTACCGATTCCCTCACAGAGATCCTGCGCAGCGGCGCGCGTGCGCTGCTGACCCAGGCCGTCGAAGCGGAGGTTGCCGAGTTTCTAGCAAAGCATGCCGATCTCAAGACCGCGACGGGCCAGCAGCGCGTGGTGCGCCACGGCCATCTTCCACAACGCGAGATCATGACCGGGATCGGCCCGATCGCCGTTCGCCAGCCGCGTGTGCGCGACCGCGAAGCTGCCGAGGGCGAGCGCATCCGGTACTCGCCGTCGATCCTGCCGCCGTACGCGCGGCGATCGAAGAGCCTTGAGGTGCTGATCCCTGTCCTCTACCTGAAGGGCATCTCAAGCGGCGATTTTGAGGAAGCGCTGGCGGCGCTCGTCGGCAAGAGCCTGCCCCTGCGAAGGCAGGGGACGCGCCAGGTCTATCGGCAGTCGACCATCGCCGCCTCAAGAGCCTGCCCTCGCGAAAGCGGGGGAGGCGTGGAGCGAGGAGCATGCGCACTGGCAGAAGCGCGATCTATCAGCCAAGCGCTACGTCTATTGCTGGGCCGACGGCATCCACTTGGAGGCCCGGCTCGAGGAACAGGCGCAGTGCATCCTGGTCATCATCGGCGCGACGCCGGAAGGCAAGAAGGAACTGGTCGGCTTCACCGATGGCATGCGCGAGAGCTCACAATCGTGGCGTGATCTGCTGCTCGATCTGAAGCGTCGCGGCCTGACAACGG
>WNGK01006090.1_pt1 | contig 12704 bp, 10 predicted proteins | sample 5400601 | NCBI WGS metagenome assembly WNGK01 (sample SAMN13153376, study PRJNA577476) | soil metagenome | isolation source: 60 cm soil or saprolite under Garry oak tree replicate 1 | place: USA:California | collected 2016-06-15 | reverse complement strand
CGATCACCTCGCAGCAATATTCGCTGGCATAGGGCTCGTCTACTATCTGGTCGGCAATGTTTCTCACCTTCCCCTCCGCTATTAGCAAGCTACCGATCGGTTCGGCGTTGCAGACGGCGTCAACTTCGCCTTTGTCGATTGCCAGACCTAATTCACCGGCCGGAAAAACTTTCCAGGTAATATCTTTTCCTGCATCGATGCCGTGTGTTCCAAAGACCCGATTTGCGAATACAAAGGGCGGCGTGCCCATTCCCGGAACTCCGATGCGCTTTCCCTTCAAATCTTCAACTGTGTGGATATTCGTATTCACGCCCGCTTGTACCCGAAGACATCCCCGGTGGATTCCGGCGAGGAACCTCACGTCCAATCCTTGTTCGATCGGCTTAAGGAAGTACATCACGAGATGATGAGTGATGTCGTAGCCGCCCAGCGCGAGCGTGTCTTTGTAATTCGCCCAATTGCACTTCACCAACTCCGGCTCGAGGCCTTCCTCCTTGAAGAAACCCTTCTCGTACGCAGCGTAGATCGGCGCTTCGCAAGTGAGCCCAATGTAGCCGATACGAACTTTATTTGAGTTACTGGCCGTGCCGGAATTCTTCTTGCATCCAAGCATTAGCAGCGCCCCCAACGCCGCGATCGTAACGAGTTTGGTGGATTTCATCTTCATCTGCTATCTAGAGGCTGTGGAAATACCCTAATAACCTATGCCTATGGAAGATAAATATTTATCTTTCCACGTAAGCGCGCGCGTTGCAATCCGCGGTTGAGCCGCGCAGTATTCGAGTTGCCATGCCGGAACCTTTGGAGATTCGCCACCTGCGCTATTTTCTCGCAGTCGCCGAAGCTGGAAGCTTTAGCCGCGCGGCTGACCGACTCGGAATTTCCCAGCCGAGTGTTTCTCAACAGATGCGAGATTTGGAGGCGGATCTTCGTGTGCCTCTGTTTCAGCGCCGTGGAAAGCGGATTCTGCTAACCCCGCGAGGTCTGATTTTTCAGGAGCACGCCCGCGCGGTCCTTCACCAGCTGGAGAATTTTCTTCAGGAACTAAACAACGAACCCGGACAATTACGCGGCGAACTTCATTTGGGTGTTATTCCGGTGCTGAACGTGCCGCTCGTGCCACACCTTCTTGGCTTTTTTACGGCCGATCATCCTGCGATCAGCATTACCGTCGAAGAAATCTCATCCACCGAGATCGAGACGGCGCTGGAAGAGGGCCGGATGGACGTCGGTCTTGGCTTTCTCACCCGCCACTCGCCAAACTTGCGCTACGAGCGGCTTTGCACTGATGAATTTGCCTTAATCGTCGCCGAGAACCACCCATGGTCGAAGCGGCGGGTGGTTCAGTTTTCGCAATTGCACCGGCAACGCCTCCTCCAATTGCCGGATACTTTCGTGATGCGCAGGATGACGGATGAAATTTGTCGAAGGCACCAAGTCCGTCCCCACATGGTGGCCGAGATCAACGCGATTGAAACATTGCTTCGCTCGCTCGCGCCTTTGCAAGCGGCAACATTGATGCCGAAGATTGCATTACGAGGAAGAGAAGGTCTGAAATTAAAGGCGATCCGGCTCCAGGGAAAAAAGCTCGGACTGGATATCGGTCTCTTGCGGCTGAGCGATTCGGCAGCGAACAGCGCGGTGGCCGCATTCACCAGTCTCGCTAAGGCGACTGTTCCGAAAATGATCAAACGCTAAAGCCTTAATCGCCAGGCTCACAGTGTTCTAGAGCAACTGATAAGGATCGACATCGACGGTCACTGTCACGTCCTCCGGAAAAGGTAGTTTATCCAAAGTTTCGCGTACAAGCCGGCTCAGGCGCATTATCGCTTCGCCGCGTAACAAAATGTGGAACCGAAACTGACCTTGTAGTTTTTCCAGCGGCGCAGGCGCGGGATCGCCCAGAATAAATTCGGGCCCGAGAGTTTCCTTTAATCGTCGCGCCAAAGTTTCTGCCGAGAATTTTGCGCGCGCCTCGTGAGCGGAGCGCACTGTAATCAGGATTGCGTGTTTAAACGGCGGGAAATCGCAGCGCTCCCGAAACTCGAGCTCCTGCTGGAAATACCCGGCGAAGTCGTGATGCCGCGCAAACTGAATTGACGGACTGAATGGCGTGTAAGTTTGCACGAAAACTTCGCCGAGCTTTTCACCTCGCCCGGCGCGTCCAGCTACTTGCGTGAGAAGTTGAAAGGTCCGTTCGCCCGCGCGGAAATCCGGGAGATGCAGCGCAAGGTCCGCGTTGATAATTCCGACGAGCGTCACGTTCGGGAAATGCAAACCTTTCGCGATCATTTGTGTCCCTACCAGGATGTCGATCTTGCCCGTGCGGAAATTGCGCAGAGTTTCCCGATACGCTTCTTTGCGCGTCATCGAGTCCGCGTCCATCCGGCGGACTGTCGCCTTTGGAAAAATGTACGCCACGGTTGATTCGACTTTCTCCGTGCCGAAACCGGCGTAAATCAGCGCATTCTTGCCGCACGCCGGACATTTCTTCGGCACGGCCGCGGTATGCCCGCATAAATGACAACTCAGCCGCGCGAGGTGCCGATGAAATGTGAGCGCCACACTGCAATTCGGACAGTTGCGAGCTTCGCCGCAATTGCTGCAAAGAAGCGAAGTGGAAAACCCGCGGCGATTCAAAAACAGGATTGTCTGCTCACCTTTCTCCAGACGATCGGCAATGGCTGCGCGCAATCTTTCCGATAAAATTGCGATGGCCTTCTCTTTTCGGCGCTCCTGCCGAAGATCGACAATACGCATGAGCGGCATCTGCTTTTCGTCGATACGCTGAGTGAGCGTTGCTAGCCGATACTTGCCGCGCGCAGCGTTATAATAACTTTCGAGTGATGGCGTAGCGCTTCCCAGGACTACCACGCATTTTTCGATCCTGGCGCGCATGACAGCGACGTCCCGGGCATGGTAGCGCGGCGCCTCTTCCTGCTTGTACGTGTTCTCGTGTTCTTCATCGACAACGATGAGTCCGAGATTTTTGAGGGGCGCGAAAACGGCGCTGCGTGGGCCGATCACAATTCGGGCACGACCGGAATGAATCTTGTGCCATTCATCGTGGCGTTCGCCTTCGGATAAATGGCTGTGCAATACTGCGACCGCATCCTGCGCTTCGGCAAAGCGACCCTTGAAACGTTCGACCGTCTGGGGCGTAAGCGAAATTTCGGGCACCAGGACGATCGCGCTGCGTCCGCGTTCGAGCGCAGCCCGGATCGCTTGCAAATAAATTTCGGTCTTTCCGCTACCGGTAACTCCGTGCAACAAAATTGGTCGCACACTCTGCGGCGAGTCGAGCGCTTGGGTTATTTCCTTCAGCGCGAGAAGCTGCTCCGCATTCAGTTCAAGATTCGAGGTTGCGATGAACTGCTCGTCGCCATGAGGATCGCGAACGACGGCTTCTTCGCGCACTTCCGCCAGGCCACGCCTAACGAGCGCGCGCAGCGTCTGGTTGTCGAGAGATGTCTGGCGCAGAAGATCGGCTGCGCTCACGGGCGCTTCCAATCGCGAGATCGCCTCCAGAAGTTCCGCCTGGCGCGGCGCGCGTCGCCGCAGCTTTTCGACTTCTTCAATGTCGACCTTGCGCGCGGGTCGCACGAACAATTGCTTTTTCCACCCGACTTTGGCGTGTCGAATCACCTGAGGCAGCAAACTGCGCATAACCGCTTCGATTGGGCAGCAATAGTAGGTGCTAATCCATCGCGCGAGCTCGAGCAATTCTTTGCTCAAAATGGGCGCCTCGCCGATGACCGCTTCGATCGACCGGAGACCTTCCGCCTCACTGTGGTCGAGAATTGCCACGACGGTTGCGAGTGCAGACCTCTCACGAAAGGGGACGCGTACGCGCGAGCCGACGCCGACGCGTTCCGACAATGTTTCCGGGACCAGATAATCGAGTTCCCGGTGGATCGCCCGATCAATGACGACGCGAATGTAATTGGCTTTTGCCATGCAATGGAGAGGCTAATTTAATTGCTCACGCGAACAGGAGCACGAGATTTAATGCGCGAGGTGATACGATTTGTCTTCAAACTGATCCTGTGCCTATTGCTCGCGCTGGCCGCGGGCTTTGGTTACCTGGCCGTGCAATCGGGCGATCCGATCTACACGTTCTACGAATGGATGAGCCCGGCCCGTTTTAAACAATACGATGGCCTGATTCGGTCGGTCGCATTGGAGCATCATCTCGATCCGATGCTCGTGAAGGCAGTCGTTTGGCGGGAAAGCCGGTTCGATCCCAAAAAAAATGGTAGCGCTGGAGAACGCGGGCTCATGCAAGTGAGCGAAAAAGCCGCCAGAGAATGGGCACGCGAAAACAAGATCGACAATTTCCATGTCGAGAAACTGTTCGATCCGAAAACAAATCTCGAGGCAGGCACGTGGTATTTGCGCCGTGCCTTTGAACACTGGGAAACGCAATCGGACCCGCTGCCGTTCGCGCTTGCCGAATACAATGCCGGTGCCAGCCGAGCGCAACGATGGAGCGGTGGAGATGGCGTCGCTCCGATCGCGCCGCAGACATTCCTCAAAAGAATCGATTTCCCAGGAACACGGAAGTATGTCGATTCAATTATCGCGCGCTACGCATTCTACCAGGAACGCGGGCGAATGTAGCCTATAGCCAAGACGTTCTGTCGCCGTTGGCCCAACAGAGCGGACGGCTACACCCTGCTCGTATCGACGCCGCGGGATTCTTCGCTAAGGGTGAACCAATGACGAAAGCTGAAGTCGCCGCCGTATTGGAGGAAATCGCCGCGCTATTGGAGCTTAAGGGCGAAAACCCGTTTAAAATCCGCGCTTACACTAATGCCGCGCGCTCCATCGAAACATTCGGCGGCGCTCTTTCCGATCTGCAAGACGAGGAAGCGCTCGCGAAAATTCCTGGGATCGGCAAAAGCATCGCGGAGAAAATCAAAGAACTCGCCGCCGGCGGTTCGTTGAAATACCTCGAAGATCTTCGCGGGCAGTTTCCAGGTGCGATTCTCGAGTTGTTCTCGATTCAGGGGCTCGGCGCGAAAAAGATAAAAGTTCTTTACGACAAACTTCACGTCAGCTCGATCGCTCAGCTCCTGAAAGCGTGCGAGTCCGGGCGGGTTGCCGAACTGCCTGGCTTTGGCGAGATGACGCAGGAAAAACTTTGCAAAGCAATCGCGGACCGCGTCAAGCATGCGGGTTCGTTTCAATTTGGCCACATCGCCAGTGAGGCAGAAGCGCTCAGGAATGATCTGGCGGCCCATCCTGACGCGTTGCAGGTCTGCATCGCGGGTAGTTATCGCCGGCGCAAGGAAATCGTGCGCGATCTTGATCTTATCGTCGCCACGAAAAGGCCTGCTACGATCACGAAATCGTTTATCGCACATCCTCTGGTCGAGTCGATCATCGCTCAAGGTCCGACAAAATCGAGCGTGCGGATTCGTTCCGGCATTCAATGTGATCTGCGCGTGGTGAGCGGCGCCGAATATCCGTTCGCCCTCAATTATTTTACCGGCAGCAAGGAACACAATATCGAGATGCGCAATCGCGCGCTCGAACGCGGCTGGACGCTGAACGAATACCGCCTCGCCCCCCTTCCGCCGGAGCCGAAAACACACAAGAAAAGATCGACCAAGAAAATTCCCAAGGTTCGCGACGAAGGCGAATTGTATCGCGCGCTCGGTCTCGACTTTATTGCGCCGGAGCTGCGTGAAAACTGTGGCGAGTTTGAGGCGGCGGAGAACCATTCTCTGCCGCGCTTGATCGAACCGGAGAATTTGCGGGGGACATTTCATTGTCACACGACTGCCAGCGACGGCCACAACACTCTCGAGGAAATGGCGCAAGCGGGACAGGCGCTCGGTCTCGAATATCTCGGCATTGCCGAGCACAGCCGCAGCTCGATCCAGGCGCACGGTTTAGACAAAGCAAAACTGCGCGCACAAGTGGCGGCGATCCGCACATTGAACCAGAAGTTTGACGGCTTCCGTTTATTTGCCGGTATCGAATGCGACATTCTCCGCGACGGGTCGCTTGATTTTGATGACGATATTCTAGCTGACCTCGACTTTGTCGTGGTCTCGGTCCACTCCGTTTTCAATCTCGCCGAAGCGGAGATGACGCGACGCATCATCCGCGCAATCAACAATCGGTTTGTCACGATACTCGCCCATCCGACTGGCCGGCTTCTCTTGCAGCGCGAGCCTTACGTTTTCGATATGCCGGCTGTCCTTGATGCGGCTGCGGAAACTGGCACGTGGGTCGAGCTCAATGCCGCTCCGAAACGGCTGGATCTCGACTGGCGCTGGTGGCCGCTGGCAAAAGAAAAAGGCGTGAAATGTGTGATTAATCCCGACGCGCATCGCGCCGAGCGTCTTCAAGATTTGTGGTTTGGCGTGGGTATCGCGCGCAAAGGCTGGCTGACGAAAAACGATGTAATGAATTGTCTACCGCTCGGAAAGATCGAACCGGAATTGAAACGAAAGCGCGAGCGGTAGGGCGCGACAACGCCAGTCCGGCTCGGACCCGAGCGCGCCGAAACTCTGCGGACGGGCCGAGGTCGGTCCCGCAATTGTCAAACACTCTCCCGTTGTGGCAAAAACATCGTGAGACATTTGCACGCGCCGCCGGCTTTCAGAAACTCGCTCATCGGAAGTTCGTGACAACGGTAGCCGCGCGCTTGAAGCGTTGCGACGAGTTTCGGTGCGCCCTCGGGCAAAACGATATCGCGGTTGAGCACGACCGCGTTGCATGAAAAATGCACCGCTTCTTCCGGTGAGACGTCGATCAATTCACGCACGTGCTCGCGGATCGCGCGTTGCCCATATTCGTCGAATGCGGCCGGGAACCAGAAGGCTGCGCCGTCCGGCAACGGACAAAAGCATGTGTCGAGATGATAAAAGCGCGGATCGACAAGTTCGACTGAGATAACAAGGCAACCGAGCATGTCCGCCACCGCGCGATGCGATTGGATGTCGGAACGAAACTTGTACCCGCAAAAGAGCGCATCACCGCCAAAGAGGGCATCGCCCTCGCCCTCGAAGTAAAGCTTCTCCGGCAACCACGAGATTTCGTAACCCCGCTCTTCCATCCAGCGCGCGAAATGCGGCGCTTCGCCGGCTCGCTCTTTGTGCCGGAAATTACTCGGGATAAATTTCTTTCCAACAGTAAGTCCGGCGTTGGCGGTGAAAACCATGTCGGGAAGCTTCGGCTGCGGCGTGATCAAATCGATCTTGCAATGCAGTTTCGACAGCGTCGCATACAGATCCCTCCATTGCTTTTGCGCCAGCGGTGCCTCCGCTCCCCGGGCGCGGCTCATCCACGGATTGATCTCGTACTCGATGCCGTAATGGTCCGGCGGACAAAGGAGCAACTCGCGCATAAGATCGACAGCTTACCCCTTGCGATCCGCGCCCGCCGTATCGTCATGATTGGCGACGCTGTCGGCGAGTTCGCGCAGGAAAGGTTCCACGTCGGTGACCAATCCGATTGATTGCAACGGCTGATGTTCGACAGCTCTCTCTACTGCCGACGGATCGATATCGACGCACACTGTATTCACCGTGGGCGCGAGCATGCTCGCCACGGCGAGCGAATGCTGGACCGTGCCAAGCAGCAGAACGTGCGTTACGTCGGCGAGTTTTTCGCGCATGATTTTTTGCGCTTCGACGACATCCGTCGTAACGCCGGGAATCGGTCCGTCGTCGCGGATCGACCCGGTCAGCACAATATCGACCTTGTGGATCACACAAGCTTGCATGACACCGCTGGTCAGAATTCTTTTATCCACCGCCGCGGCGATTCCGCCCGATTCGCGAATGGTATTGATGGCCCGCAGGTGGTTCTCATGGCCGCCTCGCGCAAACGCAAGATCGGGATTCATTCCCAATGAGGTCCCAAATAACGCGCGTTCCACGTCATAAACGGCAAATGCATTTCCAGCGAAAAGCCGATCTACATAGCCAGACTCGATGAGGCGCACCAGGTGCTCGCCAGCGCCCGTCCGTACAATTGCAGGTCCGCCGACAATTGCGATTTTGCCTTTTGCCCTTCGCGCGCGCTGCAATTCCCGAGCGAGCTCGCGAATCACAGCGGATTTCGGCTCGTCGGCATCGACAATCGTGTTGATGAATTGAAAGAGATCAGTGTGCGACGTCGAACGTTGCACCGGGACAACGCGAATGCCTTGATGGCCGACTATGATTTCGTTGTCTTTTCTGACATCGAAAAACTTTACCGCTCGGGCGGAGTGTCTTTTCCGGTCGACCGCAATTGCACTGTCCATCATCGCGGGACGGACTTCGATCTCTTTGCCGTCAAATCGAACGAACGTTTGCTGGTTGGTTGTCACATAGAAATCGCGCGGGAAAACTCCATCCGCCGGTGCTCTGGCCAGTTGCGCGTCAGCGCGTTCGACAACTTCGGCGCCGTGCTGCCGCAGTCGCAAAACGAGTTTGTCGAGCGCTTCATGTGTTTCGGCAGAGACTTCGATTCGCGCGAAGCTCTGGTCGGCCCGCTTTTTTCCGATCTTAATCTCGCCAATTTTGAAATTCGCGCCGTGCGTCAAAATTTGATCCAGCACCTTGGGCAGAATGAGCGAATCAATAATGTGACCGCGCAGCTCGATGGTTTCTGAAAACATCTCCGAAGCTTAACCGATCAAATTGACCGCGCCAGTCGCCCGCGAATTTGTTGTGGCGGCGAGCGCTGAAGGAATAAATAGGCGTTTGGCTCAAACGCCCTACATTCCTGGGATCGACACGGAAAAGCCAAACGCGAGAGGCCTCACAGCGGGCCGGAAAGCGCATCTCGCTCTGCGCGACAAATTAAATCGCAGATCGAAACCGCCGCCACCGGTGCCAATGACAAAATCCTCTCGAAAACCGGCAGCCGATTTGCGGCGCAAAGGCGAGCGCTAATCAGTATGGCGAGAACCGAACATTCGCCGGCGTTGGCCGCAAAGATCGCAGAGATGCTTTCGACCAAGTCCGAATACTTCGTCACACAACCTGCGGAACTCAGAGTCCTGCGAGAAATGTCGGAAGACGAACTCATGGATTTTGCCGAAAGCCGCGGCTGGCGAGCGATCCGTCGCCTCGGAGGACACCAGATCGAATTTTACAACGACGCGAGCCTGCGCGCTGAGCCGTAGCGCTTTAATAGCTGTGATTTCCTAACCGGTAACGTGGCCACTGGACAGCCTCGGTGTGTTGGCTTACGAATCCGGCGAGGCAAACAAGATGGGAGCTGCGAAAATTTACTTTATCGTCTTCGGTATTCTTACGATTGCAGGAGGCATAGTGGGTTACGTCAAAGCGGGCAGCGTGGCGTCGATCGTTGCCGGCGGGATCACCGGAGTTTTGCTACTCGCGGCCGCGTTTCTTCTGCCGGAATATCGCATCGTGGGGCTTGCGACAGCGTGCATTGTCTCTCTGCTTCTCGCTGCCCAGTTCGTTCCCAAATTTCTGCGAACTGGAAGAGTGATGCCCGCGGGTATGATGTCGATCTTGAGTGTGATCGGAATCATCGTGGCTATTGTCGCCTGGCTAAAAAAGTAATCGCGTGGCAAGAATTCGTCTCCGGACGTGGCGCCGGCTGGTGCTGGTTTTAATGGCCGCGATATTCGCTGCGATTGTTTATCGCTGGATTTCGCTTGAACGACTGCAACACGCTCCGCCAGTCGAAGTAACAGCTACGCCTTCTCCCGAACCAACGCGCGTACGGTCCCCCTTTATTACGGGCAAGCTGGACACAGCGAAGTTATTCAATGGCGTGACACTTCACGCCAAGGTGGAGACTCTTCCGGGCACAGACGCCACAACGGAACGCATCGATCCGGAAAGTTATGTTCTCGATTTAAAATTGCAGGCGCGCCTGCCGTCGCCGAATAAAACGGTCGAGGACCTGGCCAAAGTCACTCCACAACTGCCGATCTTATTGCCGGGGTTGGCTCAGATGTTGCCTCCTGATCCGGTTTCGCCGCTGTTCGCCCAGCTTTACGAGACTAAGGTGAAAGTGCTGCGCGACAATCTCGTCCATCTCGATCAGCTTCTTTCGCGGCATAATTTTTTCGATTGCCAAACCGTCCTGCAACTGCAGCACCCGCAAAGCCATCGCAAGACGCTCCTGCTCCAGGCGGACATGGATGTTGATGCCGACGGCTCGGATGCGGACCGAATGCCGATTGGGACTGGTGTGACAACAAATTTCAAGCCATTCACTAGTTACCGCTGGGCCAAAAAGACGCCTGCGCCGAACCCTTATCTTCCCGCGGCCGAGGACCGCCTGAAAAAAGTGGAAAACGAGTATGCGCTCAAAACGACCACGCCGGAGCGCAAACGCGAGTTGCGCGGCGCGCTGGTGCAATTGCGCGATGAGGTGATGACGCTCAAGAAATTCAGCTTTCTAATCGGGATGACCGATCCCTACATTGTCGTGCCGGGAGCGTTTGCGCGCGGGAAAGACGCCCCCAAAGTCGGAGATTACGCGCTGGTTGTGTTTGCGGACGCGGTCTATCCCGTCATCGTGGGCGACATCGGGCCAAATGACAGGGTTGGCGAAGCATCGCTGCGAATCGCAAAGCAAATTAACGCGCTGTCCACTCCATATAACCGGCCGGTGAGCGATCTCAAAGTGACGTATTTGGTTTTTCCTGGAACGGCCGATAAGCCATTTGGACCGCCGGATCTGGAGAAGCTCCAGGCGCGTTGCCAAAAACTAGTCGATGAAATCGGTGGCGCGACCGTGCCGCTGCATCATTGGGAAAACATTATCCCGCCTCCGCCAACTCCCACGCCGACGCCTAGTCCTTCGCCATCGGCGACATTTGCATTTCCACCTTCGAGCCCGGGCGGGGCGGCATCGCCGAGTCCAGCGGTGACTCCGACAACGTCCCCCATTGTAACGCCGGCTCGCTGAGGAGTGAAGGCGCTTGCCGATCAACCCCGAACCATCTGCATCCCCTGCCGGGTGATCCGGTCGATCAATTGGGGATACGGCAGGCCTGCCTTGCCCGCTGACAAAGCGAAGTCCTCGTCCTCCGCTAGAATGGGATTCGGATTCGCCTCGATGAAATAAACCTGGTTGGCCGCCGTGAGTCGCAGATCGATGCGCGCGTAGCCGTCGATTGTCAGCAGACGGTAAATGCGTTTGCACGTATCCTCGATATGGGAAACGAGCGTCGGGTCGAGTCCCTCGGCGAACCGGTTCTCCAACCCCCAGCGTTTACGATATTCCTCATCCCATTTCGCCTTGTAAGTCGCAATCTTCGGTTCGTTCGGCGGCACTTCGCGGAAGACGAGTTCCCTGATCGGAAAGACGGTTAGCCGCACGTTGCCCATCACGCCCACGTAAAGTTCGCGGCCCTCGATGTATTCCTCCGCGATCGCGTCGCTGGCATATTTCTCGTGAACAAAGGCGACACGCTCACGGAACTGCTCGTCCGTCTCGACGAACGACGCCTGCGAAATACCGTAGGACGCTTCTTCTTTCACCGGCTTGACCAGAATCGGAAACTTGAGCTGTTTAGGCCGCCCGATGCGCTGGCCCCGCGGAATGACAACGAAATTGGGAACGTGGATACCATGATAGTGGAGAATCTTCTTCGAGATGCCCTTGTGCTTGCAAAGGGTAAGACCGGTCGAGCCGCAGCCGGTAAAGGGGAGCCCTTGCATTTCGAAAAATGAAACGATGTTCTGGTCGAATCCGGGGTTGTTCTTGAACTGCTCGACGAGGTTGAAAAGAACATCGGGCGCGAACGTCTCCAGTTTTTGCCGGAGAAGATCGACATCGTCGAAAATGGCGAGATGCTCCGCCGCGTGGCCAAGCGCGCCGAGCGCGGCCATGACGTTCGCCTCGGTTTGCCAATCCTTCGTTTTCATCTCCTTGCTGAAGTCCTGATCGACGGTGGTGGGACTTGTGCCATCGAAAAGGACGAGGACTTTAAGTTTCTTTTTCACGCTATTTCGTTGGTTTTGTCATTCCGAGCGAAGTCGAGGAATCTCTAATATTAAATTGTAAAGCGGCAGTAATTCCGCGGTGGCGGGAGACTTCGCTCGACATGACAGAACGAGTGGTTATTTGGTGCGCTTGAACTTGCCGGTGAAGAGATAATTCATCACCAGCGTTGTGATAAAAGAGGTGACCCGAAAATCCTGCTGCGGATCGTCGTTGTGCACGTGAAGCCCGAGCTGGTCGCAACGCTCGATCAGCCGCGCGAGAAGTCTGTTCACACTGAACTTTTTCTCGTTCGTCCATTGGCAAACCGAGTTCAGTAGCCGTCGCCGACGCTGGCGCAAATACGAGCTCGCTTTGATCCCGCTCGGTGCGGCGAAGAGCTGCCGCAGATCGGCGTCGTAAAAATCCGGATACATCTCTTCGTAGAGTTTCCGTTTGCGCGCGTAATAGGTCTTGAGATTGAGGTTTAAACAGTCGTAATCGGCGGCGCGATACGCGGGCATATGCATCGGTGATTTTCCCGCCAGCGAGCGCATCAGCTCATCGACGTATTCGAGTTTTTGCAGCGCCTTCCAACCGGCGTAACGCTTGCGCCAGTCAAGCCCCGGCGTGAGCCAGACCGCGAAGGTCTCCGCGAAATCTTCATCCGGATGGCTCTGCGCATACCAGTCTTCGAGATGCATCACGTAACTGCGACTGAACGGGCGCGGCCGGTAAGTATCCGGCGTCTCCTCGCGCGATGTCTGTCCGAAAGTCTGCTGCCACTTTTT
>WNGK01010412.1_pt1 | contig 12708 bp, 13 predicted proteins | sample 5400601 | NCBI WGS metagenome assembly WNGK01 (sample SAMN13153376, study PRJNA577476) | soil metagenome | isolation source: 60 cm soil or saprolite under Garry oak tree replicate 1 | place: USA:California | collected 2016-06-15 | reverse complement strand
GTCTGCTTTATGAACTGCTTTGCTTCCTCCAATTAAGCGAGACGGAGAACATGATCAGGAACAACGGAATTGCGATGATCGAAAACAGCCAAGCAATTTGGAAATAAGCCGTTCGCCAATCAACCAAACTCGCCAGATGAGTTATCTCATTGGAAAAATCCAGTTTGTCTGGCGTGCTGCATTCAACATATTGAAAAAATCGGTAGGAAATTTCCGAAACCCCGAGACACAGTGCGGCTGCGGCAAGCGACAAGACGATAATTGAAGTCGCCAGCCATCGCGCCAATCCGGGCCTGTGAAAAACGCCACCCTTTTCTGCGGCAAACGTGGTAGCCGCAACGACAATGCCGTCAAAAGCCAACAGCGCTAATCCTTTTTCGTCGAGAACATTCAATATGTCGTATAGATTCTTTACGATTTCTCCGGCATGCGGCGGACTGATTTGAGTTCCGGCCGCGTGCAAAAGTTCGATTTTTTCCAGTAAGCTGCACACCGCATTACCCTCTGGCCTCGATCGGCTTCGATAATATTCGATAGGAGAGACAAGTCGAGAGTTTGCAGGAACGTCGCGGCGCAGCCTGTTTATTACAGGCTGCGTCGAACCAGCCGGTTCACAGGCAAAATCTGATATCGTAGATCTGCGCCGACCAAAGACGAGTACTCCATGTTTCGCATTATTGCGTTCGCTCTAACCATCCTTGCTATTGCTCCAGCTCAGGCCGATGAGCGATTCATCACGCTTAGTTCGACCACCTCGACCCAGGACTCGGGCCTGTTCAGTCACATTCTGCCGATTTTTACGGCGGCAACTGGCGTCACGGTTCACGTGGTTGCAGTCGGAACCGGTCAGGCGCTCGCTATCGGCGCCCGCGGCGACGCCGACGCGCTCCTCGTTCACGATCGCGCCGGAGAGGACAAGTTTGTTGCCGACGGGTTTGGCATCGACCGCCGTGACGTGATGTACAACGATTTCGTCATTGTCGGACCGAACAGCGATGCGGCGCATATTCGCGGCTTGAAGAATGCGCGTGAGGCGCTGAACCGGATCGCCCAGGCGGGGGCGCCGTTTGCAAGCCGAGGCGACGACAGCGGCACCAATCGGATGGAGCTTCGTTTGTGGAAGTCGGCGGGTATCCACCCCGATCCGAGTAGTGGTTGGTATCGCGACCTTGGCCAGGGAATGGGAGCGACACTGAATATCGCTGCCGCGATGAACGCCTATACGCTTACGGACCGCGCCACCTGGGCCAATTTCAAAAACCGGCAAGAACTGGAAATCCTGACCGAGGGCGATCCGGCTCTGTTCAATCCCTATGGCAGCATTCTGATCAATCCTGCGAAATGGCCGCGCGTCAAATACCAAGACGCCAAAATCTGGCACGAATGGCTGACGTCAAAAGCGGGCCTTGACGCGATCACGTCCTATCGCATCAACGGCGAACAATTATTCTTTCCGCCGCGCAGTGCGACGACGGATTAGCGCTGCGTCAACGCGCGGCCGAAGAGCAAGCTCACGGCGCTGACGGTCATAGACAACAAAATAAGAATAATGCCGAGTGCCAGCGCGAGGCTGAGATCGCCTTTACTGGTCTCAAGTACAATTGTGGTCGTCATCGTGCGTGTATAGCCGCGGATATTGCCGCCGACGATAATGATGGCGCCGACTTCGGCAATGGCGCGGCCGAAAGCCGCGAGAAAAGCGGTCAGTAAACCGTCGCGCCCGATGTTCATCAGCGGCCATATCGTGCGCAGGCGCGAGGCTCCGTCGACCAGGAGGGCCTCACCATAGGCGTGCCAATGTCCCACGGCGGGCCGATGGACGAGGGCAATAACGATCGGCAAGCCAAGGATGCATTGCGCAAGGACCATTGCGGCAGGCGTAAATAGAATGCCCAACGATCCAAGCGGCCCGGAGCGCGATAACAACAAGTAAACGGCGAGTCCGACGACGACAGGCGGCAAGCCGAGCAGCGCATTGACGACAACGATCAGCGTGCCGCGTCCAGGAAAGCGGTAAACGGCCAGTGCCGTGCCGAGCGGGGCGCCGATCGCAAAGGCGCAGGCGCTGGCGGTCAAGCTCACCGCTAACGATAGAAAGACGATGCCACGTAGCTCGGCGTCGAAGCTGCCGATCAATTTGAAGGCGGTATGGAATGCTACCGAAAAGTCGCTCATGCGGGCGTCTATTAGCACCGGACGGTCAGCGACTCCACGAAGCCGTCGGGCGCATCTTTGGTCTCAAGTCTGAATTATTTGCTATATAATCAGACAACCGTCTCGGAGAGGGAGCATGCCATGAAGGCGTTCTTTACTGCCTGTCTTGTAGCCGTCGTGCTCGCGGTAATCGGCCTCGTCGTTCTCAATCATGTTCAAGAACCTGTGGATGAGGCATTCGCGACGTCTTATGCGCGGGTCGGATAGGGCAACATGTGGGGATTTAGTGGTCGCGCTTGCCGCGGCGTCGACGTCCCGGTGCTGCGTTAAATTGAGCGGTTAATGGCGCGGTGGGCAGCGCACCTGCCGCAGGAACGCGGCGGGCAGTCGGTTAGGATATGACCGGCTATTCGGCCGGCACTGGCCTGACTGGTTTGCTTTCGCGCTCCGTCTCTTTCGCAAGCCACAAATTGTGGTGTTCCTTGGCCCAGTTTACGTCCACGGTACCTTCGCCCATTGCTTCGAAGGCGCCTTGCATGCCGATGGTACCGATATAGATGTGCCCCAACATGAAGGCGATGAAACCCGCGGCTGCCACGCCATGGACTATTTCAGCCCTCTGCATGGTATCGATCGTGGTGCCATAGAATGGGAACATGAGCAGGTATCCCGTCACTGCTACCACCGCTCCGCCGAGAACCACGACCCAATAAACCGCCTTTTGACCAGCATTGAAGCGGTCCGCCGCCGGATGTTTATCGCCGACGATGCCACCGCCCTGTTTGAGCCACTCAACATCGGTTCGGTTCGGGATATTGCCGGCGAGCCACATCAAGGCAATCAGGATGACGCCGAGGGTGAATGGGAAGCTTAAGTAATTGTGTGCGTATTTTGCCCATTCCGACCACGCCGTGAATTGGTCAGGACTAATGAGCGGCAGCAACAGCGGTCGCCCGAATGTGATATTGAGGCCTGAAATTCCAAGGATGATGAAGCAGACCGCGGTCATCCAGTGCACAAAGCGCTCGAACCAATTGAAACGTACGATCTTGCGCCCAGAAAAACCGCTCTCGAGCTTCACTGATCCGCGCACGAGATAGAAGATCACGATCAGGGCAAAAAAGCCGAGGATGGCTATGCCGGCTATCCAGCGCAACGTGACATTGTGGAAGTATTGCCAATCGCGGCCGGCCGGATGTTCAAGAACATAAGATTTGGTGTCGGGAATAGTGCCGAGCCCCTGGATGGTCTTGAGCTGATTAAGCAGCTGCTGCTCTTGCACCGCGCTGGCATTTGGATCGACCTGTGCAGAGAGCGGCGAACTCGCCGGCCCAATGATCATGATCAGGAGCCCAAACGCCGCGGCGATCGTGCGGATCCGCGCGAAAAGCCTCGCCATGCCACATCTCCCTGTAACGTCCCGGTGTCTTGTTGGCCGACGGCACGCTGGCGCGCCGCCGACATCGTTCATGTCGCAATCGTCGCGCCATACGCGGTCTGCCAGCCCCAGGCCCCAGAGCCATAACCGCGTCGCGACACGCGTTCTTTATAGATTTGGGCGATGACTTCGCCGTCGCCGGCAAGCAGCGACTTGGTCGAGCACATCTCGGCGCACAGCGGCAGTTTGCCTTCGGCGAGGCGGTTAGCGCCGTATTTCTCAAATTGGGCCTTGCTGCCGTCCGGCTCCGGCCCGCCGGCACAATATGTGCATTTGTCCATTTTGCCGCGCGAGCCGAAATTGCCGACTTTTGGATATTGCGGCGCGCCGAAAGGACAGGCGTAGAAGCAATAGCCGCAGCCGATGCAGAGATCCTTGGAGTGCAGCACGACGCCATCGGCCGTCGTATAGAAGCAGTTGACTGGACATACGGCCGCGCAGGGCGCATCGGTGCAGTGCATGCACGCCATCGATATCGAACGTTCGCCCGGTTTGCCATCATTGAGCGTGACCACGCGCCGGCGATTGATGCCCCAGGGTACCTCATTCTCGTTCTTGCAGGCGGTGACGCAGGCGTTGCATTCGATGCAACGGTCGGCGTCGCAAAGGAATTTCATTCGAGCCATAACCGCCTCCTTAAGCCGCTGTGATCTGACACAGGGTGGCCTTGGGTTCCTGCATACCAGTCGCAGGATCATAGCCGTAGGTCGTGATCGAGTTGGCGCTCTCACCGAGCACTACTGGGTCTAGTCCCGCCGGATAGTTGCCCCGCAGGTCCTGACCTGCGAACCAGCCGCCGAAGTGGAATGGCATCCAGGCGACACCTTTGCCGACGCGTTCGGTGACAAGCGCAGCCACTTTGGCCTTTGAACCGCTTTCAGCGCCGGTCACCCAAACGAGTGCGCCATCCTTGATGCCGCGTTCGGCGGCATCGGCCGGATTGATCTCGATGAACATCGTCTGCTGCAGTTCGGCCAGCCATTTGTTGGATCGGGTTTCCTCGCCGCCGCCCTCGTACTCGACCAATCGGCCGGACGAGAGGATAAGCGGGAACTGCTTGGCGATGCCCTTGTCGATCGCTGCCTTCTGTACTGAGAAGCCGATATTTGGCAGCCGGAACTGCTTCGCATCCGGCAAGGTCGGATATTTGGAGACCAGTTCGACCCGCGGCGTGTAGATCGGCTCGCGGTGCATCGGGATCGGGTCGGGCAGGCCGAAGGCGTTCATCCGCGCCTTAGCATTCCCGTAAGGAACGCAACCATGCATCATTGCCACCCGCTGGACGCCGCCAGACAGGTCGGTCGACCATGACACCGCATCCGGAGTGGTCGGGTTGACCTTGTTGATCACCGCCATTTCTGCTTCGGTTAGGTCCTTGTCCCAGCCGAGCTTTTTGAGCACGCCGAGCGTGAATTCCGGATAGCCGTCCTTGATCTCCGAATCCTTGGAATAGGATCCATCGGCAAGCAGGCTTACCTTGATGCTCGTGCCGTCAGGCTGCTTCTCTTCACGCTCGACGCCAAAGCGGGCGCGGAAACAACCGCCGCCCTCCATCACCGAAAGATTGGTGTTGTAGAGCAGGGGAGTGCCCGGATGCTTAACCTCGGGCGTACCCCAGCACGGCCATGGCAAGCCGTAATAATCGCCCTTGTTCGGGCCCGTGGTGGCGCGCTGCGTGAGCATGTCGAAATCGGCCTGATGCGCCATGTGCGATTTCAGGCGTTCCGGCGATTGACCGCAGTACCCAGTCGAGAAGCTACCGCGGTTCATCTCACGCAGAATGTCCTCGGCTACGGGCAGATTGTTCTCCACCTTGATGTTCTTGAACATCTGATCGGAGAAACCGAGCTTCTTGGCCATCAAGTAGGTCACTTCGAGATCGTCCTTCGACTCGAAGATTGGTTTTACGATCTGCTCGGCCCATTGCAGCGCACGGTTCGATGCCACGCGCGATCCACGGCATTCGAACTGGGTCGCGACCGGCAAGAGATACATGTTGTCCTTGCGGCCGGTCTGTACGGCGAGCGACGCCCAGGTCGTGGGGTGTGGGTCGGCAACGACCAGGATCTCGAGCGCTTTGAGACCTTTCAACGATTCCGGGATGCGGGTGATGCTGTTGCTCGCATGACCCTGGATGAACATCGCCTTCACATTGTCTTTCTGGGCGATTTGATCCTTGGGCAGGAGGACGGCATCGAACCATCGCGTCAGCGGGATGCCGGGAGTCTCCATTATTTTCTTCTCGTCGAAGCGGCCGACCAAATAGTCGTAATCGACCTCCCAAACTCGTGACCAGTGCTTCCAGGCGCCCTCAAGAAGCCCGTAATAGAACGGCAGCGTCACGATATCGAGGCCGACATCGGTGGCGCCTTGCACGTTGTCGTGGCCGCGGAAGATATTGGCGCCGGTGCCAGGAGCACCGACATTGCCCGTGAGCAAGAGCAGCATGCAGCTTGCGCGCACGTTCGCAGTGCCGACCGTGTGTTGGGTCTGCCCCATGCACCAGATCAGCGTGGATGGCTTGTTCTTGGCGAACATTTCGGCGACGCGTTTGAGCTGTTCACCGGGAACGCCGGAAACTCGTTCGACTTCCTCCGGCGTCCATTTCTCCATTTCCTTGCGCGCGTCTTCGTAGCCGTAGACGCGCTGTTTGATGAATTCCTTGTCCTCCCAGCCGTTTTTGATGATGTGCCACATCATCCCATAGAGCACCGGGATGTCGGTTCCGGGCCGCAGGCGGACATATTCGGTCGCGTGCGCCGCGGTGCGGGTCAGGCGCGGATCGATCACGATCACGTTCGCCTTCTGCATTTCGGCGCCTTCGAGTAGATGCTGCAAAGAGACCGGGTGAGCTTCGGCCGGATTGCCGCCCATGATGATCTGGGTCTTGGCGTTGCGGATGTCGGTATAGCTGTTGGTCATCGCGCCGTAGCCCCAGGTATTGGCTACGCCGGTGACGGTCGTTGAATGGCAGATGCGCGCCTGATGGTCGGTGTTGTTGGTGCCCCAGAACGCGCCAAACTTACGGAACAAATAAGAACCTTCATTGGTCATCTTGGCCGAACCGAGCCAGTAAACCGAATCCGCGCCTGATTTGCCGCGGATTTCCACCAACTTGTCGCCGATTTCGTTGACGGCCTGGTCCCAGTTGATTCGGGTCCACTGCCCATTGACGAGCTTCATCGGATATTTGAGGCGGCGCTCGCCGCTGACCAGTTCGCGCACTGCGGCGCCCTTGGCGCAATGCGAACCGCGATTGATCGGCGAATCCCAACTTGGCTCCTGACCGACCCACACGCCATTCGCGACTTCGGCGGTGACGGTGCAGCCGACCGAACAGTGCGTGCAAACGCCTTTGCGGATTATCGCTCCCGCGGTCAGCGGACCGGCAGCGGCTGCTTCCGCTTTGCGAACGGTCCCAAGTGGCATTGTGCCAAGAACAGCGAGGCTGCCGGCGCCGATTCCCGAGCGCCGCAAAAAGGCACGGCGATCGAGAGCGTTGGTATCAGCGACGAGGCTTGCGAGAGAGCCGCGGCGCGCTTGACGATCTGACTTTTTGACGAGCACGGGTGCCTCCCTCACTTCGGATATTCATTGACGCGATAAAATGCTTTGACGTCTTCGGAGTTTGCGTCGTAGCGGGCCTTGCGCTTCGTCTCATTGCTTTCCGAATCGGCGTGGGCTTCAGCGACAAGTGCGACGGGAGTTGCCGCTGCTCCGGCCCCGGCGCTGAGCACGCGAAGAAGATCGCGACGGTCGATTTTACTTTTGTTGTCCGGTCTCATCGCCAGTCCTCCTTAAGGACGCATCGTCCTTGGCGTTGCGCGTCTCACAACGGCAGCGTGAAAGCCTCGGTTTCGATTTCAATGAACACTCGGCCGACAGTGCCGACTTGCCTGTAGAAGTCGGCGCTCTCAGCACGTTCGAGATCAGCGAAAAAACGCCCTATCCAGGGCGCCATATGGCTTTCGAATATTGTGCGGCTCGACTCTTCGGCACCGGGCAGATGGCCGTTGGCAAGACCAGCCATGATCTCGCACAAGATCGCGGCATGGTCCTCCGGCTCGGCGACGCGTTCGGCGCGCGCAATGCCGATGCGACTCAGGTCTTCACGCAAGCGCGCGAGTGGGCGTTCGTGCAGGAAACCAGTTAGGTAGTATGATGCGTATGGGAGAAGCTCGCCGCGGCCAACGCCGATGAATAAGTCGAAGAATTCGCACTCTATCGCGGCGGCGTCTGCTTCTTTCGCCGCTTCAGCCAATGCGAGGTGAGCTTCCCCGAGCGCCGTTTTGTCGCCCTGCAGTTGGCAAATCTGTTTCAGGAGCGCGACATCCGGGGCTTCCCTGAGAAGCCGCGCCAGTAGCCCGTATTGCTGCGCGCGGGCGCGATTGATGTCGTCGACGTCCTGTTCGACATAAAGATCCGGTCGCAAAATCGCACGCGTAATGCCGCTCGCGCTTTCGACCTGAAGAACGCGCTCCGCGGGCACTCTGCCCCAGTTCGAAACGGACGGCTGGGAAATTCCGATGCGGCGCGCAAGTTCGGTGACGCCGCCGACGGCGCCAATAGCCTCCTGGAGTCCCCGATCAGCCATGCTTCACATGGTTGTTGTAATCCCGCTCGCACCGTCGCCCCCTAGCGCGAACAGGAAATTTTTCAGCGACGAGGCTATCGCCGCGTCGGAGCCGTGGTCAATAGCCGGAGGCTATATCGCTGGGTGAATGCCGGTCAGGGCTTACGAGGAGGCGCCGTCTTTTTGCGGTGCGTCATTTTCCTCTTCGTCGCCGTTGGCTTCAGTCGCATCCGCGATTTCGGGCCTGGCAGCTTCGAGAAGAGGACTTCCTGACGGCTCGGGCGTGCCTTCTTCTATAGTTTTGGCTGGCGGGGGGTCGGAATTAGCCTTCATAGGCTCGCCAATAATCTTCGATGTCAGCTGCGCCACTTCATCCGCGGTGATTGCGCCGAAGCCGGCCATGGCCGACGGATTGTTGAAATCCCATCCGTTCTCGACAAGGCCGACAAAATCCCTGATCGCCGGATCGGAGGTCCAGGCGCGCCGAAGTGCCGCACGTGTCAAGTCCGGCGGTACTCCAGGGCGGAGGAAAGCGGTGACGTCGGTGTTCGCGGTGATCGAATCAATCGCTGGCAGATCTGCAAGGCCGAAGGTCTCGTCGCTGGCCTTGACCATGCCGTCGATTTGTGGCGGCTCCGCCGCCGAAGCATCATGCTCAACCGGCGGGTGCTGGTTCGCTGCGTGCTCGTCCTTCGATCGATCGCGCTCGGCCAGTTTGCGCTTCGACCATCGCTTCAGAAAATTTTCAGGCTCGGTCATGGCTTACGAGTATCTGCTGCCGGGGGGCGCCGCGCCAAGGTCTCTGGATGAGCGCGATCGCGCTTACGCTTGAGGAACGGCTGCTCGACATAATGCTCCGAAACAAATTCCGCGACCAGCGCCTCGACCGCCGCTGGCATTGCAACAGTATCGACGAGATCGTTGCCGAGAGCAGCCCAGGACTCGCCCTCTGCTGGATCGACAGTTACAGCTGCTAAGACGTAGGGTGGATCGGCTTCGGTTCGTCGTAACGCGACCCACAGCAGCGGCTTCTCGACCAGCAGATTTTGCCAGTAGTTGCCGGCTTCCGAGCGATAAAGCTCAATATCGGCGGCGCCGACAAAAAAAGTCGCGCGCTCGCCCTCATCCGACAACTTGGTCCAAGGCGCAGTGTCGGGAACGCCGCCCAAGGCAGTGATGGGCCGCCAGAGAAAATCGGTCCAAGGTCCAGCGCTCTTGCTGCGCTCGACGGCCATCATCCGACAACTTGGTCCAAGGCGGAGTGTCGGGAGCGCCGCCCAAGGCAGTGATCGGCCGCCACAAAAAATCGGTCCAAGGTCCGGCGCTCTTGCTGCGCTCGACGACGATACCGACCGCGATAGTTTTAAGCGGCGCGATTGGGCTCAACCCACTGCCTCAATATGCTTTACCGGCAAGCCGGTCACCAGGTTCTGCGGCTTCATGCGGATCAGGCGTTCGGGATTCATCGCGAGCACGAGATAGATCGGCTCCCCTCTGACATCATCAATCATGAGGCGGGCGTCGCGGAAGGTCAGACGGAATAAGCCGACCACGCGCGCCATCGCGTCCTCGTCCAATTCCTCGCCGTTCCACAGCGCATCGGCGATTCGGGTGGCTTCAGCATCGAGACCTACATACCAGCTCACCGGAGCCTCGCGGAGCTCCGACAGCGGCTCGATTGTCACCTCCAAGCCTAACAGGTGGTTTATCCATCGCTCCATCGCTTTCGCAAACGCTGCAATGCCTTCGCGGCCAGCAGTCAAATCGAGTGCCATGTCGAAGCGATCACTGCGCTGCCAATATGTGGAGGCATTGCTCTCGTTGAGCACTTCGATTTCGGAATCTGTCGGCAACCCGAGCATCGAAACCAACGGCGACACTGGCAGTTGGCTGCCGCCTGCGACCGTCTCCTCGTCCGCCGCGATCAGCGAACCTTCGTGTAGCGTAATGCGCTGCGTCCGAAAGAACAGCTCTCCCGCACGCAACGTGCAGGGATCAGCGGTCGCATCGAGCGCGTTGCGAAGAATCGCATGAACAAGCTGACTAATGAACAATGGTGGTGTTTTACCCACGCCGCGACGGATGAGATCAACATAACTGGCTTCCAGCGTTTTATGCGCCAAGAGATGATCGCGAAAGGCGATCAAAAGTTCCCAATTTTCCCGTGCGTCCGCGTCGGTGATGGTCAGAATTTCGGAAGCCGCAACTGGCCGCCGAGGATCGGCGAGCAGTGCGTTATGTAAATTGCGTTCGACCGGACAGGCATTCGCAGGCGGGAGCAATTCCGGTCGGGCCAGATAAACTTTCAGGAAGTCGTCAGTGACTACGTAGCCGCCGCTTTCATCGCGATCGAGAAAATGATGGCCGCACGAGAGCCAAAAGTCAGTCATTTATGCTCCCGCTCGCCCAATGCTATCAAATCGATTTGTTCGCTTGGTTCATCCTCGCCTTCAGTCTCAATGAAGGAGAAGGCGCGAGTGGGCTTTGCGCCTTCTCTGCCGCGAAGTGCGCGAAAGGTTTCGCGTACCGCGCCATTTTCGAAACTGCGGTGGACGGCGATAACGCTATCCTGCGGAATGGCGCAGAGGGATTCTGCGAAAGCAACCTCTTCTTCTGCTGCCGCCTTAGCTGCTTCGATTGTCGGCGCTCCGAAATGCTGAATTAATTGATTGGCGAGCATATCGACCAGAGCGGCGCGCTCGGCCTCGGTCGCCTCGACGACCTGGGCCAAGGTTGACCAGCCCAACGACTTGACTCCGAGAAACCCACTGCGAAACGCCGCGCGCGCTTTGCCTTCGAGTTTCGCGGCATCTTTGTCCCAGAAAACGAATGCACCCGAGACCGCCCAATCGCCGGCCTCGGCGGGAACATCGAAAACAAATGTATCCGATGCATCGAGGCGGATGGTGCGCAGCAGCTTCACGCGTGTCCTTTGCCGAGCAGATCGAGCCATTCAGGTTTTTCGAGCCGAGGCAGCAAGGCCCTGCGCTCAATTTTATCATTAACAATGCGGCTTATAAGGTCGCCATTGTCATCGATGTCCCAGTGCTGGCGGTCGTTGCGCGAAAGACGCTCGAAATAGGATTTGCGGACAGCTTCAAAGCGGCCTTCCTGCCAATCGCTGAGCAGCAGCATCAAATTACGCGCGAAGCCCTCGATAATGTTATTAGAGCTAACTTCGGCAAATCCCTCCTCGTCCAGCGCCGTCAGGTCAGGGGTGAGCCCGGGATCGACACCCGTGCTGCTTGCGATCCGGATCGTGGCGCCAAACACCAGCCATTCCGGAACGTTACCCGCGCCGGTTTTCGCTGGCCAAGCTAGTCTGCCACCGCCAACTAAAGCCCAATTTACGTACAAGGCGTCCGGCCATTCGATATGGACGGCGGTTTCCGGCGGCGCGGCTGCGGCAATCGCGTCAGCCAAGGCGGCCATCCCGGCGTAGAATACGCGGCGCCCTTTGGCGAGCGGGTCTGTCGGTTCGAGCACCACCGCGAATTCGGCGAGGTCGAACCTTCCCACATAGACGAGGGTTCCGGCGCCGCGCTGCGGTGCGAGTGTAACCGCGTGCGCAAATGCATCGCCGAATTCCCGCAGTCGCACCGCGTGATACGGCGGCGGCAATATCAGTTCCGCCGCAATAGTTGCCCGCGTCACCGGCGCCATCGATCCTCGCTGTTATTTTGTGGTCTTTTTACATATAACGGCATGGCCCATAAAGTCCCGCAGTCTGGACCGTTTGCCGCGCGAGACTTGAAGAGCGGATGGCGATCGCCTTTCACCGATCGGGCAAAGAACAGGACAAGACGACCCTAGTAGCGAAAATGACTGAACGGCCGCGGAAGATCCTGATCTGCTCCTGCGAGGACACAATGCCGCTCGACGGCACCCGCATTGAGCATGCATGTCGGGGCGCGGACGTGCTGCAAGGACGCCAGCTTTGCCGCGCCGAGCTCGACCGCGTTCGCGGCGCGGCGGCTGATGGACAACCAATCGCGGTTGCCTGTACCCAGGAGGCGCCGCTGTTCAGGGAGATTATCGGCGAGAACGCGATCGCGTTCGTCAATATTCGCGAGACGGCAGGTTGGTCCAAGGACGCCAAAGCCGCGGGGCCGAAAATAGCGGCCTTGATCGCGGCCGCCTGCGAGCCCATGCCGGACCCTCCGGTCGTCAATCTAACAAGTAAAGGCGTCACGCTGCTCTATGGTAAGGACGAGCGCGTGGTCGAGGCCGCCAATCTATTAAAGGATCATCTCGACATCACTGTTCTGATCACCGACGGCGATAGAGTACCGCCCGCTGGCGTCACGGAATTTCCGCTGCTGAAGGGCGTGGTCAAAGCAGCCACTGGCCATCTTGGAGCTTTCAAACTACGGGTTGATAGCTACGCTGCGCCGGCGCCTTCCTCGCGCGATCGGTTGCAATTCAGCGCGCCGCGCAACGATGTTGAACTGCACTGTGATGTTTTAATCGACCTTTCCGGCGGCGTACCGCTATTTTCCTCCCCCGATCTGCGCGATGAGTATCTGCGCGCCGATCCGGCTGA
>WNGK01006084.1_pt1 | contig 12710 bp, 5 predicted proteins | sample 5400601 | NCBI WGS metagenome assembly WNGK01 (sample SAMN13153376, study PRJNA577476) | soil metagenome | isolation source: 60 cm soil or saprolite under Garry oak tree replicate 1 | place: USA:California | collected 2016-06-15 | reverse complement strand
CGAGCGCCTGCGCCAAGTAACGGGCAAAGAGCCAGAAAATCCTCAACCATGAAGGCTTCTCCTTCCCAAGACAAATCGTGCGCCCCATTACTTTGGCGAACCTTTGCCGGTGTAATCACGCTTGTCGCAGGATTGGCCCCAGCCGCGCAAGCAGGAGCGAATTCAACGAACGTCGTGCTGATAACCATCGATACTGTCCGCGCGGACCGCGTCGGCTGTTACGGTTACCGCCAAGCACACACTCCCAACCTCGATGCTCTAGCTCGCGAAGGAGTGATGTTCCAGACTGCGGTCTCCGCAGTACCTCTCACTCTTCCTTCGCATTGCTCGATCATGACGGGAACCTATCCCACTCTTCATGGAGTCCGCGACAACCTGGGCTACACTCTCGGAGACTCGCCTCCCACCTTGGCCAATTTGCTAAAAGCGAAGGGATATCGCACGGCAGCTTTTGTGGGCGCCGATGTCCTGAATCCGCAGCGCGGTCTCAACCGTGGTTTCGATACGTATTCGGCTCCGTTCCGGCGAAGAATGGGACGAGATAATCCACTCACATTTAATCTCCAGGACTTGCAGCGGCCGGCAGAAAATGTCATCAGCGACACGCTTGGCTGGATGTCGAGGCAGCCGTTGCGCTCGGACAAACCCTTTTTCGTATGGATTCACCTTTACGATCCGCACACGCCCTACGACCCACCGCCGCGGTTTCGAGCAATGCTCAACGATCCCTACGATGGAGAGATTTCCTACGCGGACGACGAAATTGGGAAATTCTTCGAGTACATGAAGCAACATGGGCTCTACGATTCGAGCCTGATCATCGCCGCATCGGATCACGGCGAGAGCTTCGGTGAGCATGGCGAATACACTCATGGATATTTCATATACGACACGACGTTGCTTGTGCCGCTCATCATCAAGCCGCCCGCAGGACGAGCCATCAGCCGTCACACGATAAAGGCTCCGGTTCGAACCATCGATATCGCTCCGACAACCCTTCAAATCCTGGGCATCCCTTCCCCCTCGACAATGCAGGGGACCAGCCTTCTCCCCCTGATGCTCGGGAAACGGGACACCCTTCCGACGGACGTTGCCTATTGCGAAACGTATTATCCGAACGAATTTGGCTGGAGCGCGCTCCGCGCCATTCGCCGCGGCCGATACAAGTTGATCGCCGCACCCAAGCCGGAACTCTATGACCTGGCGGCGGACCCGCAAGAGAACCACAACCTGTACCCGGACAGGCCCGCGTCGGCTTCTGAACTCAAATCACAACTCGAGACTTTAATTTCCAGAATCACGTCCCATGGGCCAACTCGAAGGCCGAAAGTCTCTCCGGCGGATGTGGAAGTTCTTGCCTCACTCGGGTACGTGGGAGCGTCAATCCCGCCCACAGTGGAACACGCCGGCGTAACACTACCTGACCCGAAGGATGAGTTGGGCGCTTTCAAAGTCCTTTTCACGGTCACTCAGATGGCAACCCAAGGCCATTGCGATCGCGCCATCCCGTTATTAGCTCGCCTGACCGAAGAGCAACCCGATTTATTCCTGGGCCACATGACCCTGGCCAAGTGTGAGCTTGTGATGGGAAACAGCCAGGCCGCCGAGCCCGCACTGAACTCCGCATTGCGCATCCGTCCGGAAAATCTCGAGGCCCTTTTCTATCGAGGGGTTTGCCTATTCGAGGAGGGTCGCTTCGAAGAATCGATGGCCGATTTGCGAGCGGTCGAGAAAGTGCTCCCCAATGAGCCCTATGTTCACTTTTACTTGGGTTCAATTTACGAACGGCAAGCCCACTTGGACCAGGCTCTGCGGGAATACCAAGAATGCGCGACCCTTGATCCAAATTTTGAAGTGGCGGTTTATAAGGTGGGATATTTCCTGGCCAAAAGCGGGCAGTATGCGGGGGCGATCGAGCAGTTCAAGAGAGTTATCGCCATGGATCCGGAGAATGCCTCCGCCCACCACAACCTGGCCCTAGCTCTCGCAGGGTCTGGGAACGAACCGGCCGCGCAACCCGAATTCGAGACGGCCTGCCGTCTCAACCCCTCTTACTGCCCCGCGCCGGAGAAGCCCTAGACCAATCGAAAAGTCCCTTCAATCACTTGTCCGGTAGCGATGTCATGCGCTCGTACGCGCCATTGACCCAATTCATCGTTGTGAGCAAGAGGAACGCCCTCCGCGTGAGACTGAGCGGTGAAGAGTAAGTTTCGGGAATAGAGATCCACAGGGGAGCCGCCCGGCCCGTTGAGTTCGAGGCGGACCACGCGAAGCGTCCCCGCCGGAAGCGATCCCTCATTATGAATCTTCACTTCAAGGTGAGTTCCCGCCGGCAATGTTTCGGGTACTTCGAGGCGAAGCTTGGGCAAGGGTTCCTGAGAGCGGGTGAAGATCAGCGGCCACCATGGGTCGAGCGTAGTCTTATATGTCTGGATGGCGCCTAAATCCCTCCGCCCGCGCACGTCGTAAGTCGGCAATGCGGAAGGCCATTCCACACTCACCTCCGCGGGCGTTTCTAAAAATGAATTGTCGACGTCCTCGCCAAAGGGACCCCGTTTGATATTCGGCGAGTCTCCGAGCCCCTCCACATCGAACTGGGGGTTGCGGAAAATGGCGACCAGCTCCGAGCTGCCGTTCTCATAGACAACCACTTCGACGCCGGGCAGGCGCTTGCCGTCGGCGCCAAGCACGCGGACGCGAGGGTGAATTTCGGCAAAGTTCAGAAGGCCTGCCACGAGATCGGGAAGTCTTGAATTTAATTTTGGATTCAGCCTCTCGACGGCGTATTCCGCCACATCGAGATTCAGAAAGACGGCTCGTCCACTCCCGAACTTATTGAATATGACCGCCGGTACCTGGCCGCTCCCGCCCTGAGCCTTTCCTGTTGTTACGACAACGGAGGGCTCCGCAGCCGGCGCAAGCTCAAATGGCATGTCCTCGATGGAAGCCAAAGTCGGTTTGCCCGGGGCGGCCGGCGCCTTGCCTTGCAACGCACCTTTGGCTCGACGAATCCCGAAAACCTCATCGAGCTGCCCGTTCCCCAAGTCGCGGCCATGCTCGTTCATTGTCGCGGTCCCAAAGTCGGCCAGCAAAAGTCCGCCCGCCTGAACGAAATCGCGAATCTGTCCAGCCTCCCGAGGGCTCACCGCCACGGACTTTGGCATGATGAAAGCCCGGTATGCGGCCGGGTTCAGTCCCCCTCCTTCGATCTGCTCGCGGCAGAGAAAGTCGTATTGCAGGCCCAGGTCTTCGACGAGCTTCGTCCAACTGTTGCGAATCCCATTGATATGCAGCCGGACGTCGTACTTGTTCAAGACCCAGTCCCTCGCGTGAACCACGTTCTCGAGCAGCCAGTGAATCTGGATTGTGGCATGGGAGTAATGAATGGCAATGCGATCGTGCGTGCGGCGCGAGTTCATGATCAGCCGCGCCACTCCGCCTCGCACTTCGTGAAAAACTTCGGAGAAGGCGTCCGCGGCGGGGGTCAGCTTGTGGTTCTTATCCACAAACCTTATGTTCGGTTCGAGGTTGTCCCAGATAATCGCGCCCTTATACCCGTGAAAAAGCTGCCACCAAATTTCGCGAATCTTGCGTTTTTGCTCGACGCGGTCCAATTCCGAGAGCGGCTTTCCGGGCGGGAACGAAAATGCATGAGTGCCGAGGATGGCCACCTGGGGGTTTAGCGAGCGGATCAATTCGGAGTTGTTCGCGGTGTTGTAAGGCTCGATGACGTCGACCGAGCGCGCGACCTGCTGGTAGTTGTACCAGCCGAAGGCGGCGGGGGCCTGGCCGCCTTCAGTCGCGCAAAGAGCCTCCGGGTCCTCAGCTTTGCACATGGCTCGCGCCCGCTGGACAGCTGCGGCGAATGTGGCGTCCATAAAGTTGCGGAAGTCGCACCATGCGGACACGTTCCAGCCTTCGGTTGAGCGGATTTCAGCCACCGCGGCGTAAAACCGCTTCATGAAAGCTGCGACCTCGGACCAGTTCGCGAATTTTGTGGGCGCCCGGCTGGTTCTCCATCCGCCTCGCTGGCCCCAGCGCGCATTGGCGGCGTCCAAGGGGCCCAATTTGGACTCGAGCGAACGCTCGTCGAAAACCGGAATGCCGCGGCTTTCGGCCGCCATGGACGTGAGCGTCGCCCAGTCCTCGCGCGTGGAGGGCCCGGAATCGTAGGGCTCGGGAAACGTTGTGCCCCACTCCTTGTTCATCTTGGCGAGCGTGACGTACTTCGCGCTCAGTCCCGCGGCGGCAACCGCATCAAAGGCGCGGTCGGTGGTCGTGCGCGCGATCATCAGGTCGCGGTGCTCGTAGGGCAGACCGGAGCGCATCGTGTCGTCGTCCCAGCGCGCAATCTCAAGTCCGCCCCACTCGGCGCCCGCCTCGCCGGGCGAGTCATAAATCGAGCGCAGGTAATCGGCAAATTTCACGGTGCAGAACGGCGAATGGCAGAAGTCGGTCGGTTGAATCTGATCGCCCTGGCCCAGCTCATCGGCGATGTTGTAGAAGAGCGGACGGAAGGCTTTGTGCATTCGAACCATGCGCGTCAATCGCTCGCGCAAATATTCGTCGGTCTTCGGATCGTTCAGGCAGGGCTCGCGGACGAGCATCGCCGGATTGTCGCGGTTTGCTTGGTATCCGTCCTGCCACGCGTGCCACAAATTTTGCCGCTTGTGGTAAACCGCGAAAACTTCCCAGGCCATCTGCTCGACGTAGAAGCGAAAGTTGTTGTCGAGGATCGCGGAGAAGTCATCGTCGCGGTACGCGATGGTCGAGTCCACTCCCGCGCGCGCGAGCAGGTCATAGAAACCATCCGGGTAACCGGCCCACATGAGAGTGTGAAAGTCGTCCCAGGGGCGGGGCGGCGGAGACAGCAGGAAGTTCGCGCCTTCCGTTTGGAGCAACTCGTTTACATAGACCCGAATCGTGTTGCGATACGTCAGGCCTTCACCGAGCGATAAGGAAAACGATAGAGGGGTTCCGGCCGAGCGTGGGACCGGCAAGGCGATCTGTTTGACGATCCGCCCCGCGCCATCCACCCAATGGAGCGTTGCCGTCCCTTCAGGGAATTCGCGGAAATAGACTTCGCCCTGCAATGTCCCTTTCGTCTGAAAAATCTCACTCGGCAATTGCACACGGGCGACAATCGCAGCCTGTTGGCCGCCGCTCGGCGGCGCTTGCGACTGTGCCGTGGCGCTCTTCACGTTGCGAAACCAATCGACCCCGGCCGCTCCGCTTGCGACCGTGGCGCGAAGGAATTTCCTTCGCGACCGCATAACCCCGTGTTTCGTGGAATCTTTCATCACCATACCTTCCGCTTTGGATTACTTGACGTTCGCGTGGGCATCGACCTGAACTTGCGTCACTACCTCAAGGACTCCGACCACGTCGCCCAGGCTGTCGGAAACCGGCGCGAGCACGGAAATCCAGCCGGGCTTCTCACTCACCGTTATCCGCTTGCCTGTTTCAATAACGGTCTTCATTTGCGAGATCATGTCCTGATAGAGCGCGCCCCAGGGCCAGAACTGACTCAATTCGTGCGTATTCCGAATGACGACCCGAATCTTGTCGGGATGCCCCTTGACGGGCATCCATAAATTTACGTCGGACGGAAAAGACACCAGGCGCGAGAGGCGAAGGAGCGTCTTTTTTGTGGCCATGAAAGCCGCGTCATCAACATCATAATTGTCGCCCGCGAGCCACCGATCGCGCGGATCCTCCGTGAACATGTATTTCATCGCGCGCTCCGTAACGATCCTTTGGCACACATCGCCATCAACCATGATGCTCCCGACGCGCGCCACTTCGTTGAGCTGCGCGGCCATCTCGCGCGCGGCGGGGGGCGGAGTTTGGGCGGCCCCGGCCAGCGGTCCCGACAGGATGAAGAGCAGACAAAGAAATCTCATGGCGCCTCCGAGATCAGTTCCATGACGAAAGCACGGACTTTCATCCAAGCCTCGGGGCCGATGGCCTCGAGCATTTTCGACGTGCGGGCGGTTGCATCGTCAATAGCCGCGCCGGACCACTCTGAAGGCTGCGTGTCCGCGAAGGCGGGGCGCGGGTTCCACCAATCGTCGAGGCTTGAGTTGTTGTAACGACTTGCGGCCTCAGCCTTGAGCGTCTTGAGAGGGACGCGGCTCTTTGCGCTATCGAGCAGCGCCATATCCTGCAGGCAATTGCGCTGAACCTTCAGGCGGATGCTGGGTATCGGTTCCTCCAGCCCAAACCGATCGCCGGGATAGACGAGCGCCGTCCTGCCATCCTGAAAGTGAAACCAGGGATCTTCGCCGGGATCGACAGTCAACCAGTGAACGTATCCATTCACTCCCCAGAGCCAAGCCTGGAATGGAAACTTCGTGATCGAGGCGCTCGGCTCGCTCACGCCGGGCGGGCCGCCGTAATACCAAACAATATCGCCACGGTCGCGCAACCTCCGCGGAGCGTCTTTGTACCAGCTCAGGATTCCGCCGCTCGCGCACCACAAGGTTACCATGCCCCGCAGGTCGTCAAATTGCCGCTCCATATCCCAGCTCACGTCGGCGCGGAAGACGAACTTTACCAGCGTATCAGGCGGGAGCGCTTCCTTTAGTAGCCGCGCATATTCCTTGAAATACCGGTTATCCTTGGCGAAGCGGACCTCGTCGCCGTCCCATGGAAAACCCATGTAGCGCTTTTTGTGATTGAAGAACATCTCGAACCGGGTTTGGGTCCACCCTTTTTCGCGGAAGTGGCGCTCCATTTCCGAGACCACATTCACGAACTCGGCCTCGTACCCCGGCTCGCCCCAGTTGACGAAAGAGGCGGGCCATTCGGGATTGATGGGAAGGTAGACGAAGGGAAGGGGCCGCGCGCCTCGACGCGTTTTGGCGAAAGCTGAGCCGTCAAACAGCGCGCTGTAGTGGCGATCGTAAAGATCCCAATTGGCTATGTGGCGATTTTTTCCCTCACCGACAAGCGCCGGCGCGAACTCGGGCCCTACTTTTCCCGCGTGCCCGTATCCGAGTTGGTGGAAAATACCGCGATGCTCATAGAAGATGCGATGGTAAGAGTGGATCAAGTGGAAAAACGAATCGCTCGTGTAGAAGTTCGGAGTGTTTGTTAGGAGGCCGGGATACTGGTCGCCCAGCCAGTTGACGCCGTATGAGTTGTGGTCCACGGTCACGACGTCCTGGACGGGAACGACGGCTGAAAGCACTTTCAGCTCGATCGCCAGCGTCGCGCGGTGACCACCAACCTTCAGCGTGGCGCGACCGCGGTAGGCGCCTGGTCGGGCGGAGGCGGGAATCCAGACGTCCACCCAGAAAGCCTGGGCGGTCTGGCCATGGATTCGATTATCCGGCTCGGGAAGGCGCGAGCTGTATGGGAACCGGACAGGGATAAGGGCGTCGGGAAAATACGTCTTTTCACTTTCGAGAAAGTGGAACCACTCCCGGAAAACGTCTATTTGGAGTCCGCTTTGCTCCGGCGCGAGCTGGAGATCAACCATATACGAGCCGTTCTTCTTCAACTCAGCGACCAGGTGAAATGAAACATAGCCGCCGCGGGCGCCCTCAAGAGAAACCGATCGCTGGCCGTGAGTATATGGTGCGGGGTTTCCATCCGCCACCCGGTCCGCCTTGACGATCTGGCCGAAGGGATCAATGCGAGTGAATTCCGGATAGGCCTTGAGATTCACCTGCTGCGCGTGAAGGCCTGGAGCGCCCATGAGACAGAGCACTAGAGTTGGAGCTAAGAGCGCGTGCGCTCGGCCTGTTATTTTGCCCAATGCAGGCTCCGGGATGGTGTATCGTCCTGGCGAACGAAGCGGCACATTATACCGTCCGGGAATTGCGAGGCATAGCGGCAAATCAGACTTGCTCCGGCCGGCAGGAGGTGAACCGATGCTTGCCCATTTCACGCGCCGCGACGCGCTGAAGACACTCGCTTCTGTCGGTGCGCTTTCCCGCGCGGGGACGGCGGCTCCGGCCCCAATCGCCGGCGCTCCGGCGGTTGCCCAGGCCGGCGGGCTTCCCTCGGATCAGAACAAGCGATGGCGAGGCTCTGCGCTCGGCAACCTTTATCCTTTCATTAAAGAGGAACAGCAGCGGACGCGCCAGCGCCTGGCGTTTCTCAACCGCCTTCCGAAGGACCTCGAGGCGTGGAAAGTGGAATGCCGCGAGAAAGTTTTCGCCGCGCTCACATACCGGCCGGAGGCCTGCAAACCCGAGGCCGGGATTATCGACCGCGTGGATAAGGGTGACTACATCCGTGAGCGATTGAAGTTTCACACCGCGCCGAGTGTCGAGGTGCCCGCTTACCTGCTTATTCCGAAGCGGGCGAAGTTTCCGGCACCCGCGGTGGTCGCGCTGCACGATCACAGCGGCGATTATTACTGGGGCAAGGAAAAGATCATCGAAACGGAGAACGAACATCCCACGATCGTCGCTTCGCGCAAGCGGCACTATGACGGCGTCAGTTATCCGGCGACGCTGGCGCGGCATGGCTACGTCGTGCTTACGATTGACATGTTCTATTTCGGAGAACGCCGCCTGATTCTCGATGAGGACTTGGAGCGCGGCGTCAACGACCGGTCGAAGGTCGAGTCGGAAGAAACCATCGCTCAAATCAACAACCGGAACGGAAAAATGGAGCACGTCATCTACAAGAACATGATCGATGCCGGAATCACCGAGGCAGGCGTCCTGGCCTGGGACGACATCCGGAGCGTCGATTACCTGGTGAGTCGTACCGAAGTTGACCCTCAACGCATCGCGTGCACCGGTCTCTCTGTAGGCGGGTTTCGTACCAATTTTCTTGCCGGGCTCGACCCCCGCATCAAGGCTGCGTGCATTGCGGGCTGGATGACTTCATTTCGAAACCTGCTGCCCCGCTACGAGTCATACACGGTGCCCGCGGGATGGCCGCCGGGGCTGCTTGACGACCTCGACTATCCCGACGTGGGTTCGCTGACTCTGCCGAATCCCTTGATGGTGGTCCATGGCTGGCAGGACACCCTGTTCCCTCCTGATGGCGTGCGGGCCGCGTTCAGCTACCTGGCAAAATGCTATGAGACGATCGGAAAGCCGGAACGCTTCCAGACGTTTACCTTTGACGGGCCGCACAAGTACCCGATCGAGGCTCAGGAGCGCATGATCTCGTGGTTTGACCGGTGGGTGTAGGGCGGGTTGTAGTCACGGCCTTACTCCCGAACGAATTCCACGTAACCATGGGCGCGCAGAAAGCGGAAATACCCGACGAAATCGAATTCCGTCGGGCCCAGTTCCATTTGCGTCAGGTGAATCACTTCAGCCAGGTTGCGCTTCCCGTCGCACCAATACAGCGCGTCGGTCGGCACGCTCGCCCATGCACCCGAGGGGTAACCCTGCCACTGATCGTGTGGAAGATCATCCAGGGGCAAAGTTCCGAATCGTTTGCGCCTGACAATAATTTTTGAAGACTCGCCAGACGCCCCGGCGTTCTCCCCCAAGGGTTGCGTTGGCAGGTGGAGACCTTGCTCCGCTGCCCGACGCTCGACGGCACGACGCACTCTCCCCTTTTCCTCATTGCCGAACCTTCGCAGTTCGTCGACGAGAGGAGCGAGCTCCCGGTCGGCTGCCGAGCGCCGGTTCTCCGGTACGAGCCGCTCGACCGAGAGGGCGGATTGTGATTCGCGATCAAGGCTGTAAGTGATGTGATCGAGCGCATCGCTCTCAAGGCGCACCAGGCTCTCAGCATCTCCAGCGACGGATATCTGGTCAAGGAAAGGCGCCAGGGTCTCGAGAATCTGCTCATAGCCGCGCGTTTGGCTGAGCTCCGCGAGCCATAGAGCCTCGGGCTCCGAAGCGTTCGCCAAAAAATAGAGGTACGCAGCGTTGACGGTCGCGACGTCTCGAAGTGAGCGCGGGTCAACTCGGTCCGGCGTGTCTTCGCTGTTGTGGTGTGTCTGGACGCCGCTTCCACTGTAAGGCCACACGGTCGGAACTTTGACGGTGGGCTCGGCAAGATACGTGTCCGTGCCGCTCATGAAAGGAAGGGAATGCCAAGGGCGGCCCACCAGCGGAAAGTACTCGCGAGCGACCTCGAGGACGAAGGCATCCGTGTATGATTTGCTCACATGCGGATTCATGTAAAACGTATATTCGGTCCCCGCCAAAATGTAGAGTGCGGCCGGGGTATCCATGCACATCGCGGCGACCGTCCGGCGCATGCGGTCTGGATGGGTCGAGACGTAATGCATGGAACCGTACATCTCGCCCATGATCAGAATCCGTATGCTGCGCTTGGGCGGAGGCAATTTACCGGCGGCAATCAGGCGAGTGAGCGTGGCCAGCGATTCCAGCATCGCCGCGACACCCGTGGCGTTGTCCTCCGCGCCTTGCTCAAAGGCGTGGCCGAGGGTCAGCACCTCCTCCGGCCCGGTTCCCGGGATCACGGCGGTGACATAAGGGTAGACGCCAGCGTAGTAGCGTGTATCAACGGTGGCCTTCACCCGCACCCCGCCATGCTCGGCCAGGAGCTTGCGCACCAGCGCGTCCTCCCGAGGCGTTATCGAAAACGATAGCAAAGGTGTACTGGACTTGGTAAACGCCCAGCCATTGTCGCCCCAGGCGTTCACCCACTGGCGGCCGTCCTGAAGGCCGGGATTTTCCGTGAAAGCATTGATGGCGCCGAGGGCTCCTGCCTTCACCAGTGCCCATTTGAAGTTCGCCGGATTTTCATCGGTGAGAACCAGTTTGCCGCGAAGAGGCATCTGGGCAATGGCGTCGCCATTTCCGCCGTGGACTTCGACGACCTCGGCCGTGACTCCCTCGGGCGGCGTAGGGCCGCTCCACATGCCGAGGGAGCTCGGAATTTCCTGGTAATCGGCAAGAACCCGTCCCGAGGGCGGAACGGAAGGTTCAACAATTTCCAGGCGCGCGGATTTCGCATCCCAAGCCAACGGCTCGGTCCAAAAACCCACTTGGGTGACGCCATCGGCGGGAGCACCCAGCAACTCGACGTTTTTGAGCCCGATCTCGACCATCGTTTGGCGCACGTATTCCGCTGTCTCCTGGAACTTGGGAAATGTGAACCAGCGATCTGTGGCATAGACATGCCGCATAAAATCCATCGCCTGGTCCGAGTGAATTTCCGAACGAATCGCCTCGATGACGCGCGGCAAGCTCGGAGAATTCTCCGCAAGCGCAGGGAGGACGACGGTCGCGATTAGAAACACCACCACGATTTTTCTCAACTTCCAGTTCACAAACGCCGCCTCATAACCATGACTTCGTTTTTTTTGGCAATCACCTTGATTCTTCTGCCTCCGAAGGTGCAGCATCATAACCTCGAGCCGGCCTCAGCGACAAGCTTCCCAGTGGGAGTTTTGCCTTGACACACCCATTGACCGGCGCGAACTTCCGGAGCCGAGCCCATGCTCAAACGAATCGCGCTGGTTCCACTTTCGATCTGCGGGATGGCCGGCTTCGCATTCGGCGAGAAACTGCCCAGCGCTTATTTTCGCCTGATGGAGAGCGGCGCGGCGGAAGTCGAGCAAGCGCTCGACGCCAGTCCCGGCGCCAACCTGGCGACGCTCGAGGCGAGGCCGGGCTGGAAGCACTTTCCTTATGCCATCCTTGCTCCCGCGGTGCTTTATGCCAAGCGCCATCCCGATAATCCGCATTATCACGATCCCAGGATGCTGACCCTGGCCATTCGAATTGGCGACCTCTTGGCAGGGGAGGACGAGCGCGGTGCGTACGAACCTCGCCTGGACAGCGATTGGGATACCTACATTTGGTTGGAAGCTTATCGCCTCCTCGAGCTCGACCTGGGCGAGGAACGCAGAGCCAACTGGCGCCGCCACATTTTAAGAAACGCCGCGCTCGTCGACGACGATGCCGCGGAGCGAATCGATTTCCCCTGGTACAACTCTCCTTACATTGGAACTTCTCCGAATCACTACGCTCAATATGCCTCTTTGTTGTTTCTTGCCGGCCGCGTTACCGGCGATCCGGATTGGGTGGAGTTGGGAACGCGCATCCTTCACCGGTTCGCCGCAGCAGAGCAGATGCCGGATGGCTATTGGGGAGAGCATAGCAGGGCGGGTCCGACCACCGGATACGACCACATTACGATGACGCAGGTCGCGCTCTATTACGAGTACACCAAGGACCCCGCGGCCCTGAAAGCCCTTCGGCGCTCGACCACTTTTCACGAGCATTTTACCTATCTCGATGGCGCGCCGGTTGAAGTCATCAACGACCGAAATCGATATTGGGATGTCGACACGTGGGGCCAATTCGGGTTTTCGAATTTTCCGGATGGCCGCCGCTATGCCGAATTCTTAACCGGTTTCTTTCACGGCGACCATTTGCACATGGATTGGTTGGGGCGCCTTTCGCAAGACGCGCTTTACTATCACGAGGGGCCTCAACAGCCCATCCCTCAGGATCGGCCTCAATATTCATACCAAATGAGCATCCCGGCGGGCATCCGCAAGACCGGGCCGTGGCAAGTTTGTCTCTCTGGGATCGTCAGCACCCAGGCGGATAACAACCAGTATTATCTCGACCGGCAAAGTAGCTTGAGCGTGTTTCACAAGCAGCTCGGATTGATCATCTCGGGCGCGAACTCCAAACACCAGCCGGAGCTCGCCAGTTTTTCCGAGAACCTGGGCGGGCGGATTTATGACACGCCGCTCAGCAGCCGACTCCAGATGAGCGATGAGCTTGACCGATTGTCCCTTGCCTACA
>WNGK01008754.1_pt1 | contig 12714 bp, 12 predicted proteins | sample 5400601 | NCBI WGS metagenome assembly WNGK01 (sample SAMN13153376, study PRJNA577476) | soil metagenome | isolation source: 60 cm soil or saprolite under Garry oak tree replicate 1 | place: USA:California | collected 2016-06-15 | reverse complement strand
GCCTGCAAAGTACAAGTCGTGCTCGAGAATGGAATCGAAATAGAACGGCCGATAGCCTTGCTGCCGCAGCACCTCACAACCTTTATCCAACAGTTCGCGCTTGATGTTGCTCGCGGGCGCCACGATGCCAACGGTGTCGCCGGGTTGAAGAGCGGGCGGCTTGGTGCGCGGGGTGAATGAGGAATGCATGAAAGGAAGCTACTCGCTACAGATTCCGCAGATCAACGCGGATAAAACCGGGAATTAACTTTCCGAGACCTGCGCTCACCTGCGAACCGCGGCGAATCTCGAACCCTATAAGAAAAACTCTCCCCGGCAGACCATTCGCGCCGCGCCCTGCAGAAACACTCGCTGGCTTTCGGTACGCACCATTTGTGCCCCGCCGGGTGCGTGCACTCGCACCGGCGATTCGGCCTTCCCCGATACGATGGCGGCCATCGCTGTCGCGCACGATCCCGTGCCCGAAGACCTCGTCTCCCCCACGCCGCGCTCGAAAAATCGCGCCTGCAGGTCGTGCACTCCTTCCGCGACGACGACCTCAACGTTCACTCCTTGCTTGAACTCGGCCCTGCGTTGAATCGCCGCCGCTTCGAACTGCCAGTTCTCGCCAAACTCGGTCACGAACATCACGAAGTGAGGATTGCCCAACGACACCGGTACACCGCGGACTTCCTGCGCACCGAGCTTAATCGTGATCTCCCTCTCCACACGGGCCTCGCCCATTTCCATCTCAAACTCATATTCCTCATCGCGGCGGGCGGTCAACCTGCTGGTTTTCACCCCCGCTCCGGTGCGGATCGTAATCTTCTCTTTTCCCTGCTGTTCGCAAATGTAAGCCGCCACACAACGCGTGCCGTTGCCAGAAATTTCCGCCTCCGAGCCATCCGCATTCAGCAGCCGGATCTCGACGTCGGCAGAGGCGTCCGCGAACATCCATTCCACTCCATCGGCTCCGACACCCTCATGCCGGTCGCAGATACGTCTGGTAAACCCAGCCATATCGGGCGGAGCCAGCGCTCCATCAATCAGTAGAAAATCATTGCCGCACGCACTGGCCTTCACAAACGGAATCGTGGCTATACCAGACCGCCCAGTCACTCTCGCTCCACCGGTCCCAACGACACGACGCTGCCAAACACGGGCGACTGCTTCAGCAAACCCAACAGTTCTAGCTGCTCCCGGTGCCTACCCTCGGCATCGAATTGCAGGCGCACATGCCCTGGCGTGCTCGCCGTGACCACATTTTGCATCATGCGATGTTCACGCTCCAGGATGCGGTTGATCTCATTGCTGATTTCATCCACCGTGCTGCCTGTGACTTCGTAGGTCACCAGCAGCAGCTTCAGGTTGAAGTCCACTTCCAGGCGGCCCAGCGCGAACAATACCAGCAGGATCATTCCCGTCGAGAACATCGCAGTCAGGTAAAGGCCCCCACCCGCCGCCATGCCTACCGAGGCCACTACGAATAATGTAGCGGCGGTAGTCACTCCAGTCACAAGTCCACGAGCGTGCAGAATTGAACCCGCTCCGATGAATCCGATGCCCGGAATGATCTGCGCCGCAATGCGCGTATAGTCTGACGCGGAACCCGCCAGCGCCGTGGAAAGAATGGTATAAAGCGCGGCGCCGAAACAGATGAACATGTTCGTGCGGAGACCGGCACGTCGATGCTTCAATTCCCGATCCAGGCCGATGAGTCCGCCGAGGACCGCTGCCAGCAGCAAGCGCGCGGTAGACGACGAGACGATGCCACTCGCCATTTCTCCGCGCATCAAATCGAAGATGTAATGCCAATTCATCGGTCAATCACACTATAAAAGAGCACGGCAAGTGGCTGGATTTTATCACCGCAACCAACCGCTTTCGCTGCCGCTCGGGCTGATCGCGTTAACCGGCGTGATTACCGTGGGGCTAGCGCGCCCGGTAGATGACGGCCCGGGGTTGTCCTGTGGTCTCTATCTCGACCAACTCCGGAAGTTGACGCCCCTGCCGCCCTTTCGATACCGGATCGCCATCGAAGGCGACCACGTAATCGGCGAATGCACCGGGATCAGCCAGCGCCCGCTCCCACAAACCTTCGCTATCGACTGGTTGCTTCCAGACGCGGTGATTGCCTTCATTGATCACACTCCGGAGCGGGATCCCGGCCTGCTCGACTGCACCCCCATGCTCGCCCAGATACATCAGAATCGTGGAATTCGGCGGCAGCGACTTTAGCCAAACCGCGACTCGTTTCTCGAGTGCCTGCCTGCCGCGAGAATTGATTGCCGCTTCGCGGTAACAAACCGGTTGCGCCTGCCAGATTCCGATGTAGCTGGCCGTCACCAGTGCGAGCGTCGCAAATGACATCGACAGCATCATCCATCTTAAGGATTTTGCTCCAAACGATTGCGAGGGTTTCACGACCTCTACCATGAATAAAAATCCCAGTGCGCCAAACACCACCATCGCCGGTAATAATTGCAATCCGTAACGCACGTTGTAATGCGAAAACGGCCACCAGGGGGGGACGAAAATAGGCACGCCGCCGTATGCCAAAGACAGCGCGTAAAACGGGATGGGGAGGGCCAGCAACAGTGTCGGCCACCATCGTTTCCGGTCCGCCCCCACGGCCAGCAGGCCTAGTCCCGCAAGGGCCAGCCACAACCGTTCGAGCCACATCTGTTCAGCAAGGTTTAGTTCCGCAGCCTTCAAAAAGTACGCCGCCCCTGCGTACACGCTGCCGGCGGCTGGATTTATGGTTGCGCTCTTTTTCGCAATCGCTTGCGCCGAGTATGGTCCGTTCGCAAATTCCAGAGGATTGCGGTAGACTGCCGCGTTGTAAGCTAGCCACAACAGCGGCCCAGCGGCGGCGAGAATCACAAACTTTGCCACCGTTCGCCGCAACGGCTGGTCCTGGAAATTACGTGCGGCGATCGCTATGGCCGCTGCCGCCATCACGCCCGCGAGCAACCATCCGTCGTAACGCGTCAGGCAGGCGGCAACTACACAGAGCCCACATTTCGTGAGCGCTTTTCTGTCCCGGCGAACAAATTCGCTGAAGTAAACCACCGCCCAGATAAACAGTGCCAGATACAGCACCTCGGTCATGGCGGTGCTTTGCATGTAAATCAGGTTTGGATTTGCGCCATAAACAATCGCAGCACCCCATGCCGTGATTCTTCCGGCTCCATCCAATTCTCGATCGCGACTCAGCACTCCGCGCACCAGCCGAAAAATACCGGTCACGCTAAACACGTAGGCCGCCATCGATGGAATCGATCCGCCTGCGCCTCCACGCCACATTTCATCGGACAGCAAGAATGGGAGCATCAGCAAATGCAGCAGTGGCAGCCATACTGTCCCCAACTGCAAAAGTCCTGGAGTCTTTGAGTCGAAGACCCGGCGAGCGATGTTGATATGCGCTACGGCATCGCCGTACAGCAGCACCTCGCCTCGGCGGTAATAAAACAGAAAGGTAAATATGGAGACGCAAGCCGCGAGCCAAGTCAGCAGCCTAACCTCGTGGTCCCAGAACGGGCTGGCGTCGGACCTCATTCGAGTTGCTTCATTCCAGGTGAGTGAGTTCGCGAAAGATTTGAAAACGCGCGTCAATTTCGTCGCGAGTGAGAGATTCGAGCCTCTCCGTGCCAAACCGTTCCACGGCGAACGATCCCATGACGCCGCCGTAGAACAGCGCCCGCTTGAGCACTTCCCGGCTCACCTCTCCTTGCGACGCAATGTAGCCCATAAACCCGCCGGCAAATGAATCGCCCGCGCCGGTGGGATCGACGACTTCCTCGATGGGAAGTGCTGGCGCGCGAAAAGGATGATGCCCAATCCCAAAGGCGCCTTCGCGAAAGAAAATGGTCGCGCCGTACTCGCCATGTTTGATCACCAGCGCCTGCGGACCCATGGCTAGCACCTTCTGCGCCGCCCGCGGCAGGTTGCTCTCCGCCGCCAGCATTTTAGCTTCGGTGTCATTGATCAGCAGTACGTCTACCAACTTGAGTGTCTGTAGCAACTCTTCCCGTGCGCCTCTGATCCAGAAATTCATGGTGTCGCAGCCAGTCAGGCACACGCGGTTCAGCTTCCGCCGCACGTCAGCCTGCAACGTCGGTTGGATGTTTGCCAGAAACAGAAACTGCGTATCCTCGTATTCCTTTGGAATACGAGGCTGAAAGCTCTGGAAAACATTCAGCTCGGTAAAATCCGTCTTGGCCTCGTTCAGGTTGTCAAGATATTGCCCGCCCCAGCGAAACGTCTTCCCTTTCGCGCGTTCAATGCCGCGAGTATCAATGCCGTGCTTCTTGAAGACATTCTCTTGCGCCGGAGTGAAGTCCTCACCCACCACAGCCACGACACGCACCTTGGTGAAGTAGCTGGCGGCCAGCGAGAAGTAAGTCGCAGCCCCGCCCAGAATATTTTCCACGCTGCCGGAGGGCGACGTGATGCTATCGAATGCCACAGAACCAACTACGGCGACGCTCATCCGGAACTAGCCTTATTCCTTCCTGGAAAATTTCTTGTCTTCCCGCCACCGCAACAATCCCGATCGTAGCGGGCCGGACAATAAACTGTTCTTCGCTCCCTCTGCGGCAGCTCTCAGCGAAGTCTGCGCAGCAATCCTTATCGTCTTCCAAAATCGTTAATTACTTCGCCGTCCCAGATACTTACCAAGAATCAGCGCCATCTTTTTCTTTGTCGCGGCAGGAATCATTTTCGGGTCAGTCAATATCGCATGCGCCAACGCGGACCCGCACTTGCAGCCGCGCGCCTTCGGCATCGCCGCCACCGTCTCCCGCACAACTCGTGCAGCATTCTCGGCATTCTTGATCAAAACAGCAACGATCTGGTCTACCGTGACCGAATCATGCTGCGGATGCCAGCAGTCGTAATCCGTCACCATCGCGATAGTGACGTAGCAAAGCTCCGCCTCACGCGCCAGCTTAGCTTCCTGCAGATTAGTCATGCCGATCACGTCCATGCCCAAGCCGCGGTAAACATTCGACTCAGCCTTGGTCGAGAACTGCGGGCCCTCCATGCACAGATAAGTTCCACCACGCTTGCCGGCCACGCCACTCTTCCTGCAGGCAACTTCAACCACGCTCGCCATCTCGGCACAGACCGGATCGGCGAATGCGATGTGTGCGACCACTCCGCTGCCGAAAAAGGTATCCACGCGATGCCGTGTCCGGTCGAAGAACTGGTCTGGAATGACGAACTCAAGCGGCTTATGTTGTTCTTTCAGCGAACCGACAGCAGAAATGGAAACGACGCGCTCGACCCCGAGCTGCTTGAGGCCATGAATGTTGGCTCGGAAATTCAATTCGCTGGGCAGGATGCGGTGCCCGCGCCCGTGTCGCGCCAGAAAGGCTACCTTGCGACCCTCAAGCGTACCGAGCACATAGGCGTCCGAGGGCGCGCCGAACGGCGTCTTCAACTTGACTTCGTTCACCTTGCTCAGCCCCGGCATCGAATACAGCCCACTGCCGCCGACGATTCCGATTTCCGCCTGTGGCAAACGACCTCCGACATTCTCGCGCCCATCAGAAATCTCAGAGCGCGAAAGTCAAACTCGTGATTATACAGGAGCGAATTTGCGGCAGAGCGCAGCCTGCTCGCTGACCAATTACAATTCCCGTATGAAACTCGCGCCTAGCCTTTTTCTCGGATTCTCCCTGCTCAGCCACGCCTTCATTGCGCAGGATGCTTCGAAACCATCCGCTCCATCCCAGCCCGAGCCCAAATCCGTCACGGTGCCCGTCACGCTCGATCACAACCGAGTCGTCATCGACGTTTACCTGCCCCTCGCCGACGGCTCCACCAAGCGGGTGCGCGGCTGGGTGGATACCGGCAATTCCGATCTCTGGATGAGCCGCCGCGTCGCCACTCTCCTGGGACTCACCGTCGAGTGCGGCGAGAAGACTTGTTCCGCCACCGGATCGCTGCGCGAAATAGTCATTGGCGGCATGAAAGTTTCCTTCGCCAATCTGCAGCAGGCCAAGATCATGGTGAAGTCGGACCAGGCGCAAGATCTCATGATTCCGGGCATGAGCGCCGAAATAAACATTCCCTCAAGCGTCCTGCGCAATTACGCCATCGTGGTGAATTTTCCAGACCGCGAGTTCACCATTGGCGCTCCCGGAAGTCTGAAGTTCAGCGGTATGAGCGGCAAAATCTTTGTGAATCCGGAGAACGGCTTAGTGCAGGTTCCCAGCAAAATCGACAACAAGAGCTACAACCTCGGCTTGGACGTGGGTGCTTCCATTAGCTTTCTTTCTCAGGATGTTTTTGACAAACTGGCCGCGTCCCATCCGCAATGGCCGCGCATGACCGGAGCGGTCGGTCCCGCCAACATGTGGGGAACGAACGACGAACCGCAGTGGAAGCTGCTTCGCCTGGAGCATCTGCAATACGGCCCGCAGTTTTTGAGTGGCGCCGTGATGGTATCAACACCGGCGGATGCGAGCGCATTCCTTGAGAAACGCGCCGGCATCGCCACCGCCGGCCTGCTCGGCTCAAACGCCCTGCTCAACTACCGAATCGGTGTCGATTATGTCCACAAGATGGCGTATTTCGAGATCGGCACAACCTTCAAGGCGCCCGACTTCGACGTCGTCGGCCTCATCCTTCGGCCCGAAACCGATGGTCGCTTCACCGTGATTGGAGTATCCGATTTTGACGGCAAGCCATCCGTTCCTGAACTCCAGTCGGGCGATCTACTGATCTCAGTGGACAACATCCCCGCCCCCGGCTCGACCATGGGGCAAGCCTGGTCCATGCTCGAAGGCATGCCCGGTCAAGAGCGCAAGCTGACTCTAGAGCGAGGCGGCAAGCAGTTCACGGTTGCTGCGAAAGTGCGACATTTTCTGGGCGAAGAAGCTCCGGAGGACAAGGGCAAAAGGGAAAGACAAAACTGAAAACTGGCAATCCCATTCCACGCGCGACTCAACCATAAACTTCTTTACGGTGCGCACTACCAGAAACCTCTCTTGTTTCCAGAACACAACCTGATAAGAAGAAGGCAGGCGCGGAAAAGACGAGCAGCAGTTGGACGTGTTCCTGCTTACGTGGTGCTCCACATAACCAGGATTTTGCCTTCGCAAATTGTGTGGGTTTTCAAGACGATTCGTGCTTGTGATTAGGCTCCGGGCGATCTGAACGCAACATAACCGTACGTGAAGGTAGCCGATTGTCTGGGCGATCGTCATGTTTCCAATTGTCTCTTAAGATCGCTCAATGCACCGCGACGTCGATTACAGTGTCAGCTGGCCAGAAATTCTTGGGTTGATAGTCGATAAGCCGAATTCCATCGATAGTGAGTTCACTGCGTGTTCGCTGTGATTCTTTGAGAAGACCGAACACCAACGGGGTTCCGGGGCACCGCTTGGCGCGAGATTGCTCATTGGTTCGCCAGGCCTGAGAAAACTGCAGCGAGAATGTCGGGACCGGACTGATTCCAAATTCAGCCGTAGCCACGCCCCGATTCCAGTTCAATGCGGAGAAGATCGTGCCCGGAGTCGCGGCCTTCTCATTCTCCTGGAGTGGACACGTCGATTCTTCTGAAAGCGTGGTTGCAAGCAGAAACGGTGTCATCAGCGCTGAGCGGCACTGAAAGCCGGAGATTTCAGGATATATGGAACACCAAGCGTTGCCTGGCGCACTAAACTCACCGCCCCCAACCGTAATACGGCGAGCTTCTTTGGATTGAAACGCTGTCAGAGCAAATGAGATGTGAACCTTGGCTGAACTTGATTTGATCTGGTCGAGGAAGACCTTATCTACGGCCAACGATACATCAGCATGTGTCTGAGCGGGGAGCAGGAACAACGAAGATCTGAACCACCCTGAATTCCAGCGGAGCCCGCCTGGATTTTCGATCTCGACGATCATCCCATCAATAACAACAACTGAGTTCCGTTCTATTCCAGAGACGAGCAGTGGGAGTTGGACGTACACCTTGTTCTTCTCGATCTGGGCGCCACCAACCGCGGTTGACTTGGCAGGATCGAAGGTCAGTTGTACCGGCAGTTGTTGTCCTGATGAAATTTGTGGATATGCATGGCATCGAAAGACCGATGGGGCGTCACCGTCATTGTTACCGAGGACTATTCCCGCGGCGACAGCCAGGAGTAAGCGCGAGTGCAGTGTTCTACGCCAGGCATATTGCCACAGGATCACGACCACACATGCACCGAGAAGGATGGTCGGCTGAAACCACTCCTCTCGTGTTTATACCGGCCTGCCGTTTGTCGCTGGAATGAGGATGCGACCACGAGCACAGCAAGGACGAGAGTGACGACGATGTGAACGCGCAAGCTCCATAGTCGCCAACCGCCGCGTAGGACACAGCCGCACCCGTCACGTCGAAAAGATGCAGCATAAGCCCATTCCTTGAGCCGCGCGGAGAACTCCGCCCGCTGCGCAACCCGGCGGATGCGCTTGAAGACGTGGCGTGATGAAAACCGGCGGATGTCGAGTTACCTTAAGCATCGTCAAGCTCGATGACGCGGAAGCTGAAGGAGCAGCAGGGGGAATTCTCCCCGCCTACCGTGAAGCAACACCTGGCCGCTTTGCCCATGTTGTTCGATTGGCTTGTTACAGGACACATCATCGACGTGAACCCCCGCCCATGCCGTGCGCGGCCCCAAGTACGTCGTCAAGAAAGGCAAAACTCCCGTGCTGGCAGCCGACGAATCACGCGAACTGCTCGACAGCATCCCCGTCGTCAAAAAGACCAAGCTCCCGCATGGTACGGAAACGGAGGAACCCGATCTTATCGGCTTGCGGGATCGAGCCTTGATCGGGTCGGTGGTCTACACCTTCGCCCGCGTCAACGCCGTTCTGCAGATGAAGGTTAAAGATTATTTCGTGCAGGGCCGCCGTGGCTGGGTCCGGCTGCATGAGAGGAGCGGCAAGGAACACGCGGTCCCCTGCCATCACAATTTAGAACAGTACCTCGATGAATACATCGCGGCGGCCGGTATCGCCAAAGACCTGGAAGGGCCGCTGTTTCGCACCACCGGCCGGAAAACGGGGACGCCACAAGCGATGTGGCAACAGGACGCTTACAGGATGATTCAGCGCCGCGCGGCCGACGCCGGTATCAAGACCATGATCGGCAACCACACCTTCCGCGCGACCGGCATCACCGCATATCTCAAGAACAAGGGCACACGGGAAGCGGCCCAGCACATCGCCAACCATGAGCCACCAAGGACCACAAAGCTTTACGACCGCAGGCAGGATGAAATTTCACTCGATGAAGTTGAGCGGTTAGCAATATGAACCGCCTGCCCCGCAATAAATCATCATGACATGTAATCATGTAATCTCAAAGCTTCCCCGCCTTTTTAAGTGCCGCCTCCATTGTGGCAAGCGGCAGTAGGAGAGATAACGGCGCGTCCAGCAACGGCACAGCGCCATAGCTCGCGTACCATCCGGCCACCCGTTCATTCTTGGCGTCGATGACCAGCACGCCGCCGCCGACCTCAGCCGCCGCCATCAGGCAGCGTCTACCTGCCGCAAGCAGGAGTTGTCCGCCAATTCCCTGCACTTGCAGCTTTCGATCCACAGCCAGCCGTGCCAGGCGGAAGCCCGGAACGTCGTGACGGGCCAAGCCGCGTTTTACGATTTCAGGCGTCCGGGCATATTCAACCGAGGCCGGGCTCAGGCTGTAAAAACCGAGAATCGCCTTATTGTCGCCGTCGTCAATCGCGAGGAAGGTTTTCGCCGCGCCCAGATCGTGGCTCTTGCGGGCGTAACGGCGCAGGAATTCATTCAGCGCGTCCTCTCCGCAGTCGAACGCATCGCGATCATGTTTCTTGCTGATCGGCTCTTCGTGCCAAGCCGTCACGATTATGTGCGCTTTGGCAACGCCCGAGCGGCTGCCAGCAGTTTTGCGTTCGGCGCAGGGGGATTTTCCAGCAGATCGAGAACCCTCAAACTATCTCTCCCGGAGAGCTGCACATAATCCGCCTCCTGGATGACGGCCTTGGCGGCCAGCAAGGCATGGCGAAGCACAAAATCCGTCAGGTTAGTATGGTTCAGCGCAACCGCCCGCAAGAGCAACGCTTTTTCCTCAGCCCGGATCCGCAATTGCATCCGGCTGTTGTCTTCAACGGCGATTCTCGGCATGGCAGAGTCCCCCTTCTTATTTATTGTACACATTCAAATAGTACACTAGAAACAGACGAGTCGATGTTTACAGGCTCTACTGACGGGGGTTTCAGCATCAAAGCCATTGAAAAGTGGCGTGTATCGCACCGTGAAACGTTTACATAACATTTCATGTAATCATGCCGCCATGATAGCCATAACAGGGAAAAGCCTTTTCGCCGATCCAGGTCAGCGGCGGATTCCCACGTCGAAGGAGGCCCAAGTCTCTCGCGCCCCCCCGCCCAGAGACGAGTGTTCTTTACCGCAGGGACTTGCTCGCTTCTTGATGATCTGCTTAGGCTTGAACGGCTTCAGGCGGCTACGTGTGCTTGTCGGTCTGCAATTGCGAAATCCTGTCCAACAAACACGGGTTACCACTAGATGTCTCATGGAGAAAGGGGGAAACTTGCTGTCACACCTGGGGCACGGGCCTACCATGAGCCGGGTTCAAGGAGAGCCCCTCGAAGGTGCAGCACTTCCTGGGAGAAGAAGCTCCGGAGGACAAGGACAAAAGGGAGAAACGAAACTGAACAACTAGGTAATCCCATTCCACGCGCGATTCAACGAATCTTTACGGTGCGCCACGCGCATCACTTTCGCAACCTGCCTCTTGTCGTCTAGCTATAGCTAGAAAGCACACCGCGCGACAGTCTCCGATTCGGTAGCGCGAAAAGCCTGCCTTCAGGCCAGTCAATGCCTTTCCCAATTCGCGGGGATCAGTCCGCTCCACAACCCGGACTTGAAGAAAATTCAGAATGCGCCTTTGCGCCAGTCGATTCCAGCTTGTCTAGTTCTCGGAGAGCGCGACGATCAAATTCAACTTTCCAGGGTGCGTTTGGCCAGCCGGTTGAGTCTCGCCTCTAATTTAGGGGACAGTCGAACGTTGAATATCGCAATCTCCTCCGCGTATTACCATGTAGGACAAGTACATCGGAAACCCCTCACTTCCCGAATACCTCCTTCTCAAGTGTTTGTGTCGTCGCCGCATCCAGGCTTTCGCTGACCAGCACCGTGGCGCCTTGTTCCTCGATCAGCACCGTTCCCTCCTCGGTGGTCCAGCGATGCAGTCCTTTCAGCACTTCAATCTTGGGCTCGTCGTCCCCCGCCGCGTTTCGAGAACTATCGCGCTCAGCTTCGTCGGCCTTCTTATACCGCTGCACGAGCGACCGAGCATAAATCGCAGCAAACTCCTCAGCCTTTTCCGGACTCGACCACCGCGACACGTAGAGTAATCCCAGCGCCGCCGCCGCATTCCCCTTAGGCCGCGCCGCATAGTAATATCCGCCGCGCCACTCCGGATAGAGCCGCTTCGAGAGCTCCGGACCCACGTACTGATCCATCAGCAGAGCCACATCAAATTCGCCCATGGCGCCAATATCGAAGCGATCATAGTTCTTGAAGTCATGAGCAAAATCGGGCACGGGCATGGGTTCGATCTTCTCGCCTGATAAATACGTCTCGGGCTGCATGATCTGCCTCGTGGTATGCGGAGGATTAGCCAGCACCCCGGCAAAAGCCTTCTGTTTTCCTCCCACTTCAATCAGCTTGATCACGAATTCCAGCCCGTGAGTGTAGGGGAAGGTCAACGATTCTTTGAGGAAGATTGGAGCATTCTTGAACGCCGTCGAATCCGGTGTTCCATTGCTCATTTCTGATTCCATCGACTTCACCAACTCCGGCGAATCCTCAATCGAGCGGCCCACCGGCGCCAGCGCGTAATCCAGCATTATCGCTTCCGCCTGGCCTTCCACGACGGCCTGCCGCGCATTGTCCATTTCATCGTTTTCGATGTCGGCGGGTGTGGGATTTTTCTTGATCTCCGCCAGCTCCTTCTCGCCCTTTCTCATCCACTTCTGTAAACCCACCCACTGATCCTGCAGTGCGTGGGTCAGCTCATGGGCCAGGACTGGTTCCTGCTCCTCCAGCGGAACCCAATTCAGCAAATTCACCGTCTTTGTTTTCGGATCGTAATAGCCGGCTACTTGTTCACGCAGCAAGTCCACCAGCAGCTTTTCCAGATTGAAGTCGCGCGGCAGCAGACCGAATTTTTTCAGCACCAACTCCGACCGCTTCAGTCGCTTTGCGTCTTCGTCATTCGTATGCTTTTCAAGATAAGCCACCACTTCATCACGGCTGGTCAGCTTACGTTTGACTTGGCGTTTGATCGGGAGTCCAGTCTTTTTGCTGTCGAAAACCAGGATCTCATCCACCGTGTGAAAGAGTTCTTTCGCCTGCTGCGGAGTGATTTTGCTTTCCTCCGGTGGCGTGGAGGGAGCACCCGCTGGTTTTTCTTGAGCCTGTGCGGAGCCCGAGCCTGGGCTAGCAGGTTTCTGTTCCGGGTGCTGATCGGGTACGTCAGGCTTCTGAGCTCCTACATTCGCCTTCTGCGCAGGAGGAGTAGCCTGTGCCAGCATTGTGCATGCCAGCAGAACGACCCAACACAGCGATCTTCCCGCCGCGCTCAGCACCAATATCGCTCGCTTCCCATTACTTCCTGCGGAACTCAAACTCATCCGTCACCACCCAAGTCCCTTCTTTGATCTTCTCTTCATTCAACGTGTAGAACTCATCGGC
>WNGK01006081.1_pt1 | contig 12714 bp, 13 predicted proteins | sample 5400601 | NCBI WGS metagenome assembly WNGK01 (sample SAMN13153376, study PRJNA577476) | soil metagenome | isolation source: 60 cm soil or saprolite under Garry oak tree replicate 1 | place: USA:California | collected 2016-06-15 | reverse complement strand
TGAGGTCGACAGCGGCGCAAAATTGCGTCGACGGCCGGCACACCTGCAACGCAGCGGCTAGCAGCGCCTCGTTTCGATAAGGCGTTTCGATGAAAAGCTGCGTCGCCTGCGCCGACGCGTCGTCGAGCGCCTTGATCGCGTTGTTGCGCGCCCCCGGCTTGACGGGAAGATAGCCGTGAAACGTGAACTGCTGGCCATTCATCCCGGAAGCCATCAGCGCGAGCAGGACGGCTGACGGGCCGACCAGCGGGACGACGCGGACGCCGGCCTCATGCGCGGCGTGAACGAGGTCGGCGCCGGGGTCGGCGACACCCGGGCATCCCGCGTCGGAAACGAGCCCCAGGTCCTGCCCCGCGAGAACGGGCGCGAGCAGCTCCCCCATTCGCGACGCCGGTGTATGCAGGTCAAGCTGCACGAAGCTGATCGACTGCATCGGCCTCGGCGGTTGCAGCGTCTTGATGAATTGGCGCGCCGTTTTCGGCGTCTCCACCACGAAGTGCGCGAGGAGCCGCGCGATATCGATCGTTCTCTGCGGCAACACCGCCTGCGGGGGGATCGCACCGAGAAGATTCGGCACCAGATAGAGCGTTCCCGACGCCGAGCGGAGAGCGCTCACAACGGACGCATGCCTTCGGCAAGGAGCATGTCGGTCAAACGGATCAGAGGCAGGCCGATCAGGGCGGTGGGGTCGTCGCTGGCGATCCGCGTAAAAAGGGCGATGCCGAGCGATTCCGCCTTGACCGAGCCGGCGCAATCGTAGGGCTGATCGCGGTCGACGTAGGCCTCGAGCGACGCCTCGTCGAGCAGGCGAAACGTGCTCGACACGTCGACCAGTGCGCGGTGGCAGTGTCCGCTGCGGGCGTTGAGCAGAACGAGCGCGGTGTGAAAAACGATGGTGCGCCCGCGCATGCTCTTGAGCTGCTCGATCGCCTCCGCACGATCGCGCGGCTTCCCTACGAGTTGTCCCTGGAAATCGGCGACTTGGTCGGAGCCGATGATGAGCGCCTCGGTAAAGCGGGACGCGACCGAGCGCGCCTTCGCTTCCGCGAGACGCAATGCCGTGTCGGCCGGAATCTCGGCGGGCATCGGCGCTTCATCGACCGAGGGCGAGACCGCCGTAAAGGGAAACCCGAGGCGCTCGAGCAATTCACGCCGGTAGCGCGAACTCGAAGCAAGTACCAGGGATTGGTGCGAAGTTGTTGTTTTCACGGTTTTCTTTGACAGTCAGGCACCGATCCCCTATTATGCAACGTTTAATTTGTCAGCGGCGACGCGAGCCCGAGCCCAACCAGGCGAGCCAACAACAAGGCGTCGACCGCTGGGACTCCGAATCCGTGAAGAGGCCTCGCGGCGAGACGCGGATCTCGCGCTTCGATGCATTCAAGCTTTGCGCCGGTGAAGAAACGATTGCCGGGCAACTCGACGCTGCCCGTCTTCCGCGCCTCGCCGATCGCGTCGCCGCCGATGCCGGCGCGGCCGACGTGGCATGGCAGCTCAAGGGCGGCCACGATGCTCAATCGCGCCCCATCTTGACGCTCTCACTCGAAGGCTCGGTTCCGTTGATTTGCCAGCGCTGCCTGCAGCCGCTTTTCGAAACAGTCTCGCAGCGAACCAAGCTGCTGCTTGCGCGCGACGAGGCCGAGCTGGCGAGACTCGACACCGAGGACGCGGAAGTCGTGCTTGCCCATTCGCCGCTTGACGCGCAGACCTTGATCGAAGACGAATTGTTGCTGTCTCTGCCGTTCGCGGCGCGGCATGACGAAAACGCGTGCGCTGCGCGCGATGTTTTCGGCTCGAAGCGCGCCACCGAATCGCCGCTTGCAGGGCTCGCGGCGCTGAAGAAGCAGAAAACGAGTGATTGACGCGGCTAACTCTCTGCACCACAGAGACACAGAGTTCCACCGAGGAAAGTCAGAAGAGCTGGCGTGGCTTTTCTCTGTGCTCTTTGTGCTCTCTGTGCCTCTGTGGTGAGCTAGTCTTGCGTCGTTGCTTTAATTGAGGAGCATACATGGCTGTTCAGCAAAACAAGAAGTCAGCATCCCGGCGTGGCATGCACCGCGCACACGATCATCTTGCCAAGCCGACGCTTGCCGTCGAGCCCGTGAGCGGAGAGGTCCACTTGCGTCATCACGTCAGCCCGAGCGGTTACTACCGCGGCAAGAAAGTCGTGAAGACCAAAGCCGACGAGTAGGCGCCGTTTCGTCCGATGCGCCGGCGGCTTTTCGGCGCTGCTCGCGGCGTGTGAAGTTCGCGCCGCTACCGGGGTGACGATTGGCCGTTACCATAGCTGTCGATGCGATGGGAGGCGATCACGGGCCGCGCGTGACGGTCGCAGCGTCGCTGCGCTTTCTCGAGGACCACACCGATGCCCGCGTCATCCTTGTCGGCCTCGAAAACGAGGTGCGCGGCGCGCTTGGCGGAGTGCGATCCCCGGCGCTCGACCGCGCGAGCGTTCACGCGGCGAGCGAAGTCGTCGAGATGCGCGAGGCGCCCGCGAACGCGCTGCGCGGCAAGAAGGACTCGTCGATGCGCGTCGCCGTCAACCTCGTCAAGGACGGCGTGGCGCAGGCCTGCGTATCGGCCGGCAACACCGGCGCGTTGATGGCGATCTCGCGCTTCGTACTCAAGACGCTTCCGGGCATCGACCGTCCGGCCATCGCGTCGCAGCTGCCGACGCGCAAGGGAGTGACCACCGCGCTCGACCTTGGCGCCAACGTCAACTGCACCCCGGAGCAACTCGTCCAGTTCGCGGTCATGGGCAGCGCGCTCGTCGCGGCGGTCGACGGCATCGAGCGGCCGACCGTGGGATTGCTCAACATCGGCGAGGAAGACATCAAGGGCAACGAAGTCGTGAAACAGGCCGCCGAGCTGCTCAAGACTTCAGGGCTGAATTTTTACGGCAACGTCGAGGGCGACGACATCTATAAGGGTACTACCGACGTCATCGTCTGCGATGGTTTTGTCGGCAACGTCGCACTGAAGACTTCGGAGGGCCTGGCGCTGATGCTTTCCGATTTTCTGCGCGAGGAGTTCACGCGCAACCCGTCACGCAAGCTGCTCGCGCTTTTTGCGCTGCCCGTGCTGAGGGCGTTCAAGCGTCGCGTCGACCCGAGGCGATACAACGGCGCCACGCTGATCGGGCTCAAGGGCGTGGTTGTCAAGAGCCACGGAGCGGCCGACGTGCTCGCTTTCCGTCACGCGCTCATGAAGGCATACGCCGAGACGGCTCACGACGTTCTCGAACGCATCGCGCAGCGCCTCGCTTCGATGCCCGTGCGGCCCACAGCTGCGGATGCGAGGGCTGAGGATGCATAGCCGCATCGCCGGCACCGGATCGTATCTTCCGGCGCACGTGCTCACCAACGCGGACCTTGCGCGCCGGATCGACACGAGCGACGAATGGGTGCGATCGAGGACCGGCATCTGCGAACGACGGATCGCCGCCGCCGGCGAGGAAACGAGCGATCTGGCGCTCGCTGCTTCGCGGCAGGCGCTTGCGGCCGCGGGTATCTCCGCGTCGGAGCTCGATCTCATCGTGGTGGCGACGACGACGCCGGACATGATCTTTCCGTCTAGCGCGTGCATCCTGCAGGCCAAGCTCGGCGCCAAAGGGGGAGCCGCATTCGATGTCCAGGCAGTGTGCAGCGGCTTCGTGTACGCGCTGGCGATCGCCGACATGATGGTGAAAAGCGGAGCGGCGAAGAACGCGCTGGTCGTCGGCGCCGAGATCTATTCGCGCATTCTCGATTGGAGCGATCGTGGCACCTGCGTGCTGTTCGGCGACGGCGCCGGTGCCGTCGTGCTTGTTCCAGCGACGCTTCCCGGCATCCTGTCCTCGCATTTGCACGCCGACGGGAACTACCGCAACATTCTCGCGGTGCCGGGCACGATCTCCGGCGGCGAGATTCGCGGCAGGCCGTTCCTGACGATGGATGGAGGCGCGGTCTTCAAGTTCGCCGTCAAGGTGCTCGCCGAGGTGGCTGAGGAAGCCCTTACCGCGAACGGGCTTCCGGCGAGCGCGATCGACTGGTTGATACCGCATCAGGCGAACATCCGGATCATGGAAGCGACCATGAAAAAGCTCGGCCTTCCGCTGGAGCGCATGGTATCGACAGTGGACGTGCATGCGAACACCTCGGCCGCGTCGATTCCGCTTGCGCTCGACGTGGCCGTTCGCGACGGCCGCATCGTTGGGGGACAGCATGTGATGCTCGTGGGAGTCGGTGGAGGCTTCACGTGGGGATCGATATTGCTGCGCTGGTAGGTGCGCACGAAGCATGACGATGAAGCTCGCGATGGTGTTTCCGGGGCAAGGCTCGCAGTCGGTGGGAATGCTCGCCGGTTTCGGCGCGTATCCCGTTGTCAGTGAGACGCTCGCCGAGGCAGGCGCGGTGCTCGGACAGGATCTGTGGACAATTGTTGCCGACGGGCCCGCGGGAGAGCTCAATCGCACAGTCAATACCCAGCCGATCATGCTCGCGGCGGACATCGCGATATATCGCGCGTGGCAAAGCGCGGGAGGAAGCAGACCGGCGATGCTGGCCGGCCACAGCCTGGGCGAATACGCCGCACTCGTGGCTGCGGGCGTGCTGTCGTTTACGGATGCGCTTCCGCTGGTGCGTTTTCGCGCGCAGGCGATGCAGGACGCGGTCCCGCAGGGCGTCGGCGCGATGGCGGCAATCATGGGGCTCGACGACGCGGGCGTGGCCGATGCGTGTGCCCAAGCGCGACAGGGACAGGCCGTCGATCCGGTCAACTTCAACGCGCCCGGCCAGACGGTCATCGCCGGAAACAGGGAGGCGGTGGAACGAGCGATGGCCGCCGCGAGGGCGAAAGGCGCCAAGCGCGCGCTGATGCTGCCCGTGAGCGCGCCCTTTCACAGCTCGCTGCTCAAGCCCGCGGCGGACCGGCTCGTGAGCTATCTCGCCAAGGTCACGGTGCGCGAAGCGACCATACCGGTCATTCACAACGTAAACGTGGAGAGCGCCAACAGCGCGGACGAGATTCGCGATGCGCTGGCGAAGCAGGCCGCAAACCCGGTGCGCTGGGTTGAGACGGTGCGCGCATTTGCGACGACGGGTGTGACACACGTTGTCGAGTGCGGGCCGGGAACCGTTCTTTCCGGACTTTGCCGTCGCATCGCGCCCGAGATCGAGGCATTTTCCACCAACGATGGCGAGGCTTTCGCGGCCGCGCTCGACGCCACGAAGGTGCGCAATGGCTGACGCCGCGCTTCCCAGAGTGGCGCTCGTCACTGGCGCGACACGCGGGATCGGCCGCGCGATCGCCCGCGAGCTCGCGGGCCGGCAGCACACCGTCATCGGGACCGCGACCACGTCCGATGGGGCAGCGTCGATCGCTGCATACCTCAAGGAGGCAGGCAACGCCGGAGACGGCGTGCGTCTCGACGTGACGGATGCTGCGGCGGTCGACGCCGTAATCGCCGATATCCAGAAACGATTCGGCGATGTCTCTATTCTTGTCAACAATGCGGGGATCACGCGCGACAACCTCCTGCTGCGCATGAAGGACGACGACTGGGACGCCATCATGGACACGAACCTCAAGTCGGCGTATCGGCTGTCCAAGGCGGTGCTGCGCGGCATGATGAAGTCGCGCTACGGCCGAATCGTCAATATCGGGTCGGTCGTCGGCGTGAGCGGCAATGCAGGGCAGACCAACTACGCTGCGGCCAAGGCGGCGCTGATCGGTTTGACCAAGTCGCTCGCGCAGGAGGTCGGCAGTCGTGAAATCACCGTGAACTGCGTCGCACCCGGCTTCATCGACACCGACATGACGCGCTCGTTGCCGGATGCGCAGCGGCAGAAGCTCGTCGAGAGAATACCGTTGGGGCGATTGGGAGCGCCGGACGACGTCGCGCATGCCGTCGCGTTTCTTGCATCCCCCGAGGCGGGCTACATCACGGGGGCGACTCTGCACATCAACGGCGGCATGTATATGGCGTGATGCGCCGCTCCGCTCACGATGCGTTTGCGAACGCGTACGGCGGCCGGCTCGCGCCAGCGGCGGCAATCTGCGCAAATCGCGGTCATCTGGTAAAATCCGTCGGCTTTGCACATTCAGACCCCTCGGGGAGGAGACGCATGGAAAACGTAGAGCAACGAGTCAAGAAGATCGTCGCCGAGCAGCTGGGTGTCAACGAGGCTGAGATCAAGAACGAGTCCTCGTTCGTCGACGACCTCGGCGCGGACTCGCTGGATACGGTAGAGCTGGTCATGGCGCTCGAGGAGGAATTCGAGACCGAGATCCCGGACGAGGATGCCGAAAAAATCACGACGGTGCAGCAGGCCGTCGACTACATCAATTCCCATATCAAGAAGTAATTTCTCGCTGCGTCGGACCAGCGCGCCTCGCAGCGGCGCATCCCGCGCGCGGTCTTGCCGCGCCGCTTAGGTTCCTTAAGTCCCAAGGTCGTATCATGGCTCAACGCCGCGTCGTCGTTACCGGGATGGGCATCGTCTCTCCCGTCGGCATCGGGCTTAAGGCGGCGTGGGAAAACATTCTTGCCGCGCGCTCGGGCATCGCCGCGATCACGCGCTTCGACGCAAGCGCGTTTCCTTCGAGGATCGCCGGCGAGGTCAAAGATTTCGACGTAACCAAGTACGTATCGGGAAAGGAAGCGCGCCGCTACGATACCTTCATCCACTATGGACAGGCAGCGACCATGGAAGCCGTCGCTGACGCGGGCCTCGACAATTACGCGGGCGACCGCGAACGGGTCGGCGTGTGTATCGGCTCGGGCATCGGCGGCTTGAAGCTGATCGAGGACACGCACCACGCCTACGAGCAGGGCGGCCCGCGCAAGATTTCGCCGTTCTTCGTACCGGGAACGATCATCAACATGATCTCGGGCCTGGTGTCGATCCACTATGGCTACCAGGGACCCAATCTCGCCACCGTCAGCGCGTGCTCGACGGCGAACCACAGCCTCGGCGAAGCGGCGAGGCTGATCGAGTACGGCGACGCCGACATCATGGTCGCGGGCGGCGCCGAAGCTACCGTGAGTCCGCTCGGCATCGGCGGATTCTGCGCCGCGCGCGCGCTGTCGCATCGCAACGACGATCCAGCCACCGCGAGCCGGCCGTGGGATATCGACCGCGACGGCTTTGTGCTCGGGGAAGGCGCCGGCGTGCTGATCCTCGAGGAATACGAGCATGCCCGTGTGCGCGGGGCGCGCATCTATTGCGAGCTCGTGGGCTACGGCATGTCGGCCGATGCGTATCACATCACCGCGCCACCCGAGGACGGCGCGGGCGCCGCGCGCAGCATGACCAACGCGCTGCGCAACGCGCATCTCAACCCGGCCGACATCGACTACATCAACGCGCATGGCACCTCGACGCCGATCGGCGACATCGCCGAATGCGTTGCCGTGAAGCGCTGCTTCGGCGAGCACGCAGCGAGCCTCGCGGTCTCGTCGACCAAGTCGATGACCGGGCATCTGCTCGGCGCCGCGGGCGGAATCGAAGCGGTGTTCACCGTGCTGGCCCTGCGCGATCAGGTCGCGCCGCCGACGGCCAATCTCTTCAAGCGCGATCCGAAATGCGATCTCGACTTCGTTCCCAACCATGCGCGCAAGATGAAAATCGGGGCCGCGCTCTCCAACTCGTTCGGCTTCGGCGGCACCAACGCCACGCTGGCGTTTCGCGTACTTTGAACCGCCCGCGCCGGAAACGCGCGCTACGAGCCCCCGTGCATCTCCCATGGCATTGATCGTTCAAAAGTACGGCGGCACGTCCGTGGGAAGCACCGACCGCATTCGCAGCGTGGCGAAGCGAATCGCACGCTTTCACCGCGACGGCCATCAGCTCGTCGTCGTGCCCTCGGCGATGAGCGGAGAGACCAACCGTCTGCTGGCGCTGGCGAAGGATCTCTCGTCGAATCCCGACCCGCGCGAGCTCGACGTCGTCGCAGCGACCGGCGAGCAGGTCTCGATCGGTTTGCTCGCCATCGCGCTGCACGAACTCGGGCTCAAGGCGAAAAGCTTTACCGGGGCGCAGGTTCGCATACTGACCGACAGCGCATTCACCAAGGCGCGCATCCTCGAGATCGACGACAAGAGCATTCGCCGCGACCTCGCCGACGGCGTCATCGTGATCGTCGCCGGCTTCCAGGGAATCGACGGACAGGGCAACATCACCACGCTGGGCCGCGGCGGATCCGACACCTCGGCAGTGGCGCTGGCGGCGGCGTTGAAAGCCGACGAATGCCAAATCTACACCGATGTGGACGGCGTGTACACGACCGACCCGCGCATCGTCCCCGAAGCGCGGCGGCTCGAGCGCGTCACCTTCGAGGAAATGCTCGAGCTCGCGAGCCTTGGCTCGAAGGTGCTGCAGATACGCTCGGTCGAGTTTGCGGGCAAGTACAAGGTCAAGCTGCGCGTCCTGTCGTCGTTCGACGAGCCGGAAGCGAGCGCGAGCGGAACGCTCATCACCTACGAGGAAGAGGATGTCATGGAACAGGCGATCATCTCCGGTATCGCTTTCAACCGCGACGAGGCGAAGATCTCGGTGATGGGCGTGGAGGACCGCCCCGGCATCGCCTACGCGATCCTCGGGCCCGTCGCGGCGTCGAATATCGACGTCGACATGATCGTCCAGAATATCGGCGCATCCGGCCATACCGATTTCTCTTTTACGGTCAACCGCGGCGAATATCAAAAAGCGCTCGACGTGCTGTCGCGCGAAAAAGACAAAGGATTCACCGCGCGTGAGATCATCAGCGACAACAGGATCTGCAAGGTTTCGCTGGTCGGCGTCGGAATGCGCTCGCACGTCGGCATCGCAGCGAAAATGTTCAAGACACTCGCGGATGAGCGCATCAATATCCAGATGATCTCGACCTCGGAGATCAAGACGTCGGTAGTGATCGACGAAAAGTATCTTGAGCTCGCGGTGCGTGTGCTGCATCGGGCTTTCGAGCTCGACCAGCCACCCCAATCGGCGTGACCGGTATTTGAGGCAGCGCAGGGTCTGGCCGCACGATGTAGTAAAATCAATAGCTTGTCCGGAGAGATGGCCGAGTGGTCGAAGGCACTCCCCTGCTAAGGGAGCATACGGGCCAAAACCTGTATCGAGGGTTCGAATCCCTCTCTCTCCGCCAGATAAGTATTTGATTGCGCGAATTTCTTCGCTTCTGCAATCAATTCCGTGGCCAAATCGTGGCCAAATTCGTGGCCAAATGCGTGGTTGAGCTTGTCGCGTTCGCGCGATTTATCCGCGCCATCGACCCACTTCGAATACACGCGAAAGAGCATGTTCGCGTTGGTGTGGCCGAGCTGCCGCGCGATGTAGGAAGGATTCGCGCCCTCCATCAGCGCCAACGTCGCGAATGTGTGGCGCGTCTGATACGGTTCGCGATAACGTAGCCCGAGGCGCTTCAAGCAGCGTTGCCAGATTCTCCACTGCGATTGAATGTCGGCCCACGGTTCAGCGGTGGCCGGGTTCCCGAAAATCTCTTTGCCGGCGAGCTGCGTGTGCGCCCGCTGGGCCTCAATGGCGGCCCAGGCGCGATCGCTGAGCTCAACATCGCGCACCAGGTAGGTCTTGGTACTCGCCTTGGCCTGGCCGCGCACCACGGCCCTCTGGACACGCACCGTGCGCTGTTGGAAGTCGACGTCCGACCAGCGTAACGCGATCTGCTCGGACGGCCGGAAGCCCGCAAAGAAGGCAGCCGCGAAGTAGTTGACGACCTGGATGTCTTCCCGCTCGGCCAGGTTGCCGAGAATCGCTTCGACCTCGGGTAGGGTGAACGGATCGGGCGCCGGCTTCTGCACCGGGGCGTTTTCAATGCCGCTCGCTGGATTGGTTTCGATCGCGCCGTCTCGTCGCGCGAACTCGAACACGCCGCGCAGCGGGATCAGGTAATTGTTGAGCGTTTTTCCTGAAACGCCGAGATCGCCAATAAGTCTCATGAGTTCGCTGTAGCGGATCGCTTTGATCGGACGCTCGCCGAGCCCATCGAGCCACACGCGATCGAGCGCCTTTCGATAATCCTCGCGGGTCGCCGCCGCCTTTTGGCCGAGTGAGCGCAGCCATGCCTGTGCGAAATCGCGAAACGTGCTGAGGGAGGAAGATGCGGCGAGTGCCTCGAGGCCGCTGTATTCCGGGAAGTAGTCCGCCGGGTCGAATAGACCGTGTCGAATCTTTTCCCTGATCTGGTCGACCATGCGCAATGCCGCACGCCGATTGCGCTCGTTCCACTCCATAGCGAGCACCGGGCGCAGGCGCCTGCCGCGATACCAGATATCGAGCCGGATCTTCCCGTTGTGCTCGGCTACGCCGCCGGAGGCTGATTTTCGACCCACCGTTCGTACCCCTGAAGATCAACAAGTATATGCCCGTCAGGTGCGCGTCGATATTCGCGACCCTCCGCCCATGCTCCAGTCTCGATCTTTCGCGCGACCGCCTTCGCCGTGTATCCGGTGAGTTCCTCGAACTTCGGAATGCGGATGTAGCGCGTCATGGCAGCGAATGCTACCGACCGAGATAAACCGCGGTAATCGCCTCGCGGTTGTGCCCCATCTCGTGGCTGATGACCTGCCGCGCCTCACGATCGAGGGCTTTCTGCTTCGCGATGAGCTGCTTCGACGTCGGCCCGCCGCGCGCCGGGCATTCCGAGCCGGTCAGTTCCTTGTAGCGTGCCTGCGCGTAGAAGTGGCGATGGCCGTGGAAGGCGTGAATGCCAACCCGTGTGCACTCTGCGCGAAAGTGCTGCAGGTAATCGCGATAGGTCGCATAGCCCGGCGCCACCAAGCTCTTGCCCTTAGCGAGCTCCTTCGCCTCATCGATGAGCTGTCGTTGCTGGATGGTGCGGATGGGAATCTCACGCTGACGGCCACCCTTGGTCCAAGAATCCTTGAGCACGACGCAGTTGCCCCGATCCGCCCACTTCGGGACGATCTTGATCGATTCCTCGCGCCGCAGCCCGAAGTCGGCCTGCAGACGAAGCGATAATTGGATGAAGACATCGCGAATCTGTTCCAGCTTGCCGAAGTCGAGTTCCGTTGCCTTTGAGACGTTGGTAACGTAGACGCGATCCGGAATGGCGTAGGCGGCATTCGTGCGGGCAACGACGTTCTCCTTGCCGATCTTCTCGGCCCACCAGCGCAGCGCCGTCATCCGATTCTTCATCGTGCCCGCGGAGAGCTGTTCCGTAAGCCAGCGCCCGACCAATTGCTCGACATGCTTGGGCTTCAAACTATGCGCGTCCATATGACGAAAACCTTTCTCGTGGAGTTGATCGGCGATGAGATCGAGGATGTGTTCCCGATCCGCTCGGGTGGCGTAGCTGCCATCGCGGTTACGCCGGCAGAGCTGCTTTAAGTCGTAGTTCAAGTCGCGCATCGATGCCTCCTCCTTGAGCCGCTGGTGAAATGGAACTCGCGGGAGTGGGTCCATCTCCGCGATTTGTTTGAGCGTCGCCGCCAAAATGGCCAGCGGTGGTTTGTGAACTCGCTTTCCGTTGTGCCGCATAAGTCATTTCCTTTCAAAGAGCGTTGCGTTAGTCCGTCCAATCTTTCCTGCTGACTGCGATGGTGTATTCCTGTCCGGTAAGTGTTTCTGCTCGCCCGTGACGCCGTAGCGGCCACGAGGTTTAAACTGAGCTCGGGGCACCACCCCCGTTGTGTGCGGTTGCTTCGGATCTCGCCGGCGCCACACGCGCTTTGTTGGCGTCGCGATGGCGCTCCCCCGGGGGAGCGCTCAATCGCGAGAGTCATTAACCCAAGACTCGCGGAGCGCCGTTAAGGCGCGACTTTTGCGATCCCTTACGCGAATCATTCGGCGAAGGGCGTTGCACCCCTCGCAAAGCTGGCATGAGCGGCCCCTCAAGGAGGCCGTCACGTGGTTCGGAGCTCCCGATCACGCGACGCGATGCCGCGTAGACGTAGAGACGGCGCCGATGCGCGCGTACGTCACTAGCGGTGGCCCCCGCTAGTGGACGACGCGCGCGAAGCGCGATGCGAGCGCGCTACGGCCTCACGCCACGTCGTGTGGCGAGCTCAAGGCTCGCGACACACGAGCGGCGCGAAGGCCTCGCGCAGCACGCGCCGCCTGTTGGCGGCGCTCCGGGTTGGGCTCAGGGGGACGGCGGGCGACGTCTGCGTTTCTCTGCAGGCGCCATCGCCTAAGGTGGCAACTCAGATCAGCGGGGACGCGATGGTCCCCGTCGTATTGACGGGGATGCGCGGACGAAACATCGAGTCCGCGCACGAACACCGTGTCGCTCCCGCTACCCCGAGGTTGCACCAGGCGTACCGATCCTGCGTCAAGCACAGAACCGCTACGCCGCTTCAGACGCTACTAGCGTCCACGACCGAGGCAACCAGACAACGTCGCTCGGTCTCTCGAAGAACCCGGCGCTCGCGATAAGCGTGGAAACCGGGCCACCCTCGCGGGGTGTCTTCCGACAGGCCGTCTCGAGGACGGCACACTTTCGACTCCACCGTCTTGAAGGACGGTGAACTTCTCTCCGACCGTCTTGGGGACGGTCATGACTGCTCTCCAGCGCCTTGCGACGCCCGCGCAGTCCCTGCGCCTTTCTCACCCGCAACGCCTTGACGGCGCGCACGAAGCAATTCGGGTTGGCTTCGCGCTTCCGAGCCAGAACTTCGCTCTCATGCTCGCCTACTTCAACGCGGCCAGCTCACGTGCTTGCCTTCGTCGCCCGCGATGGGCAACCAGGGATGCA
>WNGK01006080.1_pt1 | contig 12718 bp, 10 predicted proteins | sample 5400601 | NCBI WGS metagenome assembly WNGK01 (sample SAMN13153376, study PRJNA577476) | soil metagenome | isolation source: 60 cm soil or saprolite under Garry oak tree replicate 1 | place: USA:California | collected 2016-06-15 | reverse complement strand
TCTTAAAGTTGTCGGGCGGTATGTTTCTGTGGCACTTTCCTTAAGGTCACCCTCACTGGACGTTATCCAGCATCCTGCTCTATGGAGTTCGGACTTTCCTCGTGCCTGGTAGCTCGCGATTGCCTGTTTTACTCAAACCCACCGCACTTAGAGTAACACATGATCACACGCTCGTCTAGTGAGTTGACGATACGAACAAAAACGCGCTACAATGACCACGATTGCGATGGTGTATCGCAATGAGTAACAAGAAAACGTCAGGGAACATTCCAGGTTACAAAGCGAGTCGCAGAAGATACAAAGGTGGTTTTGGAGGTATATTCATGTACGAATCGTTGGAAGAAGCATTGAGTGTACATTTTGAGAACCCGTCCCTGTTGCAGCAAGCACTCACCCATCGCTCCTACATTTACGAAACTGCTGGGGAGGGATTAAGTTCCAACGAGCGACTTGAGTTTCTTGGTGATTCAATTCTCGCGTTTATCAGCGCTGATTACCTGTACCGCGCTTTTCCAGATTTAAGCGAGGGCGAGTTGAGCGATCTGCGAGCTGCGCTTGTGAGACGCGAGACACTGGCAACGTTTGCGCAAGAAATCAATTTGGGAAATTACCTATTGATGGGAAAGGGAGAGCAGAGCAGCGGAGTGAGTCAACGTGTACTTGCATCAGCATTTGAGGCTGTACTTGGCGCACTTTTTCTAGATCAGGGAATAAAGGTAGTGCAGCGTTTTCTGATGCCTGGATTAGAGCCGTTAGCACAGAACATTGTGAGCAAGCGATCGTTCAAAGATCAAAAGTCTCTGTTTCAAGAACAGGCGCAGGCGCAGGTTGGCATCACACCAATATATCGTCTTGTGAGTCAAGAGGGGCCGTCTCATAACCGCGAATTCACGGTGGAAGTACTGTTAGGGGATCGGGTGGTCGGAAGGGGACAGGGCCGCAACAAACAGGCTGCTGAGCAAGAGGCAGCGCGTGCAGCGTTACTCAGTAGAGGATGGATTTGACGACCGGATAAACAGGGGGGTGAAAAAACTTTTTAAATTTCGTTGACTTTTATGGACATTTCACGGTAACATATAGCCATGAAATTAAGTCAGTACGCAAAGAAAGCTGGAATCAGCTACAAGACGGCGTGGAGATGGTATAAAGCCGGAACTCTGGACGCGTATCAAACGCCGACCGGGATGGTGGTAGTCCGCGATCCACAGCTAGAACAGAGCGGGACCGGACGCATTGCTCTGTATGCGCGGGTGTCTTCCGCCGACCAGAAGAATGATTTAGCCCGCCAGGTGCAACGCCTGCGAGACTATGCCGCCGCCCGTGGCTATCAGGTTGCCAAAGAAGTGACCGAAATTGCCTCTGGCTTGAATGACAGCCGCCCGAAGTTCTTGAAGTTGCTGGCTGATCCCACCATTGGCACCATCATTGTTGAGCATAAAGATCGAAGTACCCGCTGTGGGTGGACCTATCTTACGACCTTGATGGAGGCACAGGGACGCCGCATGGAAGCGGTCTTTCCTGATGAAACCAAGGATGATCTGGTGAATGATTTCGTGAGCATCATTACCAGTATGGCTGCTCGTATGTACGGCAGGCGTGGGAGCAAACGGCGTGCAGAACGCATTAAGCAGTGCGTTGAGCAAGTCATGAAAGAAGAGGATCAAGCATGAAGGGAGTACGTGGCTACCGCACGGAATTAGCCCTCAACGATGAGCAACGAACAGCCTGTCTCAAGCATGCAGGTGTAGCACGGTTTGCATACAATTGGGGCCTAGCTCGTTCAGTAGAAGCATACCGCGAAACTTCCAAACGCCCCACGGCTATTGCATTGCATCGTGACCTGAACAAGCTGAAGCACACTGACTATCCCTGGATGTATGACGTTTCCAAGTGCGCTCCTCAAGAGGCACTGCGGGACCTGGACAAAGCCTACAAACATTTTTTCCGCCGGGTCGAACTCAAGAAGCAGGGCAAGTGGAAAGGTAAGCTCGGCTTTCCTAGGATGAAGAAGAAAAGCAAGGCTATTGGCTCCTTCCGCTTGACCGGTTCCATCAAAGTCTTCTCCGAATCGGTGCAGTTGCCACGTCTGGGTCGTTTGCGTCTACATGAGCATGAATTCATTCCAACGGATGCGAAGGTGCTCTCTGCGACGGTGAGTGAGGAAGCGGGCCGCTGGTTTGTGAGTATCCAGGTGGAGGAAGAAGTAGAGCGACCTGTGTCTTCTGCCACAGCAGCTATCGGAGTAGACCTGGGGATCAAGCAGCTTGCTACCCTCTCTGATGGCAAAATCTTTGCCAACCCACGGGCTCTCAAACAGGCTCAAAAGAGACTCAGACGCCTTGAGCGGCAGAAATCACGCCGCAAGCTCGGAGGCAAGAACCGCAAGAAAACCTGTCAAAAGTTAGCAAAGCAACACGCCCGTGTCGCACACATTCGCCGCGATGCTGCGCATAAACTCACCAGCTATCTCAGCAAAAACCACGCCTTGATAGCCATTGAGGATTTGCACGTGGCCGGTATGCTCAAAAATCACACATTAGCTCAAGCGGTGAGTGATAGCAACTTCGGAGAAATCAGACGCCAGCTTGAGTACAAAATCGCATGGACTGGCGCCTATCTCGTCGCCGTTGATCGCTTCTATCCCTCAAGTAAAATCTGTTCAGCTTGTGGGTGGATTGATGAGGATTTAGACCTTTCGGTGCGAACATTCGTCTGTGAGGAATGTGGCCTCGTGATCGACAGGGATTTGAACGCCGCTCTTAACCTCAAAAATGAAGCATTACGAACTACCGGGAGTTTCTCGGAAAGTCACGCCTCTGGACAGGGCAGCTCTGGCACGGTCACTAGATCATGTGAAACTGCCCTGAGTGAAGGAGGAACCAATCATCTTTGTGGCCTGTCCACAAAAGTCTAAGTATTGGAGAACGGTCGTATGCGACTGGAACCAACTGCGAAACCAGATTACGTATTACGAGTCAATTCTAGACTCATTACGACGAGTACGATTCTGCATTTTACATCGGATGAATTAGAAAAAGCGATTACTCAGGAGCAGTTGGAAAACCCCGCATTTGAAGTAAAAGAACAACGTATTTGCCTTTTTTGCGGAGAACCTATGCAGGGCCAAACATGCACATCCTGTGGGTATTCTGGATTTTCCGCACAGTTGACACAAGCAGCATTCGCCACAAGCGAAACCACCCATGATGAAAGTATCTCAGAGCAACAATGGAATGAGTATTTCCACAAGCATACCTATGATAATGGTCAGATTGAGGATAATGAAGAGTTAGATCCTCTAGTGAGTATTCCAACAGGACAGACGCTTACAGAAGTACTTTTGGAGCAACTGGAAACGCTAGTACCGCAAGAAGACGCACCTATTGCGGAGCAGCTAGTGGGTAACATCAATGAACGTGGCTACCTGGAAATAAGCGTGGAAGAAATTGCCGAACTGTTAGACGTACCGCTAAAACGCGTCGCATTTGTATTGAGCCAGTTACACTCGTTGGACCCTCCAGGTATCGGAGCGCGGGATCTCCGTGAATGTCTGCTGATACAGTTGAAAGCATTAAGCGAACTAGAACTGCCAAATCCGCTCGCATACGTATTAATTGATCACTACCTGGATCAGCTTGGACAAGGCCAGTTTCGAGAAATAGCGCGTGAAATCAAGGCATCGGAACAGGATGTACGCCACGCAATCCAATATATCCGGAAAACATTCCATCCATATCCCGCACATCTCTACCAGATCATTGTAAGCGCGAACGCTACCAACACGATTCACATCCATCCAGATATCATCATTCGCAAAGTCGATGCAGGTTATGAAGTGGAACTCATCGAGGAGCAACGATACCGTTTCTCTATTGGTTCGGGATATGGAACACAACCATTAAGCTTTGACAACGAGATCATGAATGAAGAAGCACAACAGTATATCCGCCAATACAGCGATCGAGCAACGTTTTTTATAGACTGCGTGCATAGGCGCTGGCGAACTCTAAAGCGCACAGCAACCCTGCTTGTGAACTACCAAAGCGAGTTTTTAGAAAAAGGCGTTCGCTATATGCGACCTCTCACCCGCTCAGAAATAGCTCATCGACTAAATTTGGATGAGGGAACCGTCAGCAGAGCGATTGCGAATAAGTATGCCTTACTACCTGATGGGCACCTGATGCCACTTGCGGACTTCTTCGACGGTTCTCTTAGTGTGAAAGACGTAATGCGCGAACTAATAGCTTTCGAGAAGCCAGGCAACCACTTGAGCGATGAAGCGCTCGCGCGTTTGCTAACTGTTCGTGGTATTCCTATAGCAAGACGAACCGTCACAAAGTATCGCGAGGAGATGGGAATCCCACCATCAAGGGAACGCTAAGGGGACGACGGGCGACCATAAAGGCCCACCCAGCCACTCTTCACCACTCTCGCCCCTACGGGGAGGATTTCCCGAATGGATGGAGAACATCACGTTGATAGATACATTACGTTGAACCCTTTCAATGTAAGGACCGAGGCTATGCAAAGTACAGCAGGGGATTACTGGTCAATCTGGAAACAGTATGTATTGCAGGGTGTGGTGCAGGAAGATATGCTGCCTCCGGCATTGATGCAATCATGGCGACGTTGTGTTACTCTCGGTCTTGATCCCTATGGTGAGCCTGATTCTGAAGAAATCACCCGGCCAACATTGACTTCTCTTTCTCAACAATTGCTTTCGCTAGTGCGCCCAGCGATGGAGGATCTGCATCAGTTCGTTGAGGGATCAGAATGTGTGGTAGTCTTTGCAGATACTGATGTACGTATTGTCGATACAGTAGGAGATCAAGCATTGCAGCATGAACTTGAGCATCTCGGATTAAGCGCTGGAGCATCCTGGAGTGAAGAGCGCCAGGGTGCAAATGCCCTGGCTCTAGCATTGCATGAATCATTTCCCATTCAGCTTAATGGCGCAATGCATTACCGTGCTGCACTTCATACACTCTATACGTCGGCTGCTCCGGTACATGATTTGTTGGGCCAAACTGTTGGCGTGCTTGCAGTCATTGGCCGTTATGAACATTCGCATCCTCACACCCTGGGTATGATAACCGCGGCAGCTCAGGCAATCAGCAACCAGCTACAGATGCAAGTCTGGCTTAGCAATGCTAATGACCTCTTATTCGAACTAAAAACAATTTTGCAGGCTCTACCTGAAGGCATCCTATTGCTACACTACAATGGAGTAGTGTCACAGATGAACACACCGGCAGGCACAATGCTTGGACTGACCCCTTCTAAAGTGACAGGGAGGCGATTACAAGATGTGCTGCCACTCCCTACTGTGCTGGCTCAAGCAATTGTGCGTCAACAACCACTCTCCGATGAAGAACTGGTCTTTGACACGATACATGGCCGCGTTACCTGCCTATGCTCATTGAAGCCAATCACCAGCTACCAATCAGAAACAGGTCTGCAGGATATTGTGAGTCCCACTTCATTAAAGATTACAGAACCCGTTACTGCTGATGGCTTTGTCATGATGCTTCGCAGTATTGAAAGAGTTCAGAAACTCGTCCATCGCATGATTGGCGCCCGTGCTCGTCTGACGTTCACTAACGTGGTGGGTGAAAGTCCAGCACTCAAAGAAGCGATTCGATTGGCAAAATTGGCATCAAATAGCAATTCTACAGTCCTACTTCACGGTGAAACTGGCACAGGCAAAGAGATTTTTGCTCAAAGCATTCATAACAGCAGCGCGCGTACTGATGGTCCATTCGTAGCGATCAACTGCGCTGCAATCCCACGCGAATTGATTAATACCGAGCTATTTGGGTATGAGGGCGGCTCGTTCACAGGTGCTGATCGCCAGGGGCGTCCTGGCAAATTTGAACAAGCGAATGGAGGTACGCTCTTTCTTGATGAAATAGGCGATATGCCCCTCGACCTGCAAACGACCTTGCTCCGAGCTATTGAAACCCGCACAATTGTGCGTATTGGTGGCTACCGGGTGATCCCTGCTGATGTGCGTATCATCGTCGCTACGCATAAAGATCTACGGGAAGAGGTAATGCGGGGCAACTTCCGCTCTGACCTCTATTACCGCTTACATGTCTTAACCATTCACATTCCCTCTTTGAGAAATCGTATAGATGATTTGCCGTTGCTCGTACAACATTTCTTGCTACGACAGAGTCGCAACCTCAGTCGTTCGTTTACAATTACTCCAGAGGCTATGATTCTGCTCTGTCAATATAGCTGGCCAGGAAATGTACGTGAGCTTGAAAATATGCTCGAACGTGTGACCTATCTCATGCCTGGAACTGTTATCACAATCGCTGACCTCCCTATCGACGTACAACAAGCAGTAGAAAACAATCAAGCAGATTATGTTGATGATTCGGATAGTGCTCTACAAACTCAAAAAAGCCCGTATGAGCTTCATCGAGCACAACCTCTGTTGACTGAGCAGGGCACAGCACTGAAAGAACAGAGCATGAACGCTGAGATGCAGGCTATTATGAAAGCCTGGGATGCAAGTAATGGACATATCACTCGAGCTGCTGCTTTACTTGGTATCAGCCGCACGACAATGTGGAGGAAAATGGTCAAATATGGTCTGATTGAGAGTAAAGACGAGAAGCAATGATTCGTTCCAACATTGGAACGAATCATGTAAGATGTTGCAGTAGTGAAACGTTACGTTTCACTACTGCAACATCTTTTTTTCATACTCCTAAACATTTATTACCAATTTCTATACATTCCACGATTTTTTCTAGTGCCCAAAAATTCTCTTATGCCTCTTCTCAAGCCGATCTGATACCAGAATACCTTCCGATGCATCTAGTTTTTCCATCACTTTGGCATGAATATTGCACTGTAAATAGGTAGGAACATTGTGCAAGGCAAGTATAAGATATCAAATCATGAAAGGAGATGTGTAACTAATTAATTTTCCTATAAAGGGAGCAATACATTTGAAATTACGGTACAGATGAAATTGTTTGTTGTGTCAAAGTTATCTACTCGAAAGGAGGGTGTCTGCCTTATCTGGCAGACCACTTCGGTATGGATAGAACACCGAATCTATCTCAGAAATTTGTAGCCGAAATGCTCGGAGTCGCGTTCCTCGTATGGATTGGTGCAGGCTCTATTACAGTGACAAATTTTCTTAGTGCCGGCAAAGTTCCACTGCCATTCACGATGGCCGAGCTTGGTATGATTGCACTGGCGTTCGCATTTGCAATTGCGGCTATGGTCTACACCATTGGTCACATTTCTGGTTGTCATATTAATCCTGCAGTGACCTTTTCGCTTGCTGTTACCCGTCGCATCGGCTGGGGTGAAGCAGGGGTTTATTGGGTTGCGCAATTCATTGGTGGAATTTTGGGTGCCGTGGTCATTGCGTTCTCTTTTGGCTGGGCACAAGCAGCTCAAGGTCCAGGACTTGGCGCTACGAATTTCGGAACAGCGATAAACCTCTACGGAACAACTGGTGGTTGGATTGTCGCCATCGCTATGGAGACGATTGGTACCTTCTTCCTTCTCCTGGTCGTCATGGGAACAGCTGTTGATGGACGCGCGCCCTCTGGTTGGGCTGGTTTGATCATTGGCCTGATGGTCGCTGGTGAGATTTTTGCCTTTGGCCCAGTTACCAACGTCGCTCTCAATCCTGCACGCGCCTTTGGACCAGCAGTGATACAAGTGTTGTTAGGTGGCACATATGACCTTTCCCATTTGATTGTCTATTTTATAGGACCCCTCCTGGGTGGCGTTCTAGGTGTTATCACCTATGACTTCTTACAACGTGCGCGTGTAACGGCAAGTACACCTGAACTTGGTGGCATCGAGAAATCGGCTGTTGAAAAAGTCTAAGCATCGAAAATTTTTTGCGATGCAAAAAGGAGTCAGATATGAAGAAGCTCATTAACAACGTAGATGATGTAGTAACCGAGGCGCTTGCTGGCATGGAGGCTTTGCACCCGGAACTGATCCGAGTAGATTACGAGAACCAGCTTATCGTGCGGAAAGACGCGCCAATCCGTGGTAAGGTAGGCGTGATCTCTGGGGGCGGTAGTGGACACGAACCCATGCATGGTGGTTTTGTAGGCCGTGGCATGCTCGATGCAGCCTGTCCTGGAGCAGTCTTTACTTCGCCAGTGCCTGATCAGATGCTTGCAGCGACTCGAGCAGTAAATGGCGGAGCGGGTGTGCTGCATGTGGTCAAGAATTATACTGGAGACGTGCTTAACTTTGAGATGGCAGCGGAATTGGCCGAGGCTGAGGGAATCGAGGTAGCCAGTGTCGTAACGAACGATGATGTTGCAGTGCAAGATAGTCTGTATACTGCTGGAAGACGCGGTGTTGGTGTCACTGTATTGTTAGAAAAAATTGTAGGTGGGCTGGCTGAGACTGGTGCATCACTTGGACAGGTAGCGGAATTGGCCCGGAAAGTAAACGATCATGGACGCAGTATGGGCATGGCGCTTACTTCGTGCACAGTACCCGCAGCAGGTAAGCCGACGTTCGAGCTAGGCGATGACGAGATGGAGATTGGTATCGGTATACATGGAGAGCCGGGTCGCCGACGTGTCAAACTCGCTTCTGCTGCTGAAGTAACGGAAATGCTTGCTAACCCTGTCATCGAAGACCTTGGCCTGAAAGCGGGCGAGCGTGTCCTTGCTTTTGTCAATGGCATGGGTGGTACGCCGCTGGTGGAGCTATACATCGTAGCTAACGAACTTGCCAAGATACTGCGCGGCAGAGATGTCACTATCGCCCGTTCGCTCATAGGTAGCTACATTACCTCTCTTGAAATGGCCGGTTGTTCTATTACCCTGCTGCGGCTCGATGATGAATTGATTCGCTACTGGGATGCTCCTGTACATACTCCAGCTCTCCGTTGGGGCGTATAAAGAGGGTAATAAATCTAATGTAAACCTGGTGTTTACCTGTAACCTGTAGGAGCCATAGTGTTACTTTAAGGGATTTCGGTCTCCTAAGTGCCTGTTACACTCCAAATGTTTCGTAGTACAATAAAGCTGAGCTGGACAGAGGATGTCAGCCTCTCTATGGAAAAAGTATCTCATAGAGTTCGATCTTCAAAGAGATACCTTTGCCCATGTTAGGACTCTCACAAAGTTTATTTGTACTACGAACGGGTGAACACCAGGTTCGCTCCTATCTATTGTGGAGGAAACCATGCCAATTACGACAGAGGACACGGTAAACTGGTTGCAGCAATTAGCTCTGGTTCTTCATGAAAATCGTGATTATCTTACACAACTCGACTCACCAATTGGAGATGCGGATCACGGCATTAATATGGACCGTGGATTTAAAGCCGTGATTGATAAACTACCAACCGTAGCAAATATGGATATAGGCTCAATCCTTAAGACTGTTGGAAGCACACTGGTTTCGACAGTTGGTGGGGCTAGCGGCCCATTGTATGGCACAGCTTTCCTACGAGCCGGTATGGCAACCGCCGGGAAAAACGAACTCTATGAAGCTGACTACACCGGTATGTTGGAAGCAGCATTAGAAGGGATTAAAGCGAGGGGCAAGGCGCAACCGGGTGAGAAGACGATGGTTGATGCACTCACGCCGGCTTTGATAGCTGCTAAAGAAGCACAGGCACAGGGTCTTGAACTGTCACAAATTATGCAGCGCGCCAGTAATGCCGCTGAAGTAGGTATGAAAGCTACCATTCCAATGCTTGCTACCAAAGGGCGTGCCAGTTATCTTGGAGAGCGCAGTATCGGTCATCAAGACCCTGGCGCAACCTCTAGCTGGCTGATATTGAAAACGTTAACTGATACCTGTTCATAGGTACTGATACTACAGAACACTTTCTAAGTCTTTGCTTCCAGAAAGTGGGTGAGATTTGATGAATTCCATTTGTTCCGAACTTGATAGGAGGCTATGCCCATGGCAGTAGGTTTAGTCATTGTTTCGCATAGTTCTCGATTGGCTGATGGTGTTGCAGAACTCGCCGGGCAGATGACGCAAGGCAAGACTCCGATTGCAGCGGCTGGTGGAGCGGTCGATGATATCCTGGGCACGTCCGCTGATAAAATCCTCGCCGCTATCCAATCGGTCGATGGACCAGATGGCGTGCTGGTATTACTGGATCTGGGCAGTGCCATTCTCTCTGCTGAGCTGGCGCTGGAAATGCTCAGCGATGAGCAACGGGATCGCATACGCCTCAGTTACGCTCCCCTGGTGGAAGGAGCCGTTGCAGCCGCCCTGGAAGCCTCACTTGGTCGTCCACTGGCACTGGTACAGCAGATGGCAGAACAGACGGCCAACGTCGATCGACTTCAGATGCTCAAACCGCTGACCCCTGCATCGAACGAGCCTCTAGAGATCGCAGTGCCTCCGGAGACCTCAGAGCTGACAACTCACTTGACCTTAGCGAATCCCACCGGGTTGCATGCCCGTCCGGCTCTGCTCTTTGTGCAGACCGCTGCTGGCTATCAGGCGAACGTACACGCATCAGGACGTGGGAAAGACACCGATGCCACCAGTATCTTTGGCGTACTCTCACTTGGGCTGCGGCAAGGTGATACGCTGACTCTTCGCGCCAGTGGAAAAGAGGCACAGGCGGCCATAGAAGCACTCAGTGAGCTGGTACGCGTCAACTTCTATGAAACAGCTCCTCCATCAAATGTAGGTGCCGATGTATCGCGCACACCGCCGATTCATCAGCATGCTACCCAACTACCAGGCGAACCCTGGCGCGGCATTCCAGTCTCAGCAGGTATCGCAGTAGGTCCCGCATTCATGCATTCCTCCGGTACCATCTCCCTGAATGCTATTGAGCGGCGTCCTATCTCTGCGGAGCAGGTCACTTCCGAACAGCAACGGCTCCGCGATGCGTTGCACACGGCAGCACAAGAGCTGCGTGCTTTAGCAAGAGAGCTCCAAAACAAAGTAGGTCAAGCTGATGCAGCTATCTTTGATGCTCAGGCTTTGATGTTGCTTGACCCGGCTTTAGGCGAGGCTGCACTTCACGTGATCGAAACAGCACATGTGGATGCAGCAGGAGCCTTAGCTGAAGCAGGTGAACGCTATGCCACGACCCTGGAAATTATTGATGATCCATTAATAGCGGGTCGTGCAGTCGATATGCGCGATGCCGTCAGTCGAGCATTGCAACAATTAACGGACCAGCATGCGCAAGGACACGTTTTGAGTGGTTTGAGTCGACCAGTCATTCTCCTGGCATGGGATTTAACGCCCTCGGACACGGCACAATTACGCTCTGAGTTCGTGCTTGGTATCTGTACTGTCCAGGGTGGTCCCACAACTCATGCAGCCATTATTGCCCGTGCATTAGAAATACCTGCAGTTGCTGGTCTTGATCCTCATTTACTTGAAATAATACATGATGGTCAACAAATAGCCATCGACGGTTCTCAGGGATTGATATATCCCGATGACAAACAACAGGATGCGTTACACACGGAGATGCTTCAACAGCAACAAGCCCGCAATTTACGCCGCTCTCTAAACAGCACGTTATGGCGTACTCGGCCTGGTTCAACTGCTGATGGCTACAAGGTGCAGATATTTGCTAATGTAGGCGATGTCGAGAGCGCCAGCTCCGCAGCCGAGTTTGGCGCTGAGGGTATCGGGCTGTTACGCACTGAATTTCTATTTGGAGGACGCGCTGTTTTTCCAGATGAGCATGAACAGTTTGAAAGTTATGTGGCTTTATTTCGCGCCTTTGCCGATCAAGCCCTGGCAGGTAAAACCATCGTAGCGCGTACTCTGGATGCAGGCGCAGATAAGCCTTTTCCCGCCCTGGAACCATTGATTGGCGCTCTACAAGAGTCCAATCCGGCCCTGGGACTGCGTGGAGCACGTATACATCTTCTTTATGAGGAACTTTTATGCCAACAGTTACGCGCCCTACTAAGAGCCGGTACAGAAACAGGTGTCCAATTGCACATCATGTTCCCGATGATTGCCACCATAGAAGAGATACGTCGACTACGCACGATATACACGAGCGTTCAGAATGAACTTAACAATGAGGGTATAGAGCTTCCAGCAAGCACACAGGTAGGTATTATGATTGAGACCCCTGCTGCTGCTTTAATGGCAGATGTTCTGGCCCGTGAAGTCGATTTTTTTAGCATCGGAGCAAACGATCTCTTCCAATATACGATGGCTGCAGACCGTACCAACACTCGTGTAACAGGTATGTTCGGTATGTTAGAGCCAGCAGTTTGGAGATTAATTGAGCGCGTGATTCGCGCAGGTGTAGAGCATGGTAAGCTAGTTGCCCTCTGTGGAGAGTTGGCGGCTGATCCACGTATTGGTCCACTTCTGGTTGGCCTGGGTGTGCAAGAACTAAGCATGAGTCCCCCTGCTATTCTGAATGTCAAAGCAGCGTTACATAAACACACCCTTGAATATTGGCGTCAACTGTCTTATGAGTTGCTCGAAGCGGAGACAGCGGCTGAGATACAAAACATATTACAATCTATCGACTGAGGGTTCGAAGGCAACAGCCAGGGGATACTACACTTGATGCGACTGTTTACGTCAGTTGCCAATGAGGGCCTCTACTGCTGGAACGCTCCAGGCTCTGCGTATAGAGTTCTTTCACGTTCATAAATAACCATACCGGGGCCCCCACCTTTCATATGCCGCACATGACGTTGTAAAGTATAATCAACAGCGACGCTGGTGCTACCACGCGCCTGACTATAATAGGCAGCAA
>WNGK01030211.1_pt1 | contig 12720 bp, 8 predicted proteins | sample 5400601 | NCBI WGS metagenome assembly WNGK01 (sample SAMN13153376, study PRJNA577476) | soil metagenome | isolation source: 60 cm soil or saprolite under Garry oak tree replicate 1 | place: USA:California | collected 2016-06-15 | reverse complement strand
TAAAGCACCTTCTTGAGTCTGAAGGCTTTGCCATCGAGATCGCTCAAGATGGAGCGGCAGGACTCGCAGCGTTTCGGCAATCCACGCCCTCCTTGGTCATACTTGACTTGAAACTCCCAAAAGTGCCGGGACGCGATCTGTGCCGGGAATTTAAACAGGCGTCACCATCTCTTCCCGTGATCGTTCTAAGCGCAGCCTCCGACGAAGTGGACAAAGTACTATTGCTGGAGCTCGGGGCGGACGATTACGTTACGAAACCATTCAGCCCCAAAGAGCTGCTGGCGCGCATCCGGGCCGTGCTTCGGCGGTCGCAAAGAGTAACTCCGGTTGATCAATACGCTTTTGACGAAGTGTCTGTTGATTTCGCCAAAATGGAGCTTACGCTCGCGGGCAAGCCCGTGGCCCTGACCCCGCAGGAATTCAGGATGCTGAAATATTTTATGCTCAACTCAAAGCGTGTCCTTACGCGCGAAAAGCTCCTGAACGAAGTTTGGGGCTACGATTGCTATCCTTCCACGCGAACTGTGGACACGCACATTCTGAAGCTCCGCCAGAAGCTCGAGAAGGACCCCGCCAATCCCGTCTATTTTCTTACGGTTCATGGCGTTGGCTATAAGTTTGTCCCCGGAAGAATTCTGGGACAGAAGTGACAACTCTCGACGCCGATGTTCAAATGGAAGCTGCGAACCAAATTCCTCCTCTCGCTTCTGCTGATTTCCGCCTCGCTGACTTGGGCCACACTGCTGATCGTGCGGCAACGCGTACGGCTGAACGTGCGCGACGAAATCTTTCAAGACCTCCGAAACTCCGTGGTCACTTTCCAAAGCCTCGAGCGACAGCGTGAAGAGATGCTGGCCCGGTCGGCGGAGTTGCTGGCGAACCTTCCGCCGCTAAAAGCCGTCATGACCACGCGGCATGAGGCAACCATCCAGGACACCTCCGCCGACTTTTGGCGGCTGAGTGGCAGCGATTTATTCATTTTGGCGGACCCAACTGGGAAATTGATGGCGCTTCATCCCGCGACGCCCGGTCTCACCCGCAGCGATGCCCAGGAATTCCTGAGCCACTCGCTTCGGAACGCGCAAGCGCGCGATTGGTGGTACGGCAGCGGTCACCTCTTCGAGGTTTTTCTACAGCCCATCTATTTCGGTTCGCGTTCCGACAATACGTTGCTCGGAGTTCTGGCCACGGGATACGAGATTGACGGCCGCGTGGCTCGAGATGTGAGCCGCCTTTCCGCGTGCCGAGTGGCTTTCCGTTATGGAAAGACGATTGTAGTGAGCACCCTCTCCGCCTTCCAACAGGCAGAACTCCGGCGGTCGGACCCGCTCCTGGGCCCAGAGTCTCCAGGGCCTGCCGACGTTCAGTTAGTTGGGGAAAGGTTCCTGGCCACGTCTGTGGCGCTGAATGGGGGTCAAACGCCCACCGTGAGCTTAAGCGTTTTGAAGTCCTACGACCAGGCCGCCGCGTTCCTCGACAGCCTGAACCGATGGATTTTGGGTGTGGGTCTTGCGGCCGTGCTGGCAGGCAGCGTGCTGGTTTTCCTGATTTCCTACACTTTCACGCGGCCTTTGGCGAACCTGGTAGCGGGCGTACACGCTCTCGAAAAGGGCGACTTTGGATTTCCGCTCGAAGCGCGGGGCCAAGATGAAGTGTCCGAGCTGACCGACGCCGAGTTCCTTTCGGGCAACAACCTGAATGACCACCAGCGCGAGGATGCCTATCAAGAGGTTCGCCTGGCCGTCGATCGCATGACCGAACAGATCAGCTCCCTGTTGGGATTCTCAAAAGGCCGGGAAGCTTTGCGGCCTGTCTATGGCGACATGAATGACGTGATTGAACGGGCCGTCCAGACGGTCCGCGCGCGGCCTGAGTTCCGCTCCATCGCGATTAAGGTTTTTCACGAGGGCGCTGGCGAAAGCCATTTTGACCCCATCAAAATGGAGCGCGTTTTCCATAACTTGGTGCTCAATGCCTGCGAGGCGGTCGCGCCGGATTCCGGAAAAGTTGAGATCACAGCCCGACAAACTGGCGAGGGCCTCGACATCCGGGTGGCGGACAACGGCCCGGGTATCCCGCAGGATATTCGCGCGAGCCTCTTCCAGCCCTTTGTCAGCAGCGGCAAAGAGAACGGCATCGGCCTGGGCCTCACCGTGGTGCAGAAGATCATTCTGGATCATGGCGGCAATATCGGCGTCGCAGGCACGGGTCCTGAGGGAACAACGTTCCAGATCACGCTCCCAGCCACCATCCCGGCCGACAAAATCGCCAATGCGTGAGTGCCTTGTCCTTACCAAAAATGGTTTGACTTAAAATTCAGGCCTGGCCCAACAATCGATAATAACGGCTTGTTTCCCTCCAAAACCCTAGGGCTATTCAATCGCCGCAAAGAGCAGGTGCCCAGGAACCGAGTCTCGGCCCTTGGCACCGGCGGTAGGGTCCGGAGCTGGCGCGGTGGCGCGGAGAATACTCCGAAGCCCCGGTTCCAGCTCCCGACCCTCCTAACACTCACGGATTCGTTTGCTGAAACAAGAATCGTCGCTAAAGTTAATCACTAAGTCTGCCGAATTAACTCGTGAGCCGTTGGCTGACATCCCCTGACGTCCCCCACGACGACGGCGCTCATGTAAATTCGACCCGAGCGAGTAACTAGGAGCGGAAGAGACAAGCCGGAACTCCTGGAAATAATCGGGGCAGCTATCGAGCGAAGTCAGCCTCAGCGACACGTGAAGGGAGTAGTTCATGATGTCTCGGACGATATGGAAAACAGGCAGCAATCCTAGTGATATCAAGATCTGCCTGGGCCTGGGGTTCCTCCTTTTCGTGCCTCTCCGCCTGTCTTCGCAGGTGGCCGGAGGGACCATAACTGGCATGATCTTCGACGTTTCCGGCGAGGTGGTTCCCGAGCTCAAGATCTCCATCGGGAATGTGGCCACGGGGGTCACCACGGTCGTCACGACCGATGCGGATGGCCTTTACAGTGCTCCGAACTTGTTGCCCGGAACCTATGACATCACCATCTCAGCGCCGGATTTCGAGACCGAAGTTGAGAAAGGCGTCACGCTGACGGTGGGCGAACAGCAAGTTCTGAATCTGGTGATGAAGGCCGGGACCGCGACTCAAAAGGTTCACGTAAGCGGGGCGACTCGGAGCGCACAACTGGCCTCATCGACCATTAGCGGCGTGGTGGACTCGACTACGGTCCGTGAGTTGCCCCTCAACGGACGCGACTGGACCCAGCTTGCAACCTTGTATCCCGCGGTTGCAACTATCAGCGCCCAGCAACCCCTGGGAGTGAACGCTCCCCGAGGAGCGCGCGGGTATGGAAGCTCTTTGACCATCTCAGGGAACCGGCCCCAGCAGAACAACTATCGGCTCGACGGGCTCAGTATCAACGATTACTCAAACGGGGCGCCGGGCAGTGTGGAGGGTGTGAACCTGGGCGTGGATGCGATCCAAGAGTTCTCCATTTTGACTAGCGGCTCCGACGCGTCCTATGGCCGAACTTCCGGCGGGGTGATCAATGCCATCAGTCAGTCGGGCACCAACGCCTGGCACGGAGACGCTTACGAATTCATTCGCAACGACAACCTGGATGCGCGGAATTTTGTCGAGCCGGCCCTGGGGCAGTCGATCGGGCATTTCGTGCGCAACCAATTTGGCGGCTCGGTGGGAGGTCCCATCAGAAAAGACAGGACCTTCGTCTTTGGTGACCTCGAGGCCATCCGGCAGAGTCAGGCGTTGCCATCCCCGTCCGTCGTCCCGACCCCTGCAGCGCGAGCGGGAAATCTCTGCGCTGGGACGGTGAAGCTGGACGCAACCGCTGCGAATTTCCTCGCCTTCTACCCGTTGCCTCACTCTCCTCTCCCGCCCGGTCCAGGCCAGCCGGGTTGTTCGGACTCCGCAAACCACACCTTCGATGCCGCAAACGTCGGTTCCGAAACCTATTTCATTACGCGTGTTGATCAACATTTCTCGGAAAAGGACAGTACGTTTGGGACTTTCATGTGGGACCGCGGAAGCAGCGCGGCTCCCGACTCGTTTAATCTTTGGCTAGACGGGGCTAAGACTTTTCGGGGACTGATCGCCGCTGAAGAAAGGCACGCCTTCGGTCCGAGTCTGACCAACTCCGTCCGGGTCGGTTATAGCCGCGTGGTGGGAACATCGAACACCCCCGTGCGGGCCATCAATCCGCTCGCGGCCGACACCAGCTTCGGTGTTTTCCCTGCTCAGACAGCGCCCGGAATCGCCATCTCCGGTTTGGGCCTCATGAGCGGGGGCCTGGGATCCTTCGCAAACTTCACGTTTATTTGGAACTCCTACCAGCTCTATGATGACGCGTTCCTTACTCGGGGACCCCATACCTTGAAGTTTGGTGGCGCGACTGAAGCCATGCAAGAGAATGAGATTTCCAACCTCCAACCCACCGGGCTCTGGAGTTTTCCGTCGCTCGCAGGTTTTCTGACCAATGACGAAGCCGGGGCGGCATTTATCGGCAGTCTGCCCGGGTCGGCGTTCCCGCGCGGGCAACGCGCAAAGCTTCTCGGCGCTTACTTACAGGATGATTGGCACTTCCAATCCAACCTTACCTTCAACTTGGGCCTGAGATACGAAATGCTGACGAACCCTTATGCGGTTCACGGCAAGACCCTCAACCTTGATTTTGTTACCAACCCTTCAATCCGGACCGGCGGAAACTATTTCCATTCCAATCCGACACTCGCCAACCTTGAGCCTCGCGTTGGATTCTCCTGGGCCCCGCGGCGTAACGGTAGGACCGTTGTCAGAGGCAGCTTCGGATTGTTCGATGTCCTGCCGCTGTTGTCTGATTTCCAGCAGATGATCAATCTGTCGGCGCCGTTCTACAAGCTGGGCACGATAGCCACTTTCCCGGGTGCGGAGACCGGCTTCTTCAATACCGGCGTTGGCGCCCTGGCCAAATCACTTGGTCAATCGGCGCTCCAAACCAGTTGGATTGAGCCCAATCCCCGTCGCAATTATGTGATGACTTGGGGCCTGAGCGTCCAGCGGGAACTTGCAGAAGGCACCTCCACGGAAATCGCCTATGTGGGGAGCCACGGCGTCCACATGGCAAATCGCGAGGATGACATGAACAGCGTCATCCCGATTCAGACCTCGGCAGGTTTGTTCTTCCCCTCGCCGCCCGGTAGTGGCACGAGGCTGAACCCGAACTGGGGCGCGATTCGCGGGATTTATTGGTCGGGGGACTCTTTTTATGATGCCCTGGAGGCCCAGGTGACCAAGAGGATTAGCAGTGGCTTTCAGGTCCAGGCGTCTTACACCTGGAGCAAGACCATCGACACGGGCTCCGCCAGCGTCATTGGAGACCCCTTCCAGAACTCGATCTCCAGCCCTTTCTTCTTCTGCAAGAGTTGCCGGAGGGGCTTGGCCGATTTCAACATCGGACAGAACTTCGCCGTCAATTACCTCTGGGACTTGCCCGCTTTGAGGACAGGAATCATGGGCGCTCACTGGGCCGGGAGTGGATGGAAAGTTAGCGGGATTTTCACTTCCCAATCGGGTTTGCCGACGACCCCGCTCATCGGGGGAGATACGATGGGACTCAACAATACCGATCCTTACTCATTCGCGGTTCGGCTGGCGGGGCCCGGGTGTTCCACGGGGACCACTGGAAAGGTCAGCAGCTACTTTAAGTTCTCATGTTTCGGCATTTCAAAGACGCCGAACCTCTTGGCGAATCGTTGGGGACGAAACTCCATCAGCGGCCCAAGCCTAGTCAACTTTGATTTCGCTGTATTTAAGAACAATTACGTCAGGAGAATCTCTGAATCGTTCATCGTGCAGTTTCGCGCCGAGTTCTTCAATCTTTTCAATCACCCGAACTTCCTGCCACCCCTCGAATCGGTCGGGAACAACCAGATTTTCGACGGGTCGCAGTCGGGACTCCCGCTGGCGGGCGTCGCCGGAAATCTCCTACTCTCAGGGACCTCGACACAGCCGCGGCAGATTCAGATTGCGCTGAAGCTAAGTTGGTAGGCCCTATGCGACCCCAAAGCTCGAATCGCCTGGCCGTAGGCCGTCTTCTCCGACTTGCGAGACGCAAAATTCGGACCCCTCGCCGCGGGCCACACGGAGCTATGACGCTCTCGACGGCTCTGATGGCTGCCCTCTGCGCCGGCGCGAGCTGCGCCACGGGCGCCTTCGCCCAAAGCCGGGAGGCGAGTGAGTACCAGATCAAGGCAGCGTTCCTGTACAACTTCGCCAGATTTGTCCTCTGGCCGGCCGACCCGGCGAGGAACTTGAACGATCCCTTCACCATCTGCATCGTCGGGAGAGACCCGTTTGGAACCGCACTGGACGAGGTTGTGCAAGGCAAAACCATCAGCGGGCACAGACTGGTCATCCGGCGATGGAAGCCGGAACAAAACTGGAAAGGCTGCCAGATCGCATTCATCAGTTCCTCGGAAGGAAAAGACCTGCCCACCATTCTCCAAAGTTTGAAGCAAACGAGCGTTCTGACCGTGGGAGAGACAGAAGGCTTCGCGCAGCTCGGAGGGATGATTAACTTCGTCATCGAACAAGAAGGGGTCCACTTCGAAGTGAACGTCGAGGCGGCCGAGCGCGCGGGGTTGAAGATTAGTTCGAAACTCCTCAGTTTGGCGAAAATCGTCCGGGAGCAAGATCACGGAAAGAAGACCTGAGATGCGGCGGCTTCCCGGGCGATGATTGCCCGTCGTGCCGCAATAGCCCGCATTTCTCACCGAAAAATTGAAAAAGGCTGTCGCTTTCTGGCATAAGTATTTTTGGGAGAAAGACTTCTGCCGGAGAAGGAGGACAGCCTTTTGCGGACACAGTGTAACCAAGAACCCTTCGAATTTCATCCTCTGAATCAACGCCGGGTGGTAGGCCGGTTTGACGGAGGAGCGATGACCACAGACGCGGGCGGGTTGCTGCTGCGCGAGGTGGAGAAGCGGACGGGGATCATCGAGCGCTTCGCGGCCTGCTTTCGAGACCATCGGGTCCCAGAGCAGGTGGAGCACACGGTTCGAGAACTGGTGGCGCAGCGGGTTTATGGGCTGGCGCTGGGCTACGAAGACCTGAACGACCACGACCAACTGCGCGCCGATCCGCTGCTGGCGGTGCTGGCCGAGAAGCCCGATCCGACGGGCCAGACCCGTGCGCGCGAGCGGGATCGGGGCAAGGCCCTGGCGGGCAAGAGCACGCTGAACCGTCTGGAACTGACCCAGGCCGTGGTCGAGGAGAAGGAACGCTACAAGAAGATCGCACTCGATCAGGAGGCGGTGGACCGGCTCTGGGTCGAGCTTTTTACAGAGGCTCACGCCGAGCCTCCGGCCGAGATCGTCCTGGACCTGGATGCGACCGACGACCCGGTGCACGGCCAGCAGGAAGGGCGATTCTTCCACGGCTACTACGGGCACTATTGCTATCTGCCGCTCTACATTTTCTGCGGCGATCATCTGTTGTGCGCGCGGCTGCGGCCTTCGAATATCGACGCGGCGGCGGGGTGCCGGGAGGAAGTCGAGCGGATCGTCGCACAGATTCGGCAGGCCTGGCCGGGTGTGAAGATTACGCTGCGCGGCGATGCGGGGTTTTGTCGCGAAGAGCTGATGGCCTGGTGCGAGGAGAACCAAGTGGACTACGTGCTGGGGTTGGCGAAAAACCAGCGATTGAAGGCGGAGATCGCGAGCGAACAGGAACAAGCGGCTACGGAGTATGCGCAGACCGGGAAGCCGGCGCGGGTCTTCAAGGAGTTCGTCTATCAGACGCGGGAGAGTTGGTCGCGGGCGCGGCGCGTCATCGCCAAGGCGGAACACCTGGAGCAGGGTTCCAATCCCCGCTTCGTGGTGACCTCGCTCACCGCCGAGGTCTGGGAAGCTCGCCGCTTGTATGAGCAACTCTATTGCGCGCGCGGGGAGATGGAAAACCGCATCAAAGAACAACTCATGCTGTTCGCGGACCGCACCTCGACGGCCTTTCTGCGCAGCAATCAGATCCGTCTGGATTACTCCTCCGCCGCCTACCTGCTGGTGGAGGCCCTGCGCCGCTTAGGCTTAAAAGCCACGGAGCTGGCGCGAGCCCAATCGGCAACCATCCGGCTGAAGGTGCTGAAGATCGGAGCGCTGATCCGCATCACGGTGCGCAAGGTGTGGGTATCGCGAAGTCGCTGCCCATCAACCCCAAGTCCGCCAGCCGGCCTACACGTGATCCCAAGAAGTCCAGAAATTCAGATCCCGACCAACCCTCAGGGCTCGAAATCAGTTTCTAAAAACCTGGTGAGAAATGCGGGCTAGGGGTCGCTTTGCTTTATTCGCCCATTTGGATGGCAGGAGGATTATGAAGCTATCGAAGTCTAACTGGACTCGCATCCTCATTCTCCTAGCGCTCGCGATAGCAGAAACCGTCTGGCTACGTCGTTTTCATCGGCATCCGATAGATAATACGATGGTTTTTCTGTGGCTAGCGGGTCTCCTCTTCGGGGCCCAGTTACTTTGGAATAGTTGGCTTGGAAAAAGGGATATAGATGACAGGTTGCTTGTGACATTTATGTGCGGCGTCGCCGCGTTTATTGATTTCATGAAGGGAGAACGTCTTTCTGCATTGGGGTTTGGAGGAGTATTCTTGTTCGGCGTAATACGCGTTCTGCGCACGCTGCTTCGGCAGTCCCCCCATCGTTGACACCTGTGCTGCGTACGCTGCGTCCTCCGCGGCGTCGGTGATGTCCAAGTTTGGCAAGGGCCACACGGCTTGCGGGCGCTGTCATTCCGATTGTGGTAAGTTGTCCCTCAGCAAGAGCGGATGGAGTGAGGGAATTCGGTTCGAATTGATTCTCGATTGAGGTGCAACATGCCGACTGAAAAGCTGGCGATCCACGGCGGGAAGCCCGTTCGGAAGGCGCCGCTTCCCCTGGAATTTCCGGGTATTCACCACATGAACGGTAAAGAGAGGGAAGCGGTTCTGGAGGTCCTGAATAGCCGCTCCCCATTTCGTTATTACGGAGTCAAACTTACACGGCAGGCTTCGAAGTTCGAGGCGGAATTTGCGCGGTTTTTGGGCGTCAAACACGCCGTGGCGGTCAGCAGCGGGACAGCCGCCCTACAAGTGGCGCTGGCCGCGATGGGGGTAGGTCCGGGACAGGAGGTCATCATCCCGGCCTACATGTGGGTCTCGGTTGCGGCCGCGGTGGTCAATCAGGGAGCCGTTCCCGTTCTGGCGGACATTGACCAGACCTTTTGCATGGATCCTTCCGATCTTCAGAAGCGCATCACTCCGAAGACTGTGGGGGTCGTGGTTGTCCACATGAGCGGGGCGCCCGCCGATATCAAGGCCTTGCTCAAGGTGGCGCGCCAGCACCGGTTATTTCTCTTGGAAGATTGCGCGCAGTGCGCCGGCGGGAGCGTCGGTGGACAAAAGGTGGGAAGTTTCGGCGACATCGGCACGTTCAGCTTCCAAATGAACAAAAACATGACTTCGGGAGAAGGCGGGTGCGTCGTCACGAATGATTTTCATCTCTACCAACGTACGCTGGCATGTCACGACCTGGGCTACGCTCGGGACAAGAATGGCCGGCTGCTCTTCGACGATCCGGACCTTTGGCTTTGGGGCAAGGGATGCCGGCTCGACGAATTGCGCGCCAGCCTCCTGCGCGTGCAGCTTCGAAAGCTGCCGAAAACAATCGCCCGAATGCACAGGAGCAAATATCGAATTCGGCGGGCTCTCCAAAAATTTCATCAGGTCGAATTGCGAAGAATCGTCGACCCGAAGGGGGACACCGGATGCTTTCTGTTGACGACTTATCCGGATGCTGAAACGGCCAAGAAAATCAACCAGGCTCTGCGGGCGGAAGGAATTGTGACCCTGCCCCAGGGGGTTTCGAACGTGCTGCTGACCGAGTGGGGTTTGCACCTCTACTACAACATCAAGAGCCTGGTTGAGCTAACCAGCGTGGATGGGCGCGGTTTTCCGTGGAAGCTCGCGGAAAATGCCGGGCTCGCGAGAGACTATCACAAAGGCGCATGCCCTGTTGCTGACAGCTTGTTCGAACGCAGTATCATCATCGCCATTCCTTCCTGCCTTACAGAAAGGGACGAGAACGACGTCATCCAGGCGTTCGAAAAAGTCCTCAATGAACTATTGCCGCCCTAGGACCGTTCCAAAAAATGAATCCTCCGCGAGACGAAACCGGGAAGCCACCGATACGGCCGATCAGACGACTTCGCTGGTGGATTGGAGGGCTGCTTTTCGCCTCAACCATCATCAACTTTATCGACCGGCAGTCCTTAAATGCCCTGGCGCCTATCCTGAAGACTGAGCACGGATGGACCAACACAGACTTCGCCATGATCCTCATCGCCTTTCGAATTTCCTACACGATCATGCAGAGCGTGGGCGGGCGGCTGATAGACCGGCTGGGCACGCGAAAGGGACTCTCGATAACAGTGTGTTTCTATTCCGTTATCGCGGCAATGACCTCCCTGGCCCGGGGCTTGGGCAGCTTCAGTTTTTTTCGATTCTTGTTGGGCGCAGGCGAAGCTCCCAACTGGCCGGCAGCGACGAAAGCCGTTTCCGAATGGTTCCCGGCTAAAGAACGAGGTTGGGCTGTGGCGCTGTTTGACAGCGGTTCCTCTGTGGGAGGCGCCCTCGCACCTTTCATGGTGCTGTACGTCTATCGCACTTTTCATAGCTGGCGTCCGGTCTTCTTGATTACTGGCTCCCTGGGGTTCTTATGGTTGATCGCTTGGCGGACCTTTTACCGCTCCCCCGAGCAGCACCCACGGATCACCCCGGAGGAGTTAAAACTCATTCGACAGGGTCGGCAGGTCCACGGCACGGCGGAGATACACCCGACGTCGGCGGCATGGCGCGTGCTGCTGAGGCACCGGCAGACCTGGGGAATTGTTCTGGGCCGGTTCCTCCTTGATCCTTACTGGTATCTGATGTCGGAATGGTTTGCGATCTACCTGGTCAGCAAGGGATTCAAGCTCGAGCAAAGCATCCTCGGATTCTGGCTGCCTTTTGTGGGTGCTGACCTGGGGAACTTTTTTGGCGGCGCGCTTTCGAGCTTCTGGATTTCTCGCGGCTGGCCTGTCGGACGCTCACGGCGCACGGTTCTTCTTATTTTTGGGCCGGCCATGCTGGTTCTCATTGCGGCGGCATTCACGTCGAAATATTTCCTTTTGGTTGGCCTCTTCGGTTTTGTCTCCTTTGCCTACTCCGCGTGTTCGACGATGTTCCTTTCATTGCCGGCTGACGCATTCGACACTCGGGCCGTTGCATCGGTGAGCGGACTGGGGGGAACTGGCGCGGGCATCGGGACGCTTATCTCAACTTACTTGATCGGACGCATCAGCGACCGCTTCTCCTTTCAACCTATCGTCATTGCGGCGTCGGTGATCCCTTGTATCGCGACGGTGATTTTCGTGGGCCTTGTGCGCGCACCGAAGCGTCCGGACCCGGCTGGGATCCTGCTGGATTTTTGAATTTGCTCGGTTCGCGGAGGCTTTCAGGGTTGGATCAGGCCGCGGCGGATGGCGTAACGGACAAGGCCGGCTGTCCCGTGCGTTTCGAGCTTATTCATAATCTTCGTCCGATGAGCTTCAGCGGTCTTAGGGCTGATCCCGAGCAAACTGGCGAGTTCCTTGGTCGTTTTGCCCTCCGCAATGAGCTGAAGCACTTGGCGCTCCCGGGCAGTCAGTGGGTCGGACACGATGTCCCGCTTTTCGAGATAGGCTTGGACGATGGCCCGGGAGACCTTGGAACTTAAGTAAGTCGAACCGTTCAAGACATCGTTGACGGCGCGAATCAAATCTGAGCCCGCCTCAGTCTTCACCACATAGCCGGTGACGCCTGCTTGTAGGGCGTCCAGAACATAGTGTTCATCCGTATGCATCGTCAGGAGGATTATTTTCATTTTCGGGCAGTCTCGAAGTATTTCCCTGGCCGCGCTGATCCCATTCACAAGAGGCATGCCAAGATCCAGAACTGCCACGTCGGGATGAAGTTCTTTGGCCAACCGAATGGCTTCGTGGCCCTCCGAGGCCTCTCCGACCACGCTAAAACCCTTTTGCTCGAGCAGGGCCTTGATACCTTGCCGGACGATCTGGTGGTCATCGGCTAAGAGAATTCTGAAAGACATATTTTTCTCTCGAAAGGAATGGTTTAGCAGGCTGTTGAAAAAGTCAGGAAGTTGTCATTCCGAAGTCCGACGTTCTTTGCCGAACTGAGGAATCTGCTTCGTTTTCCGACGCCGCGAGCAAAAGCAGATTCCTCGCTCCGCTCGGAATGACGGCTACGGACCCCTTTTTCATCAGCCTGCTAGAAAGGATCAATGCCATGGCCATGCTCAGAACGAATTTGGAATGTCCCGCCTAAGGCGTCGACGCGAGTTTGAATGCCCAACAGTTCGGGCCCTGCTGGCATTTTCGGCAGATCGGCGCCTTCGTTTCGAACCCGATCCCGTCGTCTTTGGCCAAACAGTGAAAAGCTTCAGCCTCCCGTTGCATCCCCATGATAACATGGCAAGGTTTGGCGTGTATGCGGAAATTGGTGAGAGCCTCCTGAACGATGCGATAGAGCGCGGCCTCGATGGGGGTGAGGAACCGTTTGTGCTTCTTGCGTCCGTGGTGATGGCCGGCCAGTTCGCCTCGAGAAACTTTGGGCCAGGAATTCGAGCGCAGGGTACAGTATACCAAACCCCCAAAGGCATCCTCGCAGATTTCA
>WNGK01006443.1_pt1 | contig 12720 bp, 10 predicted proteins | sample 5400601 | NCBI WGS metagenome assembly WNGK01 (sample SAMN13153376, study PRJNA577476) | soil metagenome | isolation source: 60 cm soil or saprolite under Garry oak tree replicate 1 | place: USA:California | collected 2016-06-15 | reverse complement strand
TGTCCGCGGAGGCGATCACACCGAGGGTCACGATCCCGCCCACGACCAGCACGATGACCACCACCAGCGCGATCAGGATCCTGAGGCCGCCCCGACCCTTCCGCTTGGGCGCCGCCGGTGTTCGTGCTGCCATGCGCGGGAAACCTTAGCAGTCGGGAAGGCGGCTCCGACGACGATTAACGGGCTTTCCGGCCCAGAGGCGCGGCCGAAAACGCGTCGCCGGATCTTCGGCGCCCATGCGGCCCATCTTCGGGTTCAGCTCCTGTGCTGCTCGCTCACGCAGTTGTCCAATGCGATCGCTCCGCTGCTCGGAGCTTCACCCGAATCTGGGCCACCTGGATCGCCGAATCTCTCGGCGAAGGTTTCCGGCCGCGCCTAGCGGTGGCCCTCGATCACCATCGCGTTCCCCTCCGGCCCGACGCACGAGTAGACCCGGTCGACGATGTAGTCGGTCGGGATGGAGCTGATCGACGCGCCGTAGGCGGTCAGCTTCGACACGACCTGCGTGGTCAGGTTGATGCCCCTGACGGTGATCTGCGTCAGCACCGCCCCCAGGTTCGGGGTTGCCGCATAGAAGTCGATGGTCCAGGACACCTCCACCCCGCCGAGGTTCGAGTAGTAGTAGATGCGCGCCGAGTTGCTCGAGACGCCCTGGACCTGGATGTTGACGCCGGTCGCGCCGGAATCGGCCAGGCCCGACGACAGCTGGGCGTTGCTGAGGATCTCGCGCACGTTGGTCCCGGTGTCGACCTTCTCGCCGCCGCAGACAGAGTTGGTCGCCCACACGACCGCCCAGGGTTCACCGCCCGGGACGTCGACAGCGCGCACGATCGCCCGCCACAGCCCCGGCAGGCCATCGATGTGCCCGACCACTGGCGAGCCGCTCTGCCTCGACGCATGGACGACCCCGTTTGGGTCGGTGACCGACAGCGTCATGAAGCTGCCCGGATAGCAGAGCGCGACGCTGACGATTCCGCCGCCAGAGTGATAGTCGGACTCGGCGGTCTGCCCGGTGGCCAGGTTTTCACCCGTGCTGACCTGCATCGTGCCCCCCGAGTTGCCGCCACCCGAGACTGCGTTCTCGCATTGGGCGACGAGCTGATACGGGTCTTGGCGGTCCGATCGGATGGCGCGTGGCGCGGAGAGCGTTCCGTTCTTGTCGGCGTCGATCTCCTGACCTTTGGTGAGCGTGACGGTGGTCTTGCCGCTCACCTTCACGGTGCCGTCGAACACCTTGATCAGGTTGCTGCCATCGCCGCGCACGAGCACCTCGAACTCGGTGCCGCGAACCTCGGCGCTGACCGAATGGCCGCCAACGTTGAAGTCCGCGCCACCGGTCAGATGCTGGACAACGCTGAGCGTGCGTCCGATCTTCTGCAGGAGCGTTGCCGATTTCAGCTGCCCACCGTTGGTGAGCTGCGCCGCCTGCACTGTCACGGTGGTGCTGGGCGACAGGCGCGTGAGTGTCCCATCAGGAAACTGGATGGTGGCGCGCCCAGCATCGCCCGTGCGAACCGAGCTGCCGGCATCGAGTGACTGACCCGATGCGGCCGGCTTGTAGTCGCTGTCATTTTTCCCGACATCGACCGGTGTGCTGAACACCAGCAGGGCCGCGGGCGACGCGACCCCCGCCTGAGCCTGGGCGACGAGGAAGAAGTAGCCGCTGCCCAGCAGGAGCGCCGCCACGATCACGATGACGAGCAAGCAGCCTCCGCAGCCCATGCCGCAGCCAAGGCAGCCTTTCGATTTTGCCGGCGGCGGTACGGCGGCGGCTGTCTGCGGCGCAGGTGGTGGGGCGGCTGGCGGCTGGACGGCCATCGCGGCCGAACTCTAACTGGATGTCGTGGCGAAGTCGACGATTAGTCGCGAAGGGCTCGTCTTGGCCACGAACACCCTCATGCACGCGGCCGAGCCAAGGCCCAATCCCCATCCGACGTAGCCCTCGAAGTCTTCAGTGAGCCGAGCCTCTTTGAGGACGCGAAAGTCGACCTGGGTGAAGTCGGTCGGTCCGCTGTACGTGCCGGCCTGAGTCGCAGTGTGCAGCTGAACCAGGACGCCGGCCGTGCCGCTGAGCGCGATCGTCTGCCCTGAGCCGCCCTGCGAGAACACCGGCTTGGACTGGCGCTTGACGGTGAAGGCAGGCACGGTGCCGTCGAACTGGATGACGAAACGATCGAAGCCGGGCTCCTGCGAGACGCGAACATCTGTTACGCGCACCGTGCCGGGGGTGCCGCCGCTCGAGTCGGCGCAGGTGAACGCCTGCAGGTTGTCGCCCGGCGGGGTCGGTGGCGTGATCGGGGCCGGTGATATCACCGGACCCGTTCTGCCGTTCGAGGCAGGGGCTTGCGAGATCGATGCTGCCGGCGCGGACGCTGTGCTGCATGCGGCCAGCACCACGGCCAGCGCGGCCAGGGCGGCGGCGCGCACCGGCGAATGATAATCATCGTCCGGCCCCCGTGAGTACGCGCCGAGGTGGCGGAATGGCAGACGCGTCGGTCTCAAAAACCGATGTCCGAAAGGACGTGGGAGTTCGAATCTCCCTCTCGGCACAAGTTCACATGATCGAGATGACGATCTCGTCCTGGCCGACGACTATCCGGTCGCCGTCGGCGAGTTTTTGCGCCGTCACTCGGTGATCGTTGACCCTCGTCCCGTTGATGCTGCCCAGGTCGGTCAGGACGTAGGCCCCGTCCTTGAACTCGATTTCAGCGTGGCGGCGGGAGGCAGCCGGGTCGTCGAGAACGACCTCGTTCTCAATGTCGCGACCCACGGACGCGACACCGGTCGGCTTGATCCTGAACTTGAATCCCATGTCTGGGCCCGATCTCACGATGAGGATGGCCATCGGGGGAGCTGCAGCCGGCATCACGCCGAGGACCATCGTCTTTTCGTGGCGGCTCGCGGGCGGCTGTGAGGGCCGAGGCGGTGGTGGAGCCGGTTGGGCCATGGGTGGCGGCTCCATCGCGGTCGGCGGCGCGCTCTGCGTCGGGGCTGGTGGTGGAGCCGGCTGGGGCATGGGCGGCGCCTGCATCGGCGGCTGCTGGGCGTGGGGTGCGGGGGGCACTGTCGCCGCGGCATGCGAAGCCGGGGTAGAGGGCGGCTGCTCGGGTCGCCACCAGGTCGGCAGCTCTTTGGCCGTGGTCGAAACCTGCCAGTCCGCTGGAGCGGGCGGCTGGGTGGGCGCGGAAGGGGGCGGCATGGGCGCTGCTGGTGGCGGTGGTGATGACGGCGGAGCCGGCGCGGTCTTCGACTCGGCACTGGGCGCCGGCTGCGCCGCTGCCTGCTTGGGTTCCTCCGGCTCGGGCGCCCACCAGCCAGGCAGCGACGCCGCCGTGTGGGAGTCATCCCACGCCGGCTTGTCCGGGTCGGCCGGCTTGTCCTTCCGCTCGTCGTCGCTCATCCCTGACCTCCCGATTGACCAACGGCGACGGCCGGAGCCGGCCGCGTGGCGTACTTCAGCTCGTGCAGGCGCCGCATTTGCGCCTCCACATCCGTCCTGACGACCGGTGAGTGGGCCATGAGATCGATGAATCCCTTGCGCTCGAACGCGATCAGCTCGCCCGCGGTCGTTGCCCTGACCGTTCCGTCGCTGCGGCCCGTCAGACAGCCCACCTCTCCAAAAAAGCCGCCCGGTCCGATGCGCGCGATCCGATGCGGGACGCCATCAGGGCCGGCTAACTCGATCTCGACCTCGCCACTTGTGACGATGAAGAACGACGTGGCAGGCTCCTCCTCGCGCAGGATGACCTCGCCGGGCCGAACCTGGCGCCAGCGCAGCCTGCTCCACATGCCGACCAGGTCGGCCTCACTCAGCTCGGGCAGCGCGCGGTGCAGATATGGAAGCTGGAGCAGGCGCTCCAGCCGCCGGTCGCTGTCGCCGATCACCAACCGCACGGGTCGATCGCGCAAAAAGTAGTTCCACGACCAGTTGAGCATGATGCTCATGCGGTTGCGGAAGCCGGCGATGCTCACGAGGTGCAAGAAGAGCCAGACGAGCCACCCGATCCTGCCCTTCATGCGGACAGGGCCGGCCTGCACGACCGCGGTGTTGCGCCCGACCGTGGCCATGATGCCCTTGTCGCTATAAGCGAACTGTCGCAATGGCCGGTTGCGGACGAGGGCATTGATGTTCTGGGCCGCCACGAGGCCCTCTTGGATCGCGACTGGGGCGAGCTGCGGCAGCTGGCGACCGCCGCCCGCGTCGAACGCCGCCAGGTCGCCGATGACGAAAACCTCGGCGTGTCCCGGCACCTGCAGGGTAGGCCCGACCTTGATGGTGTGCCGAGCGCCGCCCGCGATTTCAGACAGGCCCTCGGCGATCAGCGCTCCTTCCACGCCGGCGGTCCAGATCACCGTGCCGACCGGGCGCACGGTGCCGTCGGCGAGCTGTATCTCTCCGTCGCGCACCTCGACGACGCGAGTGTTCAAAAGCACCTGCACGCCCATCCGCTCGAGCCTGCGCTTCGCGGCTTCACGCAGCTTGGGCTCAAAGGGCTCGAGCAGCGCAGGCCCGGACTGCAGCAGCAGTATCTCCGCGGCTCGGGTGTCGAGCTCCTTGAAGTCGCGCCTCAGCACTCGCGCGATCAGCTCGGCGAGGGCGCCGGCACACTCCACGCCCGCCGGCCCGCCGCCGACGATGGCGAACGTGAGCAGCTCTTTGCGTGCGCGCTCGTCGACAACCCAGTCCGCCGACTCGAAGCGCGAAAGGATGTGATTGCGAAGCAGGAGGCTGTCGGTAAGCGTCTTCATCGCGTAAGAGCGTTCTGCGATGCTCTGGTTGCCGAAGTAAGTGCTGGTGCTGCCGCAGGCCAGCACGAGAAAGTCATAGGTGATGCTGCCTCGATCAGTGCGTACGGTGCGGCGTTCGAGGTCGACCACCTCGACATCGCCCAGACGAAACTGCGCGTTCGGGATCTTGCGCAGGATCGCGCGGACCGGGTAGGCGATATCAGCGCTGTCCACCGCGGAGGTCGCCACCTGGTACAGCAGCGGGCTGAACTGGTGGTAGTTGTTGCGGTCGAGCAGGATGGTTCGGACCGGCGCTCTGGCGAGCGCCTTGGCGCAGCTCAGGCCCGCGAACCCTGCGCCGACGATGAGGACCGTAGGTGGTGCGGCCAAGCTCAGTGACCGTCGGCCGGCCCTGGTCCCGTGGTCGCGTACTTGAGGTCGTGCAATCGGCGCATGTCTGCGTCCACGTCGGCGCGCACCTTGGCGTCAGACTTCATCAGCTCGGTGAAGCTGCGCGAATCCAGCGCCAGCAGCTCTGTGTTCGTCTTGGCGCGGGCGGTGGCCGCGTTGCGTCCCGTCAGAATGCCGAGCTCGCCGAAGAAGCGGCCCGGCGCAAGGGTTTCGAGAGTGCGCTCCCATCCCTCCTTGCTCGACACGACCAGCTCGACCTCGCCCTTGGTGACGATGTAGAAGCGGTCGGAGGGGTCGTCCTGGCGGACGATCACGTCGCCGGCCTGCGCCACCACGCGCTCCAGACGGTTGGTGGTCTGGACGAGCTCCTGCTCGCTCAGGTCTGGCAGCGCCTTCGCCAGGAACTGGTCATACGCGTGCTCGGTCTGCCGGGCGAACGCGATGAGCATCGGGGTGACGACCATGAAGTTGTAGAAGAAGTGGAGGTACGGCCGGTACAGGGGAGAGCCGATGACACCCTGGTAGCCCATCACGCCGGTCAGGCCGCCCATGAGATAGAAGGTCCTGTCGGTGTTGTAGATGTAATAGAGGTAGAGATGCTCCACCTCGTGGAGGCTCGCAAAGATGAACGCCACGTAAAGCCAGCGGTTGCGCGAGAACTTGTAGAGGCAGATCGCGAGCCCGAGCCACACTGAGGAGTCCCAGACGACGTGGACGGTCTCGAAATCGAGCTGGCCGAACACTCCATGCGAGCTGGCCAGGTTGCCGCCCGTCGCATACAGCTGAAGTACCTGGATCGTGTGTTCGGCGAGATGGCCGAGCTGCAGCAAGACGAAGGCGAGCAGGAACGCAAAGAAGCCGTAGTGCTCGTACTTCCAGATGTACTCGAACGCAAAGACGAGAATCCACGGCAGGATCGTCACCGCCACGATGCCGTAGAGGGGGTAGCCCTGGATGATTGCGCCGATCTGAAGCAGATAAGAGATGGCTGCGGTGATCAGCACCACTCGGATCGGTAGGCGCTGCACGTGAAAGACGCCGGGGAGGTTCCATCTGCTGGGACGTACCATCGCCCTAACCCCTCAGTACGGGGGCGCTCCCCGCTTCCTTGGCCTGGCGTTCTCTGCGGTGCTTGAGGATGATGAGGAAAAAGACGAAGGCGTCGACCGCTACCACGATCGCGGCCGCGCCCGCTGCAACCATCCAGTGCTTCTCGCGCATGTCCGGGGGCGGCACGACCAGCGGGTGGAGGCCCACGGTCTGGGCCAGCCAGTAAGCAAGCGAGAACGCTCCGATGGCGACGACGACGAAGACGGCGGCTTCGACATAGCCCCGTTTCATTCCCCAGGAACCTCCCTAGTCACGCGGTAACTTGTGACGACGCGCGGAGTATAAGGCGCCCCTGAGAAAATGCCCTTCGCTCTCTGGCGGCCTCAGCCGTGGTCCGGTACGCTCCGGTACGGTCGCGAGACCTATGCCTTGTCTTGTTCTTTCTGAGTAGGTTGCGGCTTCGAGTGCGTTGATTAGTGCAGGTTGGACGCTGCCCCGCTCAGCGTCCAATCTTTCTTTACCAGGCCCCGCCGCCTCCACCGCCGCCGCCCCCGCCTGAGAATCCGCCACCCCCGAACCCTGAGCTGCTTCCGGAGCTCGGCGGAACGTACGAGATCGCGGCGGAGATGCTCGTGTTCATCGACTGCAAGCTGCTCGCGAGCAATGCGGCCTGAAACGGTCCACGGCCCGAGTACCACGCGTTGGTGGCGCTCGTGTCGATCCCCTCGAACGCCTTCGCCCACAGCGCCACGCATCCGAACACGATCGCGTATGGCAGCAGCTCGTTGAAGATCCCGGCCTTGGCCGCGAACCGCTCACGGTATTTCTCGGCCGTCGTCATGTAGAGGCGAAAGCCCAGCGTGTGCTGCATCAGATCGCGACCCGCGGCGGTGCGCTGCGGCATCGCGGGAAACGTCACGACCAGCGCGAGCCCAGTGAGCGCGATCGCGACTCCGATCAGGCCCAAGCCGAACGCGCTGCCGAGAATGACCGTCAATGCGACGCCCATGACAAGCACCGCCACCCCCGCGCAACCCCAACCGATTCGCGCGAGGTGAGGATTGCTCGTGAAGAGCCTGCGCGACAGCGCGTCGCTGTAGATCTGGGCCTCGGCCTTTGTCAACGACGGGCGGAAGTCGCCTTTCAGCGCCGACAACCGCACCTCGTTTCGGCCCAGGAACATGCCGTCGAGGATCGTCTTCTCGTACGGCATCAGCTCCTCTGCCGGCGCGCCTTTCCAGGTGAACTTCCAGTCGTGCGATTGGGGCAGCTCCGTGATCGTGATATGCCCTCGCACCGCGAGGTCGACGATGGTCGCGGTCACATCCTTGGGGTCGGCGCTCTCGTCGAGGATCAAGCCGAGCTCGGCCGGCCTCATGTTCTGCGGCGGACCGAACTCCACGGCCACCGGCACGTGCTCGAACAGCGGCTCAGTGCGCTGCCTCGGATCGTTCGTGAGGTAGTACTGGGTCAGGTACTCGCGATCACGGCCGTGCGCCCACCAGTTCCGTCCGACCAGGCCCAGGCCCAAAAGCAGCGTCAGCGCGAACGCGCCGAGGGTGAACGGGTTGATGTCGAACGCGCCGTCTGGGAAGAAGCGCAGCCGGTCTTCGAGCATCGGCGGCGGTACCTTAACCGCGCCCTTGACGAGCTTGACCGCGATAGACATCTGCTCGCCCTCGGCTAGTGGCCGCGTCGAAGAGAACGTGAGGAAATTGTTGATTGCGCTTGTGGGGCACGCTTCGTGCGAGCCGGTGGGCCCCTGGTAGCAGGCAAGCTCTGTCCAGGCGCCAGCCGGCGTTGTGACGTGCGCAGTGACTGACTCCTTCGGCACCGGCCACAGGGCTCCATCGACGTTCCAGAACAGCTCGTCGTGGTCGCTGAACGAATTCATCGCGCCCTCGACCGTGTACCGGATCATGTAGACCTGATCGCCTGAGACCATCACGCTCGGGTCGCCGATCTTGATGACCTCGTTGTAGGAGTCGACGTACGCGTCGAACGGCAGATCCTTCACGCCATCCGTGACCGACTGGACCTGCAGGTTGTAGTACCGGTCGTGGTTGTCGTCATACCTGTAGCGGAGCGGGATCGTGCGGAAGATGCCGTGATGCTCCTGGGAGAAATTCACCCGGATGGTCTCGACGATCGTCAGCGTCGAATCGCGATTGACGGTGATGTTGCTTTGAAAGCTGGTGATGACCCAGCCCTCGTCCGCGCTTGCCGGCAGTGCTGCGGCGAGCATGGCGATGGCGACGGCCACGCTCCCCAGGAGGAGGCGGCCGGCGGCTGCGGTCATCGCGCGCGATCTTACGTATAGTTGCCGTCCCGTGACCAACATTCGCCACGACATCCGCAACGTGGCGATCATCGCGCACGTCGATCACGGCAAGACCACTCTGGTCGACGCCTTGCTCAAGCAGAGCCACACGTTCCGCGAGAACCAGCAGGTGGGGACGCTGATCATGGACACGAACGACCTGGAGCGTGAGAAAGGGATCACGATCCTCGCGAAGAACACCTCCATCCGCCACGGCGAGGTCACCATCAACATCATCGACACGCCAGGCCACGCGGACTTCAGCGGCGAGGTCGAGCGCGTGGTCAACATGGCGGACGGCTGCCTGCTGCTGGTCGACGCCGCGGAAGGGCCGATGCCGCAAACACGATTCGTGCTGCGCAAGGCGTTCGAGGCCGGCCTGCGCATCATCATCGTGATCAACAAGGTCGACCGCGCCAACGCCGACCCGCACGGAGCGCTCGAGAAGGTGCACGACCTGTTCCTGGAGCTGGCCGAGGACGCGGATCAGCTGGTGGCTCCCGTCGTCTACGCGATCGCCAAGCAAGGCCGCGCAGGATCGTCACCAGAGACGCTGGCGCCTGACCTGGAGCCGCTCTTCGGCACGATCATCGAGCGCATCCCCGGACCCGTCGTCGAGCCGGGGGCGTTTCAGATGCTGGTCGCCAATCGAGCGTATGACGACTACACCGGGACGATCGCGATCGGCCGCATCACGCGCGGCTCCATCGCGCCGGCCGACAACGTGGCCGTGCTCGATGCGTCGGGCGCGGCGAGGCCGGCGAAGGTCGCGCAGGTGCTCATGTTCCGCGGCCTCGAGCGCGTCGCGGTCGAGCGCGCGACCGCCGGTGACATCGCGATGCTGACTGGCCTCGAGGACGTCGCCATCGGCGACACCGTGACGGATCCGGATTCTCCTGAGCCGCTGCCCCGCATCGAGATCGACGAGCCGACCGTCAGGATGACCTTCGGCATCAACACCTCGCCCCTCGCCGGGCGCGAAGGCGTGTTCTCAACCACCAGGCACCTCCGCGCCAGGCTGTTGAAAGAGCTGGACACAAACCTCGGGCTGCGCGTCCAGGACACCGGTGCCAGCGAGCGCTTCCAGGTGAGCGGTCGGGGCGAGTTGCATCTCGCGGTTCTCATCGAGACCATGAGGCGAGAGGGCTACGAGTTCGAGGTGTCGCGGCCGGAGGCGATCATCAAGGTCGTCAACGGCGTGCGGATGGAGCCGGTCGAGCGCCTGACGGTCGACGTGCGCGAGGAGCACCTGGGGGCTGTGACCGAGGCCCTGGGCAAGCGACGAGGCGAGATGATCGAGATCGTCTACGACGGCCGGGGCGGCGTCCGGCTCGATTACGTGATTCCGACCCGAGGTCTTATCGGGCTGCGCAACACATTCCTCACGCTCACCGCCGGCGAGGGCCTGATGGGCTCTATCGCTCTGGGCTACCGGCCGTGGGTGGGCGAGTTTCGCGAGCAGCGCAACGGCGCGCTGACGGCCTCGTCCGCCGGCACCGCCCTGACTTACGGGCTGGCCGGCGCGCAGGAACGTGGGACCACGTTCATCCTGCCTGGCGAGCAGGTCTACGAAGGCATGATCGTCGGCGTCCAGAAGCGCCCGGGCGACATCAGGGTGAACGTGTGCCGGGAGAAGAAGCAGTCGAACGTGCGGTCCTCAACCTCGGACATTTCCGTGAGGTTGACCCCGGCCTCCAGGCTCAGCCTCGAGCAGTCCCTGGACTTCATCGCCGACGACGAGCTGCTCGAGGTGACGCCCAAGCACCTGCGGCTTCGGAAGCGGCACCTCACCGAGGTCGATCAGTCGCGTGCGCGCCGCCTGTCCGCGTCGGCTGAGGTCTCGAGCGCCAGCCGGCCGGAATAGGCAGTCAAACATCTGGGTATAGTGTGTTGAGCCGGCACAGCGCCGGCGCTCACGGCGGTCTCCAGTTTCTCGAACAGGCCCGTCAGGTTGAGTGGAACCCTGTTCGAGAGCGTAGGAGATGGAAATGCCAGCAGGCACCATCAAGAAACTGGTTTCGGACCGTGGCTTCGGCTTCATCGCGGCCGAGGACGGGAAGGAATACTTCTTCCACCGCAGCTCCACCGAAGGCAACTTCGACAGGCTGCAGGGTGGCGAGAAGGTTTCCTTCGAGATCGAGTCGAGCCCCAAGGGGCCACGCGCGAAGACCGTCCGCATCGTCTAAGGTACGAACCAGAAAAGCCCCGGGCGCAAGCCCGGGGCTTTTATTTTTTGGGCCCTTGTCCCTCCCCACTTGTGGGGAGGTCAGGTGGGGACGCTAGATCCGTCACCCGCCCTAGACGGGCTACCCACCCAAGTAGGCCTGGCGGACGGCGGGGTTGTGAAGCAGGTCCTTGCCTCCGCCCGTGAGCTGGATCTGCCCGGTCTCGAGCACGTAGGCTCGGTCGGCGGTCTCCAGTGCGCGCAGCGCGTTCTGCTCGACCAGCAGGATCGTGGTCCCGTCGCGATGGATCTCCTCGATGGCCGCGAAAACCTCGTCCACCATCTGCGGCGCGAGTCCGAGCGAAGGCTCGTCGAGCAGCAGCAGCTTCGGCCGCGCGAGCAGACCCCGCGCGATCGCCAGCAGCTGACGCTCGCCGCCGGACAGAGTGCTCGCACGCAAGGCGCGACGCTCGCCCAGGATCGGGAAGCGCCCCATCATCGCCTCGACCTCGCGACGCGCGGCCACCCGGTCGCGCCGCGACCACGTCGCCAGCTCCAGGTTCTCGAGCACCGTCTGCCGGCCGAGGATCTCGCGGCCCTCCGGCACCTGCACCAGTCCCCGCGCGACGATCGTCGACGGCTTGGCGTTGGTCAGGTCGAGGTTGCCGAACACCGCCGTGCCTGACACGATCGGAACGAGCCCCGACAGCGCGTTGAGGATCGTCGACTTGCCGGCCCCGTTGGCGCCGATCAGGGCAACCACCTCGCCGGCTCCGACGCGAAGCGACACGCCGCGCACCGCGTTGATGGCGCCGTAGCTCACCCACATGTCCTGGACGTCGAGCAGAGCCTTCTCCGGCTCGGCGACCCGCGACGAGCGAACCTGAGCCGCGCGCTGCAGCTGGTCCACCTCGATCGTGCCGGGCGCGTGCGCGACCTCCTTCTCACCGCCTGTACCGAGGTAGGCCTTGATGACCGTCGCGTCCGCCGAAACCTTCTCCGGATCTCCGTCGGCGATCTTGCGACCGAAGTTCAGCACCGCCACCTGCTGGCACACGCCCATCACGAGGCGCATGTCGTGATCGATCAGCAGGATCGTCAGGCCGTCGCGATTGAGCCGCTCGATCAGCTCGCGCATGCCCTGCTTTTCAGTCGGGTTCATGCCCGCCGCCGGCTCGTCGAGGATGAGCAGCCGCGGGCTCAGCGCCAGCGCCCGCGCGATCTCGAGCCGGCGCTGGTCGCCGTACGGGAGCTCGCCGGCTGATCGCTTGCCCACCTCAGAGGCGTCGAGGCCGACCGTTTCCATCAAGCGGTGCGCGTCGTTCACGCGTGCCCGCTCGGCGCGGCGCAGGAAGGGCAGCGTCGCCAGCTGCACGACTGTGTCGTCGCGCAGCCGGGTGTGCATGCCGATCATCACGTTCTCGAGCGCGGAAAGATCCGGAAAGAGCCGGATGTTCTGAAACGTGCGCGCGATCCCGAGCCCGGCGATCCGGTGGGGCGGCAAGCCGGTCAGGCGGTCTTTCTCGAGAAGGGCCTGGCCGGACTGCGTGCGCACGTACCCCGTGACGACGTTGACCAGCGTGGTCTTGCCGGCGCCGTTGGGGCCGATGAGGCCGAAGATCGAGCCCTTGTCGATTTCGAGCGACACGCCGTCGACGGCCTTGACGCCGCCGAAATGGCGCTGGAGGCTATCCAGCCTGAGCAGCACTTGATGCTCGGTTTGGCCGCGGCCACCAGCGCGGGCGGATGATCGCGAGGCCGCCGCGGCCGACGATGCCCTGCGGCCTGAAGATGATGACCGCGATCAGAATCACGCCGCTGATCACGTCGCGTGGATCGAAGCTGGGTATGCGCACGATCTCCGGCAGCGATGTGAGGAACAGTGCGCCGACCACAGGCCCGAGCACATTGCCCGCGCCGTTGGGGCCGATGAGGCCGAAGATCGAGCCCTTGTCGATTTCGAGCGACACGCCGTCGACGGCCTTGACGCCGCCGAAATGCCGCTGGAGGCTATCCAGCCTGAGCAGCACTTGATGCTCGGTTTGGC
>WNGK01006077.1_pt1 | contig 12720 bp, 10 predicted proteins | sample 5400601 | NCBI WGS metagenome assembly WNGK01 (sample SAMN13153376, study PRJNA577476) | soil metagenome | isolation source: 60 cm soil or saprolite under Garry oak tree replicate 1 | place: USA:California | collected 2016-06-15 | reverse complement strand
CCAACGACGCCCAGGAGCGTGCAAACTTGTCCGTCGCCGACGAACTGCTGAAGGCCAACGAAGATTTCGCGCGCAATTTCAAGCTGGGCACGCTCTCCGTCCGCCCGGCGCGCCATGTGGCGGTACTGGCCTGCATGGATTCCCGCATCCTGTTCGAGCACTGCCTGGGCCTGCATCCCGGCGATGCGCACATGATCCGCAATGCCGGCGGCATCGCCACCGACGACGCCCTGCGCTCACTGATCGTCTCCCATCATCTGCTCGACACGCAGGAGTTCATCATCATCAACCACACCGACTGCGGCCTCCTGAAAGTGCGTGAAGACGAATTGAAAGCGCGCCTGGCGGAAAAGATGGGGACAGATTCGGCGGAGCCCTCGCATTTCCACGCCTTCGACGATCTCGAAGCCAACGTTCGTCTCCAGATGCACCGCGTCAAATCGCATCCGTGGATCCCGAAGCATATTCCGGTGCGAGGCTTTGTTTACGACGTGAAGACGGGTAAATTGAGCGAGGTAGCAGAATAGCTAGCCTGGGTTTGTCCTCAGGCTCCAAATGCAGCGGCGGTAAACCAGAAAGTAGTAAGCGATCGTTCCGAGAGGAACTAGGAAAAACAGCAGAGTGAACCAAATTGCTTTATGCAGGTAATGGGAACGGTCAAAGCTAAACGAGAAGTACCACATACCAGCCCAGAGTACGGCAGCGCCGAGTATTTCGGGGAGCAGCAAAGTGCGCACAAGAGAGGCGGTAGGAACGTTCAGAGCACCGGTTCCGGCCGCTACGATAGCGGTACGGACCCCAATTAGAGTCGCGGTGAGAGCGAGCGCCAACAATGCGCTCACGAAGTAGATGCGTTGTGCCGTCCGCGAAAAGAGCCAACTGCGGCTGATTGGGAGGTACAACATGGGCGCTTAGATTAGCACGAAAAGTTGGAGCAAAGCCCGTCCACTTTCTACCGCACTACCACCTTCTCAATCTCCGCCCTCAACTGGTCATAGGGCAGCGCTCCCGGATGATACATTGCCACCTTCCCTGCACGGTCCAGCAGTACCAGCGTTGGAGTAGTCGAGGCGCCGTAGGTGTCGAAGTTGTAGGTGCTGATCGGCACCGGCATATCAAGCAATCCGGAATAGAAACGATGCCGGACTGCATCGATATAGCGCAGTTCGTCACTGGCCGAGGCATGCTCAATCTGCGCCGTATACCCGTAACGCCGCGTCGGACCGATCACTTGCAAGCCCTTGCCGGCAAACTCCGCACGCAGCTGCGTGATGATGGGCGCTTCCGCCTTGCAGTCCCCGCACCAGTGCGCCCAGAAAAACAGCAGCACCGGCGAACCCTTGAGCTGCGCCGGCAGAGGCACTTTCGCGCCCAGGAACTCTTCGGACTTCAGCGCCGGCGCCACCTTTCCCTGTAATGACAGCAGGTTCAAATTCTTCTGCAGTCGATCGTGAATCGATGTGCTCCCGTAAGTCCGCAGCGCCGACTGCAGGAGCGCGACGGCCTCCGTCCTTTGCCCGCGAGCAGCCAGCACCTGCGACCGAACTTCCAGCGCCGCCCCGAGCGCGATTGGCGAGTGCGAATCGGCATCCAGCGAACGTTTTTTCAACTGCTCCAACACCAGCGTCTGAGTCTGCTTCGCGTAGGCTGCGGCCTGATCGAATTGCTGCCGTTCCAGCGCGGCGCGACCCAACCACGAGTACGCCTCAAGATATTCCGCAGTGACTCCTTGTTGTCCGCGATAAGAATTGAGCGCCGACTCCGCGGCTGAAAAATTGTTCTTTGCGAGAGCAAGGCGTACATCATCGACAATCCCGCCCCACGCCGAAGCGGTGAGCACAACCGAAACCAGGAGAATCCGCAAGCCCATATTTAGATGATGAATCGTTTCCTGAAATGTGGCAAGCCGGGGCGCTTTTTCAGCCGAACGAGCCAACCATAACATCTTCCACATCAAGTGTTTAGCCATAGCCTGCGGCAAATTATGTAGCTATTTTGGGGCACTTTCCGTACAATTTAATTGCGTTTGACTTTAAGAGATCCTTCGCAGTACAAGCATCTCCGCTCAACCCAGCGTGTGACCTGCCTGCAGAAGAACCTGAAAGTTTCAGCGCTACATCAACAACAAAGGAAATAAGCACCATCATGGAAACAGGAACAGTGAAGTGGTTTAACGACGCCAAGGGCTACGGTTTTATCAGCCGCCAGAACGGCGAGGATGTCTTCGTGCATTTCTCCGCCATTCAGGCCAGCGGCTTCCGCAGCCTGCAAGAAGGTCAGCAAGTGCAGTTTGACGTGGTCAAAGGCCCCAAGGGCTGGCAAGCTGAGAACGTCAAAGGCGCCTAAAACCGCTTCGCACGCGACAATTCGACACTAAGGGCGGCCAGCAATGGCCGCCCTTAGTGTTTAGGATTGATTCCAATGGATTCGTCGAAATTCCCGCTTATCTTGTCATTCCGAGCGGAGTCGAGGAACCTAATTTCTGTGTAAACCCGGCATTGACTTCGGATAGTACGCTGCGTTATAGTACGCAACATACTATGAAGCATTCGAAGACCCCCTCGCTCGGTTATGCCCTGCTGGGCCTGCTCCAGGGGAATCCGTCCTCGGGCTATGACCTGCGCAAAGTCTTCTCGTCGACCTCGTTGAAGACCTACAGCGACAGTCCTGGCGCAATCTATCCTGCACTAAGCCGCCTCGAAAAACAGGGCCTCATCCGCGGCAGGGTCGAGGAAGGCTCGGGCCTGCGTCGACGCCAACTATTTCGGCTGACCCCTAAGGGACTCTCGGAGCTTAAGAAGTGGATCACCGGCCCCATCACTCGTGAAGACCTGCTCTGGGCACAACAGGAAATCCTGCTGCGCTTTGCCTTCGCGCATACCGCCGTCGGTCCGGCAGCCGCGGTTGGGTTACTGAGATCGGTGGAAGCGGCGCTCAAGATTTACATCTCATCGCTGTACGAAGAGTTGCGGACGATCAAATCCACGATGACGCTCTCGGCCAGACTGGCCTTCCAGTGCGGCATCCGGGGCAACGAGAGCCTGCTGGAATGGACTCGCTTCGCCATCTCCGCTTACGAAAAGGAAAGAAAAGGAGCATAGCATGACATTCTCGAAAATAATTCTCCGAGGCCTGCTGGCTTTTGTTGCGATCTGCGTAGTTCAGGTGGTGGCAGGAATGCTCGTTCCGATGAAGCCGGTGGCGGTTCCAGGCCTGCTGCTCTGGATGCTGCTGACCACAGCGCTGACTGTGGCGGCGCTGTCCATTGTGGCAGCGCGCACAGACCGACGCGGGTGGCTGCTCGGCGCAGAAGTCGCGGCCATTCCACTCGTCGTCTTCTGCATCGATCTGATTGAAGGCGTCGTATTCTTGCCGAACGCCGGCATCGACTGGGGAAGGATATTTCTCTACACGCTGGTCTCGGCGGTGCTTTCCATCCCGGTGTGGACGCTTCTGTTTGGCATGCGAAGAGAAGCTTCGCCGGATCATTACCAGCCTATCCGGGCCAAATCCTGGGCCGAGCGCGCGTGGAAGTTCGCGCTCTGCGATCTCACCTACCTCTTTCTCTACTTTGCGGCGGGAACGATTATCTTTCCGTACGTGAAGGACTTCTATGCGACGCAGCACTTACCTTCGGCCGGACAAATCGTCGCACTGCAATTATTCGTCCGCGGGCCGATGTTCGTACTGCTCGCGCTGGCCCTGACCCGGATGCTCGGCCTGCCGCGCACGAGCGGTGCGATCGCAGTAGGAGTTGTATTCACCTTCCTGACCGGCGTGGTACCACTCCTGACGCCCAACCCGTTCTTCCCTGACGTCGTCCGGTGGGTTCACTTCGCCGAGGTAACCAGCGAGAACTTCGTGTTTGCCGCAGTCGTCGCCTGGCTCTGGGGACCGCCAAAACTGGCGCAGCCGCAGGCTCTGCAACAAGCGGCATAACGGAACAGAAGAATTCAAGCAAGGAGTTCAGCCGGATCTCACAGCTGCAAGCTGCGCATCAAGACGACATCGGATGTGCGCGCCTCCAGCAGAAAGCGGTCGAGCGCATTCTGATCGCGCGACAGTTGTGGCGGCAGAACTTTCAGCGCGACTTTGCGGCCAAGGTTCAGGTCTTCCGCCTCGTAGACCACGCCCATTCCACCGCTACCTACTTGGCCGGTGATGCGGTAGTGCTAAATGATCTGGTTGATCATGAAAGACGAATCGGGAATTTCATCTTAGGGCGGATGTGGTGAGCCGTCAACGCAACCGCCGATCCTGTAGTGTTCCTGCAAGAACACCGTGGAAAAAGCCCGGAATAGATGCCGGCAAGTGACTCATTCTGCGTCCGCGAAATCATGCGTGCGTGTGAGTGCAACGGCTCAGCCTGTGGAAGAAACGTCTACTTTCGAGGACGTTCATACCTACGAAAGTGGACTTGACAGAACTCGTCGGAATCAATTGCACGAGGAGTATCTAGAAATGCAGTACGATACCGGGATGAAGATGACCCGGATTTTGTTCCTGGCAGCAAGCATCGTCGTGAGCATCGCTCTTTCCAATCTGTGTGCGGCACAGTCGTCGGCAGCGCCTCCCAAGAAACATCTCCTGGTCATTGGGGAAGAAAAAGGATACCGGCACGAGGCGGTTTCTCACGCGATGGCTACGATTGAGCGACTGGGAAAGCAGACCGGGCTCTGGGACACGACCCTGCGCACTGACACCGAAGTTCTTACCAAGAAGAAACTGGAATACAACGCCAAGAACCTGAACGATTTCGATGCCGTACTTTTCTATACCGGTGGCGACCTGGAAATGGACGCCCAACAGAAAGCCGACTTCATCTCGTTCGTCCACGACGATGGCAAGGGATTCATTGGCGTGCACAGCGCGGCCATCACTTTCGTCGACTGGCCGGAATATGGAGAGATGATCGGCGGCTACTATGATGAGCATCCGTGGCGGACCTTCGACGCGCCCATCATCGTGGAAGACCCGAATTTTCCGGGCATGCAGCAATGGCCGCATTCGTTTGTGCTACGCGACGAGATTTATCAAATGAGAAATTATTCGCGGGACAAGGTGCGCGTGCTGATGCGCCTTGACGTGAGCAAGCTCGACATGAAGAACAAGAATGTCCACCGCACCGACGGCGACTTCGCGGTGACCTGGGCGAAGATGTATGGCAAGGGCCGCGTGTACTACACGACGCTGGGGCACGTTGAAGAGAACTGGGACAAGCCGGAATTTCGGCAGATGATGACTGAGGCCATCAAATGGGCCCTGGGGCTGGAGAATGCGGATGCGACTTCCCGTGCGCTGCCACGAGATTAAGTCTGACCGAAACGAAAGACAAGATTAAACACAGAGGACCCGGAGGGACACAGAGGAAGAACCGAAGACTCAGACCTCTGTGCGACCCTGTGTCCTCTGTGTTGAATGAACCTGGGAGCGCGACCATGACTCAAGGAACTTCGATTACGAGAAGAACTTTTGTGCAGACGCTTGTGGCTGGACTGGCCGCGACGGCAGTTCCCTCGCACGCTGCGACCAGGCTCAACGTTGGCATCGGCACGTACAGCTATCACAATCTCTCGATCGATCAGATGATCGTCCAGTTGAACGCGCTCGGGGTGCGAGAGATCGAAATGTCGCGCGGCGAGTTCATGTTGATGAGCCATCCCAGCGAGGATCTGTTTCGTTCGGCTCGAGCGAACTTCGATCAAGCGGGAATACGCTGTGTGTCGTATTACACTGCGACCATCAAAGAAGATGCGGACCTCGACAACGCGGTTCGCTTCGCGAAAATCCTGGGATCGGAGAATGTGACGGGCGACGCTACCGGCAGCATCCTAAATCGAATTGATCAGCGCTTTACGCAGGAAAAGCTGACCTTTGGAATCCACAATCATTACTTCAAGGGCGAGAAGTTTGCGTACGAGAGCCCGGAGGACGTTCTGAAGGCCCTCAAGGGACTCTCCAAAACGGTTGGCGCCACCGCGGACGTAGGGCATTTCGCCTCCTGCGGCCATGATCCCGTGGACGCAATTCGAAAATTGGGGCCGCATCTGAAGCTGGTGCATCTCAAAGACATTCAAGCCGTGGACGGCGAAGTGAACGTGCTGCTCGGACAAGGAATCTCGAGGATTCCTGAAGTGATGAAGGAACTCCACCGGCAGAACTTCGCGAAACTCGTGGCCGTGGAATATGAAAAAGAAGGCGACGTAAACGAAGACATGCGGCAGGACATGGAATTCGCGCGCAAACTGGCCTAATAAAGAGGAACAGAATCGCAGCGCTCTTACTTCGCGGCCTTAAGCGGCTGATTCTGTTCTTGCTCTAAGCGTTCCACCATTTCTTTGGGCAGCCCGTGGAGTAACTCGAGGAACGCGGCATTGGTCCAGCCGAAGCCGACCACATTCATTTCGTAGCCGAGTTCCACGTGTGCTTCCGACGATCGGGTGACCACGTTGTACTTCTCCCGGATATTGCCGTCGCGGCGAAAATTTTCCGCGACCGTCGACAGGAACTCGTAGGAAACACGATCTGCATCCTCGTCGTAGCCATACCGCCGCAGGCCGTCGATCGCGACCATTTCGATGTTCCCCCAGCCATAGGGCAGATCCCACTGCGCGCCGGTTTCGTCGGTGCTCATCGGGATTCCGCCGGGACGCTCAAAGACTTTCAGATTGCCGACCACAGCCTTCGCCTGTGCCAGCGTCGCCAAGCCCGCCCACAGCGGATAGAAGGTGGAGGCGTATTGATACTTCGACATCCGCTTCGTCTGGAAATTGAAATCGAAAAACTGCCCCTGCTCCTCGTTCCACAGATAATGCGTGACGATCTTCTTGCGTTCTTCCGCCCGCTTGTTCCACTTCTTCGCATCGTCGGCGTGGCCGAGCCAGAGGCTGATCTGCTCCAAATCTCTTTCTGTTTTATACAGCAGGCTGTTCAGGCACACGGGGGCGTAATGATGCGTGGCCGAACCGAAGGGGCCGAAGCGGAAGCTCACGTCGAAGCCGGACTCGCGCATCGAGCGGTCGCCCTTGTAATAATCCGCGCTCAGCTTGAACTGTTTGGCCTTCTCGCATTCCGCCCGCGCCATGGTCAGCGGCACGTCGCACACTTGCAGCGAATACGGCGAGCCTGCGACCGGCTGAACACTTTGGTTTGAACTCGCGTTGGTCTCGACCACATAGTCGTCAGCCTCGGCGGGGTGCAAAAAAAAGTATTGCGCGACTTTGCGGTAGAAGCCAGATTCGTCCTGCACCGCTTCCGCGGGTGGACCTTCGCCGAAATCGTAATAACGGGACAGACCGGTCTGTCCCGCCAGATGGGGATCGCGCGTCCACATGCCATAGTCCTTGTCGAGATCGGAGTAGGCTCGCTCCAGCCAGGCTTTATCGGGGCGCCCATCTTTTTGCGTGGCCTGGTAGACGTCGACAAACATCGAACTCAGGAATGGCGGCTGCGACCGCGTCAGATAGTAAGTGCGATTCGCGTTGAGCATCGCGCCGTAGTGCTCAATCTCAAAGAAGAAATTGTCGACCATGTCGCGGGCGAGTTCTACTTTTCCCGCACGCAAGAGCCCGCGAATGATGAAGTAGCTGTCCCATCCATACATTTCGTTGAAGCGCCCGCCCGGCACGACATATTTGTCCGGAAGGTAGAGCAGCCCGTGCGGCTGAATCTTGGCCGTGTCGATCTCGCCCAGACGCTGGATGTCGACCGGCAAATGTTCGATGCGCACATTGCAGTCCGCCGCCAGCTTCTGCACCGCTGCCGGCTCGGCAAACTCCTTCGGCAGATATAGCACCGGAGCCACTTTGATTTTGGGATCTACAACGCTCGCACAGTCGGTCATGGAGCGAGTCAGTGTGTCCCAGGCCGAGGAGATGTAGTTAAGAATCGGCTTGAGCCCCTGACCTGGCGGAGCCGCGACGGCCTGAGCGCCCGCGACCGTGGATAGCAGCGCGAGGGAAAAAATACAGCGAATAATAACGGTGAGGGAGCTGCGAGGCTTGTCAGGCTTGTCAGAACTTTGAATGCTCATGTTGTGTGAAAGCTTCGTCATCATATATGCGTCGCCACGGGGCAACCAAACTAATTTGGCCGAGTGCGGCGGAATATTCCCGGGATGCGCTACTGGGCTGCATGCGAGATCCCTCCCTTCGCCTGAAGAACGGCTCCGGTCGGGATGACTCCGACGGAAGGAACAGTGAGCGACCACGATCACCGCACTTATGGTTTATTCTAAGTAGTTTGGCATTTGCTGTCTGAGGGGGCGCAAGTGAATCGATCCCATGTAGTCCTTCGTCTGTTCGTAGGGTTCGTGGTTTTTCTATCTGCAAGAGCGGGCTGGACGCAGGTTACCGAAAACACTTATCAGGACTTGCACTGGCGCATGATTGGTCCGTTTCGTGGCGGCCGCACCCGTGCTGCTGCAGGCGTCCCCAGCCAGCCCAACGTGTTTTACATCGGCCAGGTGAACGGCGGGGTCTGGAAATCGGACGACTATGGGCGCACCTGGAACCCCGTCTTCGATCATGAGCCCACGCAGTCCATAGGAGCCATTGCGGTCGCGCCCTCCGATCCCAATATCATTTATGTCGGCAGCGGCGAAGGCCTCCATCGCCCCGATCTTTCCGTCGGCAACGGTATTTACAAATCCACCGACGCTGGCAAAACCTGGGCGCATCTCGGCCTGGTCGACGGGCAACAGATTCCCGCGCTGGCCGTCGATCCGCACGATCCCAATCGTGTTTTTGCAGCGGTGCTCGGCCATCCCTATGGACCCAGCGCAGAGCGGGGAATCTACCGCTCTACCGATGGCGGGCAAAACTGGCAGCGCGTGATTTCAAAGAATGAAAACACGGGCGGATCGGATGTTGTGATCGATCCCTCGAATCCCGATGTCGTCTACGCGTCGATGTGGGAAGCTCGCGAAGGCCCCTGGGAGGACGGCAACGAATTCAACGGAGCGGGCGGCGGACTCTTCAAGTCAACCGACGGAGGCAGCACCTGGCATCCTCTGACTAACGGATTGCCAAAAGAGCTGTCGCAAATCTATGTTGCGATCGCGCCCAGCGATACGCGGCGCCTCTACGCAACTCTCTCGCAAGCCTCGGGAAAACTGAGCGTCTATCGCTCAGATGACTCCGGCGACAGTTGGTCGCAGATCACGACTGATCCTCGTCCCGCAGGCCGCATTGGCGGCGGCGATCTGGCGATTCCCAAGGTTGATCCGAAGAATCCCGACCTGGTCTATGTTGTCAGCACCGTGACCATGAGATCGAGCGATGGCGGCAAAACCTGGTCCAGCTTTCGTGGCGCCCCCGGCGGCGATGATTATCAGAATCTCTGGATCAATCCCAACAACGGCAACATTATTCTGATCGTCAGCGATCAGGGCGCAATCGTTACTGTGAACGCCGGCGCGACCTGGAGTTCCTGGTATAACCAGCCGACGGCGCAGCTTTACCACGCGATCACCGACAACTCTTTCCCCTATCGCGTTTGCGCGGGACAACAAGAAAGCGGCTCGGTCTGCATTTCCAGCCGAGGCAACGACGGCGCGATTACCTTCCGCGATTGGCATCCGGTGGGTGTGATTGAGTACGGATACGTCGCTCCGGATCCGCTCGACCCTGACGTCGTCTACGGCGGGGGTAGAACCGAAGTTTCCAAGTTTCATTGGACGACCGGGGAAGTGCAGGACGTCACGCCGATTCCGTTGCGCAGTCCCAAGTACCGCGCCGACCGCACCGAACCGCTGATGTTCTCTCCGGTGGATCCGCACGTTCTCTATTTCGCGAGCAACGTGCTTTTCAAGACCACGGACGGCGGAAATTCCTGGCAGACCATCAGTCCCGATTTGACGCGTGAAAACCCGGGCGTGCCCGCCAGCGTGGGCACACTCGTTCCCAAGGGCGCTGAGAAACAGCGCGGCGTCATCTACGCGCTCGCGCCGTCGTTTAAGACCGTTACAACTCTGTGGGCCGGCACTGACGATGGCCAGCTTTGGATCACCCGCGACGGCGGAAAGAATTGGGCCGACATCACGCCCAAAGAATTCACCGCATGGAGTAAGGTCACCCAGATTTCTGCCTCGCACTTCGACGAACAGACTGCCTACGCGTCGGTAAGCCGATTCCGCATCAACGACGTTCATCCTTATATTTATCGCACGCACGATGGCGGCAAGACCTGGAAGCTGATCACGGCCGGCCTGCCCGACTTCGGCCCGGTGGATACGGTGCGCGAAGATCCCGTCCGCAAGGGCTTGTTATTCGCGGGAACGGAAAACGCCGTCTGGGTTTCTTTCGACGACGGCGACCACTGGCAGTCGCTGCAACTGAATCTGCCACACACTTCCATGCGTGATCTCTGGATTCATGAAGATGACCTGATCGTGGCGACACATGGCCGCTCGTTCTGGATTCTCGACGACATCGTTCCTCTGCGCGAAGCTGCGGCAGCGATGGCGAACTCAGTGCATCTTTTTGCTCCTGCGACCGCCTATCGTGTGCAGAGAGACACCAACACCGACACGCCGCTTCCACCGGATGAGCCGGCCGCGGCCAATCCGCCCGACGGCGCGATCCTCGATTACTATTTGCCGGCCGCGTCTACGACAGTCACGCTTGAAATTCTGGATGCGCAGGGCCATCTCGTCCGGCGATTCTCCAGCACGGATAAACCAGACTTCACTGAGGAAGAATTGCTGAGGCAGTTGATCCCGCTGTACTGGGTCCGCCAGCCCCGGCAACTCTCGACTGCCGCCGGAATGCACCGCTGGGTCTGGGATCTGCACTATCCAACGCCGACGTCGACGCGCCATGAATATCCGATCGCTGCAATCCCGCACGACACGCCGCGTTTTCCTCTTGGTCCCACAATTCTGCCTGGAACCTACACGGTCCGGCTCACGGTCGACGGAAAAACATCCAGCGCGCCGCTGATAGTCAAGATCGACCCGCGCGTAAAGACTTCCGCTGCGGGCCTCGAGAAAAAATTCCACGCGGAGACGCGGATGGCGTCCATCATGACGGAAACGGCGCAGGCGCTGATCCAGGGCGGCTCGATTCGCAAGCAACTGGAAAGTCTGAGTGCTCAGGCGAACGCCTCGACCAAAGACGCCATCGAAGCGAGCGGGAAAAAAATCACCGCTCTGCTTGGTGCGCCGGGCGGATTCTTCGCTCCGCCTTCCCATGAAGTCACGGTCAGCCGCGTCAACGGACAAGCCGGCACGCTGTACCAGCAAGTGTGGCAGGCCGATGCCGAACCAACTTCTTCGCAGATGGAGGCTGTTTCCGCGACTGAGCATGACGGCGCCGATGTCCTGAAGAAGTGGAGTGACTTCAAGAGCGCAGATTTGCCCGCGCTCAATCGTCTGCTGCGCGACTCGAAGATTCCCGAAGTCCAGTTGGAAACGGATTTGTATCCGGAAGAACCTCAGGTGGACGAGGAGTAGAGCTGCGTGCGACTTGAAATGCGGGATTTGGAAAGCAGAACCGCCGACCCGGCGTGAGTCTTTCGACCCGGAGCATTCCGTCATCTCGTTGAGCGCCTGAGCGCGCCCCAGTTTGCAATTTCTTGCGACATTGCTCCAGTCACAAGAATTCTTTGTAATTTTCTCGCGACAACTGTTTGGAAGCGCGGCACACCGGGGTATAATCCACCGACTTTAGGACTTCGAGTTGGACTGCCTTAGGGACTTTTTTCTGTCTGTGGTGGGTAGATCAAACGGAAGTCCGCGTCCGAAGCCACGTTTCGATAACCCAAAATGCGAGGTCAATATTCTATGAAGGTCTTCCGAACCCTCGGAATTGCTCTGCTGGCGCTGCTGGCCTGGTCCAGTATCGCGAGCGCCCAGGAACCATTTACTGCAGGCACATGGACGAAGACAAAAAACTCTCCAGCATCGCCAGTCGCCCACGCTCTACTGCTCAATGACGGTTCCGTGCTGGTGAACAGCATATTTTTCTCCCATCACTCCGACCCCTGGTACCGCCTGGTGCCCGACAAGACGGGCAGCTACATCAACGGGAACTGGTCGAACGCTGGAACTCTGCCCACCGGGTACAACCCTCTTTACTTCGCTTCGGCTTTGCTTCCCAGTGGCCAGGTTGTAATCATGGGCGGTGAGTACAACAACGGCAAAGCGGTCTGGACGACGATGGGCGCTCTCTACAACCCGAACACCAAGACATGGACAAGCCTGGCGGCGCCCAGCGGCTGGACCACGATTGGTGATGCCCAGAGCATAATTCTTCCGAGCGGGCACATGATGTTGGCCAATTGCTGCACCACCCAGGAGGCCATCCTGACCCTCACTGGAACCACCCCCACGTGGGCCACCACTGGCACCGGCAAGTTCGATGTTAACGACGAGGAAGGCTGGACCATGTTGCCCGGCGGCAAAGTTCTTACCGTCGATGCTTATGTCTTTCAATCGTGCTGCGCGATGGGCTACCAAATCTATAACCCCAGTACCGGCGCATGGACCACTCCCAGCAACAACACCGTTGTGAACTTGGTTGATCCGTCCTCGAGTGAGTTGGGACCGATGGCTCTGCTTCCGAACGGAACCGTATTCGCCTCGGGAGCCACCACCAACAACGCCATCTACACCCCATCGACTGGCACTTGGGCTTCCGCTCCAAAGTTTGGAGGCACGCTCGACATCGCCGACGGACCGGCCGCTGTCCTGCCCGATGGCAACGCTCTGTTCGACACCAG
>WNGK01006076.1_pt1 | contig 12720 bp, 15 predicted proteins | sample 5400601 | NCBI WGS metagenome assembly WNGK01 (sample SAMN13153376, study PRJNA577476) | soil metagenome | isolation source: 60 cm soil or saprolite under Garry oak tree replicate 1 | place: USA:California | collected 2016-06-15 | reverse complement strand
CAACTTCCTTAGCGTAGGCCACCGTCCTGCGAATGGTTTCCTTCGTTTCGCCAGGGAGGCCCAGGATGAAGTGAGCCAGACTCGAAATCCCGGCCGCCTTCACGGTGGCGATGGCCTCGCGTCCTTGCTCCGTGGTTGTGCCCTTCCGGACCGGTCGAGGATGTCTTGAACCCCCGACTCCACTCCGAACGATATGCCTGTGCAGCCCGAGTCCTTCATGGCAGCGGCCATCTGCGCGTCAATCGAGTCCACGCGTGAGTTGCACATCCAGCGCACGTCCAGCTTGCGTGCCTTCAACTCCCGGCAGAACTCGAGGACGGTGCGGGCAGCCGCGCGTCGGCTGGACCAGCGTGTAGGGGCGATTGAGGATGGGGAGGAAGTAGTCCTCCTCGGGTAGCAGCTCACGGGCTGGCGGCGGTAGTTCGTCCAGGTTGCCATCGAAGCCACGGTCCGCGTTGTGGAGGATCTATCCCTTAAAAATAATTATAACGTTAGTTTAACGTCCGGTCTGTAGGAAAGTCCTATGGCCCTGGGGGCCACCTCCGAGGATGAAAGAGTTGCGCTTGACTGCAGGATGGTGGCTTTTGAAAATCGCATGGAGGAAGAGAAATGGCCGAACTTAAGCCCGCGAGACAAAATGAAGATGCAGGCGTCGGTCTGTCTTCGAAAGGAGAAGCCATGCTGGAAGTCAAAGTCGAAAGCTGTGCGGGAATCGATGTTGGGAAAAAGTTTTAGCGGTTTGCGTTTTAAATGGGCCGGCGGATCGGGAGCCGGCGGAGGAGGTTCGGCGATTCGAGATCTGCCATCGCATCGTAGTGTTTGCCGGCAATCCTGACCCGGTAGCGGGGCATGCGCGCTATCCCGGCACTTTAAAGAAGAATGGATCGATCGATACATCCACGGGGGTCGCATTATCCACGTCGAGCAAACTGTGGCTCGTGAAATTTGCGTTGCGCTGGTACGTCACGCCCTTCGGAAAATTGGATTTGTTCGGCGTGTTGTTCGCACAGAACACCCCGTAAAAATCCTTACCTACAGACATCAGGTGCTCGTAATCTCCGAGGTATGGATCGAATTGCTTCGGAGGCGTGTTCGCGGGGACCGTGGCAAGCGTCATCGCGCTCCATGTCGTTCCGTTCGTCGACGATTCGAATTTCGTGACCCAGCGCTGGGTTGGACCCGATCCGGTCAACTGTTGATACAGCAGCCCGACTTTCCCAGCGCTGTTAATGGCGAGGGCCGGGTTCAGCGCATTGCGCACCGTGCGCAAATCGCCCGACCAGGTCACACCGCGATTGGTCGAACGCAAAACATGCAGCATGTAATCGGCGCCGTCGTCGTCGTTGTAGGCAACGTAGACAATGCTGCTGTTGGAAGGATCGACAGCAATCGCGACATCTCCGCCTGTCCGCTGCAATCCCAGAAACCCGTCGAAATTGAATTTGACCTTTTTGACGACACGGATGCCGGCCTTGGAATCCCCGCTGTCCACAAGCGCCTTGAATTTGTTTGGGCCGTTGCCGCCATTGTCGTCGCGAACGACGACAATGTCTGCTGTGCCTTCGTCATTGCTGTCGAATGTGAGCCATGAATGGAAGACCGCGTAAACGGTCCCGTCCGGATGTATTGCCGGACGTACCGGCGGTCCGTCCTGCCCGGCAGGAGAGCGCGATTCAATGCGAACGGAAGTGAACGTAGGGCTTGTTTTTCCTGCGTTGAGCGATTGGTCGATCGTGGCCGAGCGCGGTGTGTTGCCGAAATCGTTGTCGCCGACATACACGCGGTCCTTGCCTTGATCGGGACCGTTCAGGACGGTTGCTGCCTGTACATAGGGCTGATCTATACCTTTTCCCGTCCGGTCGACCAGCACTTTCATTGTCGCGCCGCTCTGAAAATTGTCCGTCCGCAAGATGTTCAAACGCGGGCGACCCGGCGGAAACGGCAAACGGATGATCCCCGCATAGAGCTTGTTGCTGGCAGTACCGAATGCAAGAGTGATGTCGGCAGTTGCGGATCCGTCCGATGCGCTGCTGGGCACAATCGATTTGAGAGTCCACGTATTCCCGCCGTCCACTGAAACGAAAATCGGAGCCAGATTGCCGCCGCCCGGGTCGGGCGTGAACGCTGATCCCGCAATGTGCAGGGAATTTGACGGATTCACGGCAATCGTCGGTTCGCTGTCCTGATGGGATTCGCCGCTCAGTGCGCGGGGTATCATGTTCACCACAAGAACATTGGTGGAGGCCTTCGATGCACCCTTCTTGCCGGCCGACTTTTTCCTTGGCGCCGCGGGACGGGCAGTTTTTCTGGAAGTCTTCTTCGCCATGTCTGGTCCTTTCCCGAACTGTACGCCCTACGGCCGAATCATCTCCTTAATGACGGCCTGTTGTTTTAGCGGATGAGCATCGGCGGGATCCAGCGCCGTGTACACTTCCGCTTCACCGGCCGCTCCTCGAGGCGCTAGTCCTCGGAGTTCGTGATGTTCATCGGTCTTGATCTTCGTCTTGTGAAGAACAAAAACGCCTTTCTGGCCTACCTGAAACTTCGGAGCTTTGTACCAGCGCACATCCGTGCTTGCCGGAAACAGCACGTTGACCTGCTTCGAGTCGTGCTTTCCTTTATGAGTCTCATCCACAACAATCACCGCCTGCCGCCACTTCGGATCGTGCTCGCTCACAGGCTTCCTGGGCGCGCTCGCCCCGCGAGTGCTTGGAACGGGCTCGGGCGGAATGGTGACTGCGGCGACTTTACCCGACACCACCAGGTCCGCAGCATTGAGGCGTTTCTGCAATTGGCGGTTTTTTCTCTGTTCGGTGGGTTCGCCGCCGGGGCTCATTAGAGCCAAATGCTCTTTGGTGACTCGTTCTTGTGTCACGGCTCGCACAGCAACACTGTCTCCGAAAATCCAACTGTTCGCATGAAAGATGAATTGCTCCCCCACCGAGACCTTCTTCTTGCCCGCAAGCTCGACGGTGATGTCCTGGCCCCCACAATGAGCGAAAGTCCTGGGCGCCTCGATGACCTGATCGACTCGCACAACCGCAGTGCGATCGCTGATGGGAACCTCTTTCATAGTCGCCGATTTGATCTTTTTCACAGTGCCTTTGAAAATGATTGCCGGCGGTCCTTCCGGCAGATCGCTGCGTGTCTTTGTGGCCATACTTCCTTCCTCTTTGTGACGGTTGCCTAAGCCCGATGTCTGCGACTACGCCACACCTTCAGAAGCAACATAACGCCCAACGGGATCAGAAAAAGCAGCAGTTCGAATGAACCGTTTCCGCCGTCCGGAGAGATACCGAAAAGCCGTTCTAAGAAATCCATGCAAGTCTCCCGCCTGGGGACACATCTCCCCAGAGAATTGTAGAAATCTCCCTCTCAGTCTGTATCAAAAGATCCGCCGTTGGAAATCCCTATCGTCCGGCGAGATCAAAGGTGTGTGAATCAGTTTACTGAAGCTGCTATCGCGACACTATTATCTATAGACATCGCGCCGAAGCAAGCGGTTTCGCGTTACGATGTTACGATGCTTCCGAAATTGAGCACTGAAAAGGGTGCCCGGCAATGACAGAGAACTCTGAAAGCACACGCGCGCTTCTGCGTCACCTCGTCGCCACGCTCGCGTATCGTGGGGCGAAAGTGTTGCGTGATGTGCCTCCCAGTTTTGCCCAATTTTCAAGCGGCCGCGATACCCGCTCTCCCGTGCAGATCCTCGAGCACCTGGGCGACCTCATGGCCTGGGGCCTGCGAATGGCAGAGGGCGAATATCTCTGGCGTGCGGAGGGAAGCGGCGATTGGAATACGGAAGTCCGGCGGTTCTTTAAAGGTCTTCTAGCGCTCGATCAATTTCTTGCTTCGGACGCTCCGCTGGGCCATCCCGCCGAGATGCTCATCCAAGGTCCACTGGCGGACGCGCTGACGCACGTCGGTCAACTTGCGATGTTGCGCGGTGCAGCCGGTATCCCAGTCCGGCCTGAGAGTTACGCTCGAGCTGAAATCGTCGCCGGCCGCGTCGGATTGGACCAGGCCCCACCCCTGCGCGAATTCGATGGGGACGCCAGCGCCCGCGGCTAGTTCCCGTTTACTTTGTATCGATGCGCTCGGTCTTTTCGGCCTTTTCGTTTTTGTCGATCCACGGTGGCTTTTGGCGTTCGAGAAATGCCTGCATGCCGGCCTGACCTTCTTCGCCGGTACGGGCTCGCGCGATGGCGTCGGCGGCGAATTCCAAAGAGCTTTCCAGGGTGCGCGGCGCCACGCCGAAAATCAGTTCTTTGGCGGCGGCGATCGCGTTGGGGGCGGAAGTGAGGATTTGAGAAATTTTAGAGTCGATGAGTCCGTCGAGCGCCAGCTCGTGGGCCGCGACATGCTGAACAAGACCGATACTCAAGGCAACGGGAGCAAGGAAGCGTTCCCCGGTGATGAAGAATTCACGTGCGCGCCCTGGTCCGACGCGCGCGATCACAAATGGGGCAATGATTGCCGGAATGATACCGAGCTTCACCTCCGTAAATCCGAACTGCACGGACTCGACAGCCACTGCGATATCGCAGGCGGCCACCAGTCCTGCTCCGCCCCCTAAAGCCGCGCCGTGAACGCGCGCGATGACCGGCTTCCGACATTTGGCGATGGTCAAGAACATGCGGCCGACGGCACGCGCATCTTCCAGATTCTGCTCGCGGGTGTAATGAACCATGCGCTTCATCCAATTCAAGTCCGCGCCGGCGCAGAATGATTTTCCGTTGCCTCCCAGGACGATCACACGGACATCGTCGCGCGCACTCAATTCCGTAAACGTATCGGTAAGGAGTTTTACCAACTCGTCGTTGAAGGCGTTATGAACACCCGGCCGGTCGAGGGTCACCGAGGCAATAGATCTTTCAACATTCACTTTGAGCATATTTATTAGCGTCGGGCCTTCTATTCCGGCTGCGCCCTATCGGGCTTGCGCTCCGCGCGGCCAGATCGTCTCTTGAGGCCGCGCGCTGTCGCGCTTGCGCTCCGCGTCGGTACACCGCTTCGCGGCCTTCAGGAATGGGCATTGGCCGGTCCCCCCACGCCCCAGACTACATCCTGAAGACGCCGAAGCGCGTTTCTGCGGATGGAGCGTTCATGGCCGCAGAAATTCCCAGAGCCAGTACCATTCGGGTGTCGGCCGGATCGATGATCCCATCGTCCCAAATCCGCGCGGTGCTGTAATATGCATTGCCTTCTTCGGCGTATTTATCCAAAGTCGGCTTCATGAAATCCTGCTGCTCGTCCGGGCTCATTTCTTTATGTTGCGGGCGCAACTGATCCATCTTCACCTGAAGTAAAACTTGCGCAGCCTGCTCGCCGCCCATCACCGAAATTCGTGCGTTTGGCCACATCCAGAGCTGGCGCGGCGCGTAGGCTCTTCCGCACATTCCGTAATTTCCGGCGCCATAGGATCCGCCGATGATGACGGTGAACTTCGGGACGGCGGCGTTCGCAACGGCATTGACCATCTTCGCACCATCTTTGGCGATGCCGCCGTGTTCGAATGTCTTGCCGACCATGAAGCCGGTAATGTTTTGAAGAAAGAGCAGAGGAATGTCGCGTTGCGCCGAGAGCTCGATGAAATGTGTTGCCTTGAGCGCACTTTCGGAAAACAGCACGCCATTATTTCCGATGATTCCGACCGGATATCCCCAGATGCGGGCGAACCCGCAGATGACGGTTGGCGCATACAAGGTTTTGAATTCGTGAAACCAGCTTCCGTCCACAATCCGGTAGATGACCTCGCGAACGTCGTAAGCTTTCCTGGAGTCCTGCGGAACAATGTCATAGATCTCGTCAGGATCGTGATGGGGATCTTCGGGTTCGGCCACCTGCCGGCTCGTTCTTCTCGGCGCCGGAATCGAGCGAAAGACGTCTCGCACGATTCGCAGCGCATCGGCGTCGTTTTGCGCATAATGATCGGCCACTCCGGAGATCCGGCAATGCACGTCGGCTCCGCCAAGCTCTTCCGCGGTGACTTCCTCTCCTGTAGCGGCTTTGACCAGAGGCGGCCCGCCCAGAAAGATCGTACCTTGGTTGCGAACGATAATCGCCTCGTCGCTCATGGCGGGCACATAGGCGCCGCCGGCCGTGCACGAGCCCATAACAGCTGCAACCTGATAGAGACCCTCAGCCGACATCCTCGCCTGGTTGTAGAAAATCCGGCCAAAGTGGTCGCGATCCGGAAACACCTCGGCCTGCAGCGGCAGGAATGCGCCGCCTGAATCGACCAGGTACAAACATGCCAGCCGGTTCTCGAGCGCGATTTCCTGCGCGCGCAGATGCTTTTTGACGGTGATTGGGAAATAGGTGCCGCCCTTGACAGTGGCATCATTAGCGACAATCACGGTCCGGTGGCCGTGAATCATCCCAATGCCGGTAACAATTCCTGCTGAGGGTGCCTCATCGTCATACATGCCGTTGGCGGCAAGAGCGCTGAATTCGAGGAACGGTGTTTCGGGATCGATGACGCCTTCGATGCGATCGCGAACAAACATCTTGCCGCGATCCTTGTGGCGACGGACAACGGCTTCGCCGCCGCCTTTCTTGACCCTTTCAAGCTTTGCTCGAAGCTCGGCGACCAGTTCCGTCATGGCTGCGCGATTCGCTGAAGTCTCGGTTTGGGTGCTCACTTCTTGCGCACGTTTTGCCGGATATAGGTAATGATGTCTTCCGTGGACGCGCCGGGTTGAAAAACAGCGGACACGCCGGTTTCCTTCAATTTCGGGATATCCTGATCCGGGATGATGCCTCCGACAACGACCAGAACATCGTCGAGGCGTTCTTTCTTCATGAGTTGGGTGATGCGGGGGAGAAGCGTCATGTGCGCTCCGGATAGTACGGAAAGTCCTACCACGTCGGCATCTTCCTGCAGCGCCGCGTTGACGATCTGTTCGGGAGTTTGCCGCAAGCCGGTATAGATGACTTCGAATCCCGCATCGCGAAAAGCGCGGGCGACGACTTTTGCGCCGCGGTCGTGTCCATCGAGTCCGGGCTTGGCAACGATGACGCGAATCTTCTGGTCCATTAGAATGCCGGTTCCTCGTAGACGCCGTAGACTTCGCGTAGCACTTCACAAATTTCGCCGAGCGTGGCGTATGCCCGGACGCATTCGAGAATGCTCGGCATCATATTGACGTTGTTCGCGGTGGCCGCACGGCGCAGGTCTTCAAGGGTTGTGCGAACGTGCTCATTGTCGCGAGTTTGACGCAATCTTTGCAGTTGCTCGATCTGATGCGCGGCAACAGATTCATCGATTAAAAGAATCTCGATCGGCGGCTCGTCTTCCATGACGAATTCATTGACGCCAACGATGATCTTCTCCTTGCGCTCCACGGCCTTTTGATAGGTATAGGCGGCATCGTGAATCTCGCGTTGCGGGAATCCCTTTTCGATCGCCGCCGCCATCCCGCCCATCGCATCGAGCCGGTCAAAATATTCCCAACAGCCTTTCTCCATATCCAACGTCAGCCGTTCCAGGAAATACGAACCGGCGAATGGATCCACAGTATTCGTGACTCCTGTTTCGTGAGCTAGGATCTGTTGAGTTCGAAGGGCGATGCGGGCAGCATGCTCGGTCGGCAATGCGAGCGTCTCGTCCAGCGAGTTCGTGTGGAGCGACTGCGTTCCACCCAGCACCGCTGCCAGCGCCTGAATGGCGACACGAACAATGTTGTTGTAAGGCTGTTGCGCCGTGAGCGAGCAGCCTGCGGTCTGCGTGTGGAATCGAAGCATCGCCGAACGCGGATTCTTCGAATGGAATCGCTCGGTCATTACCTTGTACCAGACTTTTCGCGCGGCCCGATATTTCGCGATCTCCTCGAAAAGATCATTGTGCGCATTGAAGAAGAAAGAAAGACGGGGCGCAAAGTCGTCTATGTCGAGACCAGCACGGCGGGCCCATTCGATGTACTCGATGCCGTCGTATAAGGTGAATGCGAGCTCTTGCAAGGCGGTCGATCCGGCCTCGCGAATGTGATAGCCGCTGATGGAGATCGTGTTCCATTGCGGAACGTATTGCGTTCCAAACTCGAATGTATCCACGATCAATTTCATCGAGGGCTTTGGCGGGAAGATGTACGTCTTTTGCGCGATGTACTCCTTCAAAATGTCGTTTTGAATGGTGCCGCGCAATTTCTTCCAGTCCATACCTTGCTGTTCAGCGACAGCAAGATACATCGACCAAAGAATCGCAGCCGGCGCATTGGTTGTCATCGAGGTGCTGATCTCGTCCAGCGGAATTCCTTTAAACAAGGTTTCCATATCCGCCAGCGAATCGATCGCAACGCCGCACTTGCCGATCTCGCCGTTCGACATGGGGTGGTCGGAGTCATAACCCATGAGCGTAGGGAGATGGAATGCGACCGAAAGCCCGGTCTGCCCATGGTTCAGCAGGTAATGCAAACGGGCGTTCGTGTCGGCTGCCGTGCCGAAGCCGCTGAACTGGCGCATCGTCCACAGCCGGCTCCGGTACATCTCGGGGTAGATGCCGCGGGTGTAGGGAGGTTTACCCGGATCACCGAGATCCTCGTTGTAGTTCAGATCGCGAATGTGCTCGAGTGTGTATAACCGTTCGACCGGAACACCTGAAACGGTGGTGAAGGATTCGCTACGCTCGACGGCCTTTTTTGTTGGATCGCTGACGTCTTTCGCCATTCTCTTGAGGCTGCGCGCTGTCGCGCTTGCGCTTCGCGCAAGCCGCTCCAAAAACCATTATACGCACAGTGCTATGATTGGCAGATTATGGCCGAATCCAAGATCACCAAGCGCAGCGAGGACTACTCCAGGTGGTATACCGATGTGATTGCCGCTGCTGAACTGGCCGACTACGCTCCGGTAAAAGGCTGCATGATCATCCGGCCCAATGGCTACGCGATCTGGGAAAAGATGCAGCAGGCTTTGGACGGTATGTTCAAGGAAACGGGCCATCAGAACGCTTATTTTCCGCTTTTCATACCGGAAAGTTTCCTTCAGAAAGAAGCCGAACACGTGGAAGGATTTGCCCCCGAAGTGGCTGTCGTGACTCACGCAGGGGGTTCGAAACTCGAAGAACCGCTCGTCATCCGGCCGACGTCGGAGACGATCATCTGGAATACGTACCGGAACTGGATCCAGTCCTATCGGGATCTGCCGTTACTCCTCAATCAATGGTGCAATGTCGTTCGGTGGGAAATGCGGACGCGCCTGTTCCTGAGAACCACGGAATTTTTGTGGCAGGAAGGACATACGGCTCACGCCACCTACGAAGACGCTGAGGAAGAAGTCCTGCGCATCCTCGGTGTCTATCGGCGATTCTCGGAAGACTACATTGCACTGCCGGTCATCGAAGGATTAAAGACGGAGGCGGAGAAATTCGCGGGCGCGCATCACACCTACTCGATCGAGGCCATGATGGGCGACGGGAAAGCGCTGCAGGCCGGCACCTCCCACCATCTGGGGCAGAATTTTGCTAAAGCTTTCGACGTGACGTTTCAGACGGAAACGGGAAATCGGGAGCACGTGTATGCGACTAGCTGGGGCTTGACGACGCGCATGATTGGGGCGCTGATCATGGCGCATGGCGACGATAGCGGAATCGTCATCCCGCCGCGGCTCGCGACGACTCAGGTGGTGATCGTCCCGATCTTCCGCAAGCCTGAAGAACGTGACCGCGTTATGCAGGCCGTCGATCACTTGACGTCACCCTTCAAGACCGCGGGAATCGGGTTCAAAATTGATGCGCGCGAGCAATACAGTCCCGGGTGGAAATTCAACGACTGGGAAAAACGCGGAGTGCCGCTCCGCATCGAGGTGGGCCCCAAAGATCTGGAGAAAAATCAGGTCGTTTTGGCACGGCGGGATAACGGCCAGAAAAGCCCGGCTTCCCAGGAGGGTCTCGCCCAGACTGTTTTGAATACGCTCGAGACCATCCAGAAGTCGCTGTTCGAGCGGGCGCACGAGTTCCGGGAAAAACATTCGTACCGGATTGATGACTATTCCAAGTTCAACGGAATTCTTGATGGCGAGGGAGGCTTCCTTTGGTCGCACTGGTGCGGTTCAGGTGAATGCGAAGAGCGCGTCAAAGACGAAACCAAGGCGACCATCCGAAACATTCCTGTGAACGCCGAACGCGAGGAAGGGAAGTGCATCAAGTGCGGTGCTCGCTCCGAACGCCGCGTGATCTTCGCGAGGGCGTATTGACCGAGGATCGCGAGATCTGGATCCGCCATTTTTTTTATCTCGCCATTTTCGCGGGGACGTTTCATAGTTTTCAATTTCTAGCATCGGTTTTGTTGTGGGCCGGCACAAATTCCGCTGCGCTCCTGTCGTACGGCCTCGATGCCGTGGTGAGTGCCGCTGCCGCACTGGTGTTGGCCGCCAGAATCCAGCGCGACTGGCGGAATAAATTCGTCGCTTATGGATATATCGCCGCAGCGGCGGCAAGCCTGTATCTTGGCGCGTCGATTTTGTGGCTGAGGCGCTGGCCAAAAACGAGCGCACTCGGGATCGGCGTTGCTGCCATTTCGATGCTGGTGATACCGATTGCCGGTTCATATATGAAGACGCTTGCGGTAGAGTTGCGAAGCCAGGCGCTGAAGTCGGCGGCCATTTTCACTTTCGCCAATTCCTATCTCTCGCTGGTTCTGCTCATCGCAATGTTGATGAGTTATGCCATGAATCTGCGATGGGGAGATCCGATCGGCGCCCTGGTCATGTTTCCATTTATCGCTCAAAAGGGAATCCAAATCCTCATTGAGGAAGGCAAACATGAATACGTGGAAGATTAGTCTCGTTCTGTTTTGTCTACTGCTCACCGGTGCGGCATTTGTGGTGGCGCAACAACGACAGAGCAGCGGAGTCAGTGTCATTCAAGGGGCGACGTTGATCAACGGCACCGGCAGTCCTTCCATTCGAAACGGCGCCATCGTCGTCGACGGCGGCCGGATTCGAGACATCGGCCCGCGCAATGAGGTTCGAGTTCCAGGAAACGCGCAGATCGTGGACGCGCGAGGAAAATGGGTGATCCCCGGTCTGATCGATGCGCACGTGCACTTTTCGCAATCGGGCGGGATTTATACGCGGCCCGATATTGTGGATCTGCGCAAATGGCGGTTGTATGAAAAGGAGATGGAATGGATAAAGCAGAGGCTGCCGTATACGTTTGAACGGTATCTCGTTTCCGGCGTCACAGGCGTTGTCGATTGTGGCGGCCCGATGTGGAACTTCGAAATGCGCGACATTGCCTCTCATACGAAGGCGCCCCGTGTCGCCGTTGCCGGGCCTCTGATTGCCACGTACCTGCCGCCCAACACTTTGGCGAGTGATCCCGACATCGTGAAGCCCGACTCTCCGGCTCAAGCGCGCGATCTGGTCCGGCGGCAGTTGGATCGCAAACCGGATCTGATCAAGCTGTGGTGGGTTCGGCGGCAAGGTGACAACTTCAACGAGCAGGTTCAGATCATGTCGGCTGCTATTGACGAAAGTAAGTCTCACAGCGTGCGGGTCGCCGTTCACGCCACCGAACTGGACACAGCGAAGGCCGCAGTGCGGGCGGGAGCGGACATTCTCGTACATAGCGTGAACGACCGGCTCGTCGACACGGAGTTCATCAATCTTGTCAAGAACCGCGATGTTCTCTACATCACCACGCTGGCGGTTGAAGACGGCTATCGGATGGTCTTGGATCGGCAGGTCGCGTTAACAGACATCGAGCAGAAGCTCGGCGATCCCGAGGTCATCGCAACCTGGCCGGAACTTGCAAAGATTCCAGCCGCCGAAATTCCGGGTGATGTCCCACACATTCCTGCGCCTCCAAAAAGACCTGCCGCTTACGACAATCTGATGCTTTTGGAATCCGCCGGCGTGCGTGTCGTCGCCGGAACCGATGCCGGCAACATCGGCACATTGCATGGGCCCTCGCTTCATCACGAGATGGAATTGATGGCGGCGGCCGGCTTACGTCCGATGGACATCATCGTTTCCGCAACGAAAAATGCTGCTGCCGTGATGGGTTTGCAGAATGATGCCGGCACGCTGCAGAAAGGCAAATTCGCGGACCTCGTCATTCTCGATGCGGATCCGCTCCTTGACATCAGAAACACGAGAAAGATTTTCAAAGTGATGAAAGCGGGTGAGTTTTTACAGTAGGCGCGCAGTTTTAGACGCAGTCCTCCAGACCGAGCGCAAGAATCAGCTTGCGGCCGATAATCTGCATGGTCGAGGCATCGAGAGACCCGACGTACTTGACGAAGCGGTCCTTCGGCACGGTCTGAATGTTATCGAGCTCGACGTAGGATTCCTTAGGCAAGTTGCCCTTGTTTCCGATCGGAACCTCTGTAGGATAACCTTTGCCGGCGGAAGTGATTTCGGCGACGGTTACTTTGTTCAAGTGCGCGATCACGCCCTGCCGGGTGAGGACCAGTGCGGGTCTGCGGCCGGCGCGTCCGCCCAGATCCAGTTGCCAGACGTCGCCTCGGTTCATTTCTCAGTCCATGTCTGCAGTCCGAGCCACTGTTCAGCGCGTGAAGGGTCATCCGGCTTTTTCTGGAGAGCTGCAATCCACTCTTCCTCGAAACTGCGAACTGCATGGCGGTGAAGCCATTCGCGGAGCGCCTGTCTCACAATCTGTGAGCGATTGAGACCGAGAGGCTTTCCGACCCGATCGATCTTGCCGAGCGTTTCTTCATCAATAGTAATCTGTACATTTTTCATATCATTTGGTGTACATAA
>WNGK01009735.1_pt1 | contig 12725 bp, 8 predicted proteins | sample 5400601 | NCBI WGS metagenome assembly WNGK01 (sample SAMN13153376, study PRJNA577476) | soil metagenome | isolation source: 60 cm soil or saprolite under Garry oak tree replicate 1 | place: USA:California | collected 2016-06-15 | reverse complement strand
GGAACTCCCGCGAACCCCTGATCGGCGCGATGTCGGGACGCAGGGGGGCGAGGATTGTGGTCATTGACGATCATGCTGCGCTGCGGCCGGGGTGTTGTCGACTGAATAAACCCCGCATAAACCCGCGCACGGCGGCGAGCCGGCGGGCATGGGGCCTCCCGTCCGCCGCTGAACGCGGTCGGCCGGGGACCCTATGCTCGCCGGCTCGACGTGCCCGGGGTTACATCGTTGCCGTGGCTGTCGGCATCAGCAGCACCAGCTTCGACATCAGTTCCAGCAGCACCATCGGCATCCGCAGCATCACCAGTAACGCTGGTCGCGGCTTCAGCTCCGACCGCAGCATCATCTGCACTGGCATCAGATGTGCTGGCGGCGGGGGTGCGGCGCTGGGAGGTGATGAACCAGGCGAGGCCGGCCAGGGTCAGGGCCGAGGCGACGTAGAGGTTCAGCCGCAGGCCGAGGAAATGCTCTGACGAGTCGATCCGCAGCGTTTCCTCGTAGATCCGGAACGCCGAGTAGCCGGTGACGTACAGGGCGAACAGGCCGGGCGGCCTGATTCTGGTGTGGTGGCCGAGCCAGACCAGCAGCGCGGCCAGCGCCAGGTCGAAGATCAGCTCGTACAGGAACGTCGGCTGGAACGTGCGGTAGGCGGCGTAGCTGGCTGGCCGGTGGTGCAGCCCGATGACCAGGGCCCACGGAAGGGTCGTGGGCTTGCCGTAGAGCTCCTGGTTGAAGTAGTTGCCGATCCGGCCGACGGCCTGGGCGACGAGCAGCGCGGGAGCTACCGCGTCGGCGAACGGCGCGAATCGGACGCCTTGCCGCCGCAGCCGCCAGATGCCCGCCAGCGCCCCGCCCGCGATGCCGCCCCAGACCCCCAGCCCGCCGGTCCAGACCGCGAACACCCCGTACCACACGTGCGGGATGTCGGCCGGGGTGGTGAGGTCGAAGTAGATCCGGGCGCCGATGATGCCCGCGGGCACGGCCCACAGCGCGACGTCGGCGACGATGGAAGGGTCACCGCCTGACGAGCGCACCCGACGCTGGGTGATGATCACCGCGAGCGTGATGCCGACCACGTACATCAGGCCGTAGAAGTGCACGAACAGCGGGCCGATGTGGAAGCCGCTGACCGGCGGGCTCGGTATGAAGCTCAGCGGCATGCGGTTCGGCAAGGTCATGGTACAGAGCGTAGACCCCAGACAGCACTGTTCGGCGCTAGGTTATCGTCGGTGGGGTGACCAGGAGAAGCGAGCACCTCAGCCAGGAGCTGCACGAGTACGCCGAGGCGCACAGCACGCGGCCGGAGGCGGTCCTGCGGGACCTGGCGGCGGAGACCGCGGCCAGGTTCGGCCACGACGCGGGCATGCAGATCGGGCCCGACCAGGGCACCTTCATGACCCTGCTGGCCAGGCTGACCCGCGCCGCCAGCGCCGTGGAGGTCGGGACGTTCACCGGCTACTCGGCGATCTGCATCGCCAGGGGGCTGGCCGACGGCGGCCGGCTGCTGTGCTGTGACGTCAGCGAGGAGTGGACCTCGGTGGCCCGCGAGTACTGGAAGCGGGCCGGGGTGGCGGACAAGATCGACCTGCGGCTCGGTCCGGCCGCGCAGACCCTGCGCGACCTGCCCGCGGGCACGAGCTTCGACTACGCGTTCATCGACGCCGACAAGACCGGCTACGTGGAGTACTGGGACCTGGTCGTCCCGATGATCAGGCCGGGCGGGCTCATCCTGGTCGACAACACGCTCTCACACGGCCGGGTCGTCGACCCGCGGAACCAGGACGACTCGGTGCAGGGCATCAGGCGCTTCAACGACCGCGCGCGGGCGGACGTCCGGGTCGACCTCGTGCTGCTGCCGATCGGCGACGGCCTGACGCTGGCGCGCAAGCGCTGATCGGCCGCGTCAGCGGTACAGGGCGGGGCGGCGGTCGCCGTGCGCGTTGTTGCGCGGTCCGGTGGCCTTGTCCCTGGCCAGCCGCAGGTCGCAGTCGGCGAGCAGCAACTCAGGCCGTGCTCCGCCGGGCGCGGCCGAGGTGCTGGCCGGGCCCGCCAGCGGGTAGCCGTCCGGCCCGGCGATGACGCTGCCGCCCGTCCAGGCGACGCCGCGCTCGTCTCCGCACCGGCACGCCGCGGCGACGAACATCCGGTTCGCGAACGCGGCGACGCCGATGTTCGCGGTCACCATCGGCCGCTCGCCGGGCGGCACCCGCTCGGCCGGCCAGTTCGTCGGCACGGCCAGCAGGTCGGCGCCGGCCAGGGCGGGCAGCCTGACCCACTCGGGGAACTCGACGTCGTAGCAGATCATCATCGCGATCGCGCCGTACCGGGTGGCGACGACCGGCGGCGGCTGGGTGAAGTCGGCCTCGGCGTCCCACAGGTGCGCCTTGCGGTAGACCGCGCGGATGCCGGACGGGTCGACGAGCATCGAGCTGTTGTAGAGCCGGCGGTCCTCGCCAAGCTCGCTGAATCCGCCCACGATCACGATCTCGTGGCCGGCGGCTAGCTTTCCCCACTCGGCCGCGGTCGGCCCGTCGGCCGGCTCGGACAGCAACCGCGCCTCCGCCTGGTCGGCGAACACATACCCCGACGGGGTCAGCTCGGGCAGCACCACGATCCCGGCGCCCAGGCCGGCCGCCTCGGTCACGGCCGCCGCCGCGGCGGCACGGTTCGGCCCGGGCTCGCCGACACGCAGGCTGACCTGGCACGCGGCGATCCTGACCGGTTGGGTTCCGACACGAGGCGGCACTATGCCTCCCTGGTAGCCGTGGCTCGATACTATGTCGCGCTATGGCACCGTTGTTTAGGAGGATCATCCCGATTCTGTTCGTCGGCGATCTGCGGGCCTGCGGGCGGAACGGGATTTCTACCTCCGGCTCGGGTTCCGCGTGACCTACGAGGGTCCCGAGTACCCGTATTTCCTCGCGCTCGGGCACGGGCCGGTCGAGTTCGGCATCGAGTGGCACGAGGGATTCTCGTCGGCCGGCCCTGACCGGGTACTGACCTGGCAGTTCGGAGTGAGCGACCTGGACGAGGCGAAGAAGGTGTTCGAGGTCGCCGGGGTGCCCTGCCGCGAGGAGCTGATGACGCCGAGCGCGGACTGGCAGTACCGCGTCCTGCACGCGAGGACGCCGAACGGATACCACCTGCTGCTCGAGGAGGGCAGTGGCTAGGCCGGGGGTGGCCGGGGCGGGCCGGGCAAAATCGCGGTCAGGTCACGGGTGGCAGCCGTTTCGGCGACAATGGCAAGGTCATGGGCACCACTACCGAGCCGGTCTACCTGCGCGTTCTCGAAGACTTGCGGTCGAGGATCGCCTCTGGCCTGCTGCCGCCCGGCGCGCGGGTGCCGTCACGAAACGCGATCATCACCAACTACGGCGTCGGGGAGACCGCGGCGAAGCACGCCCTGGCGGTGCTGGTGGCCGAGGGCCTGATCGAGGCCAGGCCGGGTTCTGGCTGCTACGTCCGCCGGGCACCGGCGGCCGGCTTCCTCGAGCACGACCGGCCGCAGTTCCCCGGGTCGCCGTTCGGGGTGCAGGACACCGTCGTCGTGCCCGACGACGGGCGCCCGCAGACCGTGGCCCGCAGGCTGACCTGGGAGCACCAGACCGAGCAGGTGCCCGCCACGCCCAGGACCGCGGCGCGGCTCGGCCTGGCGCCCGGCGCGATCACCGTCGTCACCAGGTATCTCATGCGGGCCGATGGCGAGCCGGTGCAGCTCGCCACGAGCTGTGAGCCGGCCGAGCTGACCGAGCGGACCCCGGTCGCGCTGCCCGAGCAGGGCCCGCTCGCCGGCCGCGGCGTGGTCGAGCGGATGCGGTCGATCGGCGTCGAGGTCGACGACATCACCGAGGAGGTGTCGGTCAGGCCCGCTCAGCTCGCCGAGGCGGCGGCACTGTCGATCCCGGCCGGCGCCGCGCTGCTCGCGGTGGAGCGGGTCCACTGCAGCGCCGGCCGGGCGGTCGAGTTCGCCGAGGTCGTGGTCCCGGCGGATAAGTTCAGGCTCAGGTACCGGTTCCCGGTCGCGGCAAGCGGGGTAAGCGGGTAAGCGGCCAGGCCGGCCGGCCTCGGCCGTAGATCACCACGACCGGATCGTGCCACCATGGGGCATGCGGATCACCGAGGTCGTTTCGACCGACCTGTTCTCCGGAACCCCCGCCAAGCCGCTCCAGATCGTCAGGGTGACCCTGGTCAACAACGGCCCCGGCATGATCAGCGACCCGGCGGGCGAGGTCAGCGTCGGCGTGCACGGGGCCGGCGTGGTCACGCCGGCCAGGGTCATGGTGACCAAGCTGCATCACGGCGAGCAGCGGACGGTGGAGATCCCGGTGGAGATCGCCGCCCCGGCCGCTCCCGGCGGCACGCGCCGTGTCACCGTGGTCGCCCGCAGCGGCACCGGGAGCTGGGAGGTGTCCGGCCAGATCACCGTCGCCGAGCCGGGCTGGACGATGTGGATGGTGAGCCATTTCCACTACGACCCGGTCTGGTGGAACACCCAGGGCCAGTTCACCCAGACCTGGCCGCTGCTGCCCACGCAGGACGGCGGGCTGCCCGAGGTGCGGACGGCGTTCGAACTGGTCAGGCTGCACCTGGCGGAGGCCAGGAACGACCACGACTACAAGTTCGTCCTCGCCGAGATCGACTACCTGAAGCCGTACTTCGACGCGCATCCCGAGGACCGTGCCGACCTGCTCGCGTTCATCGCGGCCGGCCGGATCGAGATCGTCGGCGGCAGCTACAACGAGCCGAACTCCAACCTGACCTGCGCCGAGTCGACGATACGGAACGCCGTGTACGGGCTGGCCTTCCAGCGCGAGGTGCTCGGGGCCGCGCCGAGCACCGCGTGGATGCTCGACGCGTTCGGCTTCGACCCTTCCTACCCCGGCCTGATGGCATCGGCCGGGCTCCGCGAGTCGTCCTGGGCCCGCGGGCCGTTCCATCAGTGGGGACCGGAGAAGATGAACGGCGGCAACCGGCTGATGCAGTTCCCGGCCGAGTTCGAGTGGCTCTCGCCGGACGGCAGCGGCCTGCTCACCAGCTACATGCCGAACCACTACTCGGCCGGCTGGATCACCCAGCACGCGGCCGACCTGGCCGCCGCCGAGAAGGACGCCTACGCGCAGTTCCGCTCGCTCGCCCCGGTCGCCGCCACCCGCAACGTGCTGCTCCCGGTCGGCGGCGACCACGTGGTTCCGTCCCGCTGGGCCACGGCCATCCACCGGGACTGGAATGCCAGGTACGTGTGGCCGCGCTTTGTCACGGCCGTGCCGAGCGAGTTCTTCGCGGCCGTGCGGTCGGAGCGGGCCGTGACCGGTGCCTGGTTCCTGCCGCAGACGAGGGACATGAACCCGGTCTACCCGGGCAAGGACGTCTCCTACACCGACACCAAGCAGGCACAGCGCGACGGCGAGCTAGCGGTGCTCGACGGCGAACGGCTGGCAACGGCCGCGTGGCTGGCCGGGGCGCCCTACCCGGCCGCCAGCCTGGACAAGGCCTGGCGGCTGCTCGCCTATGGCGCGCACCACGACGCGATCACCGGCACCGAGGGCGACCAGGTCTACCTGGACCTGCTGGCCGGCTGGCGGGAGGCGTTCGAGCGCGGTGAGGCGGCCAGGAGGGACGCCGCCGCGTACCTGGCCGGGCTGGCCGACACATCGTCGGCCGCGGCGCCATCGGCGGGCTCCGCGACGGCCGGGCGGCCCCGCGCCGTCGTCGTGTTCAACACGCTGGCCTGGCCGCGATCCGGGCTGGCCAAGATCACGCTGGAGTTCGCCGAGCGCGAGGCGGTCGCGGTGACGCTGGCCGGCGGGCCGGGCGCTTCGATCCGCTACCTCGCCGAGGGCACGGCCAGGCACGCCGACGGCTCGCTCGCCGCGGTGACGCTCACGTTCCGCGCGGTCGCGGTCCCGCCGCTCGGCTACCGGACCTACCTGGCCGTTCCGGTCCCGCCCGGGCAGCAGGAGGTGCCTGACCCGCGGGCGTCGGCCTGGCAGGCCGCGCCCGGCCCGGTCATCGAGAACGACGCGTTCACGGTGACGGCAGGCGAGGCGGACGGCGGCGCGCTTGAGTCGATCGTGCACCGGTCCAGCGGCGTCGAACTGCTCTCGGGAGCAGGCAATGAGCTCGTGCTCCAGGACGAGTACCCCACGCATCCGCGCTGGGGCGAGGGTCCCTGGCTGCTCTGCCCGACCGGGCGCTGGCGCGGGCCCGCCGGCCGGCACGCGAACGTGCGCGTGGAGCGCTGCCCGATCGGCTCCAAGGTGGTGACCCAGTTCGGCCTCGGCGACCTGCAGGTGACCCAGGAGACGCTGCTCTGGGACGAGGCCGACCTGATCGAGTTCCGCACCCACGTCGACGGGTCGATCGGCCACGACCGGCTGCTGCGGGTCAGGTTCGCGACCAATGTCCCCGGCGGCCTGCCCGTCTACCAGACGGGCATGTCCGTGATCGGGCGGCCGCCTGGCGATGCCGAGGTCGACGTGGCCGAGCACACCTACACCCTCGACAATCCCGCGCACGAGTGGTTCGGGATCGGCTCCACGGCGCGGATGTCGCTGACCGGCCAGGCAGGCGAGCGCCGGCTGCACGCGATCGGGGTCGCCGAGGTGATCGCGCCCGCCGACCCGGCCAGCGACGGCTTCGCCCCGCGGGACGTCGCGGCCGGGTGCGACTCCAGGCAGGCCGTCAGGAACCTGGTCGTCGCGCTGGCCAGGCAGGGGGTGACCGCGACCTGCTCGGTGCCGGAGGGACCCAGGTACGGCTCCGCCGAGCTCGACTCCAACCTGCCGGACGTCAGGATCGCGCTCGGCGGCCCGGACAAGAACGAGTTCACGGCGCAGGTGCTGGCCTCTGCCGGGCCGACGGTCGCGGAGGACCTGGAAAGCCAGCTCGCCGCGTCCGGGGCGGCACGGATCTGGGTGCCCGCGGCCAGGAGCAGGCGCGACGCGTTCCGCCCGGGAGCCGACTTGCGCGGCCCGGCGGACCTGCCCGTGCTGATCGTGGCCGGCACCGACCTGAACGCGGCGATCGCGGCGCTGGTCGACGACCTGGACGACGCGCAGATCGAGGCGCCGTGGCCGCACTATGGCTGGAGCGACGAGCCTGGCCTGGCCGGCCACACGGTCGCGCTGCTGAACCGGGGCCTGCCGGGCAGCCTGGTTACCCCGGACGGCGACGCGTGCATCTCGCTGATGCGCGCGTGCAGCGCGTGGCCGAGCGGCGTCTGGATGGACGGCGAGAAGCGGACGGTCCCGGACGGCAGCAGCTTCGCCTGGCAGCACTGGAGTCATACGTTCGAGTACGCGCTGGCGGCCGGGACGGGTGACTGGCGCACCGCCTGCTTCCCCGTCGCCGGTCAGCAGTACAGCCACACCCTGCTGACCTGCGAGACCGACCTGCACGCCGGGCCGCTGCCCGCGGAGCACAGCCTGGCCAGCGTCGCGCCGGCGGGCGTGGACATGATGGCGTTCAAGCCGCGCGGCAACCCGCTAGCGCCGCTGGCGCAGCCGGACCCGCGCGACGGCGTCACCATCCGGCTGCGCGACCTGGCCGCCCGCGGCGGGCCGACCGCGGCGACGGTGCGGCTGTTCACCGGCGTCCGCGCGGCGGCGGTGACCGGCCTGCTCGAGCAGGACGACGGCAGCGGGCCGCAGGCACTGGACCCGGTCGGCGAGCACGGGGCCGTGACCGCCGTGGTGCCCGAGCGCGGCGCGGTCACGCTGGCGGCATGGCCGGACCGGGTCATGACCGCCGACGGCTACGATCCGGGGCCCGGAGCGCCGCCCGAGTCGGCCCAGCCGGTGTTCACCAGGTACTGGCTGCACGGCAAGGGCCCGGCTCCGGCAGGCAACCTGGCGGTGGCGGTGCACCTGTCCCCCGGCTGGCTCGCCGTGCCGGCCGGCGCGTCGGCCACGATCAGGCTCACGGTCGCCTGCGGGCCTGCTCCGGCGTCGGGCACGGTGACGCTCGACGTGCCCGACGGGCTCCGGCTGGTCTCGGCCGCGCGGGCGGGCGATCACGGCACCGGGCAGGACAGCCGGGCCGCCGAGTCCGAGCCGGGAAAGTTGCACTACCACCTGGCCTCCCGCGGCTACGCCGCGTGGGAGCTGGTGCTCCGGGTGCCCGAGGGGACCGCGCGGGCACGGTACTTCGTGGCCGCGAGGATCATCGACCAGGCGGGCCAGGTACTCGAGGACGCCGTCGTCGTCGCCGTCGGCGAGCGGCACCCGCCAGGCGCGGCCGCGGCGCCGGGCGAGCTGCTGCCCGCGCTGGAGGCGATCAGCGCCGCGGAGGCCGCCGAGGCCGAGCTGACCATGCTCACCGGGCATCTGGACCTCCCGCCGGGCGGCCGCGGCGAGATCGCACTCAAGCTGTCCAATGCCACCGCCTCCGAGCTGCGCGGGGAGGCCCAGCTCATCTCGTCGCACGGAAGCTGGGCGGCGCTCGGGCGCTGGGTCACCGACTTCACGGTCGACCCCGGCCGCGGCGTCACGCTGACCTTCGGCGTGGCCGTTCCCCACGACGCCCGGCCCGGGCAGCGGTGGTGGGCGCTGGCGAAGGTCATGTACTTCGGGCGGCTGCGCTACAGCGAGCCCATCTGGATCAACGTCGTCCGCTGATCACCCGGCACCCGATACTGTAACAAGAGACGGAATTCGACGAGCACCTTGACTGCCCATGACCTCGAACCCCACCTCGGTGCCGGGCAATCTGCCCGCCGAACCGAACAGCTTCATCGGCCGGGAGCGTGACCTGGCCGAACTGGTCGCGATTCTCGACCGGGTGCGGGCGCTGACGCTCTGCGGCCCGGGCGGGATCGGCAAGACCAGGCTCGCGCTCCGGCTCGCGACGATGCTCGCCCATGGATACCCCGACGGGGTCTGGATCGTCGACCTGGCCGACGTCGACCTGGCGGGCGTCGACCGGGCCGGCGTCGACCGGGCCGATGGCCATGATGACTACCGGCTCGTGCCGCTCGTGACGGCGGCACTCGGCATTCGCCGGGAGCCTGACCGGCGGCTGGCCGACACCCTCGCCGACGCGCTGCGGCCGCGCAACACGCTGCTGATCCTGGACACATGCGAGCATCTGGTACAGGCGGCCGCGGAACTCGTCCAGCGGCTGCTGGCTGGATGCCCGGGACTGCGGGTGATCGCGACCAGTCGCGAGCCGCTCGGGGTGCGCGGCGAGTTCATCTGGCGGGTGCCGCCGCTCGGGCTGCCCCCGCCGGCCGGCGCCGACGGCGCCGGCCTGTCGGCGCAGGAGGTGGTCCGGTGCGAGGCGGTCCAGCTCTTCTCGGCGCGCGCCGCGGCCGTCCGGCCAGGGTTCGGTCTGGATGAGGCGAACGCAGCGGCCGTCGCGGAAATCTGCCGCACACTCGACGGCGTTCCGCTGGCCATCGAGCTTGCCGCCGCGCGGATCCGGGCGCTGTCGGCCGAGCAGATCGCCTTGCGGCTGGCCGACAGGTTCGAGCTGCTGGCCTGGGGCGACAGGACCGCCCCGCCACGCCAGCAAACGCTGCGGGCGACCGTGGAATGGAGCTATGACCTGCTCACCAGCGCTGAGCGGACGCTGCTCAGCAGGTTGTCCGTGTTCCATGGCTGGAGCCTGAGGATGGCCGAGCAGGTATGCGCCGATGAGCAGATCCGCGCGGACGAGGTGCTCGGCCTGCTCACCGCGCTGATCGACAAGTCCTTGGTCACCCTTGACGCCGAGCTGAACGGCAGCGCGCGATACCGGCTGCTGGATACCGTCAGGGAGCTCGCAGCGGAGCGGGCGACCGCCTCGGGTGAGATGTCCAGGCTGCGGGTGGTGCACCGCGACTGCACGCTGGCCCTGGCCGAGACGATCGCCAGTCAGGCATTCGTTCGCGGTGAGCCGTCCTGGCCCGAGCGCGTGGCGATGTACCACCGGGTGCGGGCTGACCGGGCGAATTTGCAGCTTGCGCTGGCGTGCTGCGTCGAGCGTGGCGACGCAGAAGAGGGACTCCGGCTGTGCCACGCACTCAGTGGTTCCTGGCTGGCCAGTGGTGACGTGGCCGAGGGGGCAGGCTGGCTTGACCAACTGCTGGCCATCGACCGCGTGGTGCCGCCCGGCGTGGTGGCCAGGGCCCTCGCAGTGCGGGCCGAGCTGGCGTTCGAGCAGCACGACTACGAAGGTGCCGTCCGCCACGCGAGGGCCTGCCTGGAAATCACCGAGGCCGGCCATGAAGGAAACCCGGCTTCTGCGTTTCGGCTGCTCGCGCTGACCGAGCTCGTATCCGGGCGCACGTCGCAGGCGCTCGTGCATGCCGACGACGCCGTGGCCGCCTCCAGGAGGATGGCCGATGACTGGGAGGAGGGCGTCGCCCTAGCCTGCAGGGCCGCCGTGATAGCGGGCCAGGGTAAGCTCGCCGAGGCCGAGGAGGCCTTCCATCAGGCGCTCGACGTGCTCAGCGACAACAACGGCTGGGGCGTGGCCAACGTGCTGTACGGGCTCGGCCAGGTCGCCAGGGCGCGGGGCGACCTGCCGGCCGCCGAGCGGTATGTGCGGGACGCGCTCGCCCGCTACCGGCAGATCGACGCCAGGCCGGAAATGGCGCGGTGCCTGGCGGCCATCGGCCTGGTCGGGCTGGCACGCGGCGACCTGACGGTCGCCGCCGTGAGCCTGACCGAGAGCGTCCGGCTCAGCCTGGCGGCCGGCCACCGGCTCGCCATCGCGCGCGGGCTGCATGCCCTGGCGGCGCTCGCGGGCGCGTCCGGTGACCTCGGCCAGGCCGTCAGGCTGGAAGGAGCGGCGCAAGCCGTCTTCTGGGCCATCGGCGCGCAGCCGACGGCTGGGGCAGCCGACCGATCCGGCCGCCTGCTTGAGGCGGCACGTACCGCGCTCGGGCCGCAGGCCGTCGCGGACCTGCTGGCCGAGGGCCGGGCGATGAGCCCGCAGCAGGCAGCTCAGCTCGCCGTGGCTTCCATGCAGGAGCCTGCCGCCGCCGCGGGGAAGGCGCATCGCCCCGGCGTCGCGCTCACCGAGCGCGAGGTCGAGGTCGCGGTGCTGGTGGCTCGCGGCCTGTCCAACCGCGCGATGGGCGAGAAGCTGTTCATCACCCAGGCCACGGCCGCTCGGCACGTCGCGAACATCTTCACCAAGATCGGGGTCAACTCGCGGACGCAGCTCGCGGCCTGGATGGCCGAGAACTGGCCGATCGGCGGCGACTGACCGGCCGCTGCACCGGTGCATGCGCGCCTCTACATACCCGCCGGGCCGGTCTACATATCGGAATTTCAAGATTACATACCTTGGTGCACATTTCTGACGATGCCGGGGCTGGCGCGGCTCCCCTACTGTCGGCAACTGAAGGCTCCTGGCCGCGGAAGGGCACATCAGATGTCTAAGCTGGACGACCTCATCGCCGAGGTGTCGGTGACGAAGCGCCTGGTGTCGATCGCGACCGGCCGGGCCGGGCTGACCGCGCTGGTCGGCGGCCCGGGGCCAGACGGCCAGCCGGGCGGAGGCTCGTACAGTTACGCCAGCCTGGCCACGACGGTGCAGGCCGCGGCCGCCGGCCTGACCTGGCGCGGGCTGCGGCCGAGGGACGTGGTCGGGGTGCTCGCGCCGGACGCGGTGGGCTTCGCGATCGCCACGCACGCCGTGCGCGCGGCGGGCGGCGTGCCCTCGCCGGTCGACGCGGCGCTGTGCGCGGTCGAGACGGCCGGCCAGCTCGCGGAGAGCGGCGCGCGCATGGTGATCACCGCTCCGCCGCTGGCCGACACGGCGCTCGCGGCGGTCGACAGGTCGTGGGTGCGCCAGGTGTTCTCGTTCGTCGACGTACCGGGCGCCACCCGTTTCGCCGACCTGCTCGGGCTCGACATGATCCGGCCGTTCAGGGGCCGGCCGGATGATGTCGCGCTGCTGCCGTTCTCCCGCGGCGAGGACGGCAGGCTGTGGCCGGCGCCGGTCAGCAACAGCGAGCTGGTCGAGCTCATCGACCAGGCCGACCAGGGCGCCGGGATCACCAGCCGGGACGTCGTGCTCGCGATGCCCCCGGTGGGCGACGGGCTCGCCTACGCGGCGGTCATCGACGGCGCGCTGCTCCGCGGTGCCACCGTGGTCGCGGTGCGCAGGCCCGACCTGACGATGGCGGCCGCCACGCATCACGGCACCGTTGTGGTCATGCCGAAGGATGCCGGGATCGAGGTGCCGGCCTCGGTCCGGGCTGTCCCGGTCGGCTAAGAGCTTTGCTCCGGGGGGATGAGTGGTCTGCCGGCCGCCGTGAGGCGGCCGGCAGACTGCGGCCGGGGTCGCTAGACGTCCGGCGGCCGGCCCTCGTACGGGGTGCTGAGCACGATCGTCGTCCTGGTGGACACGCCGGCGGCGGCGCGGATCTCCTGGAGCAGGTTCTCGAGCGCGGCCGGCGAGGCGACCCGCACCTTGAGTATGTAGTTCTCCTCGCCCGCCACGCTGTGGCAGGCCTCGATCGCGGTGAGGTGGGCGAGCCGCTGCGGCGCGTCGTCCGGGGCGGCCGGGTCGAACGGCTTGATCGAGATGAACGCGGTGAGCGGCAGCCCGGCCGCACCCGGGTCGATCACCGCGCTGTAGCCGCGGATCACGCCGCGCTCCTCGAGCCTGCGGACCCGCTGCTGCACGGCGGACACCGACAGCCCGGTCTGCCTGGCCAGCTCGGTGAAGCTGAGTCGCCCGTCGCCGGCCAGCAGCGCGACGATCTTGCGGTTGGTCTCCTCCACCCTGCTACC
>WNGK01036963.1_pt1 | contig 12726 bp, 14 predicted proteins | sample 5400601 | NCBI WGS metagenome assembly WNGK01 (sample SAMN13153376, study PRJNA577476) | soil metagenome | isolation source: 60 cm soil or saprolite under Garry oak tree replicate 1 | place: USA:California | collected 2016-06-15 | reverse complement strand
TTTGAATGAAAGCTTCGGCCGAGTGATAGCGCTCAGCGACGAACTCGAGCAGCGACGTGTAAGGCAGAAATTTTAAGCGCGCCTGCTCCTCGTGTCCGGTTGGCAGATTGCCAACATAAGCGAGGTCGTCGCCTTTGATCGTGTAAGTCGTGAACGTGTCCGGGACTTGATCGAGCATCCATTGATCGACCACGCCGGTTTCGCTGAGCGCGCGGGCGTGCTTGAAGGAAATGAGCGCCTTGCGAAAAAACTCGCCCATTTTGCCGTCGATCTTTCCCGGGCCGAAATCACTGTTGTCCAAAAAGATCTGGAGCCGCGTAGCTGTCTCCTCGTCATAATTCGGCAGCGCGACGAAAACTTTCGGTGTCGGCTTTGGAGTCGGCGCGGCGATTTGTCTCGACGGCAGAGCACGGACCGGTGATGGCGATGGCCAAACGCGCCACCATTGTGCGTGCACCATGCCAGCAAAAAAAAATGTCGCGGCTGCGGCGATCGCCATTATGAACTTGGATTTCACCGCAGAGTAATCGCCGCGCTAAATCGCGTGCGCAAGCGTTACCATTCTTCGCCGCTGAAACGCTTGTAGACCGCGCGATAACCAAACGCGTAAGCAATCGGTGTTATCACTGCGGCCAACGCGCGCTGGAGCCAAATCGGCAAAGCCAGATAGAAGGGACCTTTCATTTTCCGGATCCAGACCAGCCCCTGCATCAGAGCATCGATTGGATTCACGCCGCGTCCTTCACTGCCGAGACCAAATAAATTCTCGACGATGACATCAAAATCCAACGCAGGAGTCATCGTTTGAATCGAGACGGCGTCCTCAGGTCCAACCGTGTAATGTTCGTGGATCACGCCTTTCGGCAGCGTGAATGTCGTTCCGGCTTTCGCTTCATGAACCTTGCCATCGAGCATGTAAGTCACGGTGCCGGAGACAACCTGGTAAGTTTCGTCCTGGAGGAGATGGCGATGTGGAGGAACTCGCGATCCGCCGGGTTTAAAAACGAGGCGGACGCGCGTGCGCGTACCGCCGGTCATAGCGGCGGTTTCCAGAATCTCCACCGAATCGCCCTTTGGCAATGTTCTTACTTTGTTAACTATTGGCATGGCGAAATCCTAACGAGCGGTTGTTGATCTTGCACGCGCTTCCATGATCGTGAAAGTGAGTACGGTCGCGACGAGCAACCCTATTTCGAAGTGGAACCAGCAATGGTAAAACAATCCGTGTGCAAAATCTCCCTGGCGTAAAAGCGCGGCGATGACAATAAGCGAGTGCCAGGCGATCACGCCGATTAAACCGACGCGCCAAGCGGACCAGCGCGGTTCGCGAAAACGGCGATCACCGCGACTCCGAGCATCGAATAAAACGAAACCATCACCCGCATTGTGAGTGGCGTCGCTTTCCATGGCCAGAGCGGAATCAGCCAAGCCGGTTTAACGAACGCGTAGAGCGCCGCGATCAAAAATAAAATGCCGGGAATCAACCAGATCACTCGCAGCGCGAATGGCACCACGGCGTCGCGCTCATCCGGTTGATGTCGATCTTCGCGAAGATTCATGAACAACGCGACCGGCGTCAGGATTGGCGCGACCACGTAGATGAAAACCCAAATGTAAAAAACCGGATGACCGTGAGTGAACCGGTCCCAATGCAAAATTGTCGCGATGAGTAGGAGGGTCGCGAAAACAAACACCCCGATGTGCGGCGCCCAGACGCGGTGCCACTTCTTTCCAAGCAGCACCGAAGCGAAAAAAATGACGCCGTTCGCGTAGGACGCGCCCATGAACATCGCCGTCATGGGCGGCGCGATCGGCCATGCGAAAAGCTGGTTCGTTCGCGTTGAAAAAAAATACAAGACGATAAATGCGAAGAGCACCACCGTTCCAAGGAGCGCGGCGACAAACTTCGTGAAGCCGTAGATTCGGTCGTTCGGGGAAGCGGTTGTGTTCATTAGTAGATTCGGTAATCGATCACGGAATGCGTCGCGCAACTGCTCAGCAAGATCGCTAGTGCGGAGGGGAAGACGGCTATGTCGGGCCACATCCCGCATCGTTTAGCGAGCAGGAACGAAGAGCGCAATTTCGAAATTTCCCCTGCCGCTTACCTATTTCCCGATAAGAATAAGAATACCGGCGGCCAGCGCTACGATGTAGAGCAAGAAGATAAACGGTCCGAAATTTAGTCCGAACCCTAAAAGGCCGTCGACGATCAGATAAACTGCCAGCAGGAGCATGCCGATATTCTTGGTGAGCTTCATATGAGTCATCGTGGTATCGGGGAGCTATTGATAACAATCCCAAAAGACGCAGCTCAGAGCGTTTTTAAATACTCGATCAAATCGCAATGATTATCGAGCAGCGTTGAAGATATCAATTTGAATCAAACCGGTCGAACCGGGGCGTGCCATGAAGGCTTCCGTCCAGCGATCCTCGGGATAAAAATATTGCTCATAACGCCAGAGCATTTCGAGTTTAGCGCCGGTCGGCTTTTTCCAAACGAGCTTTTGATAAATGTGTCGCTTCCATAACGGCGACTTGCCGGTCATGAAATTGATTTCGAAAAAGCTAGGCCAACTGATCGGACTGTGCTGAATTGAGATAGTCGCAACATCGCCCGACGGCGTTACTGTGACGAGACTTTCAGTTCCCGACTGTGTCGGCCCAAACGGAAAAACCTTTCCGCCAAACGACAAGGCCAGTTGACCGTCTTTGGTGGTGCCGATGCTGGGTTGCGCTGTGCCTAGTTCCACTTCGTTCAAACTAAGATCGAGATCTTCCACATGAAGAATCCCGCCCGCTCCCTTCCCTTCGTAAGCGATGGTTTTGATCGGGCGCGATCTTGTTTCGATCAGCTCGAACCGATCGATCAACATGGAAAGATCGCGTCCGCGCCAAATCCACAAGATCGACATCGTTACCACGACCAGGAGCGTGATTAGAATTCTGCGCATGACATGAAACTAACGACTCTCGTGCTAAATTGTCTTGTCGAGTAACGCCGAGACATCTCTAAATATTTCTGAAATAGCGAGAGATTCCTCGACTCCGCTCGGAATGACAAAAAACGGCGTGCGAAAGGGCGGGGAATGTATCTACATCTTTTTCTTTTGAATGTAATTGTTGACCTGCTCCTCGAGAATCTCGAGCGGTAGCGAACCACTCTTTAAGACGGTGTCGTGAAATTCTCGTTGGTCGAATTTGTTGCCGAGCTCCTGTTGCGCGCGCGAGCGCAATTCCTGGATCTTCAACATTCCAACTTTGTAGGCACAGGCCTGCCCGGGATTAACAATGTAGCGTTCAATCTCCGACTTCACTTCTTTTTCACCCATACCGGTTTTGTCGCGCATGTAAGCAATCGCTTGCTCGCGCGTCCAATGTTTCGCATGAATTCCGGTATCGACGACCAAACGTACCGCACGGAAAAGTTCGTCGCGCAAACGACCGAGATCGCCAAACGGATCCTTGTCGTACCAAATCTGCCAATGATGTCCCGGCACGCCTTCGTGATAGGCGAGCGTCGGCATGCTCCACTTCGGCACTTCGTTCATGTCTCGCAGGTTCGCGAAAAAAATCCCCGGACGTGAACCGTCCATCGCTCCGCCCTGATAATACGCGCCCGGCGCAGTCGCTTCCTTGAATTGTTCGACGCGGCGGATGTCGATCTGCGCCTTGGGCGCCGTCAAAAACAAGTGTTGCTTGGATTCGGTGACCGCGCTGTTGATTAAACGTTTGTATTCCGCAAGCGCCTCCTCGCGGCCTTTGTCGTCGTTCGGATAGAGAAAGCGTGGATCTTTCCCAAGTTTATCCATCGCTGCTCCGATTGGCTGACCGGCGAAACCGTTGGCGTCGAGCAACGCGCGCATCTCGCCTTCAATCCGGGTCACTTCGCGCAAACCGAGCTCGTGCACATCGCTCGGCGCCATGTTCGTGGTCGTGTTTGAGTGAAGCGCATAAGCATAAAACGCGTCGCCATCAGGTAACTTCCAAACGCCATCGTCGGTGGCCGTCTTTGGCAGCAGTTCCTGAAAATAAGCGATCAGCTTTTGATAAGCGGGATAAACCTGTGACGTGATCTCCGTTTCCACCCGCTTCTGAAAATTCGCGCGCTGCTGCTCGTTCAACTTGTCGATCTTGGCTGCGCGAGTTTTGAATGACGTGGCCAGAATATTTTCGGCGGCCGGTTTCGCGATGAACTCGCTCATTTCCTTAAGCACTTCCTCGACCACGAAACGCGGCGGCAGAATTTGCTTCTGCTCGCGCACTTTCAGGCCTTCGAGTGTCTGATCGAATTTTTTCGGCAGTGCATCGAGCCGCATGATGTAATACTCGCAATCTCTCGCATCGAAGAGCCGATGGGTGTTGGCCATGAACGAGGGATATTGGTTTTGCACGCCGAAGAGCTGATTGACCGGATAATTGTGCCATTGCCACTTTTCGCCATCGGTCTGGTCCTTAAGAAACCAGTCGAGCACCTGGGTGGAAAGTTTTTGCGACGGCGATTGTCGATCCAACGGATACTCGTGAAGCTGAGTCAGATCTTTCTTCCAGCGATCGATCACCATTTGTTGATGCGCTGGTGACTCGTCGCTCAGCTTGCCGTTATGACTGGTGATCCCGAATTGCTCGACCAGGCCGAGAGCGGAAAGTAATTCCGGCTCGCTGAAAATTGTTTCGGCAAAAACTTTTTCGTAGAACAAATTCAGACTCCACGGCCGGAACCAGATCAGGTTGATCAGGAAAATCGCCAGTGCGATGACGGCGAGCAGGACAATCGAAAAGAACCACTTCAAAATCCGTTTAAACATAAAATTCCTATTCTATTCAGATGCATTTAACGGCGATACAAATTCAAGAGGTTGCGGTCTGCTAGAGCAGTCGCGCACCTTGTTCGCTTCTGACGCCTTTGGTCAACCAAATCTTTCGCACTGAAATGCATTGGTGCTCACGATCATCGCCAGCGGCAGATGCGATCGATACTTTTGATCAAGCGACGGATCTCCGCCGCGATGTCAGAGGGAAGATCGCGGCGTTGTTTTCGTATTTCGTTCAACGCCAGCCTTAGCTCGCCGTAGAGCTCATTCGACGTCGTCCAGACCATTTCGTGCAGCAAAGAGTGGAGCCGATCCGACTCGGTGCCGAAGCCTTTGCTTCGCAATTTGTCTCTAAGCGCATCGACCATCGCCGGAAATTCGACCGGCCCCGCTAATTGCATTTTTTTGAACGGCCACATTGGGCTATGGTTGCGTCCGTGCACGATAGACTTCGCCAAAGAAAAAGGCGGCGCAATGAAGTTTCGGTTCGATCCGGTCAGGTCGAGTTTGTCAAAGTCAATACCGACGCCTGGAAATGGCGCGACGTTTATCGCTGGCTGCTCGGTTTGCGCTGGCCGCAGTTTGCTGGATTCGTGGGTGCAGTTTACGTCGGGCTGAATCTTCTCTTCGCCGCCTTTTACAGTTTGCAGCAAAACAGCATCGCGGGAAGGACCACGCATTGGTTCCTGGACTGTTTTTTCTTCAGTGTGCAAACGCTGGCCACTGTTGGCTACGGCCACATGTATCCGCAAACGCTTTACGGCCACATCGTCAGTACGGTCGAGATCATGACCGGAGTCTTTTTGCTCGCGGTTATGACCGGACTGATTTTCGTCCGCTTCTCCCGACCGATCGCGCGCGTCGTGTTTAGCAGATCAATGGTGATCGCGCCGTTAAATGGCAAACCGACGTTGATGGTGCGCATCGGCAACGAGAACCACCACAGCATGGTCGAAGCGAAGTTTCGGATCATGTTCTCGCGCGACCAACAGTTGTCCGAAGGCGGCGATTTCCGATACTTTTACGATCTCAAACTGCATTTCGATCAACTCACTGTTTTTCCCGCGGCGTTAACTTTGCGGCATGAGATCGACGACAAAAGTCCGCTCCTCGGCGCGACGCTTGAATCGCTCGAAGCCGAGCGCGCGCTTTTCTTTGTCTCTGTCGTCGGGATTGACCCCGTCATCGCGACGGAAGTGCAAACGCAGAAGGATTACAGCTGGCGCGACCTGCGATTCGGCCATCGTTTCGTCGAGATTTATGCTCAGGAAGAAGGTCGGCTCATCGTCGATTACGGCCGCCTCCACGACACGGAGCCTGCCGCGCAGTAAACTATCTCCCGAAGTTACTCGTTACCTGCCGATCAGGATGAAAATTCCGGCCGCGAGGGCCAGGATTCCCATAATGATTGCGGGAATGACGATGGTGTGAACGAGCAGGCCGAGCCCCGCGAGGATGAGATAAATCGCGAGAAGGAGCATACCAAGATTTTTTGTAACGTTAATCATGTGTACCTTTCGTTAGGTGAAGATGTCGATCTTTCACGGCGGGCCATGAATGTCACGACCATTTTCAGGGAGGAATTGTAGGGCAGGCGCTCCGCCTGCCAACTTCGGCAACCGATGCGGTTGCCCTACAACAAAGGCAGCCGCCATCCGCGTAATCCGCCGTTTCTGTTGTTCGCACGGCGACGAATTTTTGTTATAGCGGCGTTGTGACCAATCAACACGATCACATCGACGAGCCGGAGCCGCGCTGGCAGGCGTTGCTCGCGTTTCTGGCGGTAGGCGCAATTTATTTGGCGCTGCCACCCAATCTCATCGTGGGGCCGATCTGGTTGCTGCCGACGCTGATCGTCGTCTTGCTCGTCCCGACGGTAATCAGTCATCGCACCGGAAAACGGTCACTCAATCGCGCCCTCGGCCTCGTCATTAATGGAATTACTACGCTGGCACTGATCGCTTCAGTGGGATTGCTGGTGCGCGCACTTCCATCACACAAAGAAGCGCCGCTCGAACTTTTGCGCTCGGGCGCGTTGCTATGGCTAACCAACGTGATCGTCTTCGCGCTGTGGTATTGGCGACTGGATGGCGGCGGACCAACCTTGCGACACGAACGCAAGGAATTTGGCAGCACCAGTTTTCTTTTCCCGCAAATGCAGATCCCGCACGACGAGCGCGCTCAATTTGCCTGCGCGCGGTGGCGGCCGCGCTTTATTGATTACTTGTTTGTCGCGTTCACCCAAAGCTCGACCTTCGGCCCGACCGATGCGCCGTTGCTCGCGCGCTGGGCCAAAGTGCTGGCCATGATCCAGGTTTTTATTTCACTCAGCATCGTCATTCTTCTTATCTCCCGAGCCGTCGGCGTGCTCTGATCAGGAAAATTAAATAAGGAAAGCGGGAAGGCTGGAATGGGAATATGAGAAAAAACCAGAATCGTCGACGCAAATTAGTTTATCCTGAGTTCCTAAGTTCCTGATTAATTTACATTAATGAACACCTGGATCGGCACTTCCGGCTTCCAATACACAGAATGGAAAGGAAATTTTTACCCGGAAGATTTGTCAACGGCGAAGATGTTGCCGTTTTATGCGGAGCGGTTTTTGACCACTGAGATCAATTACACCTTTCATCGGATCCCGGCGCCGAAGACGATCGACAATTGGAAAACGCTGACACCGGAGAAATTCCGGTTCGCGCTGAAAGCGCCCCAGAAGATCACGCATTGGTCCAAGCTGAAGGATTGCGCAGACACCCTCGAATATTTTTGCAAAGTCGTGACCGACCTCGGGGAAAGACTCGGACCGGTCCTGTTTCAATTGCCGCCGACCTTCAAGAAAGACGCCGACGTGTTGAGCTCATTCCTGCGGGAGTTTCCGTCAATGCGCGCAGCATTCGAGTTTCGTCATGATACCTGGTTCGATGACGAGATCTTCAATCTGCTAAAATCGCGAAACATCGCGCTTTGCATCGCTGACACCGACGATCTTGCAACGCCAAAGAGGATCACTGCCGATTACGGCTATCTCCGCCTGCGTCGGGAAGATTATAAGAAAAGCGACGTTGAAAGGTGGGCAAAATTTGTTTCCGAACAAAAGTCACATTGGAAGGATGCGTTCGCTTATTTCAAACACGAAGAAAGCGGCATCGGCCCAAAGCTAGCCAAGCAGATGATGGAATTGGTCGGTTAGAACACGCTTTCCGCCAGGTCCTAAAAATACGTACCCACTTCGCGGCGACCAATTGCAGCGAGATTCCGGCGAACGGCCGATGCGGCGACGCAATTTTGTGTACGTCACGGAATTCATCCCGACACAGTTTCGTATTTGTCGATCCTGGCGGCAATCATCGCAGCGATTTGTTTTTGGAAATCAGGAGAGAGTCGATGGCTCCTGATTGTTGCGCCGCTGTTTTGTTATTTGCGGCTCTGGTTCAACATGCTCGACGGAATGGTCGCAGTCGCCGCGGGGAAGGCGAGCCGGCGCGGCGAGATCTTGAACGATCTACCGGACCGCGTTTCCGACGTCATCATTTTCGTCGGTGTCGCCCACAGCGGGTTGATGAATCCGATTTTCGGTTATTGGGCGGCGATCGCCGCTGTCCTCACCGCTTATGTCGGTCTGTTCGGACAGGCGCTCGGAGTTCAGCGCGAGTTCGGCGGCATCATGTCAAAACCCTGGCGAATGGTTGCCCTCCACATCGGCGCATGGCTCGAGTTTGTCAGTTGTCGATCTTCCGAGTCGATCTCGATCGGCGGCTTCACCATTCTCGATTGGACTTGCCTGGTGGTGATCGCCGGCTGCATTCAAACGATGGTTGTTCGCTTGAAACGCATCACCGCTGCGCTGCAAGATAAGCGGTGATGTCGCCGCAGATCGCGCTTCATGATCCGATTTTTCGCGCCTATTTCTTTATTGTCCTGATCTCGCTTGTAGGTGGCGGTGCAGTCCTTGGTTTTTTGCGATTGGTTTTGAAAAAAGAAACCGCGTCCATGTTTAGAACGTATTGGTCATGGCTCATCATCGCCGGAATTGGTTTGCTGGTTGTCTTTGCTGGACGAATTCCAACGATCATCGGAATCACCTTGCTCGGGATCTATGCCTTCAAAGAATTTGCGCGCGCTTCAGGATTATATCGGGATTGGTGGATGACCGGCGCCGTTTACGCAGGCATCATCACTGTCGGGATCGCGTCGGCGGTCTCGCAGCCACATGGCGAAGAACCGGGTACCGGCTGGTATGGATTTTTTGTAGCCGTGCCGGTGTTTGCGATCGCGCTAATTCTTCTCATTCCGATTTTGCGCAATCGCGCGCGCGGCGAATTGCAGCGCATGTCGCTCGCCATCGTTGGTTTTGTTTACATCGGGTGGATGTTCGGGCACCTCGGATTTCTGGCTAACGCCGCGAATGCCTACGGCTTTCTTTGTTACATTATTTTTGCGACTGCGCTTAGCGACGTGGCCGCATTTACATTTGGAAACATTTTCGGACGGCATCCGTTGCGCAGCCAAATCAGTCCGAACAAAACCTGGGAAGGCGCACTCGGTGCGCTGGGCGTGTCCATGATTCTGCCGTGGCTGCTGCGATTTTCATTTCCGTTTTTCGGCGCGCGCCAATTGATCCTGACCGGACTGATCGTTGGAATCGGCGGACAATTGGGCGATCTTTCCATTAGCGTGATCAAACGCGACATCGGGACCAAAGACATGGCCGCGACAATTCCCGGACATGGCGGCATTCTGGATCGGATCGATAGTTTGATTTACGCCGCGCCGCTGTTCATGCACATGGCCGGCTATTATTATCCGCTCCGATGAAAAAGTGGCGTTACGATCCTGCGAACGATGTCGAACGAACGCCGCTCGAGCGGCTCCGCCAATTCCCGCGCGAACCCGACATGCTCGTTTATGGATTGCGCTCGCTCGGAGCGTTGATTATTCGCGTGTTGCTGCGTGTTTATCATCGTTTCGAAATCATCGGTCACGAAAATCTCCGCACCAATCGGTCTCTCGTGATCGTCGCGAACCACTGCAGTCATCTCGACACGCTCTGTCTACTGGCGGCGCTGCCATTACGGAAATTGCATCGTGCGTTTCCGGCCGCTGCATCCGATTATTTCTTCCAAAGCGTTCCACGTCTTTGGATCGCCGCGGTGGTTGTGAATGCGCTGCCATTCGCGCGCCAGGTCCACGTCCGGCAAAGTCTCTCACTCTGCGGAGAATTGCTCGGAAATCCGGGAACGATCCTGATCATTTTTCCCGAAGGTACAAGATCAACCACGGGTGAGATCCGCGAATTCAAATCTGGAATTGGCGCGCTCGTCGCGGGGTGCGACGTTGCCGTCGTGCCTTGTTTCATCGAGGGATCTTTTCGCGCGTGGCCGAAAGGCCGGCGATTACCGAGACCGCGTAAAGTTCGATTGATCGTCGGCGCGCCGCGCAATTATCGTGCGCGCAAGACAGACAAGATCGACATCTGTGCCGTCGCCTCGGAATTACGCGAAGCAGTAAACGAATTGCGCCGCCCAAATGGAAGTCACTGAGCAAACCTTTATGACTTGGGACGGCACCGAGTTGTTTTATCGGGCCTGGATTCCGCAAAAGCCAACAAACAAGGCGCTGCTCCTTTTTCATCGCGGTCACGAACATTCCGGGCGCTGGCAGGAGACAGTCGACTCGCTAGACCTCAGCGATATTGCGATTTTTGCCTGGGACGCGCGCGGTCACGGGCGATCGTCGGGAGAACGCGGGGCGGCAAAGAGCCTCCACGACGTGATTAAAGATGTAGATGCTTTTGCGCGCCACATTTCGCAGCGGCACAACATCCCGGCCGAAAACTTGATCGTGCTCGCGCACAGCCTTGCTGCCGTCACGATCACTGCATGGGTGCACGATTACGCACCGCCGATTCGTGCGATGATTCTCGCGACGGCGGCGTTTCATGTGAAGCTCTATCTCCCGTTCGCGATTCCGGCGCTGAGACTGTTTCGGCCGCGATTCGTGAAAAGCTACGTAAAAGCGAAAATGCTTACCCACGATCGCGAAAAAGCAATGCGTTACAATTGCGATCCGCTCATCTTTCGGCAGATCGCGGTCAACGTGCTTCTCGATCTTCACGACACCGCGAAACGATTACTCGCCGACGCCGGCGCAATTCACACGCCGACTTTGATGATTGGCGCGGGCAAGGATTGGGTCGTTGGTCTCAAAGCGCAGCGCAAATTTTTTGACGCGCTGTCGTCGGCGGTGAAACAAATTCACATTTTTCCGGGCGCCCATCACGCAATCTTTCACGAGAACGAGCGACGCGAAGTTGTCGATCTTGTCCGCGAATTCGCTTTGGATTGCTTCGCGAAACCGAAAACCGCTCCTTCATTCACGAACGCTGACAAGAGCGGTCATACCTGGAACGAATACAAGCGCCTGAAGAATAACGGCAGCATTGGGTTCGGCATCGCGCGTGCCGGATTAAGAGCTGCGGGTCGATTAAGTCGCGGTATCGAGATCGGCTGGCGGAATGGTTTCGATTCCGGCCTTTCGCTCGATTATATTTACAAAAACGAACCGCGCGGCGCGAGGCCTCTTGGTCGTTTCATCGACAAGTCGTATCTGAACAGCATTGGCTGGCGCGGCATTCGCCAACGCAAAGCCAATCTGGAAAAAGCCCTTCGCGATGTCATTCACAAAGCGCATGGAGAAAATCGCCCCGTCCGGATTCTTGATGTCGCCGCCGGCGCTGGCCGTTATGTGATTGAGACGATTCGAGCGATGCCGGAAATTTCAATTGCTGCGACGCTATGCGACTGCAAACGGGAAAATGTCGACGCCGCTCGTGCTCTTGCGGACGAATTTAACCTCAATGGTCAAATCGTGGCAACGCACGGCGACGCGTTCGATCGCTCGGCGATCGGTGTAATCCAACCGCGGCCGACGATCGGGATCGTCTCCGGTCTTTACGAATTGTTTCCGGCAAACGAACCGGTGTTGAATTCGTTGCGCGGGCTGGCCGATGGGATCGAACCCGGCGGCTATCTCATTTACACGAATCAACCGTGGCACCCGCAGCTTAAATTCATCGCGCAGGTGCTGCGCAATCGCGAAGGCGAGCGCTGGATCATGCGGCGTCGCACCACGGCGGAGATGGACGAACTCGTGCGCGTCGCCGGATTCGAAAAGATCGAGATGGAGATCGATCAATGGGGAATGTTCACCGTTTCAGTGGCGCGCAAGGTGGATCGGCCGCTCCGCGGGCGATGTTGAGTCAATGCGCGCGAAGCGCGATCTGGATAGCATCGCGCAAGGGACTGCGCGAGCCACCATCAAAGCGCTCTTGGTCTCGGCCGGACTGTCGATCTTATTTCTAATTGTTTACAGCGGTTGCAATTGGATCACCGCCCGCCGCGCTGGAGTCGGCACATTTTACTTCGAATGGGAACGCAGCATTCCATTCGTGCCTTTCATGATCCTGCCTTACATGTCGATCGATCTGTTTTTCGTCGCCGCGCCTTTTCTTTGTCGAAGCGAGCGGGCGCTGCGAATTTTCTCGCGGCGCGTGATGTTCGCGATCGTGGTGAGCGGAGTTTGTTTTCTGCTTTTTCCGCTCCGCTTCGCGTTCCCGCGGCCGCATGCCGATGGATGGCTCGGCGCAATCTTCGATTGGTTTCGCGGAATGGATGCGCCTTACAATCTTTTGCCGTCGCTCCACGCGGCGCTGATGTTGATCCTTGCTGACGTTTATTTGCGTCACACGCGCGGTTTCGTTCGCGCCGGAATCATTGTCTGGTTCGCGCTAATCGCAGTCTCGCCGGTTCTCACTTACCAACATCACTTGATCGACATTGCCGGCGGATTCGTTCTTGCCGCATTCTGCTTCTTGATTTTCCGCGACCCAGATTTCTCCTCGCCTCCGAAAGAGTCA